>Ga0129308_1000691_pt1 | contig 45680 bp, 35 predicted proteins | sample L827metagenome_FD_94440 | JGI IMG/M metagenome (GOLD analysis project Ga0129308, IMG submission 94440) | Ring-tailed lemur group fecal microbial communities from Wisconsin, USA - L827 metagenome | ecosystem: Host-associated > Mammals > Digestive system > Large intestine > Fecal | place: USA... | reverse complement strand
CTTTATGAGATGATGTTATATACGTTTGGCTTTCTGCTAACAATTACTAATACAAGCTTACAATATGTCAACCTTCTTCAGTTGGCTATAGCGTGAGGGTTCCACCTCTTCCCATTCCGAACAGAGAAGTTAAGCCTCACCACGCCGATGGTACTGCGTAACAGTGGGAGAGAAGTTAGCTGCCGTTTTAATGAAAGCCTCCGAGTCAGTCAAATGATTCGGAGGCTTTTTTTTGTATTTATACTGCTCATACAGCTTGGAATGGGGGAAAATTACATTCTGCTCATCTGTATGATATTCGATACTCTATTCTATTACATCCGATAAATTGTTACTCTTTACATGGGTTAAATAAAAAATCGTAGCTTGTATAATGAAAAAACTATCATTTTATTTTGCGATTAAAAAATAATCCCTACCTTTGCATCGATTTAAACAATAAGAGATAGATTATATGAACCAAATGTTTATACATATTTTGCTATGCGGCATTATTATTCTACTGGCAAAGTCAGCGGGAAGTGAGTGTCGTGCATAAATGTATGTATAATAATGATATACGAAAGCCTTTCTCACTTCCTTGTGCGAAAGGCTTTTTTAATGAGTATAATTAAAATAAAAATATAAAATTGAAAGCTATGAGCGATAGATTATTTATTTTCGACACCACTCTTCGTGATGGTGAGCAGGTTCCGGGATGTCAGTTAAATACAGTAGAAAAGATTCAGGTGGCTAAACAACTCGAAGCCTTGGGAGTAGATGTTATAGAAGCAGGATTCCCAATTTCAAGTCCGGGAGATTTTAACTCTGTCATTGAAATATCTAAAGCTGTGACTTGGCCAACCATCTGTGCTTTGACTCGTGCGGTAGAGAAAGACATTGATGTGGCTGCAGATGCATTGAGATTCGCTAAACATAAACGTATCCATACTGGTATTGGCACTTCTGATTCACATATTAAATATAAGTTTAATTCTACTCGTGAAGAAATTATAGAACGTGCGGTAGCAGCCGTGAAATATGCTCGTCGTTTTGTAGATGATGTGGAGTTCTATGCAGAAGATGCAGGACGAACTGATAATGAGTATTTGGCGCGTGTAGTTGAAGCGGTGATTAAGGCCGGTGCTACGGTAGTGAATATACCTGATACTACGGGATATTGTTTGCCCGAAGAATATGGTGCGAAAATTAAATATCTGGTAGATCATGTGGACGGTATTGATAAAGCAATCATTTCCACTCATTGTCATAATGATTTAGGTATGGCTACAGCCAATACTATTAATGGGGTATTGAACGGAGCGCGTCAGGTAGAAGTGACTATCAATGGTATTGGTGAACGTGCCGGCAATACTTCTTTGGAAGAAGTGGCGATGATTATCAAATGTCATAATGACATTCATATTCAAACTAATATCAATACTCAGAAAATTTATCCGACGAGCCGTATGGTATCTAGTCTTATGAATATGCCGGTTCAGCCAAACAAAGCGATTGTAGGTCGTAATGCTTTTGCACATTCGTCGGGCATCCATCAGGATGGGGTGTTGAAGAATGTACAGACCTATGAAATCATCGACCCCAAAGATGTGGGTATTGATGATAATGCTATTGTGCTGACTGCTCGTAGTGGACGCGCGGCATTGAAACATCGTCTTCATGTTCTGGGTGTGGAATTGGAACAGGACAAATTGGATAAGGTATATGAAGATTTCTTGAAACTTGCCGATAAAAAGAAAGACATCACTGATGATGATATTCTTGTGCTGGCAGGAGCTGACAGAAGTGTTAATGATCATATCAAATTAGATTATCTGCAAGTAACGAGCGGTGTTGGTGTTCGTTCCGTGGCCAGTCTTGGGCTGAATATAGCAGGCGAGCATTTTGAAGCTGCTGCCAGTGGTAATGGGCCTGTAGATGCTGCTATCACTGCATTGAAAAAGATTATTGACCGCCACATGGTGTTGAAAGAATTCACTATTCAGGCTATCAGTAAAGGTAGTGATGATATGGGTAAAGTGCACATGCAGGTGGAATATGACGGACAGATGTATTACGGCTTCGGAGCGAATACAGATATCATTGCTGCATCAGTAGAAGCATATATCGATTGTATCAATAAGTTTAAAAGATAATAATACGTAAATACAAAAATGGCTAACACATTATTTGATAAGATTTGGGATGCCCATGTAGTGCAGAAAGTAGAGGATGGGCCCACTCAGCTTTATATTGACAGACTTTATTGTCATGAGGTAACTAGTCCGCAGGCTTTTTCAGGTTTGCGTGCACGTGGAGTAAAAGTATTTCGCCCTGACCATATTTATTGTATGCCGGATCATAACACTCCCACTCATGATCAGGATAAACCAATTGAAGACCCTGTTTCTAAGACGCAAGTAGATACATTGGCTAAGAATGCTGCCGATTTTGGTTTGGCACATTTCGGGATGATGGATAAGAGAAACGGTATTATTCATGTCGTAGGTCCTGAGAGGGGATTGACTTTGCCGGGTATGACTATTGTTTGTGGTGACTCACATACTTCTACTCACGGAGCAATGGGAGCTGTTGCTTTCGGGATAGGTACGAGCGAGGTAGAAATGGTTTTAGCTTCGCAATGCATTCTTCAGTCTCGTCCTAAAACGATGCGCATAACTGTTGATGGAGAACTGGGTAAAGGAGTGACTGCCAAAGATATTGCCCTCTATATGATGTCGAAGATGACAACCAGTGGTGCTACCGGATATTTTGTGGAGTATGCCGGTTCTGCAGTTCGTAATCTGACGATGGAAGGACGCTTGACCTTATGTAATTTGAGTATTGAGATGGGAGCTCGTGGAGGTATGGTTGCTCCTGATGAAGTAACTTTTGAATATATTAAAGGTAGAGAATATGCCCCTCAAGGTGAGGAGTGGGATAAAGCTATGGCCTATTGGAAGACTTTGAAAAGTGATGAAGATGCTACATTTGATAAGGAAGTAAGGTTTGATGCTGCCGATATCCAACCTATGATTACTTACGGTACCAATCCGGGTATGGGAATGGGAATAACCGAGCATATTCCTGCTGATAATCATAGCGCTTCTTATAAAAAATCATTGGACTATATGGGCTTTCAACCCGGCGAATCATTATTGGGTAAGAAAATTGATTATGTATTCTTGGGCGCTTGTACCAATGGCCGTATCGAGGATTTCCGTGCTTTTGCTTCCATAGTAAAAGGAAAGAAGAAAGCAGAAAACGTCATTGCCTGGCTGGTTCCGGGCTCGTGGATGGTGGATGCGCAGATTCGCGAGGAAGGATTGGATAAAGTGTTGGAAGAAGCCGGGTTTGCTATTCGTCAGCCGGGTTGTTCTGCTTGTCTGGCTATGAATGATGACAAGATTCCTGCCGGCAAATATTCGGTATCAACCAGTAATCGTAACTTTGAGGGACGTCAGGGACCGGGTGCACGCACTCTGCTTGCCAGTCCGTTGGTCGCCGCTGCAGCAGCAATAACTGGGGTTATTACCGATCCGAGAGAGTTAATGTAAGTGAACCCTTTTGTCAAAAAAAAGATTTGATTGTTGCAAAAAGATGAAAACTCTAGGCATGATTATAAGAATATGTTATGGCATTGGTTTGCTATTATGCGTTGTTGCTCTCTTTTTTCCAGAGGGGAATGTGTTTCGAGAATTAGCAATTTATATACTTCTGACAGTTTCGGTTATATACGGTGTTTTTAATTGGTATAAAGAATACAAGTCTAAAAAATGAGTCAATATGAAACAGAAATTCAATATAATAACAAGTACTTGTGTCCCTCTTCCTTTGGAAAATGTGGATACAGACCAAATCATCCCTGCCCGTTTTTTAAAGGCAACCACACGCGAAGAAAAATTCTTTGGTGATAATTTATTCCGTGACTGGCGTTACAACCCTGATGGTTCTTTAAATGAGGCTTTCGTACTGAATAATCCCACTTATGGAGGAGAAATCCTTGTGGCCGGAAAAAACTTTGGTTCGGGCTCCAGCCGTGAACATGCTGCATGGGCGATTGCCGGATATGGTTTTCGTGTGGTCGTTTCGAGTTTCTTCGCTGATATTCATAAGAATAATGAACTGAACAACTTTGTTTTGCCGGTGGTGGTAAGTGAAGAGTTTCTGAAAGAACTGTTTGACTCGATTTACGCAAACCCGAAAACAAAAGTAGAAGTAAACTTGCCCGAACAGACAATAACTAATAAGGCGACAGGCAAGAGTGAATCTTTCGAGATTAACGGCTATAAAAAGCATTGCCTGATGAATGGTTTGGATGACATCGACTTTTTGCTGACCAATAAAGATAAAATAGAAGCATGGGAGAACGCGTCAAGATAGAAATCATGGACACGACACTTCGTGACGGTGAACAGACCAGCGGAGTGTCATTCGTGCCCCATGAAAAATTGATGATTGCCCGTTTGCTGTTGGAGGATTTAAAGGTAGACAGGGTGGAGGTTGCCTCGGCCCGTGTATCGGATGGTGAGTTTGAAGCTGTAAAAATGATATGCGACTGGGCTGCACGGCGCAACCTGCTCCACAAGGTAGAAGTGCTCGGCTTCGTAGATGGACACACTTCGGTGGATTGGATACAAAGTACCGGTTGCCGGGTAATAAACTTGCTTTGCAAAGGCTCGTTGAAACATTGTACCCACCAACTGAAGAAGACGCCGGAAGAGCATATCGAAGATATAATTAATGTGGTGCATTATGCCGATGAGTTGGATATTGCCGTCAATGTATATTTGGAAGATTGGAGCAACGGCATGAAGGATTCTCCCGAATATGTATTCCAGTTGATGGACGGCCTGAAATCCACCAGCATAAAACGTTATATGTTGCCTGATACTTTGGGGATTTTAAATCCTTTGCAGGTTATCGAGTATATGCGGAAAATGAAGAAACATTATCCAGATATGCATTTCGATTTTCATGCACACAATGATTACGACCTTGCCGTGAGTAATGTGTTGGCTGCCGTACTCAGCGGGGTAAAAGGACTTCATACTACCATTAACGGATTGGGCGAACGGGCCGGCAATGCACCGCTTGCCAGTGTGCAGGCTATTCTGAAAGACCATTTTAGTGCGGTGACAAATATCGACGAAAGTCGTTTGAATGATGTGAGCCGTGTGGTCGAGTCCTATTCGGGAATCGTAATTCCCGCCAACAAGCCGATTGTGGGTGAAAATGTCTTTACTCAGGTAGCAGGAGTTCATGCCGATGGCGATAACAAGAACAATCTTTATTGCAATGACTTGTTGCCGGAACGATTTGGGCGCAAACGTGAATATGCATTGGGTAAAACAAGCGGTAAGGCGAATATTCGTAAAAATCTGGAAGACCTCGGGCTTGAATTGGATGAAGAATCGATGCGTAAAGTGACGGAGCGTATCATTGAGTTGGGTGATAAGAAAGAGTTGGTCACTCAGGAAGACTTGCCCTATATTGTTTCCGATGTATTGAAACATGGCGTGGTAAGTGAAAGGGTGAAGCTGAAGAGTTACATAGTGACGCTTGCTCATGGTTTGAGGCCGATGGCTACTGTACGGATGGAAATCAATGGGAAGGAATTTGAGGAGAATTCCAATGGCGATGGCCAATATGATGCGTTTGTACGTGCATTGCGTAAGATATATAAAGTGACATTGGGGCGTAAGTTTCCGATGCTGACCAATTATGCGGTAAGTATTCCCCCCGGTGGACGTACCGATGCTTTTGTACAGACGGTGATAACCTGGAGCTTTGAAGATAAAGTATTCCGCACTCGCGGGTTGGATGCAGACCAGACGGAAGCTGCAATTAAAGCTACCCTGAAAATGCTGAATATTATAGAGAATGAATATGAAAACATCGGTTAAAACATTACCCGAGGAAAGACAGATAAGAAATAAAGAAAACAAATAAAAGAAAAGATGAATTTAAAAATTGCAGTATTAGCCGGTGACGGTATCGGACCGGAAATATCAGTACAAGGCGTTGATGTGATGAATGCCGTTTGTGAGAAGTTCGGACACAAGGTAAGTTATGAATATGCTATCTGTGGTGCAGATGCGATAGACAAGGTGGGTGACCCGTTTCCCCAAGCGACTTACGAAGTCTGTAAGAATGCGGATGCCGTATTGTTCTCGGCTGTAGGTGACCCTAAATTCGATAATAACCCGACGGCAAAAGTTCGTCCGGAGCAAGGATTATTGGCCATGCGTAAGAAATTGGGGCTGTTTGCCAACATTCGTCCGGTACAAACCTTTAAATGTTTGGTCCATAAATCACCGCTGCGTGCAGAGTTGGTAGAAAATGCAGATTTTATTTGCATCCGTGAATTGACTGGTGGAATGTATTTCGGAGAGAAATATCAGGACAATGATAAGGCTTATGACACTAATATGTATACTCGTCCCGAGATAGAGCGTATTCTGAAAGTCGGATTCGAATATGCCATGAAGCGCCGCAAGCATCTGACTGTAGTTGACAAGGCAAATGTATTGGCTTCTTCTCGTTTATGGAGACAGATTGCCCAAGAAATGGCTCCTCAATACCCGGAAGTGACTACGGACTATATGTTTGTAGATAATGCGGCAATGAAAATGATTCAGGAGCCATGTTTCTTTGATGTGATGGTGACAGAGAATACTTTCGGTGATATTCTTACAGACGAGGGCTCGGTTATAAGTGGCTCAATGGGCTTGCTTCCCTCTGCTTCAACAGGCGAGAGCACTCCTGTTTTCGAGCCGATTCATGGTTCATGGCCTCAGGCTAAAGGTCTGAATATTGCTAATCCATTGGCTCAGATCTTATCAGTGGCAATGTTGTTTGAGTACTTCAATTGCAAGGAAGAAGGTGCATTGATTCGTCGGGCAGTGGATGCTTCCTTGGATGCAAATGTGCGGACACCCGAAATTCAGGTAGAAGGTGGTGCTAAATACGGAACAAAAGAAGTTGGTGCTTGGATTGTGGACTATATCAAGCAGGCGTAATCCGCTTTTGCTGATGGAGTAAGTTGTTTATGCTGTTGAAACGAAAGTTTTACCGGCATGAAAACAGGTGAGACAATATATAAAAGTATAAGGTGACGGTGAATAAAAAAACGAACCTTATACTTTTTTTTATTTAACTAAAGGAATCATCTCTCAGATTGCCGTACTTTTGCAACGAAATCTATTGGAAAAATTATTATAGATGAAACGAATACTGTGTTATTTTCTTTTCTGTTGCATCTGCATTTATATGCATGCACAGACGTATGATCAATTGGCTGCCCGTGCGGTAGATGCGGCGGAGCGGGACAGCTTGGAACTTTCGGAAAGACTGTTTGAAGAAGCATTAAAGCTGGAACCGGCAAATATGCGCAATTCTATGCTGTTTTCAAATCTGGGGACGGTACAACATCGATTAGGAAAAATCGATAAAGCGATAGAATCCTATACTTTGGGACTTAATTTAGCTCCTTATTCTGTTACTATCTTATTGAATCGGGCTGCTTTATATTTAGAGAAAAACCTCTATGAAAAAGCTTATATCGATTACTGCAATGTGATAGATATCGATAGGAAAAATCAGGAGGCTTTGCTGTATCGCGCTTACATTTATATGCAGCGCCGGGACTATAAGGAAGCTCGGATAGATTATAATACTTTGTTGCAGGAAGAACCTGAAAATAAGATGGGACGTTTGGGAATGGCTCTGCTGAATCAGAAAGAGTTAAAGTTCCGAGAGGCATTGGAAGAGTTTAACCGTATGATAACGGACTACCCTAATGATGCTTCTTTATTGAAAGCACGTGCCAATCTGGAGATAGAAATGAACACTCCCGACTTGGCATTACTGGATTTGGAATCGGCAGCCAAGTTGTCTCCCAAAGATGCGGAGATATATGTCATGTGTGGTGAAATATATCTGAGCCAGAAGAAAAAAAGGGAAGCTTATGTTGCTTTTGAGAAGGCAATAGAACTGGGCGTTCCCCGTCCTGAACTGCAAGATAAGTTGAAGGCCAGTAAATAATACTTGGCCTTTCATTCTTTATTTTCCTAGTTTCTTTTTTATCAGTTCGACAAACTCTTTTCCGTATTTATCTTTTTTGTATTCTCCGATACCGCTGATTTCTCCAAAAGCCTCAATACTGGTGGGTTGCTGTGTCGCAATTAAATGTAAGGTTTTGTCAGAGAGTACAATATAAGCGGGAATGGCTTGTTGGTCAGCCAATCTTTTTCTTAATGAACGAAGTTCTTCAAACAGGTCCTTGTTTTCTTCACCGAAGGTTGTTGGAATAGAGAAGAGGGCTTTTGGTTCTTGAGTCTTTTTCCTGCGATGTTCTTTCGGAGTGAATTCTTCACGTTTTATAACGACCAGCATTGCCGGTTCTTTTCCGAATAAGACTTTCTGTCCGCTTTCTGTTATTTTCAGGTGGTTGTTCTCATTATATGCAATTTCAAAATAGCCCAAGTTAAGCATTTGCAGCAAATAGTCCTGCCAGTCACGGGCAGGGATGTCTCGCCCGGCAGCATAAGTCTTGAGCTTGTCGTATCCTTTTTCTATCAGTTCCTGTCCGGCAGCTCCTTTTAGGATATCTACCAGCATGTGTGTACCGATTTGTTGATTGGTGCGTGCAATGGCGCTTAATGCTTTTTGGACGATAATAGTGCCGTCAAACCTTTCCGGAGGATTGCGGCATACGTCACAATTATCACAATCATGATCCATTGTTTCTCCGAAATAGTTGAGAAGAATACGTCGTCGGCAAATATCCGCTTCTGCATATTGTTGCATACGGTGGAGTTTTTCCAGATTTATTTCTTGCTGGTTACTTTCTGTGGCAAATTTTGACAGCAGAATCAAATCACTTAAAGAATAAAAAAGCAATGTATCGCTTTCCATTCCATCTCGTCCTGCACGGCCAATCTCTTGATAAAAGCTTTCAATGCTTTTAGGCAGATTGTAATGGATGACCCAGCGGACATTTGATTTATCTATGCCCATGCCAAAAGCGATGGTGGCACATACAACCTGTACGCGGTCATTGATAAAGTCATTTTGGGCTTCATCGCGTGCAGCCGCACTCAGTCCGGCGTGATAAACAGCTACACGTATTCCATGTTTTCTCAGCATTTCCGCCACACTCTCGGTCTTGCTTCGGCTCATGCAATAAATAATTCCACATTCATTTTTATGACGTGCTATAAACTCGAGTATGGTGCGTGTCTTGTCTTTTTGCTGGTATCCTCTTTTTACTTCCAGACTCAGATTGGGGCGGTCGAAGGATGAAATGAATACTTTAGGATTACGTAAAGATAATTGTTTGATGATATCTTGACGGGTTATTTTATCGGCTGTGGCAGTTAAAGCTACGATTGGAACGTTAGGAAATTGTTCTCTGATGGTCTTAAGTTGAGTGTATTCGGGCCGGAAATCATGGCCCCATTGCGAGATACAGTGAGCTTCATCTATGGCAACCAATGAAATGTGGATATCTCTTAACAAGAAGTTCATCTCCATTAATAACCGTTCGGGCGAAATATAAAGTAATTTGATTCTCCCTTGCATGCACTCCCGGCGTAGGTTGAAATTCTCCGTTTCATCATTTGTGCTGTTTATTGCACGAGCCGCAATTCCGTTAGCCCTCAAACTTTCCACTTGGTCTTTCATCAATGAAATAAGCGGAGATACGACAATGGTCGTTCCTTCCATCATAAGGGCGGGAAGTTGATAGCAAATTGATTTTCCACCTCCGGTGGGCATAAGAACCAATGTGTCTTTTTTATCCAGTATGTTTTGGATAATGTCTTGTTGCAAAGGACGGAACGTATCGTATCCGAAGTATGTTTTGAGGATATGGAGCATATTCTGTTTATTATTTTAAAAGGTAATGGAAAGCAAAGGTAGTAAAATCTTTAAGATGTGGTATTCTCTACATGGGGAATTAATTTGGAAGATGACTTTTTATAGATAACTAATTCAAGATGATATTGCTTCATTTAATAGTTTTTTGTTTGATATCCCAAGCATTAATAAAGTTTCTTGAAGAAATTCGAATATCGTGTTGTGATTAATTAAGAGTAGAATTTAGCAAAAAAATTTGCATAAGCCAAAAAGAATCCCCATTTTTGTGCAAAATTTAATCATTATAATCTTATTAACTAACCAAACAAAAAAACTAAGTGATGAGCGACGCAGAAAAACAAGTAGAAGTTCAGGAAGAGGCTCCTAAGAAAAGACCTTATAACCTGCGAGAGAAAAAAGACAAAAAGGCTGCTTATAGATCATTGATCAGAGCAGAACTTGCTGACGAACTGTATGATAAAATTTTGAATATCATTGTGGTTCAGAAGAAGTATAAGGATCCTAATTATTCTGCTAAAGATTTAGCGAGAGAGTTGAAGACAAACACTCGTTATTTGTCTGCTGTTGTAAATTCTCGTTTCGGTAAGAATTATTCTTGTCTTTTGAATGAGTATCGTATCAAAGATGCCAAGCATCTATTGATTGATAAACGTTATGCAGACAAAAATGTAGAAGAAATTAGTTCAATGGTAGGTTTTGCTAACCGCCAGTCATTCTATGCAGCATTTTATAAGAATGTAGGAGAAACTCCTAACGGCTTCCGTAAGAGAAATATGGAAAAATAAAATATTAGCATCAATATGATTTAGAAAAAGGAAAACTATTGTTTTCCTTTTTTTGTTTCAACCTGAAACTGATATGGCGTCATTGAAAAACACTTGTTTGTGGAATTGGTAAGAAAAGATTATGTTAGCAAGTTGCAAGTAGTATGGAGAAAGAAATAAAAGAAGAGAAGGCGTTTGATTACACAGTAGAGCGGTTTGCGGATTTGCAATTGCTTCGTTATGTGGTGCATGGTTTTGAAAAACTGTCATTGAAGCAAAAAGAATTGGTTTATTATTTATCACAGGCGGCTTTGGAAGGACGTGATATTTTGTTTGACCAGAACGGAAAATATAATTTGGTAATTCGCAGGATGCTTGAAGCGGTATATACAGATTATCAGGGAAACCGTGCGGATGTGGATTTTGTCAATCTGGAGATTTACTTGAAACGGGTATGGTTTTCAAATGGCATTCATCATCATTATGCCTCAGATAAGTTTGTCCCAGCGTTTACTCCCGAATTTTTCAGAACGGCGTTGAAAAATGTCGATGCTGCTAAACTGCCTTTGGCGGATGGTGAGACGGTAGATATGCTTTGTGATAGAATCTTTCCGGTTATCTTTGATGCTCAGGTTATGCCTAAACGTGTAAATCAGGCTGATGGGGAAGACCTGGTGCTGACTTCGGCTGCGAATTATTATGAAGGGGTAACCCAGCAGGAAGCGGAAGAGTTTTACAATGTTTTGAAAAACCCGAATGACGACCAGCCTGTCATGTTCGGAATGAATAGCCGTTTGGTAAAAGAAAACGGAAAAGTGCAAGAGAAAGTATGGAAGTCAGGCGGATTGTATGGACCGGCTATCGATAAAATAATTTATTGGCTGGAAAAGGCTATTGAAGTGGCGGAAAATGAAGGACAGAGGGCTGTGCTCAATAAGCTGATTCGGTTTTATAAGAATGGAGATTTACGTACTTTTGATGAGTATTCTATCCTTTGGGTAAAGGATTTGGATTCTCGTGTTGATTTTGTCAATGGGTTTATAGAGAGCTATGGTGACCCGTTGGGGATGAAAGCCAGTTGGGAATCCATTGTCAATTTTAAAGATTTGGAAGCTACTAAACGTACGGAAACAATCAGTGCCAATGCGCAATGGTTTGAAGATAACTCACCGGTAAATCCGTCTTTTAAAAAGGAGAAAGTGAAAGGCGTGTCTGCAAAAGTCATAACGGCGGCAATGCTGGGAGGTGATTTATATCCGGCAACGGCTATCGGTATCAATCTGCCTAACTCGAATTGGATTCGTAGTGTTCATGGTTCTAAATCCGTCACTATTGGCAATCTGACAGATGCTTATAATAAAGCTGCTCATGGCAACGGTTTTATGGATGAGTTTGTATATGGTGCGGAAGAAAAAGAATGGATAGACAAGTATGCGGATTTGACGGGCGACCTCCATACCGATTTGCATGAATGCTTGGGACATGGCTCAGGACAATTGTTGCCCGGTGTAGATCAAGACGCCTTGAAAGCTTATGGTTCCACTATCGAGGAAGCACGTGCCGATTTGTTCGGTCTTTATTATTTGCCAGACCAAAAGATGATAGAACTTGGACTGACTCCGGACGAAGATGCATTTAAGGCTGAATATTATACATATATGATGAATGGATTGATGACTCAGCTTGTCCGTATCGAGTATGGTCATTCGGTAGAGGAGGCACACATGCGCAATCGCCAGCTGATAGCTAAGTGGACTTATGAGCAGGGGGCGTCCGAAAAAGTTGTCGAACTGGTGAAGAAAGATGGGAAAACTTATGTGAAAATCAATGATTATAAGAAACTGCGTCATTTGTTCGGCACTCTGTTAGCCGAGGTTCAACGCATCAAGAGCGAAGGAGATTATGAGGCAGCTCGCCAACTGGTAGAGAAATATGCCGTAAAGGTCGACCCGCAACTGCATGCCGAAGTCCTGTCGCGCTATGAGAAGTTGCATTTGGCTCCATACAAAGGATTTATCAATCCTGTATACGAGGCAGTGACCGATGAAGAAGGCCGTATCACCGATGTGAAGGTCTCTTACCAAGAGGGTTACGCCGAGCAAATGTTGCGATATAGCAGAGAGTATTCAAATCTACCTTGTCTAAACGAATAAAAAGGAAAAATATGGATGTACATGAAACAATAAAGGATATCAAGGGACAGTTCCGTTTGTTTATGAATGGAGTTGCTTCTCAAAGTATGCGTGAAAAAGGACTGGATTATAAATTGAATTTCGGCATTGAACTTCCGCGTCTGAAAGAAATTGCTGCTCGTTATGAAAAGAACCATGATGTGGCTCAGGCATTGTGGAAAGAGAACATACGCGAATGCAAAATATTGGCCGGTATGTTGCAGCCGGTAGAAACCTTTTATCCCGAAATTGCAGATATTTGGGTAGAAGATATGCGTTATCCCGAGATTGCAGAACTCACTTGCATGACGCTGTTTCAAGAATTGCCTTATGCTTCGGAAAAAGCATTTGAATGGATGGCTGACGACCGCGAATATTTTCAGTTATGCGGTTTCATGTTGATGGCAAGACTATTGATGAAAGGTAATCAACTGAACGAACGTGCGGAAGCCGAATTTCTTGACCAGGCACTAACAAGCTTGCAGAGTGAAGAGACACTGCCACAAAAAGCAGCGGCAACAGCTTTGCGCAAGTTTGCTGTCCAAAGCCGGGAGAATGGCAGGAAGATAAACAGATTACTTGCCCCTATCATTAAATCAGACAAGCCCGGAGTGGCAGTTTTGGCCTCTGAAATAAAATTAGAGACAGAATATTGGCATTAAACTTTCATGTTATCACAAAAAGGTTTAACTTTGACGGCGGAACTGAAATCTGCGATGGAAGAAAATGTGAAAGATACTGTAAAACAGGTTTTAACTGAGTACCTGCAGAAGAACGGGCATCGAAAGACGCCCGAAAGGTATGCTATACTCGATACTATCTATTCCATCAAAGGTCACTTTGATATCGATACGCTTTATAATTATATGGCAACTGATGGGAAGTTCCGTGTCAGCCGTGCCACTCTTTATAATACTATTGTTTTGTTTATCGATGCAAAGCTGGTCATAAAACATCAGTTTGGTAACTCTTCCCAGTACGAACGTGCGTACAATAATGAAACCCATCATCACATGATATGTACGGAATGTGGCAAAGTCACAGAGTTTCAGAATGAAAGTCTGAAGCAGGCTATTGCCAATACGAAGCTGAAAAAGTTTACGGCTTCCAATTACTCCTTATATATATATGGTATATGCAGCAAATGTACTTGGGCAAAACGCAGAAAGAAAAAAAATAAGTAACAATAAAACGAAGAAACATGAAAGTAGATGTCTTGTTAGGTTTGCAATGGGGTGATGAAGGCAAAGGTAAGGTTGTCGATGTATTGACTCCCCGTTATGATGTGGTAGCTCGTTTTCAGGGAGGGCCTAATGCCGGTCACACTTTGGAATTCGAAGGCCAAAAATATGTACTCCGTTCTATTCCCTCGGGAATTTTTCAAGGTGATAAGGTAAATATAATCGGTAATGGTGTGGTGCTCGATCCGTCATTGTTCAAAGCAGAGGCAGAAGCTCTCGAAGCAAGCGGCCATCCATTGAAGGAGCGTTTGCACATTTCGAAGAAAGCGCATCTGATTTTACCGACTCATCGTATCCTGGATGCCGCATACGAAGCCGCTAAAGGGGATGCAAAAGTGGGTACCACCGGTAAAGGTATCGGCCCGACTTATACAGATAAAGTAAGCCGTAACGGTATGCGTGTGGGAGATATTCTCCATAATTTTGAAGAAAAATATGCTAAGGCAAAGGCTCGTCACGAACAAATCTTGAAAAGCCTGAACTACGAATATGATATAACGGAGTTGGAAAAACAATGGTTGGAAGGAATCGAATACTTGAAGCAATTCCATTTGGTAGACAGTGAACATGAAATCAATAATTTGCTGAAGGCCGGTAAGACGGTTCTGTGTGAAGGTGCTCAAGGTACAATGCTGGATGTTGATTTCGGTTCTTACCCTTTTGTGACTTCTTCAAATACCATTTGCGCAGGTGCTTGTACCGGTTTGGGTATCGGTCCGAATAAAATCGGTAATGTTTACGGTATCATGAAAGCTTATTGCACACGTGTTGGCTCCGGTCCTTTCCCGACTGAATTGTTTGACGAAACAGGCAAGAAGATTCGTGACTTGGGGCATGAATATGGTGCTGTGACAGGTCGTGAACGCCGTTGTGGATGGATTGATTTGGTAGCCTTAAAGTATTCTATCATGGTGAACGGTGTAACCCAGTTGATTATGATGAAAAGTGATGTACTTGATGATTTTGATACCATCAAGGCTTGTGTCGCTTACAAGGTAAATGGCGAAGAAATTGATTATTTCCCTTATGACATAGCAGATGGGGTGGAACCGATTTATGCCGAATTGCCCGGATGGAAGACTGATATGACCAAAATGACCAGTGAAGATGAGTTTCCCGAAGAATTTAATGCTTATATAAGTTTCCTGGAAGAGCAGTTGGAGACTCCTATTAAGATTATTTCTGTAGGGCCCGACCGTGAGCAAACCATCGAACGCTATACTGAAGAGTAATTAATCGGATACATACATTAGGAGAAAGCGCAACTTTTATCGGTTGCGCTTTTTTTATACAACATTATTTGCGGGTATTGAATATTCTGTTTAACTTGTCGTCTGTTAGCCTTAAATTATAAAATGTGAGAAACGTCAACTTTGCTAGAATGAAAAAGCCACTATTGTATATATTGCCAATATTGTTACTCCTTTTGGCATTATATATGTTTTCGACAAGAGACAAGCATTTGGCAGAACTGTACCGGATTGAGTCTTTGTTGGACGAAGAGCCCGATGAGGCGATTGGACAGTTAGAGCAAATGGAGGTTGAAGACTTGACCGGAGGAGAGCTTGCCTTACATTGTCTGTTATTGGCCAAAGGGCAATATATACAAGATTCATTGTCACGGTCGGACTCTTTGATAAATATAGCCATCACATATTATAAGAAAAAGAATGATTCATTGAGGTTGTCGCAGTCCTATCTTTACAAAGGCAAGATATTGGCAGAAAAAGGATATTTTCTGGAGGCTTCGGAATGTTACCAAAAGGCAGAGAATTATGCGATAGACGATGACTACAGCACAAAATACCTTCTGAACTATTCGATGGGGAAGATATATCACTTCAAGATGATGCGCAATGATGAAAAAGAAGTCAAAGATGAAGCGATGGAATATGCTGTTTTAATGAATGATTCATTCAGGATAGGGCGTTCGTATATAGAGACGGCCAAGTACTATCATGCCATGGGCAATTATGAATGTGGCATCAATCATCTTATGAAAGCCATTCAAACTTTACCGCCGGAGGAAACCTCTTACCTCTCTGCGGCTTATGCTGATTTAAGTCGTAACTATCTTCAGAACCATCAATTGCCAGAGTCGCTTGAAAGTATCAACCGCGCCATACAGCTCGAAGAGGATAGTATGTTATTGTATGACTATTATAATTTAAAGGCGGATGCATTGTTTAAGCTCTCACAGAAGGATTCGGCCTTATATTATCTGAAAAGCTCCTTGGACAGCAAAGACTATCTCACAAAAATGAGGGCTTATTATGATTTGTCACTGTTGGAAGAGCGGCAAGGAAATAAAGCAGAGGCACTTGAATATTTGAAGGAATATGCTTTGTATAATGACTCATCTGATTTGAAGGAGAAAGAAAATTATATCTATCATTTGCATAGTATAGAGGCGTATAAGAAGCAAAAAGAGAATGCTGAAACAGCCGAGTTGGGCTTGGAGCGCAAACAGTTGACTATCTATAGGCTGGTCAGTGTGGCTTTTCTCCTTCTTCTTGTCCTTGTTGTATTGTACTATAAAGAGCAAAAGCGGAAAAAGCGGCTGGAGTACGACATTAAGCTGGAGGAGGAAAAAACGATGCGGGCCTTGCTGATGAAGAAAGAAATGGAATATCAATTGCTTAAAGAGCGGGATGAGAGAAAGAAGGCTGAGGTTCAAAAACTGAATCTGACCGTGGAATATTATAAAAGACTGAATGCGATAACCGTTCCCGTCTTATTGAAAAGCCAGAACACGCAAGGAGCCATGAACTTGGAACAGGAAGAGTGGGATATTATTATCAGGAATACGGATGCCTGTTTTAACAAGTTCACGGTTCGGCTGAAAGAACGTGCTCCTTTGCTGACGGACGAAGAGCTCCAGTTTTGTTGTCTTGTGAAAATGGAATTGCCTATTGCGCTGCTTTCTGAAATTTATCATATAGCCAAAGGAAGCATTTCACGTAAAAAGATGAGGCTGAAAGAGAAAATCGGTATTGAGAATATGAGCTTTGATGAGTTTATCAAAAACTTCTAAAAACATCCGTTTCAAGAAAGAAAATTGTTTTTGTACATCATCTGAGTTGAATTTAAGCCTGAAAAATAAGCTTAATTATTTGATAATCAATATGTATATAGAAGCGGCGTTTGTACATCTGTATCTCTTGTCCGGATAGGGATGATTACTTATCTTTGCACGCACATTAAGACATTTAGATTATGTACTAAAAGTTGAACGCTAAACATTTGTGAGTTTTCTAGGTGTTAGAGATGTTTTTTAGGGTAACAAAGTTATTATTTAGGCCTTGGTTTTTCCAAGGCTTTTTTTATTTCTTTATTCCGGTCAAGTAGGCTTATTTTTCTTTTTAAGTTCCTCCTTATATTCTTTTACGCTTTTTTCAGGCAAAAAAATATTTCTATCATAACGTTCTTGCAATAGATTATCATGCACTTGCTTTAAATCCGTTCCTATTGTAGTACATTTTTTTACCATATTGACAGTGTTAAAATTTGCGTAACTGCATATTTTAATAAAAGTCATATCTATTGGTTTGCTCAAATGACTGTTATTCTGTTGAATCCATTTAACCCTATTCAAACAAAAGGCTGCAAAATCGGCCAGTTGAATAAGATGTTCATCTTCAGATGATTTATACTGTATCTGTCGATTTAATAAGTCATCGCCAAATAAATTTACGGTTCGTGACACATTTACCTTTTTGCCATCTTGGTCAATAATGATTTCAAATGGCTTAGGGCAGACATTTAAGTCTGCAATATGGCTTTTTATGCGTAATAAAAGATGATATAAACTGAAGTCGCTATAGTTATTAAGATTGAAATCATCAATTTTTTGTATATCTGCCCCCTTTACTAAATTGTTCCTTGTATATTCATCTGGCGAGAAGCTCTGACATACAATAGGAAACTGATATTCCTTGAAGAAACCTGCAAACTCCTCCAAAATATTAAGTCTTACATCTAGTGGAATATCTTTAAATTCATTTTTTCCATTATACACGTCCTTAAAATGAAACTCATTCGCATTATAGTCCTTTTTGAGGTCTTTTAAGCAATCATGCATAAAAGCATTTGCTAAAACTCGGTTTGAGGGTGTGAAAACCACTGCATACCAACTTTTGGTATTTGGGGAAGAAAACCGGCTACCTGAGACCTGTCCTGTAGTTCCCGAATCATCAATGTAAATACCTGTATTCATTTTTTAATTGTTATGATTTTACATATACTCATTTATCATTATTCGCTATCTTGCGAATTCTTTAGTAATGTGTATTCCACTCCACCCAATCCTTTTTCCCCTGTGACTTTTGTGCGGTAGGCGCTTTCACACCCAGTACAAACGCTATCCTCTCCATATTCTATATGAACTACTTCATCACATATCGGACATATTATAAAAGTCTCCCAGCAGGAATTACAATGCCCTTCAAACGATTTAAGATAAGCTCTTTCATTTAGTTCTTCAGTTGATAATGTTTCAAAATCGAACCTTAATTGATCTTTATCATACAATGGATAATTCATATCTCTTAATATAATTGGATTTTTGAAATCAATAAAACCATAATAACTTTCATCACAGTTAGGACAAGCTACTAAATTTTCACTTGCATCCATATATTCATCGAAATCTTGTATATCAAGTTCGCTTAAAACAGGTTCTGAGAATAGTTCATTTATCAACGTACCTAAATTGGTTCTATATTGTGTTTCTGAAGATTGAAAAAAAGGCTCTATGTCTTTATGAATAAGAGTCTCATCTTCTTTTGACGAAAAATCATTTTTGTTGGCAGAGACAAAGTAACTTACAGGATAAGCTATGTGGTCCGGGAAAAGTTCAGTACCATAATTTGATTTTATAAATTCTAATCCACTGAGAAGAATTACCATATCAGCCATGCTATTGCTCTTTTTCCCGGTGAATGGAGCTTTTTTGGCAATTGCCTGATCTGCACTTTGTATTTTAGATAAATCAGTTATTGGATAATGTATAGTGCGACCTATTAATAGCTGTTCCACATTATCGATATGTTGTTCATTAATAGTAATTAGCCTCTCTGCTTCTATTAATTTCTCTTTTTGTTTTTCCTTCTCTTCAGGATCTCCATCAAAATTACTTTTTCTTATTTTGTGTTCAATATCTTTCTTGCGATTTTTCAAATGCTCTATGAATTCGTAACAATGTTTCTTATTCCGTTGCCACTCAGCTATAATAATTTGATTGGATAAAATAATAACTCTTCCTTCATCCACTAACCGTTTAAGGCTATTGAACATTTTTATATGATGACATTCATCTTGGCCTATTTTACTAAGCCCATGCGCATTGCACATATATATCCAAGCATTGGTGTCTATAATTAAGTAAATCATAATATTAAAAGATTATAATCACAAAGATAGTTAATAAGTTTCATTTATAGATGTAACGGAGAAAACTTTATGATTATAAATCGGTACAAAAGATAATGATATTACGATATATCGCGTAAATCATAGTTTATTAACAACTAAAGAACTTTTATTGATTAAAATTTGTTTTTGCAATATAAAAGTTGTATATTTGCCTTGATATGACTAAGCTCATTCAGATATTAGAGAATGAGTACTATATCCAACGAAGCGGGAAAGCATTTATTGAATATAATTTGGTCAAAGACAATAAATCTGTTGAAAAATAATTTTATAAAAAGATGATGTACAGTGGCGTTGATTGTTTACTGTGTTGGCACGATAGTGTTAACCGTAGTAGGAAACCTGCTAACTGATTTTCTGAAGAAAAAAAGTTGGTGGCTATAATTGAAAACCTACATATATAATTAATTGGTAATTGTTCTAAAGGGTTATTCCTTATAATTTGGAGTGGTGGTATAATATTTGCTTGCTTTCCCATACTTCTTTCCTTTTTTTACTTTAGACTTGTTTCCTTACTTATTTTAATCTATCATCATCCTCTTGTATATTTGGAAAGGGTGTATAATTTATGGATATGTTATCCCGGTCCTTTATTCTTTCATAGATTTTTGGCAAGAGCAACCTTGTCTTTTCCGAATTCTTTTCTGTTCTATGCCAACCTGGAGGCAGTCTTCTAAAACTTAGATAGTATAAACTCTCGTTTTCTTCTACATCATACTTCTTTATTGCAATATCATTAAGTAGGTTTTTAGGAGCTTTTATATAATCCGATGGAATCTTTTCATTGAATTCACTGAAAAAAGCATTGGTAGAGAATTTATTCTTAGGATCAGATTTTAAATTAAGTACTTCCATTAGTTCGCCAAATTTTTCATTAATATAAGTATTAATTCTAAAGTCTTCGGTAACATCTATCCAAAGGTTGAATTGAGTTCCTGGAACCATAAAACCTAATAAGTAATTAGGCTTGGTCTCTATATCAAAAAAGATATGAAAAGTAACTCCATTCTTTTTAAAGTCAAAGAATGCATAAGTTTCATTATTTTGCTTGATTTTCTTATACAGAGGAACAAGTCTTGTCAGTGTCATCATATCGTCTTTGTTTTTGTTTTCGTAAATATAATGAAATACAATACACCAACCACATTATATACCTCTAATTTTCCATCTACAATAACCATATTTAAGGTATTCTATCTACTCTTTAATGTATTATAACCTAAACTACTCCATGATGAAACTCACATTAAAGAGAAAATTTCTCGGTGCTAATTACACTATCGGAGATCTATTCATTGACGATAAGTTCTTCTGTAACACCATCGAAGACACAGTAAGGGAACTTCCCCTTATTTGCCCCAACACCCCCAAAGGCATTTCCTGCACATGTCCCGATAAAGTCTATGCAGAAACCGCTATCCCTTTCGGCACATACAAGGTGACTATGAAATACAGCCCCAAATTCAAACGGGTATTGCCTTACCTGCACAATGTCCCGCATTTCATAGGCATCCTTATCCATTCAGGCAATGACCAAACCGCCTCTGCCGGTTGCATCATTGTTGGTAAAAACAAAGTGAAAGGTAAAGTACTGGAATCACGGGCTACCTCAGACACTCTGAACGCCATTCTAAGCAAAGAGAAGGACATCATAATCGAAATCATCAGATAATGGCAGGGAACAAACTAAGAACCCCCAAAAACATTCTAATTGATTTCAAACCATCACCTCGCCAGTATGAACTTTGGAAACTGCTACAACCTAATTATTGCCCGATCTGTGGAGGTGATATAGAACAAGTACTGGTTGGCTATGATATAAACCACAATCCACAATACAGACCGGAATGTACGCACTGCCATAACCAGAACCTTGCACAATTGATTTTGGGTGGTGGGGCGGCAGGCGGTGGAAAATCCTATCTGGGAAGCGTCTGGTTGATAAGTAGTTGTATCCGATTTGAAAACATCCGTGCCGTCGTTGCCCGAAAAACACTAAAGTCATTGAAAGAATCCACCTGGAACACAATCAAAAGTGTACTGAAGGACTGGGGACTCAAAGAAGACACCCACTTCAAAATCAATAACATCGAAGGTACACTAACCTTTTGGAACGATAGTGTCATCATAATGAAGGAAATGGCAGATATACCCAGTGATCCGAACTTCGAGCGTTTCGGTTCATCTGAGTACACGATTGCCATGGTTGATGAAGTCAGTGAGAAGGCAATTGAAGTCCTCTTTTCCCGCTTGCGCTGGAGAACCCACGAAACTTTTAAAACTTCCCGAATGCTGATGACCACCAACCCTACGACAAACTGGGTACGCAGCCGCTTCGTCCAAGACGAAAACGGCGATAAGGTGACACCCAGGGAAGGCGAAGCCTATATTCCCTTCTCTGTTTTTGATAACCCCAACATCGCATTTCGCCAGACTTACGAAGCTGCCCTGAATAAAATTCGTGACCAGGCCACAAAAGAACGCCTGCTCTATGGCAATTGGGACTTCGTAGAAGCAAACTCAATGGCAATCTACAATAAATTCGATGGAGCAAAACACCTTATAGCCAATTTGAAGGAGAGTGTCTATGACCCAACAAAACCCTTGATTACCTCATGGGACTTCAACGTAGCCCCGCAAATGTCCACTATCACCGCTCAGATTGACTACGAAAACAAGAAAGTTTACATACTGGAAGAAGTCTTAGGTAAACCGGAGGAAAAAGAAAACAACACCCCTGCTTTAGCTCGGAAAATGAGAATGAAGTTATACAGAGATAAGCATATAGGCGGGATTGATGTAACCGGAGACCCAGCCGGACTCCAGCGATCAACGACAAGCGAAGACGGTGTGAACAACTACACCATCATCGCGGACACGATGGGGAAGGGCGTACTCCGACCGAAAATCAAGCTGTTAAAGAAACAACCTCCCCAGGCTACGCGCTGTGAATTTATCAATGAAGTTTTCTCCGGTTATTGCAGCTGGGAAATAATGATTGACCTCCGTTGCCGACGATTGACCGAGGATTTGATTTACCAGTTACGCAACGAGGACGGAACCAAGAACAAGGCGAAAGTTACAGACCCACGTACAGGGGTCAAATACGAGCGCTACGGGCATTTATCCGACTGCCTGGACTATCTGCTCTGTTACTTCCTCCGCGATGCCTGGTACAAGTTTAAATCGGGTGATGTGAATGTGAGCATATTATCCACCGCAGTAATAAACGAAGGATTTAATTATTAGAAACCATGTATAGACGCTTTTTAAACAACGAAGACTATCTGGGAGTTGTAACAGCCGATGCGCTGTCCCAGATGACAAGAGGAAATGATGACAGGTTCATTCAAGCGGAAGAAAGCGCAGAAATGAGCCTTATAGAGTACCTGAGTGAAAACTACGAGGTTGAACAGGAACTGTATAAGGGAAAGTACATCGCCGATTATGACCGGAAAATCACTTATCCCGTAGGTGTGCATATATATCACGAAGGACGGATATGTGAAGTAATCCGTGCCATAAGCGGATATAAGGCTCCTGCATCCTTCGAATACTGGGAAGAGTACACCAGACAAGAGATAGATAATATTAAGCCATATTCTCAATTTGAGACTTATTATAAAGGGGATATTGTGGCTTTTAACGAGACTGTCTATACTTGCCTGCATGAAAACGGTTATAAATTCAGCGATATACGTATTCCGATGGTTAAAGGCTGGCTGGAAGCTTTCTATGAAAAATGGCTGCCTGTAGATTACAACCTATGGGATGTAGTACTTTTCGAAAATGGATTTTATACGCTAATGTCTTTGGAAGGTTTCGACAATAACCAAACACCACAGGAATCGGCCAATTGGGGTGCTATTGCCGATTACGACTCCGAATACAATGAATATGAATTGAATGGACACGAATATGTAGTAAAGAACAACAAGATCTTTTATCCGGAACTGGACCCCAATACAGATATGCCGGAGATAGGCAGGAACCTCTCCCCGAATGACCCCAGAAATTTCAACTTGAAAAAACACATGGTCAGACTGGCTATGTATGAACTAACCAAGCTTATAGCGCCAAACAATGTATCAATTGTACGCATCAAAGATTATGAAAGTTCGATGAAATGGTTGTCAGATGCTGCAAAATTGAAATTGAATCCACAAATTCCAAGAAAATTATCCGATGATAAAAAACCGGTGATGGATTGGCAACTCTCTACTTTCCAAACAAGTTACGACCCATATAAAAATCCGTGGTTAACTTAGTTCAAAATATGGGGTGTCAGATTACTACTTGATACCCCAGTTGTTTTTTACCTTGTTATTTTCATCTAACTCACAAATAACTTTTACTCCACCAGCAAGAGCCACTTCAACCAACTTCTCTTCGTTAGCCCCCTCTTCTGTTATTACTATGCCAGCCTCTACCATTGCATTAACCATTGCATTTGCCTGTTCAATTTGCTCTTGTGTTGCAGTGGGGGCCGACATCATTTCCTTGTCTTTTTTCATATTTTTAATTTTGAGTTTGCATTCTTGCAAACGATTTAAAATGAAATGCGTGGAACATTAACCTATACAATCCGAAAATAGCCATGCCTCACGTCAATGATAAGTTACGTCCACGCAATACATGAACGCTTAACTTATACTCTATTTGACGTATCTATAATTTGGCCGTTTTGGATCGTTGGAATATAGCTAAACGCATATTAAATACTTAGTCTCCTTATTTATTCTTATCTGTCTGTTTTTATACTTCCTTTTTATCAATTATATATGTAAAAGTAGAGATTTATTTTGTATTCAATAGTATTATTCTTTACTTTTCAGCCAAACTTGTAACTCCGGGAATGATTTTTGTATCACAGTCATCGGGCTATAGCCAAAACTATTTTCTATGGAAATATTTGCCCCGTTCTCTAACAGAACTTTCGTGATATTGACATTAACTTTCTCTGTTACACATTTATACAACGGGGTATTCCCGAATTTGTCGATAGAGTCTATTGTCGCTTTTTCCCTTATCAATACTTCAACCACACTGTAATTATTCTCCTGGACAGCAAAATGTAGGGGAGTGTATCCGTTACGGTCTGTTTGGTTAAGGTCGATCTCTGTTTCATTTATCAGGTGCAGAGCCAGGTCTGTCCGTCCTTCTAAAATACAAATAGCCAGAATACCCCGGTTGTCTTCATTAATAGAGTTGATGCCATACTGTCGGATAAACGCATCAAGCACATCCAAGTTCCCGTCAATCAGTATGTCCAGCATATCTACTTCATCAAAAATATTTTCTTTTTCCATTATCTAAATCTGTTTTTCTGGTGCAATTATAAGAAGATATACCAGAAGAAACAAACGTTTTGACGGTTTGAAAAGTAAAGTCATACAGTAAGATACCACGTAAACTGCGCTTAATGAAGAAGAATGGGAAACCTTCTATATATAGCAAAAAAAGAATCTTTAACATTCGATAAAAACAAAGCCTTAATTTGTTTACCTATCCATCTTTTCACGGATTGTGCTACACAAGCAAAGGGTGAACTTATGTCTGGTAATATTTTGCCAACGTGATATCAGGTTACAAACTCCTTCTTATATTTTCATAACTTGATAAAGATAATGCCCCGATGTTAATGCCTATCATTTTGAATACCGAACCTAAAATTATGATTTTCAAATCTGAAAATTTAGGTACAAAACCACGACGTGACATATTATCATATTCATTCACCAGCTTTTTGTTATTTGTTTGCAGAAGTCGAAAAAAAATGCGAATATTGCATTCAAGTTGTGCACAAAGTGATTATAAAGTAAAAAGCCACATGCCTTTAATTTATTAAATATCAACGACAGGTACAACTTCTTTTAAGAATTATTCTTTTAACTGTTTAATTCTGCCAACGGGTAACAAAAATAAATATCAGAAAAGATTCTAATGGACTTGTGGAATTATTTAGGTAGTAATAAATATAATACTTCGGCTTTTAGCATTGTGCTGGACTTGCCTATTGACTTAACCAACTTCAAGGAAGAATTGAACGAGTTCCAGTTCTCCCTTTATCTTCATGAATATATACACTTCTTGCAGGATATATCAACCATGTATGGACTGATGAAACTATCTGATATCATCCTCTATACTAAAGCTCAAGCTGCATACGCTGTAAGTAAAAGGATTAGCAATATCAAGATACCGGCTCATGCCCCTTCTGATGTTCGTCTTTTCAGCTACGTAAAACGCAATTATGACCTTATGCCAATATACATGGGTGATACTGTGAGGACTTTGCCTCGTGATAATAAGCATCCTTTTGACAAGAGCATAGTTAAAATTGTTGCTATTGAGGAGAAGATGATTATAAAACCAAACATAAAGGAAAAGATTGAAACTTTAAGAGTAACTATCGAAGATCGAAACGGAAACAAGGAAAGCATCGTCTTTGGTGGGGAAATAATCTGTGAGAATATGGCTTCAATGGCAGAGCATGGTTATCTAGCAAACTTAAATAAAGTTCCAGCCAGTCCAACTACCGAATACCCTTATCGCTTGGCAGAGAAACTTGCAGAGTACATTTATCCTAATATTACCACTATACCTACTGAATGGATCTTCTGGATGATGGATTTGTGTTTGTCAACAGCATTCAACCCGGGATACGTTTTTTATCTGTTGATAAAGGAACTAAAAGACGTTGACTTTGCCAACAATCCTAATGATGAGAAGTTGTTGGATATTTTAAAAAACATTGTTAACGGAGGTAGGTACAAGCTGGAAGATATGTACAAGGAAATTCTTGATGAGTTTGACCAGATTTTCTATTTACCTATGTTTAAAGCAAATAAGGATTGGCTTAAAGCAGAGTTTGAACGTATATTGTTCTTAAGACAGAACCCACGTATCATGCGATATTTCATGCAATACGATGGAGATGGATTATCGCGTGTTGCCAAAATAGTCATTGACTTACTTGGACACCCGACTGTTAAAAACGACTTGTCTGAAGCTATTATTAAACCACCGGCTAAAGCATTACAGTTTCATCAAGTGATGAATATTTGCTTATGGTACTTTGAAGCGTACAAGGAAGTTTTTTTGGCTCTGAATAGTAGAGGCCACCACTGCCAGATGTACAAAGACTGCATTCGCTCAAAAATAATCAGTAATGATGTCAAACGTACAGGTATCTGCCCAGAGCAACAGAGTATCTATAGCGCAGTTATACCTAAATCTCTTTGTCCGTTCGGGGTCTTTTGGCGAAGTTTAGGATTGTGGGGGAAAAAGCCTGTATAACAAATTGAATAAGTGGACATTTGAAATAAGCAGATAAATGAACTCAAAGGTATAGCTACTCAGGGAAAGGGGGGCATAGGTTGGAAAGTGATGAAAGATAGTTCATTCATTTTAATAAAATTCGTCGAACTCACGCTAATATAGCACGGACATCAATAGAGTTTTTGACTTTCTATTGATGTCCGTTTCAAATTATTACTCTCTGTTTTAGAATACAGAATTCATTTTCGTCAATAAAGTTTCACCTTCTGTATATTTATAGTAGTGCTTAAAGATTACCCCGATACTGTTTCCTGCCTGTTCTGCTGCTACTGCCGGAGAACAACCTGCATCCACCATACGGGAAATAAATGTACCACGTGCGGAATACCAGGTTATATTCTCTTTTATATCCAGAATCTCACAAACTTTTGTAAGTGTCTTGCTAACTTTATCTGATATTTGAATGACTCTGTTACGCATTTTGGCTTCAGTTGTATGTTTCCTTGTAAATACAGGGAACACATAGTTATCAATGCATTGCCCTCTATACTTCTCTATAATCCGTTTTGATTTCTCTATCAACAAAGGCTTTCCTATTTTGGGAAATTTTATTCGTTCATAGATGACCTGATTACCTTGAATCTGATCATAAGTCAGATGACAGACATCGACATTCGCCATACCTCCCGTGTAATAACTAAAGAGAAATAAATCCAAATGAAGTTGCTCTTTTGGCGAGAACAGGCTTCTATCCACATTCTCAATCAACTGTATTACTCTTTTGGAAACGGTTTTCGGTTCGAATTTATGCCATTTCATCTTATCCTCTACGCAACCGAATATCTCTGGGTCTGCACCGTACATATTAAGCCCTTTGGCATAGTTGACTATTGCTCTTAGTTTACGTAACTTTTGATTTAAACCTGCCTTATTGCCATTAGCAATTCCTTTTTTCTGTGTATACAAAACGAAGTCTAAAAGGAACTGTTTGGTTATGTCACTGAAATAAAACACAGATAATGGCTTATTATATTTCTTCTGTGTAAATTCCTCGAATGCCTTTTTCATAATCTTATAATCTTTGACACTTCCCAGGCATTTAACTATCTTGCCATTTTTTTCCTTTTCCTTCTCTGAGAATTTATTAATCAAATAGTCAATCATCTGAGATAAGGATAGAGAACGGTCTTCCTCCTTGATTTCTTTCTCTTTCTTTTTCTCAAAGCTAAGAGCCAATTCAGCGGGACTCCATTTGCGCCCTTCTTCTTCCCACTCTTCTGCAACCTTCTGATACTTCAGTTTCAGGTCAAGAAGCATCTTATTCTTTTTAATAGCGTCACTTGTCTTGGAAATAAATGATTGAGAGGCATTATCCCAGTCCTTGATAGGACCAGTAATGTTAAGCACTTTAGAAACTCGGTTGTAGCCTGTTTGGAAAAATATCATTTCCAATTTCACCAGTTTTTTGTCCTTTGGGGTCACTTTCCCTTTAATGTTGATTGAATACATATTAATTGGGTTTATGTGTACTCATGTAGGCTAATTTTTGCCTACATAGAAGCCTACATAAGAATAGAGGTTACCCACTATTTTTGTTTATTTCAGCCTCTCACCCGATTAACTACCCATTAGATAATGATTTAACAATCAGCATTTTAAATACACTTTCTTCATATATGGCAATAAAAAATGGCTATCTATCCCAGACAGCCAATCTTTTGTTAACCTTAAATCTAATACTATGAAAAACACATTGCAAAGATACGGACATTTATTGGAAATGCAAGTTTTAGAGTCAAATCGGCGTGCATTATAACATGGTTTATCATGCTGACGGATTTGTTAACAAGTGAAGCTCTAAACAATCAGAGAATGTTATAAATTCTTTCATGCGATGGAGTTTACAGGGGCACATTGTTTTTTTGGGGGACTTAAATCATTGTTTTATCTCCTTATAACTGATGTATCACCAACAAAGGGAAGGGTAAGCCGTTTCATAGGGTCAGCCAAGCCCTTTTAAACGGAAGATTATTACAGACTGCGGCAATGGACTGTACGGTCCACTGTAACGGACTGTACAGTCTACCGTAACGGACTATACAGTCCACTGTCGGAGACTGTAGTAATTTGACCTATATACAGGCATAATCGAAAGGACGAAAAGGCTTAGTCTGGCTAATGAAGCGACTTAGGGAATTTAAAAGATATGCAGAGTTTAAAAACCGGAGGAGCCAACATCCGGTGACAGGTATTTGCTTGATATATTAAATCCCCACGAATAATAACTGACCCGGTTTACAGCCTTGTGCCTTCTAAGTGATGAATAGCGATGGGGAAGGAGGAGGGTATAAAATAAAAAAAGGAGCAACGCCTTGCTCCAACCTTTGTTAACCTTAAATCTAATACTATGAAAAACACAATGCAAAGGTACGGACTTTAGCGAAATATGCAAATAAAACAAGCAAAAAAGTATGTTTTCTAACATGTTTTAAGAGAATTGTTCTGTTTGTTAAAGCCGAGAAGCTATTTATCTGCTTCTTTTTCATCTTCTTTGCATATAAAACCGTATCTTTGTTGCCACTTTTGCAAAAGGATAAAAAACGAATGGTTTCAGTAGATAATTTAAAGGTAGAATTTGGAGTTACACCCTTGTTTGAGGATGTATCTTATGTAATTAATAAAAGAGACCGCATTGCGCTGGTTGGAAAGAACGGTGCAGGCAAATCCACCATGTTGAAGATTTTGGCCGGTATGCAAGCCCCTACTTCGGGCACGGTTTCTGTTCCAAAGGAGGTAAGTATCGGTTATTTGCCTCAGGTGATGATACTTAGCGATAAGCATACTGTGATGGAAGAAGCTGAGATGGCATTTGAACATATTTTCGAGATGCAGGAAAGTCTTGAAAAGATGAATCAGGAATTGGCAGACCGCACAGATTATGATTCGGAGGGGTATCATCATTTGATTGAGAAATTCACTCACGATAATGAACGCTTCCTGATGATGGGAGGCACTAACTATAAGGCTGAAATAGAGCGTACATTAATGGGGCTGGGGTTTTGTCGTGAAGACTTTAACCGTCCCACTTCCGAGTTTAGCGGTGGTTGGCGTATGCGTATCGAGCTGGCTAAACTGCTTTTGCGCCGCCCGGATGTATTGCTTCTGGACGAGCCTACTAACCATTTGGATATTGAAAGTATCCAATGGCTGGAGAACTTCCTGAAGGTAAGTGCCGGAGCTGTGGTATTGGTCAGCCATGACCGTGCCTTTATTAATAATGTGACCAACCGTACCATTGAGATATCCTGCGGACGAATCTATGATTATAAGGTAGCTTATGATGACTTTGTCGTGTTGCGCAAAGAACGTCGGGAGCAGCAACTCCGTGCCTATGAAAACCAGCAGAAGCAAATTCAGGATACGGAAGATTTTATAGAACGTTTCCGCTACAAAGCTACTAAAGCCGTACAGGTGCAAAGTCGCATCAAACAATTAGAGAAAATTGTTCCTATTGAGATTGACGATGAAGATAATTCGGCATTGCGTCTGAAGTTTCCTCCCGCCATGCGTTCGGGCAATTATCCGGTGATTTGTGAAGGGGTAAAGAAAGCGTATGGCAGCCATGTCGTATTCCATGATGTGACCCTGACTATTAACCGCGGTGAGAAGGTGGCATTTGTGGGAAAGAATGGTGAAGGTAAGTCTACGTTGGTAAAATGTATCATGGACGAGATTCCATACGAAGGCAAACTGACCATCGGACACAATGTACAAATCGGATATTTTGCTCAAAATCAGGCCCAGCTGTTGGATGAGAATCTGACGGTATTTGACACCATTGATTATGTAGCTAAAGGGGATATCCGTTTAAAAATCAGAGATATATTGGGAGCCTTTATGTTTGGAGGCGAGGCATCGGACAAGAAAGTAAAAGTGCTGTCGGGAGGAGAGCGCAGCCGATTGGCTATGATTAAACTGCTGCTTGAGCCGGTTAACTTTCTTATCTTGGATGAGCCTACCAACCATCTTGATATGCGTTCGAAAGACGTACTGAAGGAAGCGATTAAAGAGTTTGACGGTACGGTAGTGGTGGTGTCACATGACCGTGAGTTTCTGGATGGGCTGGTAACGAAAGTGTTTGAATTTGGCGGCGGTGTGGTGAAAGAACATATCGGAGGTATCTATGATTTCTTGCAGAAAAAGAAGATAGAGAACTTGAATGAACTGCAATTGTCTTCTTCTCCTACCGCTTCTGCAGTGAAAAACGAAGAGCCGGAACCGGTAAGTGAAAACAAACTGTCTTATGAAGCTCAGAAAGAACTGAATAAGAAGTTGCGTAAACTGGAGAAACAAGTGGCGGACTGCGAGCAGAAAATAGAGAAACTGGAAGCGCAGATAGCCGGAGTAGAAGCTAAGATGGCAACTCCTGAAGGAGCGTCGGACATGAGCCTTTACGAGCAGCACCAACAGTTGAAGAAGGACTTGGATGCAGTGGTAGAGGAATGGGAGAGTGTTTCCATGGAACTGGAAGAGGCACAGGGCTGACAATAAAATATAATTTTATATATAAATTCAGATGAAAGCAAAACATTATTTACCTATGGCTGCACTGGCGCTGACGATAGCTGCCGGTTGTGAAAGCAAGAAAGAGGCTGTGATGGCTTCAGGAATAGATTTAGGCAACTTGGACACAACGGTTGTCCGGGGTGCGGATTTCTTTCAATATGCTTGTGGCGGGTGGATGAAAAAACATCCGTTGACAGACGAGTATTCACGCTTCGGCTCATTCGATATGCTGGCCGAGAACAATCGGGAGCAGTTAAAAGGGCTGATTACGGAAATTGCCGGACAGGAAAATGAGAAAGGCACGGTAGCTCAAAAGATTGCCGATATTTATAATTTGGCGATGGACAGTGCCAAACTGAATGCAGAAGGGATAGAGCCTATCAAAGCTGATTTAGAGAGAATCGCTTCGGTAAAAGACAAGGCGGAGATTGTTCCGATGATGGCTGAATTGTCTCATATCGGCATACGCCCTTATTTTACTTTCTTTGTTGATGCCGATATTATGGACAGTAAGAGCAATTTGTTTCAGTTATATCAGGGAGGTATCAGTTTGGGTGAGAAAGAATATTATTTGGATACCGATGAGGCTACAACAGATATTCGTAATAAATATAAGGAACATATTGTAAAGATGTTCCAGTTGGCGGGCTTTGATGAATCTGCCGCCCGGAAGAATATGGAGGCAGTCCTTGAAATCGAAACACGCATAGCCAAAGCTTCTTTCAGTGCTGTGGAACAGCGTAATCCTGCTGCCAATTATCATAAGATGACGCTGGATGAATTGAAGAAATCTGTTCCGGGCATCGATTGGGATGCATTTCTCAGTGGGGTGGGAGTAAAAGGTGTTACGGAACTGAGCGTGTCTCAAGTGGAACCCATCAAGGAAGTGGAAAAGATAATCAATACCATGCCTGTAGAAAAGCAGGTTGCTTATATGCAATGGAAGTTAATCAATCGGGCTGCCGGTTATTTGAGCGACGACTTTGTGGCACAGAATTTTGACTTCTATGGCAAAACTTTATCGGGAAGAAAAGAAAACCAGCCGCGCTGGAAACGTGCGGTAGGCACTGTGAACGGTATGCTGGGTGAAGCGGTAGGACAGATGTATGTGGAAAAATATTTCCCTGCTGCGGCCAAAGAACGTATGGTGCAGTTGGTCAAGAACCTGCAGACTGCTTTGGGCGAACGTATCCGGAACTTGGAATGGATGGGCGACAGCACCAAGACAAAAGCCATCGAGAAGTTGAATTCTTTCTATGTGAAAGTGGGCTATCCCGATAAGTGGAGAGATTATACGGCTTTGGATGTTGAAAAAGACTCTTATTGGGCAAATGTGAAACGTGCCACTAAGTTTGAACTCGATTATGAATTGGCAAAAGCCGGCAAGCCGGTAGACCGCGACGAGTGGGGAATGACTCCGCAAACGGTGAATGCTTATTACAATCCCACTACCAATGAAATTTGTTTCCCGGCCGGTATCCTTCAGTATCCGTTCTTTGATATGAATGCCGATGATGCTTTCAATTACGGAGCTATCGGTGTGGTTATCGGACATGAAATGACTCATGGGTTTGATGACCAGGGACGTCAATTCGATAAGGACGGTAACTTGAAAGACTGGTGGACACCGGAAGATGCGGAACGTTTCAATACACGTGCCCAGGTAATGGTGAACTTCTTCGACAGCATTCAGGTATTGCCGGGATTACATGCGAACGGTTCTTTGACTTTAGGTGAGAATATTGCCGACCATGGAGGTTTGCAGGTTTCTTTCCAGGCATTTAAGAATGCAACAAAAGATGCTCCTTTGGGAGTGGTGGACGGATTTACACCCGAACAACGCTTCTTCTTGTCATACGCTGGAGTATGGGCGGGTAATGTACGCGATGAGCAGATTCGTCTACAGACAAAATCAGATCCTCATTCTTTGGGCAGATGGCGTGTGAATGGGGCACTTCCTCAAATCGGAGCATGGTATGAGGCGTTCAATATAACCGAAAACGATTCGATGTATTTGGCACCGGAGAAACGGGTTTCTATTTGGTAAGATATTCTTTATATTCGCCGGTAGAGGGTAGGTTGGGAATTTCACAAGTTTAATCGGAAAACAGTGAAATTGGGAATCTTTCCTCTACAGCGGATATTTTTTCTTTTGATATAACTCTCTTTCTATTTGGATTTTAATCAATAAACCGTTATTTTTGCGGGCGATGAAACGGAGAAGGTACATAGCATATTTTTTGATACTTGTTAGCATCATTATGTTAACGGCATCTGTCTTGCCGCATCATCATCACCGTGAGATACTTTGTTTACAACATGATATTGCGGTCTGTGGCTGTCAGTGTTCGGGGGAACATCACAACCACGATATATCGCATGACGAGCACACTTGTAATGCCGGTTGTGTGACCAAATTCAAGAGTATTACTCCCGATAAGGTGCAGAATAGCGTTTCACCGGACTATTCCTTCTGTTCATTGCTTTACATGGTGCCGGACATTCTGTTGCTTTCATTGCGGCTTACCGAACACAACACGATTCCAGATATTTATTATTTAGAAAAACTTCATTCCACATGCCTCCCTCATGTCAAGGGGTTGCGTGCTCCTCCTTATGTTCTTGCTTAACAGATAGAAACGACCTTTTTATCCGCAACTTTGTTGCATCTTTATTATCCTAATTTTGTAATCAGATTAAAAAAGTAAGAACAAATAATATCATCATGAAGAAACTTATCTTTATGGGAGTCTTGGGCTTGTTCCTTTTAGGCTCTTGCAACAGTAAATCGGGCCATGACCACGAAGGACACAATCATGGAACGGAGGAAGCACATAATCACGACCACGAAGGACATGACCATAATCACGAAGGACATGACCACGAAAAAGAAAACCACGACCATGAGAATGAAGGTCACGAAGGTCATAACCATGAAGCGGAAGCTGCTGTAGCCGGTCACTCTGACGAAATCATCTTGACTCCCGAAAAAGCGAAAGCGGCCGGGGTAGAGTCGGAAATTATCCAACCTAAAGCATTCCGTCAGGTGATAACCACCAGCGGACAGGTGCAGGCTGCACAAGGCGATGAGAGCGTAGTCGTTGCCAATGTAGCCGGTGTGGTGTCTTTTCGCCATCCGGTAACGGACGGTATGAGTGTAAGCAAAGGTGCTCCTATCCTGAATATCTCTGCAGAGAACATGCCGGACGGAGACCCCGTAAAACGTGCCCGCATTGCATACGAGACTGCAAAGAAAGAATATGAACGTGCTGCCAAGTTGGTAGAAAGCCAGATTATATCGCAGAAGGATTTCAACACCATCAAGGAGAGTTATGAAAATGCGCAATTGGCATACGAGGCTATTTCGAAGAACCAGACCAAGAACGGTGTGTCGGTAACGGCCCCTTTGGGTGGTTACATCAAGAATTGTCTGGTACAGGAAGGCGACTATGTATCGGTAGGCCAGCCTTTGGTAAGTATCACCCAGAACCGTCGTCTGTTCCTGCGGGCCGATGTTTCCGAGAAATATTATGGTTATCTGCATAGCATCCAGTCGGCCAACTTCAAGACTCCATACGATAATAAGGTATATGAGTTGGGTGAGTTGAAAGGACGTCTGCTCTCATACGGTAAGGCATCCGGGGGTACTTCTTTCTATGTACCTGTAACTTTCGAATTTGATAATCGGGGAGATGTGATTCCCGGCTCGTATGTGGAGGTGTATCTGCTCTCGTCGGAAATGCCTGATGTATTGACTTTACCTGTTACGGCATTGACCGAGGAACAAGGCCTGTACTTTATTTATCTGCAAGTGGATGAGGAGGGATATAAGAAACAGGAGGTAACTTTGGGAGCGAGCAACGGAAAGGAAGTGCAGATTCTGACCGGTTTGAAAGCCGGCGACCGTGTGGTAACAAAGGGAGCCTATCAAGTGAAGTTGGCATCGGCCAGCAATGCGATTCCGGCCCATAGTCATGAACATTAATCAGCCGTACCTATGCTAAATAAGATTATACATTTTTCGCTCCATAACCGTATCTTGGTTCTGGTAGCGTCGGTTCTGCTGCTTATCGGCGGTACTTACACGGCTTTTCATACGGAAGTCGATGTGTTCCCCGATTTGAATGCGCCGACTGTAGTGATTATGACCGAAGCGAACGGTATGGCCGCCGAGGAAGTGGAACAATTGGTTACCTTCCCCATAGAGACTGCCGTAAACGGTGCGACCCATGTGCGTAGGGTGCGTTCGTCTTCCACCAATGGCTTCTCTGTCGTTTGGGTGGAATTTGAATGGGATACCGATATTTATCTGGCTCGTCAGATTGTCAGTGAGAAACTTTCTTTGGTCAGCGAGGAACTGCCCGGAAATGTGGGTAAGCCTACAATGGGGCCTCAATCTTCTATTTTGGGTGAGTTGCTGATTATCGGATTGACTTCGGATACCACTTCCATGCTCGACCTTCGTACGCTGGCAGACTGGACTATCCGTCCGCGACTGCTTTCTACAGGAGGTGTGGCACAGGTTGCCGTACTGGGAGGTGATATTAAAGAATATCAGGTGTTGCTCGACCCTGCCCGCATGAAACATTATAATGTCACGTTGGCCGAAGTGATGAATGTCACCCGTAACATGAATCAGAATGCCAACGGTGGGGTAATTTATGAATATGGAAATGAATATATCGTCCGCGGAGTGCTTTCCAGCCATGATGTGGCACAATTGTCACGTTCCGTCATCAAGACGGTGGAAGGCGTGCCTGTTACCTTGGAAGATATTGCCGATGTGAAGATTGGCTCGCAGGAACCGAAACTGGGTACTGCTTCGGAGAGGGGGAAACCGGCTGTGCTGATGACCGTGACCAAGCAACCTAAAACAGGAACCATTGAACTGACCGAACAGTTGGAGGCCGCATTAAAGGACTTGCAGAAGAATCTTCCGGCGGATGTACACGTTTCTACGGATATTTTCCGTCAGAGCCGTTTCATCGAAAGTTCTATCGGCAATGTGAAGGATTCCTTGTATGAAGGCGCCATCTTTGTGGTGATTGTCCTCTTTCTGTTCCTTGCCAATGTGCGTACCACGGTTATTTCATTGGTTACTCTTCCGTTGTCATTGATTGTATCCATATTGACCCTTCACTATATGGGACTCACTATCAATACCATGAGTTTGGGTGGTATGGCCATTGCCATCGGTTCGTTGGTGGACGATGCCATTGTGGATGTGGAGAATGTATGGAAGCACCTGCGTGAAAACCGCTTGTTGCCCGAAGGGGAACGTAAAAGCGTGATTGAAGTCGTGTTCAATGCTTCGAAAGAAGTGCGTATGCCTATTTTGAACTCTACCTTGATTATTGTAGTCAGCTTTGTTCCTTTGTTCTTCCTCACCGGAATGGAAGGCCGTATGTTGGTTCCGCTGGGCATAGCCTTTATCGTAGCGTTGTTTGCTTCTACGGTTGTGGCTTTGACGCTGACTCCGGTGCTGTGCAGTTATCTGTTGGGTAATAATAAAGGTAAGGAGTTGCCGAAAGAAGCGTTTATAGCCGTATGGATGAAAAAGCATTACCGCAATGCCTTGTTATGGTCGTTGAATCATAAATCCGTTGTATTAGGTTTTACGGGTACACTGTTCGCTGTGGCGTTGGTTGTATTCTTTACATTGGGGCGCAGCTTCCTGCCGTCTTTCAATGAAGGTTCGTTTACCATCAATATCAGTTCGTTACCGGGCATCTCCTTGGCAGAATCCGACAAGATGGGACATCGTGCGGAAGAGTTGCTGATGTCTATTCCCGAAATACAGACCGTAGCCCGCAAGACAGGACGTGCCGAACTGGATGAACATGCGCTTGGGGTCAACGTGAGTGAAATCGAGGCTCCGTTTGAGTTGAAAGACCGTTCCCGTCAGGAATTGGTAGCCGATGTACGTGCCAAACTCTCTACCATCACCGGTGCGAATATTGAGATAGGCCAGCCCATCAGCCACCGTATCGATGCCATGCTTTCGGGTACGAAGGCCAATATTGCCATCAAATTGTTTGGTAATGATTTGAACAAGATGTTTGCCATCGGTAATCAGATAAAGGATGCCATCAGCAGTGTGGAAGGCATTGCCGACTTGAATGTGGAACAACAAATAGAGCGTCCACAGCTCAAGATTGTTCCCAAACGGGAGATGCTTGCCAAATTCGGTATTTCCTTGCCGGACTTTGCCGAGTTTGTATCTGTAAACATGGCGGGTGAAGTCGTTTCACAGGTATATGAGGAAGGCAAGGCGTTCAATCTCATTGTCCGTACCAAAGACGAGGTGCGCGATGAAATGGAGAAGGTGCGTAACTTGATGATTGATACCGGCGACGGTCAGAAGATTCCTGTGAACTATGTAGCCGATGTGGTTTCGGCCATGGGACCGAATACCATTAGCCGCGAGAATGTAAAGCGAAAGATTGTGATTTCCGCCAATACCAGTGGCCGTGACTTGCGCAGCGTAGTGAATGATATTCAGGAACGTATTGACCAACAAATCAAATTGCCCGAAGGATATCATGTGGAATATGGCGGCCAGTTTGAGAGTGAGCAGGCAGCCAGCCGCACATTGCTGCTTACCTCATTTATGAGTGTCGTGGTCATCTTCCTGTTGCTTTATACACAGTTCCGCAGCGCCGCGCAGAGTGGAGTTATTCTGTTGAATCTGCCTTTGGCATTGATTGGCGGTGTGTTTGCTTTGGTGATTACCACCGGTGAAATCAGTATTCCGGCCATTATCGGATTCATCTCCCTGTTTGGTATCGCTACCCGTAACGGTATGTTGCTCATCAGTCATTATAATGACCTGCGTGTCGGTGGCATGGAGCTGAAGGAAAGTATATTGCATGGTTCTCTGGACCGTCTGAATCCCATTCTGATGACCGCCTTATCCTCAGCTTTGGCTTTGATTCCGCTGGCGTTCCGTGGTGATTTGCCTGGAAATGAGATACAAAGTCCGATGGCAAAAGTAATCTTGGGAGGTCTTTTGACTTCGACTTTCCTGAACGCTTTCATCATTCCGATTGTTTATGAACTGATGAACCGAAAGAAGAAATAATATATCATCTTGGGGCGAGTTGGATGCCATAGCTGTCAAGTCGGGAAATGGTATTTTCGTACTATGGGCAGACACATGGGTCTGCCCATACGATGGATGTTTTTCTTAGCTTGACCTTCAAATAGAGTCCCAATTTAATAAGAAAATAATATGAAACGAATTTTACTTGTAATAGCCCTCTGCTCCCCCTTGCTGATGCAGGCCCAGAGTATTGACCATATCTTGAAAAGCATTGAGCAGAACAATAAAGAACTCAAGGCACAGAAGCTCGCCGCCGATGCGACCAAGATGGAAAACCGTACAAACAACAATCTGCCTGATCCTACGGTGAGCTACAGTTCTTTTTACAGCAATGCCGCCGAAGGCGGTCATGGTACGGAATTTGTCGCTTCGCAAGGCTTTGATTTTCCTACCCAGTACATCACCCGCAACCGTCAGGCTACTTTGCAGAACGAAGCGGTGGACAAGCAGCAACAGGCTGTCCGCAGGGATATCCTGCTGAATGCGAAAAACCTCTGTCTGGACCTTATTCTGTTGAATCAGGAAAAGACATTGATGGATATCCGCATGAAGAATGCCGATGAATTGCAGGCGCTTTATGAAAAGCGCCTGACCACCGGTGATGCGAACATACTGGAAGTAAACAAAATCAAGATGGAGCGTATGAATGTGCAGACGGAAGTTGCCCAAAACAGTGCGGCCCACCGTACTGCTTTGCAATCTCTGCTTGCCATGAACGGCAACATGCCTTTGGAATTTGCGGAAACCACTTATCCTTCCATACAGGAAATCAATGATTACAATACTATGCGGGATGAAGTGGTGGCATCAGACCTTGACTTGCAGACCGCTGCTGCCACTACTCGTGCCGCCGAGAAGCAGGTTTCGGTAGACCGCCAAGGCTGGTTGCCTAAACTGGAAGTCGGTTTCCGTCGTAACACGGATGATGTGGCTTCAATGAATGGTTTTGTGGTAGGGGGCTCCTTGCCTTTGTTTCAGAACCGTAAAAAGGTAAAGATAGCCAAGGCGCAGGCTATCAGTGCACAGTTGATGCAAGAGAACGCTAAAGATCAGGTTGAGGCTTCTCTGATGTCTCTTTTCAATGAAATGCAGCAGTTGAAGGATGCCATAAAAGCGTATGATGTCCCCTTGATGTACCGTTCTCTGGACTTGTTGAAGCAGGCATTGACCGAAGGACAAATTTCATTGATTGAATATTTTGTGGAAACAGAAAGTATTTATAAGAATCTTCAGGCGTATATGCAGATAGAGAACCAATACCAGAAGGTGATGGCGAATATCTACAAGAACAACCTGTAAGGCGTTAATATCCGGTTACTTTTTCTATTGGATTGTTATAAGGACAATGAAAAAACGGAGAAAGTAATTAAAATAATATTAATGATTTATCCGGCTGAGATACAATAGTGTAGGGGGTATGTTATGATTGACATAACCCCTAAAATTTATAGATATGGCAAACTTGAAAATATTGGCAGTAGTAACCGGAGATAGTGAATTTGCGGATAAAAATCTGAAAACCGGATTATGGTTGAGTGAACTTACCCACATCTATCATCGCGCTAAAGAACAGGGAGCAGAAATTACCATTGCCAGTCCCAAGGGCGGTGATACTCCTATTGATCCTGAGAGTTTGAAATCTTTACTTATGGATGAAATAACTAAAACATGTTGGAATGATCCCGAGTTTAAGGATGCGTTACAGCATGCTGAAAGTTTGGATGAAGTTGCCGGAAAACAGTTCGACTGTGTCTATTTGGCAGGAGGTCATGGTTCAATGTATGATTTCCCGGATAATGTGGTTTTGCAGGCTATTATAAGGGAACAGTATGAAAACAGAAAGATGGTAGCTGCCATTTGTCATGGCGTTTGTGGATTGTTGAATGTGCGGCAATCCGATGGTGAGTATCTGATAAAGGATAAAAACCTTACGGGATTCAGTTGGCCCGAAGAAGTTTTGGCGGGGCGTGAAAAGGTAGTGCCTTTCGATTTGGAAGCTGAGTTGAAAAAAAGAGGCGCCCACTATGAAAAGTCTTTGATTCCGATGACTTCAAAAGTAGTCATTGATGGCAATCTGATAACCGGAGAGAATCCGTTCAGTTCCAAGAAAATGGCAGAAGTGGTTATGAACCGGTTAAATGAGGCAAACATATAAAAGTTGATTAGGAAATGAATTTAGAAGAAGTATTGAACTTTCGCCGGTCTGTGCGGAAGTTTGACAAAAGCAAACCGGTAGATCCGGAAAAGGTAAGACATTGTCTGGAACTGGCTGCGCTGGCTCCCAATAGCTCCAATATGCAATTGTGGGAGTTCTATCAAATAACGGACCCGCAACTGATGGCGAAAATAACTCATGCCTGTCTTGACCAGTCGGCAGCGGCTACGGCTTCCGAAATCGTCGTCTTTGTCACCCGTCAGGATTTATATAAGAAACGTGCCCACTTCGTCCTTGACTTTGAAGAAGGGAACATCCGGCGGAACAGTCCGAAGGAACGCCAAGAGAAGCGCATCAGGGACAGAAAGTTGTATTATGGTAAACTCATGCCCTTTATCTATGCCCGGTTCTTTGGCCTGTTGGGGCTTTTCAGGGTAATCTTGGCAAGAACTATCAGTCTGTTCCGACCTATGATGCTGGAAGTATCCGAGTGTGATATGCGTGTGACCGTAAATAAATCCTGTGCACTTGCCGCCCAGACCTTTATGATTGCCATGGCGAACGAAGGATACGATACTTGTCCGTTGGAAGGTTTTGACAGCAGGCGGATGAAGAAACTATTGAAACTGCCTCATGGTGCAGGCATTAATATGGTCATACCTTGCGGCATCCGGGATGGCAACAAAGGAATTTGGGGCGAACGCGGCAGAGTTCCCTTCGATGAGGTTTATCATAGAATATAGGGTGGAGAAGGTATCTCTCAGAGTGGAGATTCACCGTCCGGGCACTTTGCCCAACGGCTTGCAAGTGGAAGATATAACCAATGGCACTTCGATGCCTCGTAATAACTTCCTCTTCAGCAATGCCATCTATCTTCTTCCCTATACCGGTGCAGGCAGTGGTATTATAGAGATATCCGCTGTAAATTTATGAAAAAAGAATGATTGGAGTAATATTCTAAAGAATTTCTGCAATATTTCTTTATTGCACGGACTGTTGGATTTGATATCATGGGCTCCGTCCGTTGGGCTGCACAGAGGTAACAAAATATCAATTATGGTTATTTTGTTTGTTTCAAATGTCGGTTTAACAAGGATATGTGGCGGGATTTTTTTAATTTTGCACCTGCAACTAATTAACAGATAAGAAAATGCCATTAAATTTACCCGATAAACTACCTGCCATCGAATTACTGAAAGAAGAGAATATCTTCGTTATTGATAATTCGCGTGCCAATGCACAGGATATCCGTCCGTTGAAGATTGTGATATTGAATTTGATGCCGTTGAAGATAACCACAGAGACGGATTTGGTGCGTTTACTTTCCAATACACCGCTTCAGTTGGAAATTTCGTTTATGAAACTCAAAAGTCATACTTCAAAGAATACACCGGTGGAGCACATGAAAGCCTTCTATCGTGATTTTGACTTGATGCGTAACGAAACGTATGACGGCATGATTGTGACCGGCGCTCCCGTTGAGCAGATGCCGTATGAAGAGGTGACTTATTGGAACGAAATCACGACTATTTTTGATTGGGCGCGTACTCATGTCACATCTACGCTTTATATTTGTTGGGCGGCACAGGCAGGGCTTTATCATTTTTATGGAGTACCTAAATATCCGTTGGATAAAAAGATGTTCGGCATCTTTGAACATCATGTCAATGTGCAGGGATTGCCTATCTTCCGTGGGTTCGATGATGTGTTTTTTGTGCCTCACAGCCGTCACACCGAAGTGCGCCGTGAAGATATTATGAAGGTGAAAGACCTCACGTTGATAGCCGAATCGGATGATTCGGGAGTTTATATGGCAATGGCCCGCAACGGCCGTGAGTTCTTTATCACCGGACATTCCGAATATTCGCCTTATACGCTCGATACGGAATACAAACGCGATTTGGGCAAAGGGCTTCCTATTGAAATGCCGAGAAACTATTACCGTGGAGACAACCCAGATAATGCGCCTTTGGTGCGCTGGCGCGGACATGCCAACTTATTGTTCTCCAACTGGCTGAATTATTACGTATATCAGGAAACTCCATTTGATATAACTCAGATACGATGATTAGACAACGAAAGATAGAATTGCTGGCTCCTGCCAAGAACCTGGAGTGCGGTATGGCGGCTGTCGACCATGGTGCCGATGCTGTCTACATCGGCGCTCCCCGTTTTGGCGCACGTGCGGCGGCCGGAAATTCTTTGGAAGACATAGCGGCATTGGTGCAGTACGCTCATTTGTATAATGTGCGAATCTATGTGACTGTCAATACTATCCTTCGCGATGAAGAGTTGAAGGATACGGAAGAAATGATATGGGAGTTGTATCGTGCCGGTGTGGATGCACTGATTGTGCAGGATATGGGACTGTTGGAGTTGAACCTGCCCCCCATTCCTCTTCATGCCAGCACGCAGATGGATAACCGTACCCCCGAAAAGGTGAAGTTTCTGGCAGAGGCGGGGTTTCGTCAGGTTGTGTTGGCGCGTGAACTTTCGTTGCCCGAGATTGGCAAGATACATGAGGTGGTTCCCGAAGTACCGCTTGAAGTGTTTGTGCACGGAGCACTGTGCGTCAGTTATAGCGGACAGTGTTATGTCAGCCAGTCCTGTTTCGGGCGCAGTGCCAATCGGGGAGAATGTGCACAGTTCTGTCGCTTGGCGTTCGACCTGGTGGATGCGGATGGGAAAGTCATTGTGCGTAATAAGCATTTGCTTTCGTTGAAAGACCTTAATCAGAGTGAAGAACTCGAACAGTTGCTGGACGCCGGTGCTTCTTCTTTGAAGATAGAAGGGCGTTTGAAGGATGTTTCGTATGTGAAGAATGTGACGGCTTATTATCGCAAGAAACTGGATGCTGTCTTTAAACGTCGCACAGAATATATCCGTGCTTCGTCGGGAACGGTGAAAACGGACTTTAAGCCACAGTTGGACAAGAGTTTCAGTCGCGGGTTTACTAATTATTTCCTGTTTGAACGCAACAAGGATATCTTTTCTTTTGATACTCCGAAGTCGCTGGGCGAGGAGATGGGGACGGTAAAGGAAATCCATGGAAACTATTTGACTGTGGCCGGGGTGAAATCGTTCAATAACGGTGATGGGGTGTGTTATCTGGATGAAGCCGGAAAATTGCAGGGTTTCCGCATTAATAGGGTGGAGAACAATAAACTGTTCCCGCAGGAGATGCCTCGTATCAAGCCTCGCACGCTGCTTTACCGTAACTTTGATCAGGAGTTTGACAAGCAGATGCAACGCAAATCCGCCGAACGCAAGTTGTCGGTTGCTCTGGTATTGGCGGAGAATAATTTCGGTTTTACGCTGACATTGACGGATGAAGACGATAACAGTGTCAGTGTGGTATTGGAGCGCGAGAAAGAATTGGCGCGCACTCCGCAGACCGATAATCTTCGTACCCAGTTGGGCAAATTGGGAAATACGCCTTTCGAACCGACAAGCATTAATATCGACTTTAGTGAGAATTGGTTTATCCCTGCTTCTGTCCTTGCCGAATTGCGCCGTTCGGGAGTAGAGAAACTCTTGGAAGCCCGCCGCATCAATTATCGCCGGGAATTATATAAATTGCCGGAGACACATCATTCTTTTCCGGTTTCAGAACTTACCTATTTGGGTAATGTGATGAATGACGGAGCTTATTCTTTCTATCAGAATCATGGGGTGCAACGCATTGCTCCCGCTTTTGAGAAAGTTCCGGTTGAGGATGCCGTATTGATGTTCTGTAAACACTGTTTACGATATAGCATGGGATGGTGTCCCACTTATCATAAGGTGCGTTCTCCTTATAAGGAACCTTACTGTCTGGTCAGTGCGGATGGAAAACGTTTCCGTCTGGAGTTTGACTGTAAGCATTGTCAAATGAAGGTGCTTTCTGCTTCGGGGGAGCCGAAAGTTTCTTCTTCTCATTAATATACCATGAACATTCTCCGCTATAAACCGAATCTGAAGAAATCGGGCTTCCAGTTTCCGACAGGGAATATAGTGGGGATGAAATGGGTATGGCTGCTTCCGTTGTCAGTACTCTTTTCTTTTTTCTTTTCCTGCCAATATCAGGTGCCTGACTTTTCTTTAAAAGGAGCCTCGCAGAAGACAAAAGATTCTGTGGACTATTTGATGGAGCATTATTATACGTTGAATAGTAATTTCGAAGTGACTTCGGATTCTCTGTTATTGCAGCAATTGCCGTTGATAGATGTGCTGCCGGTTTATAAAGGAGAGAAGCTGGTGGTGGCGGAGTTTATGGTTCAGGCTGCTGATACGGTGGATTCGGTGTGGGTTAAGGTGGCTCGCGACCAAGAGACAATGGGGTGGATTCGCGAGGGAGAATTACTCAAGAAAGTGGTTCCGGTTGATCCTATTTCACAGTTCATTCACCTGTTCAGCAGTTCCCATACGGTAGCTTTCTTTATTGTTCTGGCTTTGTTTGGTATGGGATATTTGTATCGGGCGATACGTAAAAAGCGTTTGCAGCTCATCTGGTTTAATGATATCGATAGTGTTTTTCCCAATATACTGACACTGCTCATGGCTACAGCCGCTACTCTTTATAGCAGTATTCAGCATTTTGTGCCGGGCACATGGGAGCAGTTCTATTATGCTCCTTCCCTTAATCCTTTGGATTTACCATTTATTCTTTCGTTGTTTATGTTTAATGTGTGGGGCATCGTTCTGGTCGGGCTGGCAACATTGGACGAGTTGTTTCATCAAGTTCGCGTAGAGGCGGCTTTCTTTTATTTATTGGGATTGATGTCTTGTTGTATCTTTCTGTACTTGTTCTTTACATTTACCACTTATTACTACATTGGATATCCTTGTCTGGTGGTTTACGCCGTATGGATATTCAGAAGTATCAAACGTGCTTCTCATTATAAGTTCAGTTGCGGAAATTGTGGTGCAAAGATGAAATCGAAAGGTATTTGTCCCCATTGCGGTGCTATCAATGAATAAGATAACGAGGGTGTGTCGAAACTAAACCGGCCTATCCAATCGTCAGCTGTAGGGGCAGGGTTTGCCTGCCCGAAGACACAAAGTAAACTGTTTTCGGGCGAGCGAACCTCGCCCCTACGAACTAAACGACAGCATTATCCACGTTTT
>Ga0129308_1000689_pt1 | contig 45869 bp, 41 predicted proteins | sample L827metagenome_FD_94440 | JGI IMG/M metagenome (GOLD analysis project Ga0129308, IMG submission 94440) | Ring-tailed lemur group fecal microbial communities from Wisconsin, USA - L827 metagenome | ecosystem: Host-associated > Mammals > Digestive system > Large intestine > Fecal | place: USA... | reverse complement strand
GATATCCCGATTGTATTTTAACATAATAATGTTTCCTGGCTCATCCTGAGATTTTCTCAGACTGTTTTCAAACATCATTTTAGTAATAGCAATTTCCTCATCAGAAATATGTCCCTGTTTCAAGTCTTCTAATTGTTCCATAACTAATTTTTCAACCTGTTCAGCCTGGGCAGCTTCAATACCGCAGCTGACAACAAGAACACCATTAAAGGCATCATAATTAGAACCGATATAATAACATAAACTATGTTTTTCACGAACGTTCTTAAATAATCTTGAGTGTGAAAAAGCACCAAAAACACCATTAAAAATAGTCATTGCTTCATGGTTTTCACTTAAAAAATCAGTATCTGTTTTAAAAGCCATATTAAACTTTGACTGCGTTAAATTCTGTATTTCCACAGCTTTTTGCAGCTCGTTTCTTGGTGATTTAAAAGCATAGGCGGCCTGATAATCACTCACTCTTGGTGCAAAAGGAAATGCGTTTTTCAAAAGAGCAGTCTCTTTATCACCAAAATCACCTACAGCATAGATTTCAATGGTGTCATTAGCAATCATAGACGCCAAAGCTGCACTTAAATCCTGATTAGTAATAGCTTCAATATCCTCTTCATAACCAATGCCGGAAATTCCCAATTCCTGCCCTTTTCCCATCAAATCCAATGTTTTATCCAACGCATAAGTATATTTATCATCTTTCAGGGCAAAAAGGCGTTCTCTCAGTTCCCGCTTTTTCATTTCAACCACTTGATCACTGAATGTGCCATTTATATAAAATGGTGAGAAGAGCACATCCTTCATTAAAGATAATTGTTTGGCAAACAGCCCTTCTTTTTCCACAAGATATTTCTCATTGACAAAGGAAGATGTCAGATGAATAATTTGCGCTTTCCCTTTTGTGGAAACATTAGTAGAAAGACTTGCACCATACATTTCCTCAAGATAGACAGCCAGCTCCTTCATAGAAGGCAAATCTTTCGTACCGCCTAAAAGGACCATGCTCAAAAGCGAGCGAACCGTTGAAGTATCTCTGGTTAGTTTATTTTTAAACTTGACCGACACAACTGTATTCTTGAACTTTTCAGTATTAATAATATGCAGACGACAGCCTGGCAACTGTATATTTTCGTCCATAAAAAACCTCCTTCAAATCATGATAGTTATATTATACTCTTTTTTTCAGATTTCAAAAGAAAAATGCCATAAAAAGCCAGCCGCAGATGTTCATTAAATGACTAAAAAGTAAATTTTCTATAAAGAACCCCAGATAAAGCAAAACGAAAAAGTTTCATCGGCAAATCCAATGAAACTAATTCAATTATTCTTCTTCATATTTTCGTATGTAGACTTCCCGAGGCTTAGAGCCAATCTGAGGTCCAATGACGCCATTCGCTTCCAGCTGATCAATGATTCTTGCTGCTTTGTTATAACCAATGCGGAATTGCCGTTGTAATAGCGATGCGCTGGCTTTTTGAGAAGCAATTACAAAATCTCTGCAATCCTCATATTCTTCATCCTGCTCATCATAAGCAGATGATGAAGATGAAGCAGAATCCAGATTAACAAAATTTTCATCGAAGACAGCCGATTGTTGATTGGAAACAAATTTAACAATCGCTTCTACTTCCTGATCAGAGACAAAAGATCCCTGAACTCGAATCGGTGCACTGGCACCCATTGGTGAAAACAGCATATCACCTTTACCCAGCAGTTTTTCAGCACCGGACATATCTAAAATGGTTCGCGAATCAATCGAAGATGAAACCGCAAAGGCAATACGTGAAGGGATATTAGCTTTAACAACACCCGTTATGACATCCGTTGACGGACGCTGCGTTGCCACAATTAAATGAATGCCGGCAGCACGCGCCATCTGTGAGATTCGCATAATACAGTCTTCAACATCTTTGCTGGCAACCATCATCAAATCCGCAACCTCGTCCAGAATAACGACAATAAAAGGCAGAATTTCCTTTTTGTCATCCTCATTTTTACCTTCGTTATGCATCTTGGCATATTCATTATAACCAGCTATATTTCTGGCATTTACACTGGCAAAGAGTTCATATCTTCTTTCCATTTCCTCAACAACGACCCGTAAAGCTTTCGCTGCTTTTTTAGGATCAGTAATGACCGGAGAAAGCAAATGCGGAACACCATTGTAATTACTTAATTCAACTTTCTTTGGATCAACAAGCATCAGCCTTACCTCATCCGGACGTGTTCTCATTAGCAAGGAACAAATAATGCCATTAACACAGACTGATTTTCCTGATCCGGTTGCTCCGGCGATAAGTAAATGCGGCATCTTATCCAGCTCTGCGAACACAGACATGCCCATAACGTCTTTACCCAAAGGCACCAGCAGTCGACTGTCTTTCTTTTTTTCAGGAATATCTTTTAGTACTTCCCTAAAGGAAACGGTTGTGGCTTCTAAATTAGGGATTTCCACACCAACAGCTGCTTTACCAGGAATAGGTGCCTCAATACGAATATCTTTAGCAGCTAAAGCAAGTTTAATATCATCCTGCAATGAGGAAATACGATTGACTCTTGTCCCTGTTTCCAGCTTCAGTTCATATTTAGTTACTGCAGGTCCTATATAAATTTCACTTACCCGGGCATGAACACCAAACTCATTTAGGACTTGTGATAGTTTTTGTGCATTTTCTTTTGCCAGCTGAGCAGCTGCATTTTTCTGTCCTTTAACCGTTTTTGGCTGATTTAACAGACTAATAGGCGGCAGGCGATAATCCGGAGAAACTTCCATTTTACCAGTCGCAACTTCTTGAGGCGTTTCCGGCTCTACTTTTATTTCAATTTTTTTCTCTTTTTTAATATCTTCATCAATGGTTTTTTGGTCCAGCAAATCATCCATATCAAAAGGCAGATCATCTTCAGGCTGTTCAGGCGTTTCAATCTGAATTGGCTTTGCCTCCGCACGAATAATTTCCGCTTTGACCGGTTCCTCTTCATCGGTCATCGGCAGATTAATTTTAGGTTCTGCTTTTTCTTTTTTGACTTCTTCAAAACTTTGATCAGGGAAAAAGAACTTATTTTTCTTTGTCAGAATATTTTTCTTTTCCTGCTGGCTAAGACGCTTTTCATGTGCTTTCTTCATGGCTGCCTGCTGATTTTTAATACGAAGTTTCATCATATCAAAGTACGCTCTGCCAATCAAAAGACAGATGCCCACAAGCCCTGTCAGCACCGCAAAAATTTCTGTTCCCATGCGGTCAAACATCATACTGAAAAGACTGAAAACAGTTGCTCCGACTAGACCGCCGCGGACAGCTTCAGTTTCCACACCAAATTGTTTTAAGACATCAAAGCCTATCATATTTTTATCTGAAGGCGCACTGGCAAAAAGTAAAGTGGCAAATAAAATCAGATATATGCCTACTGCTTTGGGTCCGGTCAGATTCGGCAGATGCCCTTCAAAGATGACATAACAGCAAACTAATATACAAACAGCATAAATGACACCGGCAAAAACGCCTAGCAAATAGCCGCCAAAATTATCTAAATAAACCCCAACACTGCCTAGCCGCAATGCCGCAATGATAAACAAAAACATAGCCAGTACTGCACCCAGACGCAATTGAAGCTCCTCATTTGAACTTTTTTTGCTTTTCTTTTTTCTTGTTTTGCTTTTAGCCATTTCCTTCACCTCCATTTCGTTTCTATATTATAGCAGAACAATAACGAAAAATCACGTCTTTAATGATAGACAAGCACATCGTCTTTTAAAAGAACTGTTTTTCCATCAGGAATAAAGAAACTTTCATCGCGTTTAATTAAAACAACCAGCTTTGGAATTTCCCCCGATAGTTCAGAAAGTTTTTTTCCGATTCTTTCATCTCCATGCTCAATTTTAGTTTCTCTTAAAAGGGCGGTTTTACTATTTTCATAAGCTAAACCGCTAAGTACCAGTTCATCCCCTGATTTAAGTATTGTGGCACCATCAGGAACTAACGAATGGCCATTTCTGATCACAAGCACAATTAACATGTGACTGGGCAATCGCAGTGATTCAATCGTTTTATTCAGCCATTCATGATTTTCATCAATCTTTGCCTGCATAAAAGTAAGATTTGCCTCTTTTGAGTAGTCATTGAAAGTTTTCAGAACGTTTTCATTTTCATCTACCATATTTAACTTTTCAGGAGCAAAGGGAATCAGTGTTCCCTGTAAAGCTATGGAAAACAGAACAATGCAGAAAATAATATGAAAAACATCATTGTGAAAACTGGCTTCATGAATCGTTGCCATAATTGCAAATACGATAGAAGCTGCACCTCTTAGACCACAGAAAGATACGAGCAGCTGCTGTGATTTAGAACTCTTCATTGGTGTTAACAAAGCAAAAACGCTGATTGGTCTTGCCACGAATGTTAAAAACAATGTAATTGCAAGAGATGTCATCAATACTCCCGGCAGCTGTGATGGAAAAGACAACAGTCCCAGCAGAAAGAAGATCAGCATTTGCATAATACTTGTCAAACCATCAAAGAAATGCACCAGAACTTTTTTGTTTGGTATCCATTGATTGCCTAAATGGATGCCTGTAATATAAGTGCTTAAATAACCATTTCCTCCCAACACACCACTTAGCGCATAAGATAAGATGGCAATTGCCAATACAAAAGCTGTATCAAATCCAGAAATACCAAAATCATATTTTTTCATGAATTTTTCGGTAATGATGGCTAATCCGAAGCCCACAGCTAAACCCCAGAAAATCTGTAAGAAAAGGCTGACAAATATATCACCAGCTGTCACCTTCCCCTCCATAAAAGTCAGAATAATCATGGTTAACATATAAGCACAAGGGTCATTGCTTCCGCTTTCAATTTCCAAAAGAGATGCCGTGCCTTCCTTTAAGTTTAATCGCTTAGAACGTAAAATTGAAAAGACCGACGCTGCATCCGTTGAAGAAATCAGGGCACCGATGAGGAAGCTTTCAGCCATAGCCATATGCAGTACGTAATGACAGAAAAGGCCTACTAACATTGCCGTAAAGAAAACACCTAATGTCGACAGTGCGATTGCTTTTTTGGCAACTGGCTTAGCACTTTCCCATTTTGTGCCAAAACCGCCATAGAACATAATTATAATCAAAGCCGTCGAACAAATTTTTTCAGATACTTCAAGATTATCAAAAGGAATTTCAAAAATGCCGTCACTGCCAAACAGCATGCCTAAAACGATAAAAATCAGAAGCATTGGAATACCCAGTCTGTCTGATATCTGATGTGATAAAACACAAATAACAATAATCATTGCAATAAACAGTAAAAAGAAATTCATTTTTTCCTCCCTTCAATACAAGAAAGCTCATTACCAAAAAACATAATGAGCTTAATAAAACTAGATTTTAACTTCGATAATCACCGGAAGCACAACTGGTTTCTTGCCTGTTTGTTTAAAAATGTAACGACTGACGCGATCACGAATCGTATTGCGCGTATCCATCAGATCAACCACATTATTTTCCGATGCTTTTTCAATTTCTTCCTCAGCAATGGCGGTAATTTCTTTGACAATATGCTCAGCATCTTTCAAATAAATAAATCCGCGTGTCTGTACATCCGTAGCTGTCACTGTCTCATGCGTTGTTTCATCGACCGTCATCCCGATAATAACAACACCATCCTGAGATAATTGAATACGATCATCAATTACTTTAGTACCTACATCGCCAACGCCGATACCGTCAATCATAACGCCATCCACCGGCACTTCTTCAAATCCGGGAATTCTCTGGCCATTCTCAAAGGATATCTTCTCCCCGTTATCGACAATCAGCACATGCTCCTGGTCTATCCCCATACTTTCAGCTACTCTGCGATTCGCTACAAAATGCTGATACTCTCCTTTAATAGGAACATAATATTTTGGATTAAACGTCTGGATATAAACTTTAATGTCCTCAATGGAAGCATGCATGGAGAAAAGATCTTTATTCTGAAGCATATATATCCGGGCATTGGTACGATACAAATCATTTTGCGCTTTATTGGCGATTTTTTCTGTTCCTGGAAGCACCGGAGAAGCAACGATGACAGTATCCGTTGACTGCAATTTTAACCGATCATCTCCGCCGTCGATAATATCACATAAATCATGATAAATACTGCGGCTTGTCCCCGTAACCAGGACAACTAAAGAATCGTCATATAAAGGATCTCCAATCATTTCTTTGGTTCCTAAATTCTCTTCGCCGATTTCCAATACCGGACGTTTAGAGCCCTGACTGATTCTGAAAAGGGCATTGGTATTATCATGAATATCTCTGCCATATAAAACAAGTCGTCTGTTATATTTTTTGGTCAGCTCAATAATTTCTTTAATTCTGAAAATGTTCTGGGCATAAGCAGAAATGACAATTCTCTGTTTGGCATCTTCAAAAACAGGTTCAATTCTTGCCGTCAGTTTATGATGCGGAGAAGTATAGCCTTCTTTCGTTGCATAACTTGATTCCACAAACAGCGCCAGAACACCTTCATTCGCTATATCCATCATTCTTTGCAGATTCGAACGGAAGCCTTCAGGAGCACCAAAATCAATAATAGATTCGCCAGTATAAACAATTCTTCCCTGACTTGTTTTAAAAGCAACACCAATACTTCCTGGAATTGAATGGGTCAGCGGGAAGAAAGAAACTAAAACACCATCAATAACGACATCATCATTACGATGAACCCGATGCAAATCCACCTGAATATGTGAACGATTACGCTTATTATAATGCTCAATCATCTCCAAAATCAGATTAGCAGTGAGGTTTGGCGCATAAACAGGAATATTAATCTCATCCAGAATATATCCCAGCGCCTGCATCACATCATCATGACCGTGAGTAATAATAATTGCGGAAATTCTTTCCTTATTTTCTTTTAAATAATCAAAATTTGGAATGATAATATCAACCCCGAGCTTGTCCTGTTCGGGAAATTTAAAACCAGTGTCAACTACAAATATTCTCTCATTAATTTCAAACACATACATACTCTTACCGTTTTCTGCCTGCCCGCCCAGGGCTACAAAGGAAACGACATCTTTTTTCATTATCTTATTCACCTCATTATATTCATCTACTTATAGTCAGTGCCATTATACACTATTTTCCAGCTGAATTCTATTGCTACGATAAAAATATTCTGTAAAACATTCGACCAGAAAAAAGAAAAAAGAAGAATAAAACAATTGCTTTATTCTTCATCGACAGAAAGCACGGCCATGAAGGCTTCCTGAGGAATCTCCACACTGCCGACTGCTTTCATTCGTTTTTTTCCTTCTTTTTGTTTTTCAAGCAGTTTTTTCTTACGCGTAATATCCCCGCCATAGCACTTGGCTAAGACATTCTTACGCATTGCTTTAATAGTTGTCCGGGCAATGATTTTACCCCCGACAGCCGCCTGTACCGGCACTTCAAAAAGCTGTTTTGGAATAATTTCTTTAAGCTTCTCACAAATAATTCGGCCGCGATTATATGCAAAATCTTTATGAACAATACTGGAAAGTGCATCGACGACTTCGCCATTAAGAAGAATATCCATTTTTTGCAGCTTACTTGATTTATAACCGCTGATTTCATAGTCAAATGATGCATAACCTTTAGTACAGGATTTCAATTTATCAAAGAAATCATAAACGATTTCAGCTAAAGGAATCTCATAAATCACATTGACCCGGGTATCATCAATATATTCAATATCAATATACTCGCCGCGCTTATTCTGGCATAATTCCATAATTGCCCCGATATAATCACTTGGCGTCATAATACTTGCTTTCACATAGGGTTCTTCAATATGTTCCAGAACCTGGAGACTAGGAAGTTTAGCCGGATTATCGACCTCTTGCATGGTCCGATCGGTTAAATAGGCATGATAAACAACAGAAGGCGCCGTCGCTATCAATTCCAGATTAAATTCTCTTTCCAGACGCTCCTGAATGACATCCATGTGTAAAAGTCCTAAAAAGCCGCAGCGAAAACCAAAACCTAACGCCTGAGAAGTTTCTGGTTCAAACTGAAGCGAAGAATCGCTTAATGTAATTTTTTCCAATGCATCTCTTAAATCACTGTAACGCGCATTGTCTACCGGATATAATCCGCAGTAGACCATTGGATTTAAACGTCGATAACCTGGCAAAGGTTCATGACATTCCTGTTCCAATGTCGTAATCGTATCTCCAACATCAATATCCTGTATGGATTTAATCGAAGCTGAAAGCCATCCGACCTCTCCGGCCGAAAGCATTTCTTTTCTCACTTCTTTGGGTGTTCTGACACCGCATTCCACAACTTCATAAACCGCATTGCTGGCCATAAAACGAATGTGATCTCCTACTTTGATACAGCCTTCCATCACTCTGACAAAAACAATGACTCCCCGATAAGCATCATAGAAAGAATCAAAAATCAAAGCCTGCGTCGGATTTGTATCAAGGCCGCTTGGCGCAGGTATATATTTTACAATATCTTCAAGTACTTCCTCTACATTTAGACCGGTCTTCGCTGAAATCAATGGTGCGTGATCCGCAGGCAGCCCAATAACTTCTTCAATTTCCTGTTTAACAAAATCAGGACGTGCACTTGGCAAATCTATTTTATTAATGACAGGTAAAATTTCCAGATTATTATCAAGCGCCAGATATACATTAGCCAGCGTCTGTGCTTCAACTCCCTGGGCTGCATCGACAACCAATACCGCCCCTTCACAGGCTGCAAGCGATCGGGAAACCTCATATGTGAAATCGACATGGCCCGGAGTATCAATCAGATGCAAAAGATAAGTATTGCCGTCTTTGGCTGTATAATTGAGCTGAACCGCATTCAGCTTAATGGTGATGCCTCTCTCTCTTTCCAGCTCCATCTCATCAAGCAGCTGGTCTTTCATTTCACGATTGGAAACCGCACCTGTCAGCTGTAAAATACGGTCTGCCAGTGTGGATTTTCCATGATCGATATGCGCAATAATAGAAAAATTGCGAATTTTTGACTGATCAAGTCCCATATTGCCACCTACTTTCAGTCAACAATTATAACATAACGTTTGTAAACAATACAATGAAATCTTTTAAATTATTTATGACTAATTCAATCAAATTTAGGCATACTATGACTGGTGATTTTTTATGCGGACAAAAACAAAACAGGCTTCCGGTTTTCTGATTATATATTTTATCAGCGGCAGTTATTATTCTAATCGTATCCTGACACGTTTTATTTTTCAAAGTGCTGGTAAAAATGGCTGGATTTTTATCTGGGGAATCGCTTTAGTCATGCTCTTAGCAAGTATCCCTCTTTATCGTTTCATTCAAAGCATCCAGGGCAAAGATTTTAAAATCCTCTATCAGAAACATCCGGTTATCAAAAAAATGGTTGTTTCATTAATGTATCTTTATCTGTTTATCAGTATGTTTTTATGCTTAACCTTTTTAATGACGATTACTAACAGCAGCTGGCTGTCACAAACCCCTTTTACAATGATTTTAGTGCCTTTCCTGCTTATCATCTATTACGTTCTTTACCAAAAAAAGGATGTACTTTACAGATTAGCAACGCTATTCATTTATCCTATTATGCTGCAGTATCTGATTTTTGTTTTTTCTAAAAATAAATCTTTTGATTTGTTTGCAATCATTCCCTTTTCTTCGCAAATGCCGACTCGGCCATTCGTTGCACTATTAGCTGGCTTGAATATGATTTTAGATTTAGGATTCTGTCTTTTTTACTTTCAGGAATGCCAGCAGAAAATCAAAAAGCTACCCTATGCATTAGTGATTTTTATTCATCTTTTCTCCCTGTGCTATGACAGTTTAATAGCGACCGGACAATTTGGCACGCTGATTGCCCAGATTCCTTATGCTTATTATGAAAGCTGGAGAATCATTAACTTTGGACAATATATTGTCTATCTGGATGTCTTTGCCTTTTTTTACTGGGTTACCAGTGCATTTTGCCGTCTGGCAATCTCTATGTCTCTGATAAAAACCTACGATCAGCCAAAAAAAATAATTTATCATGGCACATACATTGCCTTATGGCTAAGTGTTGTTTATGTGTTAAGCAAAGCCAGTCTCTATACATCGCTGCGTGTCCCATTGCTTTTTACAGCTACACTGGCTTTAATGATTAGTCTTATCTTACACATTTATATCATCAGAAAGCAGGTGAAACAATGATTGATATCAACCATCTAAAAAACATATATGAAAAAAATAAAGATGTTAAGTTCAGAGAATTAAAATTTTCCAGAACGCTGCATTTGATTTATGACGAAGGGTTAATTAATACAGAAGATATCGAAAACTTTATATCCGAAAAATTGGAAATTGCTGTCCGCCAGCATCAGGATCTGACAAATGGCACATTTTTAGATATTCAGGAAATAAACTGCCAGATTGACGAGATTGATCAAAATCTTTTCAGCGGCAAACTGTTAATTATTGATAAAAGCAAAATGTACAGCCTGAATATGATTAAAACACCAAGCCGCTCTCCCGAAGAATCTAACATTGATATCACTATTTCCGGACCGCGAGACAGTTTTGTGGAAAATCTGCAGACCAACACAGCACTGATCAGAAAAAGATTAAAAACCAATAGTCTTAAATACGAAACATTTGTCGTTGGCAAAAGATCGAAAACAACCGTGGGCTTATTTTACATTGATGATATTATTGATTCACATCTGGTTGATGATATTAAAAGCCGAATTCAGAAAATTGATGTCGATGCGGTCGTAACGATGAGTGAATTCCGCAGTTATCTTTATAAAGACAAAGCCAGTGCCATGCCGCTAGCTACCTATACGCAAAGACCGGATTACTGTGTGACCAGTCTGCTTGCCGGGAAGTTTGTTATTCTGTTAGACAACTTCAATACTGCGACGATCGGACCGACAACCCTGCCATTTTTTACTGATTTTTCAGATGATGTCAATGATCACTATTTTGCAACGATCATGAACCGTATCATTTATTTTTTCTCTCTTGGTATTTCTTTATATCTGATGGGCTTTATATTAGCCCTCTATACCTATAATCCGGAACTGCTGCCAATCACAATTCTTTCCAATATGATTTCCATGCGCAAAGGCATTGTTCTGCCGGTTCACTTAGAAATTCTTTTTGCGACTTTTCTTTTTGAATTATTCCGCATTGCCGGAACCAGACTTCCTGCCGGAATTTCCTCTACTTTGCTTGTTATTGGCGGTGTATTGTTAGGACAAATTACGATTGCCAGCGGTCTGATTAGTTATGATATTATGTTTCTGACCTCTCTTTCTATTATCTGCAACTACTCAATATCCAACAATCTGAGTTTAAACAATGTCGTAACAACATTCAAATGGGTCGTCTTTATTTTCTGTCTCTTCTTAGGTTCTTATGGTTTTATTTTATCTTTTATTCTGATTACTGCCTATTTTGCCAGCAAAGATTCTTTCGGTATTCCTATTACAACGCCATTAGCTCCGATGAAGCTCTCTTCGCTTCCTAAAATGTTTGTTGGCAGAAACTTTGTGAAAAAGAAAAAAAGACCCTATTACAATCATCCGCAAGATAAGGAGAACGCATGAAAAAAATAGTAACGTGTCTGGCAGTATTGTGCTTGATCTGCGGCTGCCAGGATAAGAAAAATCTCATTGAAATTCTCTTTCCCTCCAGTATGGTCATTGACTTCAAGGATGGAAAATATACGATAGCATTGGAAATCAATAATTTTAATACTGTTTCTAAAACTGAGCTGGAATCTTCCTCTGATACCAGTCAGGTTCTGATTGCCACTGGCAAAGGATCAAGCATTGAAGATGCCTTAAAAGATCTTGAAGAAAACCAGCGCAGTGAGATTAATCTTTCCCATGTGCGTTCCCTGATTCTGCTTCCTGGAACATTGGAAAACAGCGTCTTAAAAGATATCTGCAGTTATGCAGCTTTTGATCCTAATTTAAGAATGGATACTGCTGTTTATTACAGTAAAGAAGAATTAAAAGAAATTTATAGTGTTAATTTTCAGATTGGCAGATCTCAGCTTTATACCTTAACGAATTCACCCGAATTTAAAAAGGTATCTTTAGTTCTGCAAAGCATTAACATCATGCAGCTGGCTAAGGCCATCAATGATGATCAAATTACGGTAGAACTGCCTGTTCTAAAAGTCAATGATGATAAAGATACTTATATTTCCAGCGATGGCGAAAGCGAACAAAAAGTTTATGAAGTCAGTCAGCTGCTTTATTTGAATGCCAGTGAAAATACGCATCAGGCAATTGATCTTGACGATTTGTATGGTATTCAGTGGATCAGCAGACACAGTAATAAAGTAGATGTTAATATTGAAGTAAATGAAAAAGCTGTACACGCTTACTCTTCCAGTGTCAAAGCCTACATTATTTTCAATCCAGTAACGGAAACTTATCATTTGAAGGGAAAAGCAAATCTGGTTTTAACCCGTGATTTGGATTTAAGACCCATTGAAGTCTTACAGCCATATATTGAAAAAGAAATACACGAACAAATCAGTCACACTTATAAGAAGGGCTTAGAAAAAAATTTAGATATTTATAACATGCGTTATAAATCAATGTTGTTTGGTAAAGACATCCAGCCTGATGAAGATAATTTTATTGATGAACTGGAAATTGAATTACAGATCAAGGGAAGCTATATCAGCCAAAATTAAAAGCGGCAATGCCGCTTTTTTTATGCCAGTGATTTTTTCAGCCACTTTTTTTTGTACAAACGTATTAAAAATAATGTCCCTCTGACACATAATTCCAGGCACATGCCAATCCAGACACCATGCAGTCCTAAACGCGGCGCTAAAATCGCAGATAAAGGAATTCTGACAGCCCACATACTAAAGAAGTTCAGACAACTTGGGATAAAAGTATCTCCAGCACCTCTGAAGACGCCAGAAGCAACAATAGATGCCGCAAACAATGGTTCAGCTAATGCTTCGATTCTTAAAACTTCAGCACCAAGTTTAACAATTTCGGCATTAGGGCTTAAAAGTCCAATCACCCATGGTGCCATCAAGTACATTAAAATGCCAGTGATGCTCATGACGATCATCCCTAAAAATGTTGTCAGCCAGCCTAAGCTTAATGTTAAATCATGACGTTTAGCACCGATACTCTGACCAATTAATGTGGTTGCGGCAGCACCAATACCATATCCGGGCATATAGCAAAGACTCTCTGCAGTCACGGCAAATGAATTAGCGGCAATGGCAATCGTTCCTAATGGTGAAACAATCCGTGTAATAATAACTTGAGCTCCTGAAGTCACAACAGATTCAAAGCCTACAGGAACAGCAATGCTGACAGCCTGTTTCATATGTATTTTTGAAAAAACAAATTTTTCATTTTTATGTAAGCGAAGCATTGGTGAGCGTACCAGTAAAAAATAAAGCATCAGCATTGCTGTGACTACCTGCGAAAGTGCTGTTCCTAATGCAGCCCCGGTAACGCCTAATCCAACGCCAGGAATCGTTATACCAAAAAGATTGGTCTTAGGAAAAATAAGCAGCATATTGAAAAGAACATCCAGCCCGCACATCAGAACATGCAGAAGACTTGGTACTTTCATATTCCCGCTTGACTGCAGCATTCCGCCGGCAAGATTATTCAAGGCCACAAAAGGTAATGATAAAGCATATACAAGAAAATATCTGGAAGCATTCCGGCAAATTTCTTCCGCACCACCCAGCAGATGCGGCAAAGGAAAACTTAATAGTGCGCCTCCTAAAGCAATAAATAAAGCGATACCGACAACAATCAGGAAAGCTTGCTTCATAATATTTCTGGCTGTTTTCATATCCTCGGCACCAACGCTTTGAGCTACCTGAACAGTAAAGCCAATCACTGCTGCATTAATAACGCCGCCAAAAAGCCATGTGCTTGTAGAGACAAGCCCAATTGAAGCAGAATCATTTGCCCCAAGCTGTCCGACCATAGAAGCATCAATATACTGCATAACAATGGAAGAAACCTGTGCAAGCATTGCTGGAATACTTAATTCAATAATTAACATGATTCGCTCTTGTAAAGAAAGCGGCTGGCCTTCTCTTAGTTGATTTAATAGATTATTCTTCATTGACGCGACCCTCCCGTGAAAAAAGAAGCGATTTAAAAAACGCTTCTTTGATTATATCCTATAGAGCATACTCTAAGTCAAGCTAATCACAAAAATTTTATAGAATTTTAGAAAAGTTCGTCGAGCAATATGAAATATCTTATTTTATTCCAATTCGGTGTGATGCCCAGTTTTTCAAACAGCATATTCGGATTAAAATGTTTTGTTCCCTGATAGCCATATCGTCCATCAAAATTATGTATTAAACTGCGATAGCATAAAGCAATATCCTGATACATATCACATACCCCGCTATCCCCTATATCAATAAATCCGCTGAACTGATTGCCAGAAAAAAAGATATTAGGCAGACAATAATCACCATGGCAAAAAACGGGATGCTCTATCTTGGGCCGATGTTTTAGCAGCCATTCATATAATGCCTCAGGACTGGCAAAACCATTTTCGTTATATGTATCGGGCTCTGCATCTGCTGTATCACAGATACCCAACCTAACTCTTTCTCCTGCTTCCTGCAATCTTTTTTCAAGTAAGTCCGACTGCGGACAATTCGCGATGTCCACCTGCCATAGCCGTTTTAGTCCCTCAGCAAGAAGTTCAGTCAGCAATTCAGGCTGTTCCATATAAAAATCATCACATGCCATTTTTCCTGTCATTTTTTTCATTAAAAGGTAATTGATGCCATTCTCCTGCAAAGATAAAATAACTTCCGGGACAGGAAGTCTGTCTTGCAGCCACATGAGCATCTGATGCTCCCTGTCGGATGAAGCAGATTGCTTAGTCACTTTAAGCACAACATCTGTAAAACAAAAAACCTGCGAAGCAGACATTCCTGTTTGATCTAATATATATTTATCATCCTTGATTATTTTTCTGACTGCTTCTGGAAAATAGAATGTCACCTCTCTCACGTCCTCTCATTTTTCATCATTGAATATACTTTTATAATCATAGCATAAGATAAACTGGCTGTTCTCCAGTAGTCTTAATGCTGTCAGTAAGCATTGCAGCCTTTCCATCAGCCTGATAAGCATTATTTCTTCGCACTGACAATAATTTTTACGTTTTCGCAGGGCATAATCATATTTTATATTATAGAACCGCTGTCAACAAAAGACAATAAATGTTTTTTAAATCAAAAATGAGGGCCCGATTTACTCACCTCATTTCAATTCTTTAATTAATATTTATATTTTGACTTTTTGATTTGTAAAAAGAACAGCGTAACAACAAAAGCCATGATTTCTGCAGTCACTGTAGAATACCAAATGCCATTGATACCAAAGAAAAGCGGTAAGATCAGAATAGCAGCAACCTGAAAAACCAATGTTCTTAAAAATGAAATCAATGCAGAAGTTAAACCGTCATTTAAAGCAGTAAAGAAAGATGATCCATAAATGGCAACCCCAGCAAACAGGAATGTCAAAGAGTAAATTTTAAAAGCACCGACTGTCATCGCCATCAGCTCAGCATCATAGCCCACAAAGATTTTAGATAATGGCGCTGCCATAATTTCTGCTAAAGCAGCCATAGCAATAGATACGATTAAAATCAATGACATACTCTTCTTTAACAGGCTTTTTAATTCATCATGATTAGAAGCACCGTAATGATAACCGATGACTGGTGCCGTACCAATCGAATATCCTATAAAAGCGGCTAGAAAAATCATATTAACATACATCAGTACACCATAAGCGGCAACGCCATTTTCTCCGGCGTACTTCATCAACTGCATATTATATAATACACTGACAAGCGACATTGAAATATTGCTCATTAATTCTGAAGATCCATTAGTACATGCTTTTAATAAAGCTTTTCCATCAAATTCTGTTTTTGTCAATCTAAGCAGACTGCTGTTAGGCCTTGAAAAATAAATTAACGGAAAGATGCCGCCAACTACCTGGCTTAGCGCTGTCGCCGCAGCAGCACCTGGCAATCCCCATTTAAATCCAGCAACAAACAGAGCATCAAGAATCATATTTGTAATTCCCGCAGCTAAGCTGAAGTAAAGCCCTAATTGAGGCTTTTGTGCGGTAACAAAAAAGCTCTGGAATTCCTGCTGGAGCATATAAGCCGGAAGCACTGCCATAATAATCCGTCCATAAATAACTGCATTATCAAGCATTTCCTTTTTTGCACCAAGCATTGAGGCAATAGGGCGAAGAAAAATAACACCTAAAACAGCAATGATGATGCCTAAAGCTAAAGAAACATAAATAAATAATGAAAAAAGTTTTTTAGCCCTCTCGTCTTTTCCTTCCCCCATGGTCTTGGCAACTAAAGCACTGCCCCCAGTACCAAACATAAAACCAACAGCACCGAAAATCATCAGCACCGGCATAATAAAGTTCACGGCGGCAAAAGGCGTTTTACCAACGAAATTGGAAACAAAGAAACCGTCGACCACGCCAAATAAAGATGTAAAAATCATCATAATAATGGATGGCAGTGTAAATCTCAAAAGCTTTTGATAAGTAAAGTGATCTGATAACTGAATATTCATAAATTACCTCCTAATTAATATGCCATTATGTCTTCATCAAATTATATTAAAAATCATTGATTACCATTTTGAAATATCAGTACAATCAATTCAGTTGATTATCTTTCTTTTTTACATATTTTAAAGCAGCCGCATACTCTTTGCCAATTGTCATAATCCTGTACATTATTTACCGTCCCCTTTCTCTTTTTGTCAGTCAAATGCATAAACCCCTGCCCAAGTGAAATTTAAACAAAAAAAGCTGGATTAAGAACGGATATTTCAATCCGTAGCCTTATCCAGCTTGTCATTTCCAATGAATGACTTACCCTCCGAGCAAGCAATTGTATTCTAACCGATTTTATAAAAACAGTCAACACCTTTTTCTAAAAATGAACAAAGATACCAATACATGCCGACAACGCAATATAAACAATAGGATGCACCTTATATTTTTGCAAAGCCGCAAATAATACCACTGCCAGTACCACAGCTTTCCAATTGAGGATTCCTCCGCCACCAGCAGGGTTTAAAAAAGCCATTTGGGCAACACTTAATCCAGCAGCGACAATCAATCCTGTAGATGCCGGGCGCAATCCTTTAAAAACCGCCTCAACAACCGCTGAATCTTTAAATTTTGTTAGAAAATGAGCAATAATGATAATAACAATCACCGATGGTGCAGCCAGTGCTAAGGTTGCCAGGACCGCGCCAACCGGACCACGCGTAATATAGCCTACATAAGTAGACATGTTAATGCCGATTGCCCCAGGTGTTGATTCAGAGATTGCAACCAAATCAAGAATATCCTGCTGCGTAAACCATCCGGTTTTACTAGACATTTCATACAAGAAAGGCAATGTTGCTAGTCCGCCGCCTACAGAAAAAAGTCCTGTTTTAAAAAACTCAAACATTAATTGAAGCAAAACCATCATACCTTTTTCCCTCCTAATTGATAGATAAGATAACCGGCAATTCCCGCACTGATCACTAGGCATATCGTAGAAATATCTGTCAATATTGACAGCGCTGTAATTGAAAGAAAAATAATCCAGGAAATATGATCAGTTACTGACTTTTTTCCCAGTTTCAAAACAGCATCAAAAATCAAAACACAAACACAAATGCGAATACCGGAAAAAGCATAAGCAACGACAGGCAGGGATGCAAAATTTTTTAAAAAAGCCGCAATCAGTGTGATAATAATAATCGATGGGCACAAAAAGCCAAGCGTTGCTGTTAAGGCCCCGGCGATTCCCATCATTTTATAGCCAATAAATGTGGAGGTATTAATGGCAATAATGCCCGGTGTACATTGCCCAATTGCATAATAATCCATTAATTCCTCTTCAGTGGCCCAATGATATTTCTCTACGACCACCTTTTGAAGCAGCGAAAGCATGGCATAGCCTCCGCCAAAGGTACAGATGCCTAACTCAAAAAACACCCTAAATAATTTCCAAAGTTTTTTCATAAAACAACCTCCCTCATCTTTAGATTACAGTTGAAAGACCCACTTTTCTCGTTTATAATTGAAAAAGAAAGGACGGGGTACGATGAAACTCATTCAACTGCACTATTTTCAAACAATTTGTCAATATAATAATATGACACGTGCAGCTGAGGCACTTCACATTTCTCAGCCTAGTCTTTCGGCCGCTATTAAGGAACTAGAAGAAGAATTTGGCATGACGTTGTTTCATCGTTTAAACAAAGGACTGGCTCTGACAGATGAAGGACAAATTTTTCTTCAGGAAGCTTTAGAACTTTTAAACCATGCCGATACCTTTACAACACATATGCATACTTTAGGCAAAAGCAAACAAACCATCAGATTAGGACTGCCACCCATGAGTTCCAGTCTTGTTTTTCCAAAACTCATGGCTGCCTTCAATCAGCAATACCCTCATGTCAAAATCGAGATGATAGAAAATGGCAGTCTGACCAATAAAAAAATGATTTCTGACGGATCACTGGATGCTGCGATTATTACTTCTGTAAACAGTCTTCCTTCCACCTATGGGCATGTCACTTTATCTAATCCTTCTTTATACTTTTTTATTTCCAAAAACAATCCTCTGGCACAATATCAAATGCTTTCCATTCAGGATATCTTACATACACCCCTGGTACTGACCACAGATGATTCTTTCTTAAAAAAATATATTACGCAAAGTTTTAAGGATCAGGATATTTCCCCTCACATTTTGCTTTTGACTAATCAAATTATGATCATCCAGCAGTTAGTAGAAAACAACACTGCCGGTACCTTTCTATTTGATGGCGTGCTGATTGAGAATGACAAGTTTGTGAAAATTCCTGTTAGAGAACTTTCCCAGCCTCAAATTTACTTGATTTGGAATGCGCACAGTCAGCTTTCAATGGCTACACAGCAGTTGATTAAAACTGCCAGAGCAGCATTTCGTTAGTCCTTTGAACAATCTCATTTTAAATTTACTGTGAATAAATGTCTAATACCAAAAACAAATACTGTCATAGTTTAAAGCTATGGCAATAGTAGCTTTTTATAAGGAGGAAATACATATGCCGAATATCAATGACGTGGACATTACTGAACCAGTGAAATGGGGATTCGCAAATATTCTTTATAAAGACGAAAAGAACATCATTATTCATGAACTGAGAAGTCATGCAATTATGATTTCCATGGATGATATGCATAAATTCATTGAACAGATTCATAAATTAAAGCTATATGAATATTCCTTATTTTCTGTTAAGCAAAAAGAATGTGCAGATATCCTTGCAGAAAAGTACCATAAACCATTTCAGTTTGCCTGTTATCAGGCAGTCTACACAAAAAATGAAGCAATTGAATACAAGCTGCCACTAAATACGCAGATTCATCTGATTGAAAGCAAAGATAAAGAAACAATCTATAAAAATTACCAGTTAATGGATCATCAGTATATTGATGATAAAATCGCAAATAAACATCTATGGGGACTGTATGAAGAGAATCAACTGGCTGGGTTTATTGGCATTCATAACGAAGGAACTATGGGAATGCTGGAAGTATTGCCAGACTATCGTCGTAAAGGCTATGGCCTTTTATTAGAAAGTTTCTTAATCAATGAATTTCTTAAAAGAAAAATGATTCCATTTTGTCAGGTTGAAGAAAATAATCAGATTTCCTTATCTTTACAAAGAAAACTTGGTTTAGAAATATCAGATACTCTAACTTATTGGCTGTTTTAAATAAAATAAAACCACCGCTCATATATCAGGCGGCGGTTATTTTTTCTATTCGTCGTTTATTTTCAGGCATCTCTTATCTTTTTGACATTTCTGTTCATTGTATGTCGTCCGTAATGGACATAGATCAGTTCTTTGAACTTCCCCATATTTTGAGGATGCAAAGCCAGAAAATCATCTGGACTATCATAAACACCAAAATCATCCACAATTCCTTCACTTTGTATATAAGTATTACAAGCGTGCCAGTCAACTTCTATATTCTGAAAATCCTTAACTGCCACACCATATCCTAAAAATTCACCCTGATGCTCTGCATGGAGCTTTTTAAGTTTAGAGAGATATGTTTGGTCAATAATATAACCTTCCAATGCATACCAATGGGATTCATAAAGCACTTCTACCCAGCTATGTACAACAAGACGAGGTGCAAACTGAAAAACAATGCCAGTCATTGCCCCTTTTTGCAGCTTTTTATCAATAGTAAATCCGTGAACACGACAGGGAATACCAACTGCTCTTAACAGCGCCATGAATAAAGTACCTTTTGTATTACATTGTCCTAATCCATCTGCCAACACCTCTGAAGCGCTTAGATAATCATTCTTGTTATAACCAAAAGATATTTCGTCTCTGACAAAATTGTAAATACTTTCAATTTGATGAAACTGGTCTAATTGCGACCATCCTCTTTCCTTAATTAATATCTGAATTTGCGGATGCATGTAATTAAGCATCGCTGTTTCTTTTAAATATTGATTCATTATCATTCTCCAATTTCAATTAAACGTTTTGCAATCATACTTTCAATACGTTCAGGCTGATAAGAAAGCAATCGGCCCAGCTCTCTGGCGGCGTTTATTTTTTCTTCATCCGTCAGCTGTGGATTTTCTTTTAATGCCAGATAATCAGCAATATCTTTTGCGTCACGATAAAATATAATGACTTTAGAACCACTGTTTTTAAAAAGCAATGTTTCTACAAGATGTTCTTCAACGTACATACTAATCTTATACTTTTTTGCACAATAATAAGCTGCTTCTAAATCGTGGCCAAATAATTTGTCATCATTTGTAGCATGGCTGAATGCCAGTTTCTTGACACCCGCAGCAACCACTTCACAAAAAGCATCTATAACACCAGCACGGAAAGCTTTATTTTCCTCCGGTTTTAGTATGTTTGCTTCAATCAATGCAGCTGTATTTTCCCTGATTATTTTCCATTCTTTTTGAGAGTAATTTAAAATGGGCAAAGATTTTGTAGACAGGATAATACACAATTCTGACATCTGATAATCCTTTTTACCATAGCTGATTTTTAAACCATCTTCCCAAAACTGATGACCTGATAAAATAGCCTCTATAAATTCCTTAATGTCCATGGTTGATCTCCTCACTCAATGATTTTAAAAACGAAAAAATCCTTTGTTTATTTTTTCCAATGGCATAAATGGCGCCTTTCAATGAAGGAATTTCAACACTTCTGTGAAGGCCGTGAAAATTCGCCTCAATAGTCAGGATTTCACCCATCGCAGCTTTTCGCAAAAATAAATGAACATTATTGGATGCATCTTCTCGGATCTTATCAGTAAAGTATTCTTTATAGAAAAAGTCTGAAAGAAATTCACAATTGCCTAAGTCCAAAGCGAACTCCGGTAATTGTTTGATCCACATGGTATCCAAACTGCTGATGGGCTTTAATCGATCACCTAAAATATCAGTCAGCTTTTTCTGCCAGATATCCAATAATAGATTAGCCTTCGTTTCACTGCTTTTTTTAGTTGCCAAACGAATTCTGACATACCCTTCTCCAGCATATAAAGCAATTGTGACATCTTCCTGCTGGTTAAATAAAGGAGCCAGTTCATCTGCCAATTGACTTTCCCCTGTCCATAAAATAACGAACTCTCTGGTAAATAATCTGGAATCTGTCATTGCTGTGAAATATGGCCGCAGACTGTGATCAACCACATATTTCATTTCCCGTGGTGGTCCAGGCAAATTAACAATTCTTTTACTGTCTTTTTCAATCACACATCCGTTGGCTGTACCCACTTCATTTTCCAGAATGTACGCTCCTTGAGCATAATAGGCCTGCTGGTAATTACTTTTGGCAATATTTTTTTGTCCTGTTAAAAAAGACACCTTTTTCTCGACCTTTTCGGCTTCTGCCTGACAATAAATCATCGAAAGGCCAAAAACCTCAGCGCTGATTTGTTTAGTTAAATCATCATTAGTAGGGCCAATGCCGCCTGTCGTAATCACGGTATCTGCGCCTCTTTGGAAGGCCAGTTCTATACTTTCTTTCAGCCGCTGCGGATTATCACCTACAGTACTTTGATAATAAACATTAAAGCCTAATTCCCGACAAAACTTCATCAGATAAACAGCGTTAGTATTCACCACTTCGCCCATCAAAAGTTCTGTTCCTACACTAATAACTTCTACATTCATTTTATCACCTCCAAAAAAAGGAAAGGTTCTATTCCTTTCCTAAAAAGAATGCAATGATACATCCAATCAAAAATGCCATGATTCCTGTTATAATTGTTATCAATGTTACACCTGTAAAAGAAACGCCCATTAAAATAGCTACTGGACTAGCAACAACTAATCCTAAAATAGCACAGAACGTCAGTGATTCATACTTGGCTAACAGTATTTCAATCAGTTTAGCAATAGCAAAAATACCTACAACTACGCCAATGCCAAACGGCATCAGAATTAAACAAGGACCAACACAGGCAGCTATATCAAGGCTGACTGCTGATTTAATAAAAGTATTAATTGTTGTTAGAATTGGCTGATAGTAACCTAAAAGCATTAAAATCATAGATCCGGAAACACCGGGAATGACCATCGTAGCTGATGCAATAATGCCGATAATAAACAATTTAATGATTTCAACTAAGGAAATCCGAATTGTAACATCAGCACCGCTGCCATTAACCAGCTGCAAAACAATGATTAATGCAAAAAACAAAAGAAAGGATAAGGCGTGACTAAAGTCAACCCGCTTAATTTTAATTCTTTTCACAATTACCGGAAGACCGCCTAAAATTAAACCAATAAAGAAAAGATTTGTCTGGATCGGATAATTTGCGAACAGATATTCAATAATAAAAGCCAGTCCAACAAGGCCTAAACCAGCCCCAATCACAAAAGGCAGCAATGTTTTGATACTCTGCTTCATATCTTTGAAAAGATGTGTTACAGAATAAATAATTTTATCGTAAATTCCCATAGAAACAGCCATTGTACCACCGCTGACACCAGGAATAATATTAGCAACACCAATAAAAACACCCTTCACTATGTCACTTAAAAAATTCATGATATACCTCCTTTGAATCTTGTATATTGTATCATAAAAAAATATATTCGCCCACTATTTTATATTATTTTATTCTATGATTTATATACCAATGACTTTGATGTTAATTCAATTTATGTTAGAATAATAAAAAAATAAAAAGGAGTCAGTATATGAAAATAGGAATGCCCGCTCTTACCAGCTATAACACGCTTGAAGAACAGATTGAAATATGTCATCAAATAGGACTAAATCTCCTGGAAATCAATCTTAATTATCCTTATTGTGATTTGGAAACAAATGATTTAGAAAAAATTGCGGCCTTGGGGGAAAAATATCATGTTGCTTTTTCCATCCATTATGATGAATATGCCGATTTTGCTTCCTTTCATCATGAGATTACAGATGCCTGGATCAATCATTTTAAAAAGACAGTATTATTGGCACAAAAAATTAAAGCACGACGTATCACAATTCACCTTTTTGAAGGCGTTCATGTAACCCTTCCGAATGAGAAAATCTATGTCAATGATGTTTATTTTGAAACTTACATAAACAATCTGACCACTCATTTAAAAGAATGTTTTGATTTTGCCAAAAAACATGATATTGATTTATGCATTGAAAATGTCTCCATGCCTGATTTTATGATTAAAACCTTCGAAGTCTTATTTTCAAATCACTTTCACTTTACCTATGATGTCGGACATCATTATGAATTTGGCTTTAAAGCCCGGCCCATTTATGAGAAACATTGGCATTTAGTCAAGCACATGCATTTGCATGATGTCATTGGCACAAGTCCTCATAAGGCTTTAGGAACAGGAATTTTGAATGTTAGAGAAATGATAGAAATTGCCAAAGAACATCAGATGGATGTGATTATCGAAGTCAAAAGTCTGCCTGATTTAAAAACTTCTGTATCCTATTTGAAAGAACATCATCTCATTTAAAAACAGCCCCTGCGGCTGTTTTTAAATGAATTCATATACTTATCATTTGATATCAATCCAGATGCCAATATCCTTCATGACTGAATTTGGAATACTTCGATAAAAACGCTGTGCCTCCTCATTTGATGCAGTTAAAGCGATTAATGTATCGATTTTCCTAGCTTTTAAATCTTCCAGCAGCACCGCCAACATCTTCTGAGAAACACCCTGATGTCTGTAACTTTTAATGACACAAATCCAGTCAAGATAGGCTTTTTTAGAACCATCAAAATGACTGACAATGATCGAAGCATCGATACGGCCAACGACTTTTCCGTTCACATAAGCCAAAAATGAAATAGCATTATTAAACGCTGAACTTTCAAAACTATTCTGAACATTTTTGATATAGGCATCATCAATTGCCCAACCCCAAAAATTCTCTTCTTCTCTTAATCTTTTCTCAAAATCCAAGACATCACCAATTCTCTCTTTCGTATATTGCTGAATCACAATATCCATCAACTTACACCTCCTAAGTTTTTAATCATTTACTACGCCCGTCAATAAAGCTTTATTAACGGCATTGATAATAACTTTGCTTGAAACCGTTGCACCACTGACGATATCTACATCATAAGTATTTTGCTGAATCATTTCTTCAATGATAGCATTTGCTGCCTGTCCTAAACCATTTTCATGTCTTAGAAGTTCAATAGCCAGTATTTTTCCTGCCTCAACACTAACTCTGACATCTACAACGACCGGGCCTATTTCACTATGCCCATCGTAAATGCCATTAGCTACTCGACAGACATCAACAGGGGTATTTTCCATATGATTCGCTTCCTCTGTTATTTTTGCCTGCCAGCCTTTAAAGACAATGATCACCAGCAAAACAAAAATCATCACAACAGATAAAAATTTAAAAACTTTACTTATGTTCATAGCTTAAAGCTCCTGTAAAAATTGAACCAATGGCTGCGCATGGACTCGACTTGACATATCATAAGAACCATTAAGCGCTGCGTTAAAGCCATTATCCACACTATCCATTTTCTTAGTTAACATTTTAGCAGCCATCTTAAGTATCAATTTATCTGGCAGCGACATTTTTTCATAGCAAATACCGCCAGGCATATAAAAATGCGGTATCGTTGTGATTTCCTGTGGTGATAAGTTATTCTTCCAGACCTCTGCAATGACACTTTTGGCATCATAAGGTGTAGCACCTGTCGCAAAAACAATAAAATTCTTGACACCACTTTTTTCAAACATTATCTTGGCTTTTTTCAATCCGCCAATCAAACCCGCTCGCAGCCCACTGCCAAAAACAACAACATCAAATTCAGACATCTTTTTTTCTGTCATGTCTTTAAAAGCTATCACTGTACAATCCAGTTCTTCGGCAATCCATTGCACATATTTTTTGGTAAAGCCTGTCCTGCTTTGATAGGTCACTAATATTTTCATACATTGTCTCCTTCAATCAATTTTAAATTATCTTCCATCTGCATAATTGTTTTGATGGTGATTGATAGTTGTTCTTCAGAAATCCCTTTAAACATCGCTTTCATTGCTTGGGTGCTTTTTTCATCATTATCTTTACAAAAGCGAATACACTTTTCAGTGATTTCCATCCTCTGCTTGCGTTTGTCTTTGTGATCAACTGAAATTTTCACAAAACCCTTTTTCTCTAATTTTAATAAAATCTGTTTGACATTCTGATGCGAACTTCCCATAATTTCAGCGAGTTCTTTAATTGTAGGTTTCTCTTTACAAAGATTAATACAAATAATAGCAAAAAATTGTTTCCAGCTGATTTCTTCGATTAGTTTATCTGCGACAGCCTGAAAACGATTATCAAAGGCACTTAATAATCCTAATAAAAAATACGATGTTTCAATACCACTGAAATCTACATTTTTATGTTGCATAACTTCTTTAATATCCATGTCCGCCTCCAAATATGTAATATATTACCAAATAAAATGTAACATATTACCTTAATATTGTCAATAAAAACAGCACTCATTGATATGATTTTATTTCAATCAGCGCTGTTTTGAATGATTTATCTAAATAAAAATGTTTTTCGCAGCAGAAAATCTCATCATTTATGATTCTCTCCCACGGTCTTTATTTGCCTGATATTGTTTAACGCCATATCTGACATCTGGATTTAAAATAAAGAAACGGAACAGCCAGTTTCCTTGAATGAGATCCTTTCCATAAAAAGGAATATCTGCGCAACGTTTTTTAGGGGAAATCTCAGTCTCCGCGCCAACAGCTTCTTTTAGAGAACAGAAAATCGGCCTAGCGATAGGATCATATATTTTTGACCTGCCATTCATCATAAAATGCGCTTTTTGCATCATCTTGCCCATGATTCCTGGCATATATTCCAGTTTGCCAACACTATTCACATAAACAACAGGAACATGAAAAGCTTTTTGATATAAACTGCAAAATTCATCATTTAAAGCTATTTCTTGATCAGCCTTTTTGGGATCTGCCGGACTGCCATGCGGAAAGACAATCAGAGAAAGTGTTTCATCCTTAATCACATCATAAAGATGTTTTCGCTTGGCATCATAACAAATTCCAACTGCAATATTTCCTAATGGGGTCGAAATCATATGATCAAACCAGCCGCGTTTAAAAACCGCTGATTCACCTTCACATTTAGTCACTGATCCATAAACTCGTGTCTTATCCGCAATCAGGTAATGATTATAGTAATCACCATTTTCTTCATCAAGATAACCCACCCCTAAATAAATATGATATTTTTCTGCGATTGCCATCGCCCATGCGGCTGTATCTTGTCCTTCTTTATCCGCGTACTGCCAAATTGCCTGGCTTGCCATATAACTGCATAGTGCAAGTTCAGGCAAAAACACGATATCTGGACTGGGCAGCTGTGAAATCAAAGATTCAATATATTTTTTTCTTTGTTCCAGCCCTTTGATATCATTATTTAATTCGAGCGCAAATATCCTCATTGTAACCACCCCTTTTTTCTTGTTTTCTGACGTTGTCCAGCTCTTTAAACAGATTTAGAGTCGTATGTTTTTAACTTGATCTCACTCGTTGACCGCTAAAAGCATGAATCATTCTTGTCCCTGCTTTACACCTTCCATCCTGAAGCATCCCCTTAGGAATAAAAAGCTCATCGCCAACATACAAAATCATTTCTTCTCCATTGATGGAAACAATATATTCCCCACATAAGCATCCCATGTATCCATCATAGTCATGCGTATGTTCTTTGGATACACGGTCTGCAAGATATGTCCAAAAAGCCATCTGAGAAGCATCTGCCGCTGTATAATAGTAGCCTACTATATCTGCAGTGTTTTGTTGTGACACAGGTATCTTATTTTATTTTCATAAAATCACACAAGCAAAATAATGACAGACAAAATCAACACCGACAACATAATGATTCATATCATATGTGTTCATCATTTTTTAACAGTTGCTTTTTAAATACATAATATCCCGTATCTTCCAGATATTCCTCCAGTATAAATCCGGATTTGATATATAAAGCAATCGCACTAAGATTATCAATTGTCGTCTGGATTGCCAGTTCTGTTTTCCCATGATTAATAGTAAACAGCTCCGCAAAACACAGCGCTTGTTTTGCCAGTCCTCTGCCACTGTAATATGGCAGAATGGCGAGCATTGAAATCCATAAAGTGTCTTTGCCTTTCAAGTTATTTATTTTAAGCCAACCAATCTTATAATCTTTCCAACGGATGATAAAATGAACCTCATCCTCATCACGCCACTCATTTTGGTAATATGACTTTAATTCATCTAATGAAGAAGGCTGCCAATGCAGTTTTTCTGCAACGTGACTGTCTGTCAATAAAGAATATAAAAAAGGAAGATCACTTTCTGATAGATGTTTCATTGATAATTCGCTCATTAAAAGACTCCTTTCAACTTGGGTTCTAATCATATTATAATGTAATTAGCAAACACTTACCATCAAAATCTTAACTTACTTGTTGGCAATCAAAAAAGGAACGCTTGCGACTGCGCTCCTGAGCTTCATAAATTATCTATGCTGTTTGAATAATGATGTTTCACAAGCGAACTGATAATTATTCAAAGTTTATTTTTGTTTTTCAAATTGTCTTTTGATAGCCATTTCCATTAGAACATTTGCGGACATCATATCCTCTACGATTGCAAAATCTTCCTGACTGCGGATTTCGTCAAGATGATCAAACAAAACTTCTGGTGTAAATGTTGGATCATAATATCCCATAGTTGTACCAACAAATATTTCATTCACACGGCCAGCACATGTTTCAAATACTTTACCATTTGTCGGACATTTTTCATGTGCAAGAATAGCGACAATCGGTGAGATAGCTTTGGCAGGCATCGCTTTTTCAGTTGCTTTCAGGATTTCTGGATCTGTCACATGAAATCCTGAATCCTGCATAGCCATAACCGTCGCAGCGGCAGGCGCTATGGCATTAACTTTGATTCCGTGTTCAACGCCTAATAAAGCCAGGCTTCTGGTCATACCATAAACAGCACCTTTTGAGATTGAATAAGCAAATAAGTTCTCGGCACCATACATTGCAGCATTTGATGTCGTATTAACGATTCGGCCATATCCCTGTTTCTTCATGATCCCATATACGGCCTTACAAAGGTTCCGGCTTCCATAAACATTCACTTTCATAATAAAATCAAATTTCTCATCGGTTTCTTCTTCAATGGATAAAGAACCGTTTACGCCAGCATTATTAATTAAAATATCTATTTTTCCATAATGTTCAACTGCTTTTGCGGCAATTTTACAAGCTTCTTCTATATTGGCTATATTGTGGTCATCGGCAACCGCTTCAATCCCCATTGCCTTTAGTTTTTCAACAGCTTCCTGGGCGCCTTGAATATCGTTAACCACCAATTTTGCACCTCTGCTTCCAAGTAATTGTGCATGCTCAAATCCAATTCCCCGTCCGGCACCTGTAATGATTGCAACTTTACCATCAAATCTTAATTGTTCCATTGTATATCCTCCTTATACATCTTATTGTATAGGAAAACCTGTTTAAAGGAATAAACAATGAAACCATTAAGTAAGTTATCTCACCATTTTCTAAAAATAGTTTCTTAACTGTTAGCTATTTGCATACTTGATATTTTTGATTTATATATGTGCCTCTTTTAAAAGCTGATTGGCCAGTTCTTTTATTTCACTTAAATCATGGCAATGATAATATAAAACCCAATGTTTCAAAAAGCCCATATCACCATGCAGCATATAATCTATACTGAGAATTTCATTCATGTTCATTGATATATGAGTCCCATCAAAAATATACTTTTTCATATAACTGATAAATCTTTCGGAAAAATTAGTCACATCATCACGAAAAAACAAAACATAGAATATATGATAATTTTCGTTGACATAATCATATGTTAGATTTTGCATGATTTCTATTTCCAATTCCTTCATCGTGACCATATATGCCTCATACTTGTCAATTAATCCAGATAAAAGATCATTGATGATTCTTTTCAACAGTGCATCCTTATTTTCAAAATGACTATAAAAAGCATGCTTGCTTATTAAGCATTCGTTGCATAACTGATTCACAGTAATTTCATCATAATTAAAACTAGCCAAGAGTTTAATAAAGACTTCATGAATTAACTTTTCTGTTTTAATATAACGCTTATCATTCTTATTCATAAATTCACCATCCCCAAATGTATAAATTATCCCTTTTTATGCGCACTTATCTTTTCAAATTGATATTATGTCAGTAAAACTTACAGCCAAAAAAACACCAGAGATTTAAAATGATGACGCATCGAATTTTCTGTCTCTTGTTTTATAAGAATATTATAGCGTAATTTTCCTAAACCAACCATTCAAATTCTCTTTATTATTTATGATTTGTCTGTATCTACAAAAAAAGAAACGCATCAACGCGTTTCCCAATGTGTTAAAGTTTAAACAAATCCTGATTTTTTTCCTGACTAATCAGCTGTTGGAAAAAAAGTGCATTCGCAATTTCAAATTGAGGCTGATAAAGCAAAATCGGTAAATAAATAGAAAGAACAACTGATCCCATGACAGAAATAATCGTTGAAAAAGAGAAAAAATCCACAAATGCGATAATGAGTAGATAGATGAACATCATTCTAGGCAGAAACATAAATCGTAGAATCAGTAACTGCCTTTTGTGTCCTTTCATCATTTTCCAGCTTTTAATCATGGCTTCATTCCATGAAATTTCATATTTCTGAACAAGATACGGTACCATAGCCAGTCCATATGAAAAAACAGTTGTTAAAACAGAAGAAACTATGACTGATAAAACCATAGGTAAGCTGGTCAAATAATTCTGGACAGTACTGAGACCTGTTAGATCATCCATTCCGGAAACAACAATCATTCTGACCCAGTCCAGGAATTCTCCAATAGCAAATCCGGTTTTAAAACGAATCATCAACACGGCAGGCAACAAGATGACAAAGCCTAAAAAATTTAGAGAAACTTTGCGCATAATATAAGAAGGAAAGAGTCTGGCAAATTCGCGGATACCTACAAAAGCATCCTTAAATGTAATCTCATCCGCATGATTTTCGACAATTTTCAAAGAAGTGACGACATAAGCATGACTGATCGTTACCACGGCAATGCCAAGGATGATGGATACCAGCTGATTAGGGATCATATTAATAATAAATAAAAGCAGTTCCACAAACAAATAGATATTTAAAATACGGAAAAAATGCTGTTTAGTCAGCTGCCGGCATTTTTTGTAGATTGCTAAAATATCCAATGATATCCCTCCTCCCCCTAAAGTGTTTCTATTATAATATAAAAATAATAAAATAACAAATAAATATTCAAAAGAAAGCGTTTCCTCCATAAAATAATATCATAAAAGGCGCCTGCGGTAAAACAGGCACCTCGTTACTACTTAATATTAAGTTCTGCCAATAAATTGGCAAGTCCAATATATGAAGCTGGGGTCATATTCACTAATGTTGCATGATCTTCTTCACTTAACATTTCCAGACTATCCGCAAATTTCAGGATATCTTCTTTGGAAATGTTTTTGCCTCTGGTTAAGGCTTTAAGTGTATCATAAGCATCAGGAACACCGTATTTTCTTAACATGGTCTGAATGGGTTCAGCCAAGACTTCCCATTTTTCATTTAAATCAGAGGCTAATTTTTCTTTATTGACCACACATTTTGCCAAACCATTGATGGTTTCATTGATGGCCTGCAAAGAATATCCGAAAGCTAAGCCTAAATTTCTCTGACTGGATGAATCAGACAAGTCACGCTGCATTCTTGATTTTGGCAGCTTGTTTGATAAAGCAACACAAAGATTATTGGAAATATCCACGTTTGCTTCACTGTTTTCGAAACGAATTGGATTTACTTTATGAGGCATTGTGCTGCTGCCAACCTCACCTTTAACGGGAATCTGCTTAAAGTATTCCATAGAGATGTATAACCACATATCGACATCCAGATCGACCAGCACATTATTGAAATGACGAATACCATCCAAAATATGGCAAGTATAATCATGACTTTCAATCTGTGTTGTCAAAGGATTGAAGCATAAGCCAAGATATTCTTCGACAAATTTCTTTGCCATGCTCTGCCAGTCCACATTAGGGAAGGCTGTCAGAATGGCACTGTAGTTGCCTGTTGCCCCATTGAATTTAGCTTTGATTTTCACATTTTCAACGTTTTCAATGCTGGAAGCAAAACGATAAGCATAGACTTTAAATTCTTTACCAATCGTTGTAGGGGTTGCCGGCTGTCCATGGGTATGGGCAAGCATTGCCACATCCTTGTGTTCACTTGCCAGTTTTTCCATTAATGCGGCCATTTCTTTGGCTTTAGGCAGCCAGACTTCTTTTAAACCGTCTCTTAACATGCAGGCATAAGAAGTATTATTGATATCTTCTGAGGTACAGCCAATATGGACAAAGCTAATCAGATCAGCATACCCCATCGCTTTTAAAGTATTCCCAATATAATACTCTACTGCCTTAACATCATGGCGGGTTACTGCTTCGATATCCTTAATCGCTTTAAAAGCATCATAGTTGAAACCAGAAGCAATCGCTTCAATTTTTGGCAAATCATTTTTATCAAATTTAGAAAGAATATCACTTTCCACATTTTCAATCAAAAATTTCAGCCATTGAATCTCAACGTGTACTCTGTATTTAACCAGTGCATATTCACTGAAATATTCACTCAAAGCATCCTTGATGCCATTGTAACGTCCGTCTAATGGACAAATCGTCATACTTTCAAATTCCAGTCTATCCATTTGATTTACCACCTTTAAAATAATTTACACCGGCTTCAAAAATTTTCTGGTCCATTTCTCCATAAATATTCTTGAAGCGATTCTCTCCCTGACGTTCACTATGCCCCATCTTGCCAAGCACGCGGCCATCCTTGGAAATCAGTCCTTCAATAGCGCACATAGAACCATTAGGGTTGTAAGGAGAAACCATCGTTGGTTCACCATTTTCATCAACGTACTGTGTAAATACCTGACCGTTGTCAAAGAATTCCTGAATCTTATCCATTGGCGCAATGAACCGGCCTTCGCCATGAGAAATAGGAATAATGTGCGTATCCCCAACATTAACATTAGCTAACCATGGAGATTTCACAGAAGCCACACGTGTTGTCACCATCTGAGATAAATGACGTCCGATTGTATTAAATGTCAGGGTTGCATCTGTGCTTTCCATATCTCTGATTTCACCATCAGGCAGCAAACCTAATTTAATCAGTGCCTGGAATCCATTACAGATACCTAACATCAAGCCATCACGTTCATGCAATAATGAATGAATAGAAGCTTTCAGCTCTTCATTTCTTAAAACAGTCGCAATGAATTTACCAGAGCCTTCTGGTTCATCCCCGGCGCTGAATCCGCCTGGAATCATCACGATTTGAGAACGGTCGATCGCTTCTTTAAGCTCCTGGATACTTCTTTCAATATCACCGACACGTTTATTTCTGATCAGTACAAGTTCAACACTGGCCCCTGCTTTTTCAAAGGCACGTTTAGAATCATATTCACAGTTTGTACCAGGGAAAACAGGAATCGTCACATGAGGAACTTCCACACAAACTTTGGCATGCAGTTCGCCACGAGTGCTGCAATCCTTTTTAATAATCGTTTCTGTTGGTGCCTTTTGGCTGGTTGGGAAGACCTTATCCAAAGGCGCTTTATACCATTCATAAGCATCAGCTAAAGCAACTTTTTCACCATTGAAAATCATCTCAGGTTCATCAATGGTATAACCAATAAAGCGCATATCGCCGCCGCATAATAGTTCATCCTGGCTGTCTAATTCACAAATGATATGGCCATAGTTCATTTCTGATAAATCTTCTAATGACAAATTTGTATCGAATTCAAAACCGATTCGATTACCAAAAGCCATCTTGGAAACAGCTTCTAAGATACCGCCGTGCTTTACTGTATAAGCCGCAACGATTCTGCCATCAGCCATCCAGTCATGAATCTTTGTATATTGTTTTTTGAGATGTTCGTAATTAAATAATCCGAATTCATCTTTAGCGACCATGAATTCAACGACCTTATGACGAGGTTCTTTAAATTCAGGTGTGATAATACGTTTAACATCTTCTGTCGTAATCGCAAAAGAAATCAGCGTTGGCGGAACATGGATATCCATGAACGTGCCAGACATACTGTCCTTACCGCCGATTGAAGGTAATTCCAGTTCTTTCTGTGCCGTAAAGGCACCCAATAAAGCAGATAATGGCTTGCCCCACTTCTTAGGATCATTTAAGAGCTTTTCAAAGTATTCCTGGAAGCTGAAGCGGATTTTTGACCAGTCACCACCCATGGCAACGATTTTAGCGACAGATTCTACCACTGCATAGCTGGCACCGTGGTATGGAGACCATTTAGAAATCTGAGGATGATAACCATAGGCCATCATAGAAGCAGTCGTTGTTTCATTTTCCAAGACTGGAATTAACGCTGCCATACCTTCCGTTTCAGTACCGTAAGTCTTACCGCCAAATGGAGATAATACCGTATTGTTTCCGATGGATGAATCAAAGCGTTCAACTAATCCCTTCTGTGAACATACAAGCAAATCGCTTAAGGTATTTTCCAGCTGTTCTTTGAAAGTTTCCTTAACTTCTTTCTTAAATGGTGTATTTTCAAAATCAGGTAATTCTACTTCAATATTCTGATAACGCTTAGCACCTGCGGCATCCAGGAAAGGACGTTCAATATCGACAATGACATGTCCCTGGTGATGCATCACTAAACGGTTCGTATCGGTAACATCAGCCACCTTGACAACTTCCAGATTTTCCTTGAAGCATTCCTGTTCAATCATTTCGCGGTCTTTTTCATCAATGACAATCGCCATACGTTCCTGGGATTCAGAAATGGCAAGTTCAGTTCCAGAAAGACCTTCATATTTCTTTAAAACTGCGTCTAACTGAATATCCAGTCCAGGCGCTAATTCACCCACGGCAACACTGACACCGCCGGCACCAAAATCGTTACAGCGAATGATTTTTTCAGAAACGGCTTTGTTTCTGAATAAACGCTGGATTTTTCTTTCTTCAACAGGGTTTCCTTTCTGAACCTCAGCACCTGCCGTTTCAATGGATTTCACATTATGTGCTTTAGAAGAGCCAGTTGCCCCGCCGATACCATCACGGCCTGTCCGTCCGCCAATCAGTAAGACAATATTGCCTGGCTGTGGTTCTAAACGCTTCACCTGTTCCTTAGGAGCCGCTGCGACGACAGCACCGACTTCCATACGTTTTGCCAGATAGCCCTGGTCATAAACTTCATGGACATATCCTGTCGTTAAACCAATCTGGTTACCGTAAGAGGAGAATCCATGAGCAGCTTCAGTTGTAATTTTACGCTGAGGCAGTTTTCCTTCCAGCGTTTCTTCTACGCTGGCTCTAGGATCCCCGGAGCCTGTAATACGCATTGACTGATAAACATAGGCACGGCCTGACAATGGGTCACGAATCGCTCCGCCTAGACACGTCGCAGCCCCACCAAATGGTTCAATTTCAGTTGGATGGTTATGCGTTTCGTTCTTAAACATTAACAGCCATTTTTCAGGACCTTTTTTAGTATCAATAGTAATCTCGATACTGCAGGCATTGATTTCTTCAGAGACTTCCATGTCATCTAAAAGACCTTTTTTACGCAGCTCTTTTGCGGCGATTGTTCCTAAGTCCATCAAGGTCATCGGACGATCAGTTTTCATGCCATAAACTATATGACGGGTTGCTTTATAAGAATCAATATCGCTTTCCAAAATGGTTTTAAAAGCACCATTCTGAATATTGATATCTGTAATAATAGTTGAAAAAGTCGTATGACGGCAATGATCTGACCAGTAAGTATCTAAAACACGAATTTCAGTTTCTGTCGGATCACGATGTACCTGATTAAAATATTCCTGAGTCACTAATAAATCATCCAGATTCATCGCAAGACCCATCTTATCCAGATAAGCACTTAATTCTTCGTGATTCCATGAAGTAAATCCTTCCACAACAGGGACAGGTTTTACTTCTGGCATGGCATCATTCAGATCCTCTGGTTTCTCCAAAGAAGCTTCCCGGGAATCTACTGGATTAATCAGATAATGCGCAATTTTAGTCATTGCTTCATCGTTGATATCTCCGCTCATGACAACCAAACGGGCACATTTAACTTTCACATCTTTATTTCCTGTTAAAATCTGAATACATTGTTCCGTAGAATCCGCGCGCTGGTCATACTGACCTGGCAGATATTCAATAGCCAATACTTTGCGGCCATGCAACGGATATTCTTCATAATAGACATCATCTACCATCGGTTCTGATAAAATGGTAGGCACAGCTTTGTCCAAAGTGGCTTTATCAATGCCCTGAACATCATAGCGGTTCACGATTGCCAGACTCTCAATCATATCCATCTTTAACTGCGTCTGTAAATCATGTAAGGTATCCGCCGCCTCTACGGCATTTTCAGGACGTTTTTCTACATAAATACGATAGACTTCTTTCATGTGTCCTCCTTAAATCAAGCCAATATCATGGCGATAATATTTTCCTTCAAAATCAACAACTTCTGCAGCTTTATAAACCTTGGCACGTGCTTCCTCTAAATTCTTGCCGGCTGCACAAAGGTTTAAAACACGGCCGCCATTCGTAAAGATTCTGCCTTTCTCTTCTTTTGTTCCGGCATGGAAAATGACAATATCTTCATCCACATCATCCAAACCGGTAATTTCCAATCCTTTTGGATAACTGCCAGGATAGCCTCCGCTGGCAAGAACCAGGCAGGCAACAGTTTCGTCCTTCCATTTAACTTCAACTGAATCTAAGGTTTGTGTCGCACAAGCCATCATAATATCATAGAAATCGCTGTCTAAGCGAAGCAGAATGGACTGTGTTTCCGGATCACCGAAGCGAACATTAAATTCCAAAACCTTAGCCACATTATTTTTATCGATCATCAAACCGATAAAGATAACACCGCGGTAATCCATTTCATCCTCCTGTAGTCCTTTTAAGAATGGCTGCAGGATTTTCTCATGAAACTGTTTATCCATTCCTTCTGGTAAAAACGGATTGGGTGAAACAGTGCCCATACCGCCAGTATTAGGTCCCTTATTGCCATCAAAGACCTGCTTATGATCCTTGGCACTGACCATAGGAACAATCGTTTTGCCGTCTGTAAAGCAAAGTAACGAGCATTCAAATCCTTCAAGGAATTCTTCCAAGACAATCGTATTGCCGGCATCTCCCATGGAATGCTGGTTCATCATATCATTTAAGGTTTTGAGGGCCATTTCTCTGTCTTCGGCAATGACAACGCCTTTACCAGCAGCTAAGCCATCAGCTTTGATAACCACCGGATAGCTAAATTCATCCAAAGCTTCAACAGCCTCATCGTAGCTGTGAACTTCTTTATAAGCCGCCGTTGGAATGCCATGACGAATCATAAAATCTTTAGAGAAAGCTTTACTGCCTTCTAAAGTCGCTGCTTTTTTTGTTGGTCCAAATACCGGATACCCTTCAGCACGCAGGGCATCTGCCATGCCTAAGCAAAGCGGATTTTCCGGACCAATGACAATAAAATCAATTTCGTTTTCTTTTACAAATTTTAAAGTGCCTTCAATATCTTCGACATTGCCGGGATGGCAAATGCCGATTTTAGCAATTCCGGGATTACCCGGAATTGCATGAATTTCATCGACTTTTTGACTTTGATGTAATGCATAACAAATGGCGTGTTCACGGCCGCCTGAACCAATCACTAATACTTTCATGATTAATGACGGAACTGACGGTATCCGGTAAATACCATTGGGATATTCTTTTCATTACATAAGTCAATAGAATCCTGGTCACGAACAGATCCGCCTGGCTGAACAATAGCCGCAACACCGGCATCTGCAGCAACCTGCACGCAGTCATTGAATGGGAAGAACGCATCACTAGCTAAGACTGAACCGTTGAAATCTTTATCCGGATTGTTATGGATGGCGTTTTCCAATGCCCAGACACGAGAAGTCTGACCGCCGCCAATGGCTAAAGTCACACCATTTTTAACGATACAAATTGCATTGGATTTAACATATTTAACGACTTTCATACCAAATTCCATATCGGAAATCTGTGCTTTTGTAGGCTGAGCCTCTGTCACAACTTTCATTTCATCAATCATCTTTGTATTTAATTCCTGAACAAGGACTTGTCCTTCCAGATACTTGATATCATATTTTGCTTCACGTGCTTCTAAATTATTTAACTTTAAGACACGCAAATTCTTCTTTTTACGTAAAACTTCTAAAGCATCCTCATCAAAATCAGGCGCTGCGATGATTTCCAGGAATGTCTTTTTCATTTCCAAAGCTGTTGCTTTATCAATTTTATAGTTAACCGCAATGATGCCGCCAAAAATAGACTGAGGATCTGCTTCATAAGCTTTGACATATGAATCATAACCCGTATTGGCAATGGCAACACCGCAAGGTGTACTGTGCTTGATAGCAGCTGTTACAATCTGATCACCAAATTCTCTGACTAACGCTACCGCACCATATAAATCGTTAACGTTGTTAAAGGAAATTTCTTTACCGTTCAGTTGTTCATAATCTAATAAGGTATGATCAATGTAAGCATCTTTATATTTAGAAGCCTGCTGCTGTGAATTTTCGCCATAACGTAAATGTTCTGTCTTTTTTAACGAAATGTTAAGGACATCTGGGAATTCTTCGTTGCATAAAGAAGCGAAGTATCTTGAAATCATAGCATCATAGCTGCCTGTTAAGCTATAAGCTTTGAAAGCCAGATATTTTCTGAATTCAAAATCATCTGTACCGTTTTTGATAGCTTCCAAAACACGATCATAATCTTGAGGATCTGTAACGATCAAAACATCCTTAAAGTTTTTTGCTGCAGAACGAATCATGGAAGGTCCGCCAATATCAATATTTTCAATCATATCTTCCATTGGTTTATTCTGACGCAATGCTTTTTCAAATTCATAAAGGTTGACACAAACTAAATCAATGGCCTGAATGCCCATCTTTTCTACAGTTGCCACATGTTCAGGCAGATCACGGCGATATAATAAGCCGCCATGAACCACTGGATGCAGTGTTTTAACACGGCCATCCAAAATTTCTGGGAAACCGGTAATTTCATCAATTGTTTTGCATGCTAATCCTGCTTCCACAATTTTTTTCTGAGTATTTCCAGTAGAAACCAATTCAAAACCAAGTTCACTTAAACCTCTGGCAAATGCTTCAATACCAGATTTATCTGTAACGCTAATTAACGCTCTTTTCACTTTTGTATACGCACCTTTCCATTTTCTATTTTTAACTGACCATTGCAGAAAAGATCGACTGCATATGGTAAAATACGATGTTCCACTTCTAAAATTCTTGCCTGCAAAGTTTCCGGTGTATCATCATCTTCCACTTTGACTGCTTCCTGTAAAATAATCGGCCCGCCATCTGTCACCTCATTGACGAAGTGCACCGTGGCTCCGCTGACTTTAGCACCGCGTTCCAGGACAGCTTCATGTACATGCAGCCCATACATGCCAGCGCCGCAGAAAGAAGGAATCAGCGATGGGTGGATGTTAATGATGCGATGCTCATATTTTTTAACGAATGCTTCTGAAAGAATCGCTAAATAACCAGCCAGCACCACCAATGTAATCCCCCGCTCTTCCAACAGTTCCAGGATTTTTTCCTGATTTTTTTCATGGATTGCTTCAATTCCTGCCATTCTTGCCCGCTCTAAGCCATAAGCCTTTTTGCGATTGGAAACCACAAGTTCAATTTTTCCGTTTTTAAGCTGCCCGGATTTTTCATAATCAATAATGGACTGTAAATCCGTTCCGCCTCCGGAAACAAAGACGGCTATTCGCTGCATAATTCGACTCCTTTATCACCTGCTTCAACAGCCCCGATGATATAGCATTCATCTCCGGCAGCTCTGATCGCAGCCATACTTTTCTCAACATCCTCAGGCGCTAATGCAATCACCATACCAAGCCCCATATTGAAGGTATTGTACATCATTTCTTCTGCGACATTGCCATTTTTCGCAATCAGTTTAAAGATAGCTGGGACTTCATAGCTGTTTTTATGGATGACAGCCTTCACACCTTCAGGCAGCATTCTAGGAACATTTTCATAGAAACCGCCGCCAGTAATATGAGAACATCCTTTAATCTTCACACCAGCATTTTTGATGTTTTTTAATGCTTTAACGTAAATTCTTGTTGGTTCAATTAAAGCTTCACCCAGCGTTTTGCCTAATTCATCATAGTATGTATCCAGGGATTCCTTTGTCATTTCAAAGACTTTGCGCACCAATGAGAAGCCGTTGCTGTGAACACCGCTGGATGCGATGCCGACCAAGACATCTCCAGGTTTCATAGTCTCTCCATTGATAATGTCCTTTTTATCAACGACACCAACAGCAAAACCGGCTAAATCATATTCATCCACTGGCATCAGATCAGGATGCTCAGCTGTTTCTCCGCCAACCAGGGCGCATTCAGACTGCAGGCAGCCCTCAGCAACGCCTTTAACGATGGTCGCGATTTTTTCCGGATAATTCTTGCCACAGGCAATATAATCAAGGAAGAATAAAGGCTCGCCGCCAGAACAAGCGATATCATTGACACACATCGCCACGGCATCGATACCAATTGTATCATGCTTATCCATGACAAAGGCTAATTTCACTTTTGTTCCGCAGCCGTCTGTTCCTGATAAAAGCACTGGTTCTTCCATATTTTTAATGGCACTAAGATCAAATGCACCGGCAAATCCGCCGATACCGCCTAAAACCTCAGGTCTCATCGTGGCCTGGACATGTTTTTTCATCAGCTCAACAGATTTATATCCTGCTTCAATATCTACTCCAGCTTTTTTATAATCCATAGCTACTCTCCTACTGTTTATTTTCCATTCTGGCAAGAACGGCTTTATAAGTTTCAATCAAATCGCCAATATCCTGTCTGAATACGTCTTTATCATATTTTTTGTTTGTTTCAACATCCCATAAACGGCATGTGTCTGGTGAAATTTCATCAGCTAAGAGAATTTCACCCTCATCAGTTTTACCAAATTCGATTTTAAAATCAACCAGCTTTAAATTGAATTTTAAGAAGAATGCTTTTAATAATTCATTGATCTTTAAAGTCTGTTCTCTGATGTAATTGATTTCTTCACGTGTTGCCAGTTTTAAAGCAACGGCATGATCATCATTGATTAATGGATCTCCATATTCATCGTTTTTGTAGCTCATTTCAAAGATAGGTTCATCTAAAACGATGCCTTCAGGTGCACCCAGACGTTTGCAGAAAGAACCAGTCGTAATGTTTCTGATAATAACTTCCAAAGGTAAGATGGTTACTTTCTTAACACGAATATCACGATCGTTTAACTTTTCAATCATGTGTGTTTTAATGCCGGCTTCCTCAAGCATATCAAAGATAATGCATGAAATTGTGTTATTTAAAACACCTTTGCCTTCAAACTGGTCATGTTTTGCGCCGTTGCCAGCTGTGGCATCATCTTTATAATGGATGATGTATTCATCACTCTTCTCTGTTGCGTAAACCTGTTTTGCTTTTCCTTCGTAAAGTAATTCTGCCATTTTTGTTTTCCCCCTCAAATTAATTAAATTCGGCTTTCACTTTAGCGTTTGCTTCTAAGCATTCCTGCTGCATCTGCTTTCTGTAGTCTGTCAGTTTATCTTTTAAGACATCATATTTAACGGCCATGATTTCCAGTGCCAGAATACCGGCATTCATTCCGCCGTCAATCGCTACGGTCGCTACTGGAATTCCCTTAGGCATCTGAACGATGGATAAAAGGGCATCCAAGCCATCCAAAGTGCTTGCTTTCACTGGCACACCAATCACTGGTTTAATCGTCTTGGCGGCGATAACCCCCGGCAGATGTGCTGCTTTGCCAGCTGCGGCAATAATTACATCCGTGCCATCCTGATTGAGCTGGTCAACCAGCTGGCCTAATTCTTCATGTGTCCGATGCGCAGATAATGCATCAACACTGACTTCCACCCCAAAAGATTTGACAAAGTGGATCATTTCGCGAAGTCCGCCTAAATCTGAAGCTGACCCCATAATGACTGCAACTTTCATAATCAATGCTCCTTTTCTTTAAGATGTTCTCTATAAATCGAAAAGTGACATGAATCATGCCACTATTTCACAATGTTAGAAAAGCCCGATAATCGTACCGTCTTCAAGAATATCCATGCCATTAGCTGCAGGTACTTTAGGAAGACCTGGCATACGCATGATTTCTCCTGACAGAGCCACTACAAATCCGGCACCGGCACAAGGAATTAAATCTGTAATCGTAATTTTAAATCCTTTTGGGCGTCCTAAAAGCTTTTGGTCATCAGAAAGTGAATACTGTGTTTTAGCCACACAGATTGGCAATTTATCCATGCCAAGCTTCGTTAACTGACGAGCCATGCGTTTTGCTTTTTTGTCTAAGACAACACCATCGGCACCATAGATTTCTGTAGCAATCTTATTGATTTTATCTTCGATGCTGCCGTCAAGACTGTAAATTGGGCTGAAATCTGCTTTTTCATTTTCAATTAATGCCACTAATTGTTCGGCAAGTGCTTTGCCGCCTTCTGCACCCTTTGCCCAGACCTCTGAAAGTGCCACATGAACCCCCATTGCTTCACATGTTTCTTTTAATAAATCCAGTTCTGCTTTAGTATCTGTTGGGAATGCATTGATTGCGACAATCAATGGCAGATGATATTTCTGAATATTTTCAATATGTTTCGTTAAATTCTCTACACCGACTTTTAAGGCTTCAAGATTTTCTTCATTGAGATTCTTTTTGTCTACACCGCCATGCATCTTTAAAGCACGGATCGTTGCGACAATAACAACCGCATCTGGTTTTAAACCAGCATAACGGCATTTAATATCAAGGAACTTTTCAGCTCCCAAATCGGCACCAAAACCAGCCTCAGTTAAGGCATAGTCGCCAAGCTTCATAGCCAGTTTTGTAGCCATGACTGAGTTACAGCCATGTGCAATATTGGCAAAAGGACCGCCGTGAACAAATACAGGCGTATGATCCAAGGTCTGCACTAAGTTAGGTTTGATGGCATCTTTTAATAGGATAGTGACTGCACCTGTTGCCTGAATATCATCCACAGTAACAGGCTTGCCTGCAGTGTCATAGGCTAAAATAATGCGTGCAACTCTTGCCTTTAAATCCTGTAAATCATTTGCTAAGCATAAGATCGCCATAATTTCAGAAGCAACGGTAATATCAAATCCGTCTTCTCTAGGAACGCCATTGGTCTTACCGCCCAAACCGATCGTAATATGTCGAAGAGCACGGTCATTTAAGTCCACAACACGTTTCCAAACAATCGTTCTTACATCAATATTTAAAGGATTTCCCTGATGAATGGAGTTATCCAGCATTGCCGAAATTAAATTGTGCGCTGCTGTAATCGCATGAATATCCCCGGTAAAATGCAAGTTGATATCCTCCATTGGCACAACCTGCGCATAACCGCCGCCAGCTGCACCACCCTTAACACCAAAACATGGTCCTAAAGAAGGTTCACGCATCGCTACCACTGTTTTTTTGCCAATCGCATTCATCGCCTGAGCAAGACCAATCATGGTTGTTGTTTTTCCCTCACCTGCAGGTGTTGGATTAATCGCTGTCACTAAAACCAGTTTGCCGTTTGGCTTATCTTCCAGCTCTTTGATCTTCTCCATAGAAATCTTTGCTTTGTACTTCCCATAGAGCTCCAGATCATCTTCACCTAACCCGATGGTTGCCGCTACTTCTTTAATGGGAAGCATGCTGGCTTCCTGAGCAATCTGCACATCTGTTTTCATTAAAGCACATCCTTTCCTTATCCATTTTTTGTTAGTATCCACCTCATTTATACCACAAAATCAGCCAAATCTCAACCATCTTCATCGCCTTAAAACGCTTTCAGAAAAGACTTTTTTTAAAATTTGTAAAAAAACATTTAAGGAATGCGGCAAAGACATTAAATCGTCTTTCTCCATCGACTTTTTCCGTTATTTTTTTAACATGATTTTAGGCATTTATTGACTTTGAAACCGAATTGAATTATACTAATGACAGGTGATAGCCGTCACCTTATTTGAGGTGAACCAATATAAAAACGTTCACTTTAAGAACTGCGGTTCTTAAAAAAATCATGGAAATCATTATACTATGAAAGGAGTCAAAGAAATGATTTATTCACATGAAGTAGAACAGATGTGTTCTGTAAAAATCGGCGCTAGCCATGGATGTGCTCCAATTCCTGAAGAAGGCAAATGGGTGTATTCCAGAGAAATCAAAGATATTTCCGGCTTAACACATGGTATCGGCTGGTGTGCTCCACAGCAGGGTGCATGCAAACTGACACTTAACGTTAAAGAAGGAATTATCGAAGAAGCTTTAATCGAAACTATCGGATGCTCAGGTATGACTCACTCAGCTGCAATGGCATCAGAAGCATTGGTTGGTAAAACTTTATTAGAAGGTTTAAATACTGACCTTGTTTGTGACGCTATCAACACTGCAATGAGAGAATTATTCTTACAGATTGTTTATGGTCGTACACAGTCTGCATTCTCTGAAGGCGGATTAACAATCGGTGCTGGACTTGAAGACTTAGGAAAAGGTTTAAGAAGTATGACTGGTACTTCTTACGCTACAAAAGTAAAAGGCCCTAGATACCTGGAATTAACTGAAGGTTACATTAATCGTATTGCATTAGATGAAAATAATGAAATCATCGGATACGAATTCACTAACTTAGGTAGAATGATGGATATGATTAAAGCTGGAAAAGATGCTAATGAAGCAATGAAAGAAGCTACTGGCACTTATGGTAGATTCGCAGACGCTGCTAAGTACATCGATCCAAGAAAGGAATAATAGGAGGGTACAATAATGGCATTATTTGAAAGTTATGACAGAAGAATTGATCAGATCAACGCTGCTTTAGCTAAATATGACATTAAGTCTATCGAAGAAGCTAAAGCCATCTGTGATGAGAAAGGTATCGACGTTTACGGTATCGTTAAATCAACACAGCCAATCTGTTTCGAAAACGCATGCTGGGCATACACTGTAGGTGCAGCAATGGCTATCAAAAACGGAGATACAAAAGCTAAAGATGCAGCTAAAACAATTGGTGTTGGCTTACAGTCATTCTGTATCCCAGGATCAGTAGCTGATGATCGTAAAGTTGGTTTAGGCCATGGTAACTTAGGCTCTATGTTACTTGACGAAAATACAGAATGTTTCGCTTTCTTAGCTGGTCATGAATCTTTCGCAGCTGCTGAAGGTGCAATCAAGATCGCTGAAAAAGCAAATAAAGTAAGAAACAAACCATTAAGAGTTATCTTAAACGGTTTAGGAAAAGATGCTGCTAAGATTATCTCAAGAATCAACGGTTTCACATATGTTGAAACTCAGTTTGACTACTTCACAGGTGAAGTAAAAGAATTATCAAGAACTGCTTATTCTGATGGCCCACGTGCTAAAGTTAACTGCTATGGTGCAGATGACGTTCGTGAAGGTGTAGCTATCATGCATAAAGAAGGCGTAGACGTTTCTATCACTGGTAACTCTACTAACCCTACTCGTTTCCAGCATCCAGTAGCTGGTACTTACAAAAAAGAATGTATCGAACAGGGTAAAAAATACTTCTCAGTTGCATCAGGTGGTGGAACTGGTCGTACATTACACCCAGATAACATGGCAGCTGGTCCAGCTTCTTATGGTATGACAGATACTATGGGTCGTATGCACTCAGATGCTCAGTTCGCTGGTTCTTCTTCAGTACCTGCTCACGTAGAAATGATGGGCTTAATCGGTATGGGTAACAACCCTATGGTAGGTGCTACTGTAGCCGTTGCCGTTGCTATCGAAGAAGCTTGTAAATAAGCACAAACAAACACAAGATTTTAAAAAGTTCTGATTTAATCAGGACTTTTTTTATTTTTGCTTTCTTCATTTTTTCGACTTTTCCTAATGAAACTTGCTGAGATTTTGTGAGATTCCGATGGATTTTTTCGGTTACACACAGGTTGCGCACAGGTTGCACACATATGTTGCACACAAATTACACACACGTTGCACACCCCAAAACCATTGATATACTAACGTTTTCACTAGTCTGTTGGTGCATTTTGAGAACAGTTT
>Ga0129308_1000688_pt1 | contig 45871 bp, 40 predicted proteins | sample L827metagenome_FD_94440 | JGI IMG/M metagenome (GOLD analysis project Ga0129308, IMG submission 94440) | Ring-tailed lemur group fecal microbial communities from Wisconsin, USA - L827 metagenome | ecosystem: Host-associated > Mammals > Digestive system > Large intestine > Fecal | place: USA... | reverse complement strand
GGTGAACAACGCGGGCATCATCAAGCGCATCCCGATGTGCGAGATGACGGCGGCGCAGTTCCGGCAGGTGGTGGACGTGGACCTGAACGCGCCGTTCATCGTGAGCAAGGCGGTGCTCCCGGGGATGATCGAAAAGGGACACGGAAAGATCATCAACATCTGCAGCATGATGAGCGAGCTGGGGCGCGAGACGGTGAGCGCGTATGCGGCTGCAAAGGGCGGCCTGAAGATGCTGACGAAGAACATCGCCAGCGAATACGGCGAATACAACATCCAGTGCAACGGCATCGGGCCGGGATACATCGAGACGCCGCAGACGGCGCCGCTGCGGGAGCGCCAGGCGGACGGAAGCCGCCACCCGTTCGACCAGTTCATCATCGCAAAGACGCCGGCCGCGCGCTGGGGCACCACGGAGGACCTTGTGGGCCCGGCGGTGTTCCTGGCCAGCGACGCTTCCAACTTCGTCAACGGCCATGTGCTGTATGTGGACGGCGGCATCCTCGCCTACATCGGCAAGCAGCCGCAGTAAAACCGAATCTTTTGGGAACCGAAAGGCCGCCCGCCCCGTGTTTACGGGGCGGGCGGCCTTTTCTTTTTGAACTCCTTTGCTGCCGCTCAGCGCCAAAGGAACCAGATGAGCAGGTATCCCGTTGTGACGGCAATAAGAGAGAACGGTACGCCGATTTTCATAAAATCCCGGTTGGAGACCGTGTAGCCCTCCTTGCGCAGGATGCCGATGCCCGTGATGTTGGCGCTTGCGCCGATGGGCGTCAGGTTGCCGCCCAAGGTCGCGCCTGTCAGCAGCCCAAAATAGAGCAGATACGGCTCCACGCCCATGAGTACGGCAATGCCGCTCACCACAGGCAGCATCGTTGCCACATAAGGGATGTTGTCAATAAATGCGGAGAAAAGCACCGAAGCCCATACGATGAGCGAATAGATGGCAAACAGGTCGTCTCCCGCGATGTTGACAAACAGGCGGCTGATGGCGTCGATGACACCCGCCCGCGTGATGCCCGCGATGATGACGAACAGGCTCGCCAGCAAAAGCAGCGTCTGGCCGTCCAGCTCACGGAAGAACTGCCCCAGCGGAGCCAGCGACCGACGCTGGCCCGCTTTGCGCAGAAAGCCCACGGCCGCCAGTAGCACACAGATGACCCCATTGGTCACAGCAGGCTTTTCCGGCACAAAGGAAACGATGATAAGCAGAGTCACCGTAGAAACGAGCAGAAGCGTGGGGACAGTGTCCGTTACCTGTGTGCGCTCGCCGGATTCCACCGGCTGGCGCAGGTTTCGGAAGTAATACAGCAGCACGCACGCGGATGCCACGGCACCCACCTGTACCACCCAAAAAATCCCGGGCCTGCCGCGGAACACGAAGAAATCAAGAAAATTCATGTCGGCATAGCCGCCCAGCAGAATGGATGTGGTATCTCCCACCAGCGTGGCCGCGCCCTGCAGATTGGAGGACACCGCAATGGCGATGATGACCGGCACAGGGCTGATGTCCAGCTTTTTGGCCAGCGCCAGCGCCACGGGCGCGACCATCAGCACTGTGGCCACATTGTCCACGAAAGCGGAGATCAGCCCCGCAAACAGGGAAAGCGCCACCACCGCCCATTTGATGTTGGGCACTTTTTCCATAATGATATCCGCCATCAGCGCGGGCATGCGTGATTCGATAAACAGCACCACCGTGCCCATGGTGCCCGCGATCATCAGCAGAACGTTCCAGTCTATGGCCGCGGGCGCCTCCGCCCAGGGCAGGATGCCCAGCACCACGAAAAGCAGCGCCGACGCAGCGGCGATATACGCGCGGTATTTGCCGAAGATCAAAAGCAGAACATAGGTCGCCAAAAACAGTGCGAGCGCAAGATACATGCCCGGTCTCCCCTTCCATCATCCGTGTCCCGGCCGCGCGGCGCGGGGCTTTTGCCCGCGGCCGCGCACCGGCCTGTCCACAGTATATAGAACGGGCCCGCGGGCCGTCAATCGAATCGGGACGAACTTAGCGGTATTTTAGCGGCCGGCGGCGCAGCGCATGCTTCACCGTTCCTCGTAGATCTGCTGGCTGCCGTCGATGGCCTGCTCCAGATACGCGTCGATCCACCGCTCCGCTCCGTCCATGTCCCGCCTGCACAGGTAATTGTACAGCGTTTCCGTGTTGCGGCAAAGCGCACCGATGCCGTACATGCGGCAGAAACGCAGCCACAGGGTGATAACGGGCGCCTTGAACGAATAGTAGATGAGCGGCAGAATGCTGTTGCCGCCCGCAAGCGCAAGCTCGTGCTGGAAGGCAAAGGCCGCCTCAGCCGCCTGCGCGTTGTTCTGCGCTGCGGCGATGCGCGCCACAATATCCCCCAGGCGTGCCAGCGCTTCATCCGAGGCATAACGGATGGCACGCTGCGCAGCCAGATGCTCCAGCGCGCGCCGCACTTCCAGAATAGAGCGTATCTCATCCTTGCCCAGCACGCCGCCCTGATATTCCATGATGGCGATAAGCGTGGAAAGGTTCCCCTTGCGCCGGTAATCCGCCACGAAAGTTCCCTGCCGCGGCCGCACCTCCAGAAAGCCCTGCTGGGCCAGCTCCGCCAGACCGCCGTTCACCACGGCGCGGCTCACCTGCATCTGCTGGGCCAGTTCCCGCTCAGGCGGAAGCTGTGTACCCATGGGCAGCTCGTCGGACAGTATCATCCCCTGCAGCTGCTGGACAAACAGGTCCTTCAGGCTGGGAGCGGACAGCTTTGCAAATTCCATTGTGTGCCTTCCTCTCTGGTATTGGTTGTACCACATATCACTTTTTGATTTTATCATACATTTTGCCAGAGTACAAGCCCGCTTTATACCACACTTTCACAAAAAGGGAAACGGCCGATTGACGGGCCGAAGCAGGAATGTTAAACTATTGACGAAGATTGGTATAGCCACGCTATCAAGTAAACAAGGGAGAGATACCTGTGGACGAAGTGAGGATTTTGGAGATCAAACAGAGCGTATTCGCCAACAACGACCAGCGCGCCGAGCTTTTGCGCCGGGAGCTGAAAGAAAAGAGGATCTTTCTGCTCAACCTGATGAGCTCGCCCGGCTCCGGCAAAACGACTACCCTGACGCGCACCATCGAGCGTCTGCGTGACGAATTCAAGATCGGTGTGATGGAGGCGGACATCGACTCCGATGTGGACGCGCGCACCATTGCGGCGACGGGCGTTAAATCCATTCAGCTGCACACGGGCGGTATGTGCCATCTGGACGCGGATATGACGCGCCAGGGCCTGGACGGCCTTGCAGCGGGCGACGTGGAGCTTGCTGTTTTGGAAAACGTGGGCAATCTGGTATGCCCGGCGGAGTTCGACACAGGCGCAGTGAAAAACGCGGCCATCCTGTCGGTGCCCGAGGGCGACGACAAACCGCTCAAGTACCCGCTGATGTTCCAGATCTGCGACGTGGTGCTCATCAATAAAACAGACGTGCTGCCCTACTTTGATTTTGACATGGAGAAATGCAGAGAAAACATCCGCATGCGCAACCCGAACGCCAAGGTCATCCCCATCTGCGCCAAGACGGGCGAGGGCGTGGACGAATGGGCTGACTGGCTGCGCGCCGAAGTAAAAGCCTGGCGCGGCTGAACCGCGACCGCACAGAGAAAGGATGCCGGATATGAGCGAAACACATTTCCCCCTGGACGAGAGCAAACTGCCCTTTTCCATTCCAAAGGACGCGCAGCCCCGGGAGAAAATTTTAAAACTGGGGCGTATGATCACAGACCGCATTCCCGCCAAGCTGCACGGCCTGACGGCGGAAGACCCCGAATACTGGGGCCTGGCGGGCGTGGTGACGGATGAAATGGCGGACGTTGCCCTGAAGATGAAGGTGCGCAAGCCCATGACGCTGTCCGAGCTTGTAAAAGCCACGGGCAAGCCCGCCGAAGAGCTGGAACCGCTGCTGTACCAGATGAGCTGCGTGGGCCTGCTGGAGTACAACTGGGAAAACGAACGGCATGAAAAGCAGTACGTTCTGCCGATGTTCGTACCCGGCAGCGCGGAATTTTTCAATATGCACAAGCAGCAGATCCAGGACAATCCCGAGGTGACGGCTTTTTTTGAGCGCATGACCTTCCTGCCCCTGGAGCACATCACCGCCATGGTTCCGCCGGGCGGCGCGGGCATCGGGATGCACGTCATCCCCGTGGAAAAAGCCATTGAAACGGAGAACCGGTCCGCCGATATCGAGCACATTTCCCACTGGCTGAAAAAATACGAAGGCAAATACGCGGCCAGCCCGTGCTCCTGCCGCATGTCCCGCGCCCGCATGGGCGAGGGCTGCGCCGACGACCCGGAGGACTGGTGCATCGGCGTGGGCGATATGGCCGATTATCTGGTGGAAACCAAAAAGGGCCACTATGTTACTTACGACGAGGTGCTGGAGATCCTGCGTCGCGCCGAGGACAACGGCTTTGTGCACCAGATCACCAACATTGACGGCGAGAACAAAATTTTTGCCATCTGCAACTGCAACGTCAACATCTGCAACGCCCTGCGCACCAGCCAGCTGTTCAACACGCCCAATATGAGCCGTTCGGCCTATGTGGCGAAGGTGAAAACCGAAAACTGCGTTGCCTGCGGCCGCTGTGTGGAATACTGTCCCGCGGGCGCCGTCAAGCTGGGGCAAAAGCTGTGCACCCAAAACGGCCCGGTGGAATATCCCCGGCAGGAGCTGCCCGACGCCGTGAAGTGGGGCCCGGAAAAATGGGACGTCGATTACCGCGACAACAACCGCATCAATTGCTACGACACCGGCACGGCCCCCTGCAAAACGGCCTGTCCCGCGCACATCGCCGTGCAGGGCTACCTGAAAATGGCCGCGCAGGGCCGCTACACCGACGCGCTGGCGCTTATAAAAAAAGAGAACCCCTTCCCCGCCGTATGCGGCCGCGTGTGCAACCGCCGCTGTGAGGACGCCTGCACCCGCGGCACCGTGGATCAGGCCGTCGCCATCGACGAGGTAAAGAAATTCATTGCCCAGCAGGACCTGAACGCCGCCACGCGGTATGTGCCGCCGGTGGTCGCGCCCACGAACCGGGGCGGCTTCGCGGAAAAAATCGCCGTCATCGGCGCCGGCCCGGCCGGCCTCTCCTGCGCATATTATCTGGCCGAGCGCGGCTATAAGCCCACGGTATTTGAGAAAAACGAGCGTCCCGGCGGCATGCTGGTATACGGCATCCCCTCCTACAAGCTGGAAAAGGACGTCGTGGACGCGGAGATCGAGGTGCTGCACCAGATGGGCGTGGACATCCGCTGCGGCGTGGAAGTGGGGCGCGACATAACGCTGGACACACTGCGCCGGGAGGGCTATAAGGCTTTCTACGTGGCCATTGGCTGCCAGGACGGCCGCAGCGCGGGCATTCCCGGCGAGGACGCCGCGGGCGTGATGACCGCCGTGGACTTCTTGCACGCCGTCGCGGAAAACGAAACGCACCTTGTGGAGGGCCGGGCCATTGTCATCGGCGGCGGGAACGTGGCCATCGACGTGGCCCGCACCAGCGTCCGCTGCGGCGCCGCAGAAGTTTCCATGTACTGCCTGGAGCCGCGGGAAGGCATGCCCGCCTCCGCCGAGGAAGCGGCAGAGGCCGAAGATGAGGGCGTGGCCATCCGCTGCGGCTGGGGTCCGAAGGAGATTCTTGCGGAAGACGGGCGGGTGACCGGCATCGTTCTGAAACGATGCGTTTCCGTGTTTGATGAAAACGGCCGCTTCTGCCCCAGATATGACGAGGCCGATACCATTACCGTTCCCTGTGAACATGTGTTTCTGAGCATTGGCCAGAGCATCCGGTGGGGCAGCCTGCTGAACGGCGCAAAAGTAGAGCTGGGACGCGGCGGCGCCGCCGTGGCGGACCCGCTCACCTACCAAACGGCGCAGCCGGACATATTTGTAGGCGGCGATGTGTACACCGGCCCCAAATTCGCCATCGACGCCATTGCCGCCGGCAAACAGGGCGCGGAATCGCTGCACCGCTTTGTGCACGAAAACGCCAGCCTGACCATCGGCCGCAACCGCCGCCAGTTCAAGGAGCTGGACAAGGAAAGCCTTGCGCTGGAGAGCTACGACAACGGCGCACGCCAGAGCGCGGGCATGGACGAGCGCATCGACCACCGCCGTTCCTTCCGGGACGCGCACAAGACCTTTACCGAGGAGCAGGTGAAGGTCGAAACCGCGCGCTGCTTGGGCTGCGGCGCTTCGGTGGTGGACCCCAACAAGTGCATCGGCTGCGGGCTTTGCACCACCAAGTGCGAGTTCGACGCCATCCATCTGAACCGGGAGCTTCCCGAATGCAGCAGGATGGTGCGTTCGGAGGATAAATTCAAGGCCATTCTGCCTTATATGATCAAGCGTGAAATGAAGATCCGCTTCGGCAAAAAGGACGGCTGAGACGATGCATGAGCTTGGGATCGTATTCCATATCATCGACAGCATCGAGGAGGTTGGGCGGCAGAACAAGCTGCGCCGCGTCTCCACGGTGACGCTGGAGCTGGGTGAGGTCTCCGGCGTGGTGCATACTTATCTGGAGGACTGCTGGCACTGGGCGGCGGCCAGATCGCAATTGCTGAACGGCTCGCGCCTCGCCATCGAGGCGCTGCCCGCCGTTACCCTGTGCGAGGACTGCGGCAGCACCTACGCCACGGTGGAGCACGGCAAAACGTGCCCTTTCTGCCAAAGCCCGCGCACGCATCTCGTCAGCGGGAATGAGATCAATATCAAGGAGATCGAGACGTGCTAGGGACGCGCCTTTGACCGGGTACACGGCGGCGCTGCCGCCGAAAACAAGGGAGGAACCGTATCATGTTATTTCAGATCTACGGCGAAAACGCCGGCTTCCAGCTTTTGGGCTGGGCGCTCGTCTTTGTGGGCCTCATCGCGGCCAACGAACTGGCCCGCCGCTCCAAAAAGGGCGGTATCTTCTTCTTCCTGGCGCTTCCCGCCGCACTGACGGTATATTTTATCGCCATTTACGCGGGCGCGGCCATGGGCGCGGAGTGGGCGCTGAACAACCCCACCTACACGCATATGAACAGCTGGTTCCACTACGCCAAGCTGTACGCCGCCACCGCGGGCTGCATCGGGTTTATGATGCTGAAGTATAAATGGAGCATAGGAAAAACGCAGTGGTTCAAGGTTTTTCCTTTCGTCATCGTCGCCATCAATATCCTCATCGCCGTGGGCAGCGATTTTGAATCCGGCATCCGCGGCGCAATGGCCCTGGCTGAGACCGGAGACCGCTGGTGGCTCTCCAGCGAGAACGTTTGGCTGTACGGCGGCTGGTGGAACTGGGTAAACGGCATCGCCGGTATCCTGAACATCCTCTGCATGACGGGCTGGTGGGGCATCTACTCTTCCAAAAATCACGACGACATGCTCTGGCCGGACATGACCTGGCTGTTCATCATCGCCTATGACCTGTGGAACTTCGAGTATACCTACAACAACCTGCCCACCCACGCGTGGTACTGCGGCCTGGCGCTGCTTCTGGCGCCTACGTTCGCCAACGCGCTGTGGAACAAGGGCGGATGGATTCAGAACCGCGCCAACACACTGGCGCTGTGGTGCATGTTCGCCCAGGTGTTCCCGTTGTTCCAGGACGCCAGCGTGTTCACCACCATCCCTGTGCTGTACGCGGACGGCTTTATGGACGCCGCGGTGCGCCCCTCTGCCGCCGACCCCACGATGCAGGGCGTGGTCGCCATTCTGGCGCTGGCGGCGAACGTCATCGTACTGGCGGTCATCATCAAGCGTTCCCTCGCACAAAAGAAGAACCCCTATACGGGCGAGATCTTCACCGATACGCGGGATTTCCAGCTTGCCATGGCAAGAGCCGAGGGCAAATAACCAATACGGCGCACCCCGCCCAAACTATACGGGGCCTGTTTTGCAGGCCCCGTTTTTCATGGAAAGGACGACAGCATGAACAAGCGTGAGATCATCGCATATTTTGACGCCCGCGCGCCGGAATGGGATGCGCGCATGGTGCGCAGCGACAGCAAGATCGCCTTCATCCTGGACGCGGCGGGCGTGCGGCCAGGCGTTTCGGTGCTGGACGTAGCCTGCGGCACCGGTGTTTTGTTTGGCGATTACCTGGCCCGGGACGCGGCGCGGGTGACAGGGGTGGACATCTCGCCTGAAATGGCACGCATCGCCATTTCCAAGCTGCGCGACCCCCGCGTGGAGGTACTGTGCGGCGACGTGGAGGAGCTGCCCCTTCCGCGCAGGTACGACTGCTGTGTGGTATACAATGCGTTCCCCCATTTTGCCCACCCCGCCCGGCTGCTGGCACGCTTATCCGCCTGCCTCTCCCCCGGCGGGCGGCTCACTGTGGCCCATGGCATGAGCCTTGCGGCGCTGCACCGCCACCACGCGGGCGCGGCCCGCGGCGTGAGCCGGCCCATGCTGGAGCCGGAACGCCTGGCCGCGCTGATGCCGCCGTGCCTTGCGGTGGACGTCGCGGTCTCGGATACGGAAAAATACGTCGTCTCGGCGCGGCTACGGTGAGCGGCGTACACAAAGGTTTTTCAAAGGCGCCGGCTCCCGAGCCCGCGCCTTTTTCTTTCCCCGCGCGCATGCACCTTGCACCGCGCTTCTCCATACAATGATAGGAGAGCGGGCGTCACTTGCCCCGCCTTGAAATGCGGCGCCGGGCCTGGGGTTCTGCCGGGCTGTCCCGGCATTTTGTCTCCCCCTTCCCTCCGGCGATTCGGCCGGGCCCGCCTGCCGCGCAATGAAGGAGAACGCATTATGGAACAAGGTACTCTTTTCGTAAAGCTTGAAAGCGCCCGCGAAGCTCTGCCCGTGCAGGGCCGCGTGGTCATTTCGCAGACAGTGAACGGCGTCCGCGTGCTGGAGATCGAGCTGGTAACGGACGAGGACGGTCTGACACAGCCCGTCACGCTGGACGCACCGGACCGGTCCATCTCGCTGGACCCGGCCAGCACCCAGCAAGCCTGGGCCGCCTATGACGTGGAGGCATATGCCGACGGCTACTCCGACATTCTTCTGGAGGGCGTACAGGTATATTCCGGCGTGGAGGCGTACGCGCCCATCAGCATGCTTCCTATTTTTTCCTCCCAGGCGGTTTCGCCCACAGCCGTCACGGCGGACACCGGTTCCACCTCCCGCAAGGCCCAGCAGGACATCCTGCACACCACCATCCCCGCGCCCGCCATCCGCGGCGGCTCCGCCAGCGGCCCCGCGCCGCTCTCCACCTGTGCCACGCAGCCTCTGGTGCTGCAAAGCGTATTCATCCCCCAGTACATCACCGTGCATCTGGGCAAGCCGCAGAACAGCGCCGCCAATGAGACGGTCAGTTTCCCCTATTACATCAAAAACGTCTGCAGCAGCGAGATCTACCCCACCTGGCCCGAAAATGCCATCCGTGCCAACATCTACGCCCAGATCTCTCTGGCGCTGAACCGCGTTTACACCGAATGGTATCCCAGTAAAGGCTACAACTTCAACATTACCAACTCCACCCAGTACGACCAGTATTACGTTTCCGGCCGCAACATCTTTACAAACATCAGCCGCATTGTAGATGACATCTTCAACACTTACCTGCGTCGCGTGGGTGATTTTGCCCCCTATTATGCCGAATACTGCAACGGCACCACCGTCACCTGCAAGGGAATGAGCCAGTGGGGCACCGTAAGCCTGGCGGAAAGCGGCCTTTCCCCCATTCAGATCCTGCGCCGGTACTACGGCAACAATTTTGAACTGGTGACCACCAACGACATCCGCGCCATTCCCAGCTCGTATCCCGGCACGCCGCTGCGTCTGGGCAGTACGGGCAACAACGTGAGCATCATCCAGCGGCAGCTCAACCGCATCGCAAAAAACTACCCGGCCATCGGCCAGCAGTCGGTGGACGGCGTATTCGGCGCAACGACACAGTCGGCCGTGCGCACGTTCCAGAAGATATTCAATCTGACGCAGGACGGCGTCGTCGGAAAGTCCACCTGGTATAAAATCAGCTATATCTATGTAGCGGTGAAAAAGCTGGCGGAGCTGGGCAGCGAATCTGAACCGTATCCCGGCGGAAGCGGCGACGCGCCCGGCAGCGGCACAGGTTCTATCCAGCAGGGCGCCGTGGGCGCGCAGGTGGCGGCCGTGCAGTATTACCTGAGCTACCTTGCGCAAACGTTCTATCCCACAATCCCCAATATCGTACCCGACGGTATTTTCGGCGCACAGACGCGCAGCGCCGTCATCGCGTTCCAGAACACCTTCGGCCTAACGGCGGACGGCATTGTTGGCCCGGCCACCTGGGCCGCGCTGGAAAAGCAGTTTGAAACCGCCTATGACGACAACAACCCCGGCAGTTATTTCGGCGCGTATCCCGGCGTCGTGCTGCGGGAGGGCAACCGCGGCCTGCGCGTTCAGCAGATGCAGTTTTACCTGCTGTACCTGCACTACTCCTATTCCTCCATCCCCAAGATCAACGCGGACGGCATCTTCGGGCCCGCCACAACCGCGGCCGTACGCGCGTTCCAGGCAAAATTCGGGCTCACACAGGACGGCGTGGTAGGGCTTGCCACCTGGACAGAGCTGTACTCCATTTACAGCCAGAAAAATGCACTGGTGCTCTCGGATGAACAAGTGCCTGCTTACCCGGGCTTCGTGCTGCGCAGGGGCAGCCAGGGCCAGGCCGTGCTGGGCGTACAGACTTACCTGAACGTCATTTCGCGGAAATACGCCTCTGTCACGCCGCTGACGCGGGACGGCAATTTTGACAGCCGGACGGAGGTATCCGTGCGGGCGTTCCAACGGCAGTTCAAACTCACCATTACCGGCTGGGTGGATGAGCCGACCTGGAACTGTATTTACAGCGAGTACAAAAACACACTTCTTTCCGAGCACCTGGAATGCCGCTTTATCGACGTACCCTATCCGGGCGAGCCTGTCGAGGTGGGCCAGACCAATATCTTTGTGCGCACGGCGCTGTATTACTACAATCTGATCGCCGCATTCGATCTTCTGCTGGAACCCACGGACATCACCGACACTTTCACTTTAGAGGACTCCCTCGCCATCGAGGAATTTCAACGCACGCGCGGATTGACGGTTACAGGCGTCATCGACGAGGATACCTGGACGCTGCTTTATTACCAATATGTAGCCGCTTATCAGGACGTTTTCCCCAACTGCGCGGCTCAGGGCTCCGTCCCGCAGCCTTTCCAGACGCTGGTGCCCGGCAGCCGCGGCGTCGCCGTGGAGCAGCTGCAGATCTGGATCAACGCTCTGAGCGCCTATTACTGCGACCTGGTGCCCCAGGACGTGACGGGCATCTATGACGAGACAACGGAATCGAACGTTTTCATCCTGCAGACGCTGCTGGACCTTCCGCTCACCGGCGAAGTGGACCAGACCACCTGGAACCTCATTCAGGAGGCTTATGAAGAAGCGCTGGCCGAAAACAACAATGGGGAGGAAGCCTACGGCGACCTGCTGGATGTCACCTACATCAACCGCACCATTTCCATGACGGAAACAGTCCTGTGCGCGGGCAACTGCGGCACGCCGCTGGACTGACGCCATACAGCCTCCCTGTTCCCGCGGGCATGGCAGCACAAGGAAAAGGCTGAAAATCCGTTTGCCCGCCCGGACATGCGCCGGGCGGGCAAATGCCTCTACCACACAAAAGGGAGAAGTGAGGGAAACCAATAAACGCCTGCGCTGCACAAAGCGTTTGGTTTCCCTCACCTCCGAGGCTGGCGGCTTTGTCGCCGGCCTCTGGCGCCTCGGCCAGCCGGGGCGCCTTTTTTCCATTGCGCACAAAAGTGCGGTGCCGGCTGTCTGCGCGGCGTCACGGGCGGTTAAAGTCGCGGAAATCAGACGGAGCGACGCCGTATTCCCGCCGGAACGCCCGGTAAAACGTGGAATAGTCCGCGAAGCCCACATCCGTGCAGATCTTTCCCAGGGCCTCTCCTTCCAGAATGCGCTCCTTCGCCGCGATGAGACGGCTCTGCGTGAGATACCGGTAAAAGCTGATGCCCAGCTTTTTCCGGAACAATTGGTCGATGGTGCTTTTGCTGACGAAAAATTCCCGCGCCGCTCTCTCCAATGTAACGTCCTGCGCCAAATGCTCCTCGATGAAAAGATTCAGACGGTCGAACAGGTCCGGCACCTCCGCCGGAGGCGTGGGACGGTCGACGTCTTCCAGCGCCCGGGCGACGTTCACCAGCAGCTCCAGCGTTGTGGCACATACGACAGCCTGCCAGCCCGGTGCGCCGCGGGCCGCCTCGCCGCAGCCAACCTCAAACAGTTTTGCCATTCCCTCCCAACGGGTGTTGGCCGTGCGCAGCACCCCGAACCGCTGGTTTTTCAGCAGCTCCGGCCACATCGGGCGGACGCTTTCCACATATTCCTGGCTGAACCATACAACGCAGCGCCTGTATGGATCGGCCATTTTTTCGGCCAGCAAGGGGCGGTGGCTCACACCGGGCGGGATGAGCACGATGTCACCGTGGCGCAGGCGGTACCGCTGTGTTCCCAGCAGATACTGCGTACTGCCGCCGGTACAGTATATCATCTCGTAAAATGTATGGCTGTGGAGCTGCACGCCATCGCCGCCCTGGCTTACGTCCCGGTGCGTGTCTACAAAACGGGAGCTCATTTCCAGCTCCTGATAGATATTCACGAACCGGAACCGGTATTTTTCCAGCTGTGCCTGCCGCTCTCCGGGGGAAAGTTCCCGCCCCTCTACGCCTGCGGCTTCCTTCAACATTCCCCGCAGCTCAGACAACTTCACAAATCCCACCTCATTTTATTGTTGATTTTGTGTATATTTTAACTTTTCTTTAAGATAAATGCAATAATTTATGTGTTATTTGCAATTTTAATTGCAGCAAAATTGTTGTATGCTGTATCCATGATACAGCGGTGCGCCTTGCCGGCCGGGAGACATGCCGCAATATGACAGGAGGAATCACAAAATGGCTACCACCACTCAAAAAAGCGGCCTGACGTTCAAGCACAAGGTCGGCTACGCCATGGGCGACCTTGGCGGCTGCATGACCTTTGCGCTGATGGGCGCCATGGTCACCCGCTATTACACCAACGTGCTGCAGGTCAATACCGCCGTCCTGGCGACGCTGCTTCTTGTCTGGAACATCTGGGACGCCGTGAACGACCCGATGATGGGCGCGCTTATGGACAAAATGTACGCAAAGCATCACAATAAGAACGGCAAGTTCCGCCCCTGGCTGCTGCGTGCCGCTCCGCTGCTGGCCATCACCTCTATCGTGTTCTGGACAGTCCCCACGCTGTTCGACGGCTACACGATGCTTGTGGTGCTGTTCTTCTGCAAGATCCTTTACGAGGGCTGCTACACCATGTTCAACATCCCCATGGGTTCGCTGCTTTCCGCCATGGCCAACACAGACGGCGAGCGCGCCGCCCTGTCCTCTGCCCGCGGTTTTGGTTCCATGATCGGTAACGTGATCCCAATGATGATCCTGCCGCAGCTGCTGGCCAAATTCGGCGACACTTCCAAGGCTTTCGGCATCGGCGCCGCCATCTGCGCGTCCATCGGCTTCGTGTTCTGCTTCCTGCACTATTACTGGACAGAGGAGCGCAATGTCGCGGATACGCCCAAAGAAGAAGCCGCCAATGTCAAATTTACCGATATCCTTTCCGTTTTCAAAAAGAACCGCGCGTTTCTTGCGCTTTGCATCCACGGCGTATGTATCTGCTGCATGCAGTATGTAGGTTCCACACTGGGCACCTATATGTACTCCGATGTATTGGGCAACATCGGCATTATGAGCCTTGCCAGCGTTGTCTCCATGCCGCTGAGCATCGTCGCCCTGCTCATCATGCCCAAGCTCGCTGAAAAATTCGGCCTGGAAAAGGTCATCCGCACCTGTCTGCTCATCGGCTGCGGCCTGTATATGGGCCTGTTCGCCGTCATGATGCTGTTCTCTGTTCCTGCCATCGTCTACCTCGTCTGGAGCACGATGGCCAGCGGTATTGCAAGCGTGTCCATCCTGATGCAGTGGGGCCTCGTGGGCGAAGCCATCGACTACAATGAGCTTCTGACGGGCAAGCGCACCGAAGGCTCCATCTACGGCACCTTCAACCTGTCCCGCCGCATCGGCCAAACCGTCGGCAACTCCGCCGCCGTGCTGGCACTGGGCTGGATCGGCTACGACGCCAACCTGGCCGCCCAGTCCGCAGGCACGCTTACCGGCATCAAGGCGCTGTGCGTGCTTGTCCCCGGTATTTTCCTTGTCGGCTCCTGGATCGCATTCCGCTTTGTGTGGAACATCACGCCCGAGATCCGCGCCAAAATGGCCGCCAGCAAAGCCGCAAAATCTGCACAGTAATGCCGGCCGCCGCGCTTTATCAACGCAAAAGGAGTGTAACCTTGCCATGGAACTTCGTACCCGTTTTCTGCCCAAGCTGCTCAACAGCGAGGTAGATGAATACTTAAAAAGCAACGATATCATCATCGTGCCGGTGGGCACGGTGGAGATGCACGGCGGATTGCCGCTGGACAGCGAGACCGTCATCAGCGAGGCTTTCGCCCTGAAAATGGCCGAGGCCTGCGACGGCCTGGTGCTGACGGGCCTGCCTTATTTCTACGCCGGTGCCACAGCCTCCGGCCGCGGTACCGTTCAGGTGAGCGTTCGCCAGGGCATCGACTACCTGAGCGCCATTGCCCACAGCCTTCTTCGCCAGGGCTTCAAGCGGCAGGTCTACATCAGCTTTCACGGGCCCGCACACATGACGTGCAGCCCCATGGTGCGCGATTTCTTCGATGAGACGGGCGTACCCATCCTGTACATCGACCTGAGCATGCAGATGTTCAAGTCCGCCAAAGACCTGTTCAAGTCCATGGACGCTTTCCACGCCATTACTGTGGGTGCCTATCAGCTTCTGGGGCGTCTGGAGGATGTGCCCCTCACCACTGAATACAGCGCGCCGCATACACAGACTTGCGCGCCTTTCAACGATCTGTTCGCACTGGCCTATCAGAGCGGCTCCGCGGGGTACTGCTTCGCAGACCCCATGGACCATATGCCCACCACCGCCATTCCCGACGAGGCCACGCGCAAAGCTCTGGCCGGCGAAGGAGCGGAGTTGATTGGCGAGATCGTGAAGCGCATGGATATGCCGCACGTCGCCGCGCAGATGCGGGACCTGAAAGCATATACGGACCGCGCCGGGGAACTGTACCCCTGGATGCCCAGCGCATACAACAGCGCCAAATGACACACCGTTCCCCCCGCCCCTTGATTTTCGCAGCCGCCCGCAGCCGATGCGGGCGGCATTTTTGGCCTCATCCGCCGGTAAAATTTCCGGATTTTATGCAAAGCGCTTGCAATTCACACTATATTAGTATATAATAAAAGTTAGACAAAGCTAACACATTGTTCTGCGGCAAACAGAGCAAATACAAATAATTTTACAAAAGAGGCCATTGAAATGAAGATCATCGAATCTCTGGAAAAACGCAGGAGCTACTACAGCATTGGGAAAGAGCTGCCCGTGAGCGAGGCCCAGGTGACCGCGCTGGTGGAAAAGCTGGCAGAGCTTGTTCCCGACGCATTCAACATGAAGAGCTCGCGGGTCGTCGTGGCGTTGGGTGAAAAGCAGGACATGCTGTGGAATACAGTTTATGACGCCTTCGGCGGCAAGGTCGCCCGTGAAAAGATCGACAGCTTTCGGGCAGGCGCGGGCACGGTGCTCTATTTTTACGACGAAGCCGTGGTGCAGGCGCTTCAGGCACAGTTTCCGCTGTATGTCGCCAACTTCCCCGGCTGGGCGCTCCAGTCCAGCGGCATGCTTCAGCTCAGTGTTTGGAGCGGCCTTCGGGAGCTGGGCGTGGGGGCGTCGCTGCAGCATTATAACCCCGTCATCGACAAAGACGTCCGCGCGCTGTTCGGCTTACCTGAAAGCTACCGGCTGGTGGCGCAGATGCCCTTTGGCTCCATCAAAGACGAGCCTGAACCCAAAGAAAAAGAAGACATCTCCCTGCGCGTGACAACTGTACGCTGAAACGAGCCGCCCCGTTCCCCGCCCGGGGACGGGGCTTTTGTTTTCGCGGCGACATGGTATAATAACCTCAAAGCCGCCGCTGGCGCGGCTGCGCGTGTGCATGGCACACGCCTCTGCGCTGCCGCACAGGGCTTTGAGAACATTGAACCATGCAAAACCGCAGCACGTGCGGTTTTGTTGGGGCCGCCTGCGGCGGTGCCAGGGTGTAATATACCATCCGGAATATCTCATAAAAATATACATACGGTCAACTTTGACGGACGGCCGGAAAGGACAATCCGCGATGCAGTACTCCAATGTGATCCCGGGACGCTTCGTTTCCCGGCCCAACCGCTTCCTTGCACAGGTGGAAACCGCGGACGGCGTGCAGACCTGCCATGTGAAAAATACCGGACGCTGTGCCGAGCTGCTGCTGCCCGGCGCTCCGGTATGGCTGCAGCAGTTCGGCGCGGACGCAAAGCGCAAGACAAAATTCGACCTTATCGCCGTGCAGAAGGGCGCGCTTCTGCTGAACATCGACAGCCAGGCGCCCAATGCGGCGGCACGGGAATTTCTGGCCTCCGGCGGGCTAGGCTGGATTCCCAGCGTACTGCGCCCCGAATACACCTGGGGCGATTCCCGTTTTGACTTTTATTTGGAACACGGCGGACGCCGGTGCCTTGCAGAGGTGAAGGGCGTCACGCTGGAGGAGGACGGCACGGCGCTGTTCCCCGACGCGCCCACGCTGCGCGGCATAAAGCATCTGGAGGGCCTTTCACGCGCCGCGGCGCAGGGCTTTGCGTGCTGCGTGCTGTTCGTCGTTCAATTTTCTCCCGCAGCCGCCTTCGCGCCCAACCGGCGCACGCACCCTGCTTTCGCAGATGCCCTGCGCGCCGCACGGGACGCAGGAGTACGCGTACTGGCCTACGACTGCGCCGTCACACCGGAGTCCATGGTCCTGCGCGCGCCCGTCCCCGTCACAGGGCTTTGAAAAACGCGCCGCCCAGCAGCGTCCTCCCCGTCCCTGCATCCGGACGGCAAAAGCCCCGTCCCCAAAGGCCGTTCGGCCGCCGGGGGCGGGGCTGCTTTTTATCCTTTATCCTGCGCCGTGCACGATTTTTCGCGCTCAGACCGTTTTCTGCATGGTATAAGGCAGGATGCCCAGGAACAGATTATACTGCACGCCGGACACATTGCTGTGCATGGCATAGACGTCCTGGTTCACATAGGTGGGGATGAGAGGCGCTTCGTCCAGCTCGATCTCCTGCATGCGCGCCCACATCTCCGCACGTTTTTCAACGTCCAGCTCGGAGCAGGAGGCCAGATAAAGGCTCTCGCACTCATCATTCTGCCAGCCGGTATACATACCGTTGGTGATTGGGTTGTACACAATGAAAGACAATGCCAAGGCGCTGTCCGGGCCCGTGCGTCCCAGATTGGTCAGGCCCACCTGATACTCGCTGTTTTTCTTCATGGCGGTAAGCGTGGCCGCGTCGTATTGGGTGACCTCCAGCGTCACGCCCGCCTGCGCCCACTGCTCCTTCAGAATGGCGGCGATCTGTGCCTCCGTGGTATTGCCGGAGGTGATGCTCAGCGTGAGCGTCAGGCCGTTGGCATAGCCCGCATCCGCCAGCAGGGATTTCGCCTTTTCCACATCGTGGGTGTAGCCCTCCAGCCCGGTGTTGCGCAGCACGTCCAGATTGTCGGTAAAGGTGGTGACGCGCTGGGCGTACCCTTGGTTCGCGCCCACGATCAGATCATCCACATTGGTGGCATACGCCAGCGCCTGGCGCACTTCCTTGCTGGAGACCGCCTCAGCCTCCACATTGAAGCCGATGTAATTCACCGTTACGGTGTCAAAAGCTTCTACCTTATAGTTGCTGTCCGCGCTGAGCTGGGGCAGATTGTTGCGCGGCGTGCTCATCATCAGGTCGATGTCGCCGTTCTGGAACTCCATCAGGCGGGTGGAATCATCCGCCACGACGGTCACCTTGATCTCCTCGGTAACAGCCTTGGACGGGTCGTAGTAATTGGGATTCTTTTTGAACAGCATGTACTGGTCCTTCACCCAGTCGGCAATATAATACGGGCCGCAGGTGACGAGGTCCTTATAGTCGCTGCTCTCGCCGCTGTCCTTCTGGACGATGGCGCAGCAGGGCATTGTGAAATTGGACAGGAAGTCCGGCGTCGGGGCGTTCAGCGTCACAACGACCGTCGTGTCGTCGGGGCATTCAATGCCCGCGATGGCCGTCAGAAAGCCCGCGAAGATGGATTTTTCCGGGTCGATGGCACGGTTGAGGGAATACAGGATATCCTCTGCCGTAACAGCGTCGCCGTTGTAGAACTTCAGCCCGTCGCGCAGATGGAAGGTGTACGTCAGGCCGTCCTCGGAAACGTCCCAGCTCTCGGCCAAAGCGCCCTCGATGGCGGTGCCGTCGTTGGCCGGAAACACAAGGCCCTCAAAGTTCCAGGCCACAGTCATCAGGTCCGTGGCGTTGGAGGTCTGCGTCGGGTCCACAAGAGCGGCGTCCTTATTGCGTGCAACGACGATCTGCTGCGCAATGCCCGCGTCCGCCGCGCCGGAGGAGGCGGACGCCGCACCCGAGGCCGCCGCGCCGCCGGAGGAGGCGGGCGCGCCGCCGCAGCCGGCAAGGCCCGCTGCCAGCAGGGCTGCCGCCAAAAGGCTGGCGATCAATTTTTTCATATTGAAAACTCCTTCACAAGTTTTTTTCTTCCCCGCGCCCGGCCCCACCCTGTTCCTGCCGTAAGCGCTTTTTTAACTGGAAGTTAAACAAAATTATAAATCTCTGGCTGCGCCCTGTCAATAGAAAATATGTATAAAGATACTCTTTTTTGTTTTTTGAATGCAAAATCGGGGCTTGCAAAACGCCGCCGCATCCCGTACAATATCGGTGAAACGAGGTGCATGTTATGCTGGAATCCATCCGCGAGCTGCGGCGCCGGAAAAGCTTCACGCTGCGCCAGCTCAGTGAAAAAACAGGGTATACCGTCAGCTTTCTTTCCCAGCTGGAGCGCGGCATCAAAAACCCGTCTCTGGACGCGCTGCGGGCCATTGCGCAGGCGCTGGACGTCTCGCTTGTAAGCCTGATGAACAATTCCGATTACACGGCCGGAAGCCGCGGCGAAACCGGCGACGACGCCGGAGAGGACGGCTTTTGCGTGCTGCCGCCGGACGGCCGGCGCACGATGCCCATTGATCTTCCAGGCGTCCGCTACCAGCTTTTGAACGCGCAGCAGCTTGCCCCGGGCCACGCGGGCGACGTGACGATGGTGCTGTGCACGCTGCAGCCCGGCTGCTCCTCCAGCGGCAAAATGGTGAGCCACCTTTACACCGAGGTATGCTTTGTCATCGCGGGGCGCATCCGCGCGCTGCGCGCGGGCGGCGAGGAGCTGCTCGGCCCGGGAGACACCATCCGCGTGACGCCCGGCGTGCTGCATGATTTTTACAACGTGGGCGATGCGCCCGCTGTTGTACTGGCCGTTACATTTTAGCTTGACAATTGGTTTGTGTTTGCTATAATTTACTGTAAGTTAACTTTGTCGCATTAAAGCGGAAAAGAGCGATCCAATTGCGAAGGCTCTCCGACGGCGGAGGGCTTTCGCATATCTTTTTTGTCGGGGGAGATGTCCGTGAAAGAAATCAATTACATTTTAAAGCGGGTGCTGCAGATGATCCCGGTGCTGCTGCTGGTGATGGTGCTGATCTTCGCGCTGATCCGCTTTATCCCGGGCGACCCGGCCGACGTGATGCTCGGCGCGCGCGCCACCGAAGAATCACGCGCCATGCTCCATGCCAAGATGGGCATCGACAAGCCCATCTATGAGCAGTTTTTCCTGTTTATGAAAAACTGCCTGCGGCTGGACTTCGGGGAATCCATCCTCAGCGGCGAGCCTGTTTCGCAGATCTTGGCGCGCCGCTTTCAGGTGACGGCCTCGCTCACGGGCATGACGGCCCTGTTCACGATGCTGCTGGCGCTGCCCATCGGTTATTTTTCGGGTGTGAACAAGCACAACGCCGCCGGAAAGGCCATAAATACCTCGGCGCTGGTCGTCATGGCGGTGCCTGCGTTTTGGGTCGGCATCCTTCTGATGTATTTCTTCGGGCTGAAGCTGCACTGGTTCCCCATCTCCGGCTGGGGCGATACCCTCGGCGAGCATGTGTGGTCCCTCATCCTGCCGGCGTTCACACAGTCGCTGGGCATCTCGGCGCTGCTCATCCGCAATATGCAGAACGAGGTGGCGCAGATCTTCACCATCGACTATGTGGATTTTGCCCGCAGCAAGGGCCTTGCACCCATGCGCGTGCGCGTGTGGTACATCCTGCGCAACGTAATGATCTCCACCACCACGCTTTTTTCCATCGGCATCGCCAGCATGCTGGGCGGCAGCGTCATCATCGAAACGGTGTTCTCTCTGCCGGGGCTCGGCTCACTGATCATGTCCAGCATCCTGGCGCGGGATTACCCCGCCGTACAGGGCTGCGTTATCCTGTTTGCCGTTATCATCATGGCGGTGAACCTGCTCACCGATATTTTGTATTCCGTGCTTGACCCCCGCGTCAAGCTGCAGTAAAGGAGGCGCACAGATGCAGGCAGAAGCTGTAAAAGCAACGCAGCGGCGCACCGTATGGAACGTGCTCCGCCGCAACCTTTCGCTCACCGCAGGGTGCTTGATCCTGCTTTGCGTGGTGTTCACGGCGCTGTTCCCGGGGCTCATCGCAAGCCAATCCCCCACGGACCAGAACCTCACGGCCATGCTCGCCGCGCCTTCGGCAGAGCATATCTGGGGCACCGACGAGCTGGGGCGGGATATTTTCGCCCGCGTCATCTGGGGCACCCGGTATGACCTTGTCATCGGCCTGGCGGCCGCCAGCATCCCGTTCGTCGTTGGTACGCTCATCGGCCTGTTCACGGCCTATTTCGGCGGCATTCTGGACACGCTTTTCATGCGCCTTGTGGATGTAATGATGTCCTTCCCCGTCATCGTGCTCATCATCGCCATCGTGGCGGTGCTGGGGCCCGGCATCGGCAACATGTACCTGGCCATGTGGCTGGTGGGCTGGACGAGCTACGCGCGCCTGGTGCGCAGCGCCGTCATGGTGGAAAAAAACGCTGAATATGTGCAGGCCGCGCGTACGCTGGGCTATTCCCACCTGCGCATCCTGTTCCGGCATATTCTTCCCAACGTCATCTCCGGCGCCATCGTATACGCGGTCTCAGACGTATTGATGTGCATGCTCATGGGCGCGGGGCTCAGCTTTCTGGGCGTTGGCGTACAGCCGCCCACCCCGGAGTGGGGCGCCATTATTTCGGGCGGCCGTTCCTTTTTGTTCAACGCGCCGTGGATCAGCATTTTTCCCGGCGTCTTCCTGGCCGTCACGGGCGTGGGGCTCAGCCTTTTGGGCGACGGCCTTGCAAAGTTCTTCCAAGTAAAGGGGCATTGACATGGATAAACCTGTATTGCTCGAAGTCAGGGACCTGAAAACCTATTTCTATTCCGGCAAACACGCGCTCAAGGCCGTGGACGGCGTGAGCTTTTCCATTCAGGAGGGCGAGGTGTTCGGCCTCGTGGGCGAGAGCGGCAGCGGCAAGAGCATCACCTGCAAATCCCTCATCGGGCTCATCCACCGCCCGGGGCGCATTGCGGGGGGCAGCATCCGCTACCGCGGGCAGGAGCTTGCGGGCCTTTCCGAAAAGGCGCTCACCGCCGTGCGCGGCAAAGAGATCGGCATGATTTTCCAGGAGCCGATGGTGGCGCTGAACCCGGTGCTCCGCATCGGCCAGCAGCTCACGGAATCCTTCAAGGAGCCGGGGCTTTCCGGCGAGGAAAAGCACGCCCGCGCCGTGGAGCTGCTGCGGCGCGTGGGCATTCCCAACCCGGAGCAGCGCATGCGGGAATATCCGCACCAGTTCTCCGGCGGCATGCGCCAGCGCGTGGTCATTGCCATCGCACTGGCCTCCAACCCCAAGCTGCTGCTGGCGGACGAACCGACCACGGCGCTGGATGTGACCATCCAGGCTCAGATCCTGCAGCTGCTGCGGGAGCTGAAGGACGAATACGGCATGGCCATGGTGCTTGTGACGCACAACCTGGGCGTGGCCGCGCAGATCTGCGACCGCATCGCGGTGATGTACGGCGGTCATATCATGGAGCTTGGCCCCACGCGGGAGCTGTTCGCGCACCCGCAGAACCCGTATACCCGCGGCCTGTTGGCCTCGCTGCCCGTGAATAAACGCAAGGGCGAGCCGCTCTCCGCCATACCGGGCACGCCGCCGAATCTGGGCGAGATGCCCGTGGGCTGCCCGTTTGCCCCACGGTGCGCGCGGGCGCAGGACGTGTGCTTCAGCCAGCCTCCCGCCGAGCGGGAGGTCGGCCCCGGCCACACCTGCCGCTGCCATTTCGCGGACGGCCCCTGCCGAGAGGAGGATGACTGTGGAAAACCGCAATAATGCACAGAAACCCCTGCTGCAGGTGCGCGGGCTGAGCCTGCGCTTTCCCGTAAAGCAGGGCCTGCTGGACATCCTGATGCGCCGCCCCCAGCAGGCGGTGACGGCCGTGGACGATGTGGACCTTGCCATCTACCCGGGTGAATGCCTGGGCCTTGTGGGCGAAAGCGGCTGCGGCAAAAGCACGCTGGCCAAAACCATTATCCGCATTTACGACCCGGACGCCGGAACGGTGACGCTGGACGGCGTGGATTTCACCGCGCTGAAAGGCAAACGCCTGCAGGCCGCGCGACGCAGCGTGCAGATGGTATTTCAGGACCCATACTCCTCGCTGAACCCGCGTATGAGCGTGGGCGCCATGCTCAAAGAAGTATTGCGGGTGCACCACGTATGCCCGAAGGACGAAATGGACGCGCGCGTGGCGAGCCTGCTGGAGATGGTGGGCCTTGCGCCGGACGCCGCACAGCGCAGCCCCGGTGAATTTTCCGGCGGCCAGCGCCAGCGCATCGGCATCGCCCGCACGCTGGCCCTGCAGCCCAAGCTGCTCATCGCGGACGAGGCGGTCTCCGCCCTGGACGTCTCCGTACAGGCGCAGATCATCAACCTGCTGGAGGAGCTGCAGAAAAGCCTGCATCTGACGATGCTGTTCATCTCCCATGATCTTTCCGTGGTGCGCTGCATGACGGACCGCGCTGTGGTGATGTACCTGGGCAAGATCATGGAAATGGGCCCCACGGAACGCCTGTTCGGCGCGCCCGCCCACCCCTACACGCGCAACCTCATCGACGCCGTGCCCGAGCCGGACCCCGACTGTCCGCCCAAAGAGAGCACGATGATCGGCGAGCCGCCCAGCCCCATGGATATCCCCGGCGGATGCCGGTTCCATCCGCGCTGCCCCTATGCAAAAAACGTGTGCCGCCGCGCCCAGCCCGAACTCACGGACCTGGGCGGCGGACATTTTGCGGCCTGCCATTTCCCCTATGCGTGCGCCGGGGCGCCGCAGACGGAAGCGGAACAATAAGCCCGCCCCGCGGCGCGCCGCGGCCCGGACAATGAATATGGGAAAGGAACATCTATTATGAAAATCACCGGCGTAAAAATCGAAAAGCTGCTGCTGGAGCTGACCAGCCCGTTCCGCGTGGCCTTTGGCACCATCACGCACTCCGAAAACGTAATGATCAAGGTCACCACAGACGAGGGCGTTACCGGCTACGGCGAGGCCGCGCCGCTGGCGTTCGTCACAGCCGAAACCACGGATTCCGTCATTGCGGCGCTGGAGCTGTTCCGCACCGGGCTGATCGGTATGGACCCGCTGGACATCGAAGCCGTGCACGCCATGATGGACGGCCTGATGGGCGGCAACTCCTCGGCCAAATGCGCGGTGGACCTTGCCATGTACGACATCCGCGGCAAAGCCGCGGGCATGCCCGTATACAAGCTGCTGGGCGGCTATTCCAACACCGTACTCAACGATATCACCGTCAGCATCATGGAGCCGCAGGCCATGGCGGACAAGGCGCTGAGCTATGTGCGCGACAAGGGCTACCGCGTGCTGAAGGTGAAGGTGGGCGCGGACGTGAACGACGACATCCGCGCGCTGACGCTCATCCGCGAGGCTGTCGGCCCGGACGTCCGCCTGCGCGTGGACGCGAACCAGGGCTACGACGTACCCACGGCGCTCAAGGCGTTGAACGCCTTTGCCGCACTGGGCGTGGAATCGGTGGAGCAGTGCCTGCCCGCGTGGAACATGGAGGGCGCGGCCTACCTGCGCCGGAAAGCGCCCGCCATCCATCTGATGCTGGACGAATCGATCCACGGCCCGGTGGACGCGGCCCGCGCCTGCCGCATGGACGCGGCGGATATTCTGAACATCAAGCTGATGAAATGCGGCGGCCTGTATCCGGCCGAGCAGATCAATGCCATCGCCCAAGCCAACGGCCTCACCTGCATGGTGGGCTGTATGATGGAGACCAAGCTCTCCATCACTGCCGGCCTGAGCTTTGTGGCGGCAAAGAAAAATGTAATGGACGCAGACCTGGACAGCTTTATGGAATATGTGGGCGGCGAGACCCACTTCCCCGGCGGCTTCACCCACAAGGGCAGCGATTTTGTGCTGTGCGACGCACCGGGTTTCGGGCTGGACATCGACTTTTGATTTACCGGAAAAGGCCGTGTGCGGGCGCTCCGGCACCCTTGTGCCCGGGCGGACGCCCGGCCTTTTCCCATTTTACGGAGGGATGAGCATATGGAGACATGGTCGTTTTATTCCGCGGGCATCCGCATCGCCCGCTTTTGGCCTGCCGCCGGCACGTTGGAGTGGGCGTGCCTGGACGACGGGACGGGCGTTTTGGGCGCGCGCGGTGCAATGAACGAGGAGGACGCCGAATGGTTCGCCAGACGGTACCAGTTTTCGCCCGCGGCGTTTTTTGAGGGGCTGCCCGCACAGAACGAAGCGTTCGCGGAAGGCGGCGCGGCCGTCAGCTATGGCGGCTCGCGCTATGACCGCCGCCCGGATGGTTTTTACGCCCAGCGCGAGGCGCGTTTTCCCAAGGATATTCTGTTCGCGGACGGCGCTGTGCGCGCGCAGCTTTGTTCAAACGGCAACGGAACCACGGTGCTGGTGCAGGACGGCTGGGAGGCACGCACGCCCGCGGGCGCGTGGCTTGCCTATGCGCCTGCGGAGCCGGCATGCCCGGTGCGCGCGCTGGGCACCTTTATGGTGCCCGCACGGGATGGGGTAAGGCTTGCCACGGACGTCTATGTGCCCGGCAATGCCCAAGGCCCCGTGCCTGTGATGCTGGTGCGCACGCCCTACGACAAAACTGCTGCTCCGTGGAATTATTTCAACTTCGTGCGCCGCGGCTATGCGCTCGCCATTCAGGACGTGCGCGGCCGCAGCGCCAGCGAGGGCGATTTTCTGCCCTGCTACCATGAGGTGGAGGACGGAGACGACACGCTGAACTGGCTCGCCGGGCAGGAATGGAGCAACGGCCGCGTGGGCATGATCGGCGGGTCGTACCTGGGCTATGTGCAATGGTGCGCAGCGGCCAGCGGCAACCCGCATTTGCAGGCGCTTGTCAGCATGGTCACGGCGGGCAGCGCCTTTGCCGACATTCCCCGCCGGGGCGGCTGCTTTGAATCCGGCATGATGGCCTGGGCCTTTGCGGTGTCCAACCATCAGATGGACGCCGCCCGCATGGTGCGGGACGACTGGGACGACGTGCTGCAGATCCGCCCGCTGGAAAGCATGGCCCGGGAGGCCATCGGCGAGGACATCCACTTTCTCAACACCTGGTTCGAGCACCCGGACAACGACGAATTGTGGCAAATGTCCGACTGGCAGGCCCGCAGCAAGGGCGCACGCATCCCCGCGCTGATCTTCTCCGGCTGGTTCGACGACGACGGCATGGGCACCACCCAGGCGCTGGAGCTGGTCCATGACTGGCCCGCCGCTCAGCGTAAGGCCGTCCTTGGCCCGTGGATCCACAGCTTTAACAGCCGCTACGACATCCACGGCGTTCCCATGGGCCTGCAGGCCATCCGCTACGACGTGGACCTGCTGTACTTCCAGTGGGTGGACCATTTCCTGCGGGATGTGGAAAACGGTGTGGAACAGGGAGCGCCCGTGGAATACTTCACCATCGGCGAGGACAAATGGAAAACCGCTGAAAACTGGCCTGTCGCGGCGGCCCGCCCCCAGACGCTGTACCTAGATGGAGAGGCGGGCGCGGCGGTGGAAAACCACGGCCGGCTGGCGCTGTCCGTGCCTGGGGCGGACGCCGCCGACACCTACCGCTATGACCCGGACGACCCGGCTGTCAACATCATTGACATGTCGGAAAATGAAATTGAGGTGCCGGAGGATTACGCGGCCGAGGAACTGCGCCCGGACGTGCTGTGCTATACCACGCCCCCTCTGGCCGCGGATGCCGTCATCACCGGGGACTGCAGCGTGGAGCTGTTCATTTCCTCTGACGCCGAAGACACGGATTTCATCGTCCGCGTCACCGAGGCCACGCCGGACGGAAAGTCCATCAAGCTGGCGGACGGCGTGCTGTGCGCCAAATACCGGGAAGGCTTTGAGGCTCCCCGGTACCTGCATCCGGGCGCCGTATACCCCATCCACATCCGCACCACAAAATTCTCCAAACGCTTCGAGAAGGGCAGCCGCCTTCGGGTGACCGTCACCTCCAGCGCCAAAAATTTCCTGTTTCCCAACAGCAACACGCGGGCGGGCTTCAACAGTGTGGAGACTGTGGTCGCCCACAACACCATCCATCACGGCCCGGCGCATCCCTCCGCCATCACGCTGAACGTAGAAAAGGCACTGGAATTTTAAGCTCCGCAGCTTTTTTGCTCATATTTCCATTTTTCGACAGGATTCTCCATGGTTTGCCCGGGCAGGCTGCGTTATAATAAGAATGCTGCCGCGTTCCCACTTCGCGGCAGCGGGCCGCGGCTGTTGCTTTGAATGGCCGCGGCCCATCCATTTCATGCGGCCGTCCCCCGAGCCGCCGCACAGCCTTTTCTACTACTTTTGTCTAAAAAAGCCATGCTTTACGCACGCTTTACGAACAAAACGACAAAAATATAAAAAATAGCAAAACATGTCCGATTTTGGCAGGCATTTGTGATACAATATCGGTGTAGTATGCCCGGCCCTGCGGAGCCGGGCCAAATCCGCTTTGCGGCATCATAAAATTAGGAGTGTGCTTTCCCTATGGTGCAAGCCAGAATCAGCGCGAAGGAATTTTTTAACGCCGATGAACGCCTCGCCGACCTCGGCCTGATCGCCGTGCCCGGCGCCGAGGAGCTCACCGCCAAGATCGACCGTCACCTGCTCCGCTGGGCGCAGGAGGCCGGGATGGACCAGGACACGTTTATCATCGAGAGCGAATGCCCCCGCTTTTCCTCCGGCGACGGCAAGGGCCTCATCCGCTCCACCGTGCGCGGCGACGACATCTATTTCGTCGTAGACGTAGGCAATTACAACCAGAAATACAAGATTTTCGGCCATGAGAACTTTATGTCCCCGGACGACCATTTCCAGAACCTGAAACGACTGATCCAGGCCACCAGCGGCAAAGCCAAGCGCATGAGCGTCATCATGCCGCTGCTGTACGGCAGCCGCCAGCACCGCCGCGCCTACCGGGAAAGCCTGGACTGCGCCGTCGCGCTGCAGGAGCTGCAGGCCATGGGCATCTCCAACATCGTCACCTTTGACGCCCACGACCCCCGCATGCAGAACGCCGTGCCCCTGATGGGCTTTGACAACGTGATGCCTACCTATCAGGTGCTGAAAGCCATGCTCCGCGCCGTTCCCGACCTCCAGCTGGACCGCGACCATTTCATGGTCATCAGCCCCGACGAGGGCGCGATGAACCGCAACATGTATTACGCCTCCGTGCTGGGGGTGAACTTGGGCATGTTCTACAAGCGCCGCGATTATTCCCAGGTGGTAAACGGCCGCAACCCCATCGTTGCCCACGAATACCTGGGTGAAAGCGTAGATGGCAAGGACGTGTTTGTGGCGGACGATATCATCTCCTCCGGCGAAAGCATGCTGGACATTGCCTACGCGCTGAAAAAGCAGGGCGCAAAGCGCATTTTTGCCAACGCCACCTACGCCATTTTCACAAACGGCCTGGATTCCTTTGACAAAGCCTATGCCGACGGTATGATCACGGGCGTGTTCGGCTCCAACCTTACCTACCGCACTCCGGAGCTGCTGAGCCGCCCCTGGTTCCACGAGGTGGACGTATCCAAGTATATCGCCTATTTCATCGCCGCGCTAAACCACGACCTTTCCGTCAGCGCCATCATCGACCCCCACGAAAAGATTAAGGCTCTGCTCGAACGCACCGGACAGGCCCGCTGAGTATTTCCCTTCGTTTTTACCGGAAGGCCCGCTGTTTTTACAGCGGGCCTCTTGTTTTCCGCCGTTTTCCGGCGCTCGACCAGCGGTCGGTTGCCAAAAACAGGCTTTGAGGATACAATCAGGACAGAATAAAAACAGCGCGGCAAAGCCGCCGCGCAGGGGAGGAATCGAATGGACGCCAGATATACAGGGGAACAGATCGCGGCCGCGCGCCGTGCCAAAGGCCTGACGCAAAAGCAGCTTGCGGACGCGTTGGGGGTAACGGATAAGGCCGTCAGCAAATGGGAACGCGGACTGAATTATCCGGATATTGTATTGTTCCAGCCCATCTCCGAGTTGCTTGAGCTTCCGCTTTTGCAGCTTTTCTGCAAGGACGGGCTTTCCGCCGAACAGGCCGTGGCGGCGGCGGCGGCGCTTTCCGCACAGGAAAAGCAGGCCGTCAGGCGCGACATGAAAGGACATGCGGTATTCCGCCTGGTGGTCGCCCTGATGCTGTCCGCTGCGCTGGTCTATGTTTCCCGCGTGCTGGACCTGCACGGCATTTACGGCTGGCCGCAGGGATGCACCATGGGAATGCTTCCTTTCACCGGCTGGCTTGCAGGCGACGCCGCTTTTACGCTTCGGCAGATAAAAAAGCTCTGACAGGGTGGAAGAACGCCAAAAAGCCCGGCGCAACAGCGCCGGGCTTTTTGTAAGCGCCGCACCGGTTTATGTCTTTGCGCGCGACGCCAGTTCTTCATAAACTTCCTTTGTCTTTTCCTCTGTTTCGCCGTTGAATACAGTGGTCTCATCCGCTCCGTGCCGCACGACAACGGCGCAGCGCACACGATTGTGAAGGTACAGCCGGTATGCGCCGAATTCATCGTTGGTAAAGGTACCGCTGGATATTTTTCCGGTCCCGGTCCCCCAGGTACGGCTTCCCTTGTCAAAAACATCGCGCCATTCCACGCCGGTGATCTCCGTGTATGGGATAGACGCCCTGTCCCCGATTCCTCCGGAAAGCTCCAGCGCCGTTCCGGTGAGCCTTACGCTCACACCGGAAAACACGACGACAGCCACGGCGAACACGATGGACGCAACGCCGATCACGCCACCGATCACGCCGCCGGCCTTCTGTATCCGCGCCTCCCGTTTTTTCCTGTTTTCCGCCACTGTTCCCGCCTCCTTACAGCTTCTGCAGGATGCGCGCGCCGGAACCGCACAGCCAGCGCCAGCCCAGCGCCGCGCCTGCCAGCAGCACCGCGGCCGCGGCCAGGCTGTACCACACGAAGCCCAACAGCTTGCCGCCAACCGCCCACAGCAGCGCGCCAAGCCCCACGACCAGCATGCCGCCGAAAATGCCGATCATCGCTGAGGCAGACTGCTTCACCACAATGGTGTCGTTTTCACAATCCAGACGCGGCAGCCACAGGTTGACGGCCAGGCCCGCCACCGGAATGAACAGCCCCATGCACACACACAGCGCCAGCAGCGCCAATGCGTCCGGCGCGGACAGGCCCAGCCCGAACCACAGCAGAAGCACGCTCAGCGCCGCGGGCACGTCGGACACCAGCACGTTCACCAACGCCTTTGCGCCAAACAGCTCACGGGGCGGGACAGGCGCTTCCTTCAAAATCCACAGCGTACGGCCCTCCAGACTGATGGAGACACACGCCGTGTTCACCGTCGCCTGCATCAGGCAGACGACGGCCGCCAGCATGGGAGCCACCGTCTGCGCGCCGCCCATCTGCGCAACAAGCAGCGCCACCTGCCCCCGCACAAACAGTACGTATACCGAAAAGCCCAGCAGCATCACTGCACCGATGCCGGTGTTCAGCAAATAGATGGTGGTGCCGAAATAGCGGCCGCATTCCTTTTTGAACAGCGCCGCAAACCGGCCGCCAGCCTTGACCTCACGCAGCCTGTAATCGCTGCGCGTCACATGGCTGGCAAGGCTGGACAGGATTCGCTTGTACTGCGTGCTCATACCCCAGACAAGCACCAGGAAGGGCGCCAAGCTGATGAGCAGAAAGCCCAGCAACGCGCCCCAGCTGCCCACAAGGCCGTCCAGCAGCAGGCCCAGCGGCAGCAGCCAGGTATGCAGCGTGCGCCGCACGCCCTCGATGTTTTGCAGCAGTGCCGCAGCCAGCGCATTGATCTGCAGGCTCCCCACCAGCACCGCCCCCGTCAGCACGATGCTGAGCACCGTACCCACCAGGGATTTATGCTTCATACGGCCGGAAAAATAGGCGACCGCCCAGCCCCCCAGCAATGCCAAAACGGAAGGCAGCAAAGGCAAAAACAATGCGGCGGCAAGCAGCCGCACACAGAAGCCCGCAGCCTGCCCCGCTCCCAGCCCCGCGTACGCCAGATAAGCCGCGCCTGTGGGAAGCATCCACAGCCCGCAGAACACAAGATTTTCCAGGTACAGCGCCAGGATCTTGCTCAGCATCACGGTAAAGGCCGGCACAGGCAGCGCCAGCACGATATCGCTGTCCTTGCCGCCGAACACAAGGCCGCTGGCTGCGAATAATGTAAACATCAGCGACATCACGCAGGCCATCAGCGCCATCAAAGGCAACACCATCTCCACGATGCCCACTTCCGCCAGCATGGAGGCCAGCAAAAAGCTGTACACGCCGGAAAGGTACAGCGCCAGAAAGGCCATCAGCAGCAGAGCGCCCAGGCCGCCCGCGGCCTTCTTTTTGCTGCTGCCCGCTCCGCTGCGAAACGAAAACGCCCGCAGCATCGCGCGGAAATTCAGCTTCAAAAGCACCCACAGTTTACGCATGTGCACCGCCCTCCTGCGCCAGCTCCAGGAACACCTGTTCCAGACTCTCATCCCCAACAACGGACGCCGTGGTGCCCATTTTCACCAGCCGGCCGCCTTTTATAATGGCAATGCGGTCGCACAGCTTTTCCGCCACCTCCAGTACGTGCGTGGAGAAAAACACCGCGCCGCCTGCCGCGCAGATCTCGCGCAGAAAGCCCTTGAGCACGAACGCGGCCTGCGGGTCCAGCCCGACAAAGGGTTCATCCAAAATCAGCAGCCGCGGCGCGCGGATAAGCGCCGAAATGACGGCCAGCTTCTGCTTCATGCCGTGACTGTATCCGCCGATGGGGCTGCCCAGCGCGCCCGTCAGCTCGAAGGCATCCGCATACTTGCGGATACGCTCTTCGCGCACGTCTTTCGAGATACCGTAGATGTCCGCAATGAAAGCCAGATATTTGATGCCCGTCAAAAATTCGTACAGATCCGGATTGTCCGGCAAAAACGCCGTCACCTGCTTTGCCGCCACGGGTTCGTCCTTTACGGAATGCCCGTCGATGATGATCTCTCCCTCGGTAAAATCCAAAATGCCCGCCACGGCGCGCAGTGTTGTGGTCTTGCCTGCGCCGTTGTGGCCGATAAAGCCCATGATCTCGCCTGCATGGACGGTCAGTGACAAATTGTCAACAGCCTTTTTGCCGCCTGCATACGTTTTTGAAAAATTGGTGATGGTCAGCATGATACCCTCCGTTCCGTCCGGCTGTGCGGACAAAAGGCACGGCGTTTTGCCGCACCTCATTTAGATGAATTTCTAAATGTAGTATAACACAAAACCCGCACCTGTCAATAGGTACAGGCCGGGTTTTGATAATTATTCAACGTTTTTTCCGTTCCGTCCGGATACCCTGAAATACCGCTTGGCACCGGGCAGGAAAAACAGACAGGCCAATAGCCCCAACTGTGCTGCCTGCCCCGCCAGAAACAGCGCCGCGTAGGCCGCCGGGCCTCCTCCGTAAGAAAAATATTCCAGCAGCGCGGGCACCGTCTGCACAGCCGACACCGCCATGGCGAGCATGGCAAGCCCCGCAAGCGCACGCATGCCGGAAAGAATAAACGCGGCTACCAGTACACTGACGGCGAGCCCCACCGCTCCGCTGATCCAAAAATCCGCGTTCTGCGGGCCCGCCAGCAGCGCTGCGGGCATCAGCAACGCGCGCACCGCCAGCCACGCGCCCAGCAGTACAAGCACCTGGCGCTTTGCCGCTGCAAGCGCCGGGCCGCGGCGCGCCGGCCGCGGCAGGGCCGCGGCCTCCTCCCGTTCTACATCAAAAGCCTGTCTGGGTTCCATTTTCTTTCGCTCCCCCCGGTATTTGCTTGTCGTACCTTACCGGCGCGGCCGCACAGGCCGCACCTTGCCCGTTATTGCCCCGGCTCGATCTCTCCCGCCTTCTGCAGCGTCCATTTTGCGATGCCCGGGCCCACAAGCTCATAGATCAGCGTGCCGCACAGCACCACGGCGCGCACGACCTCGGCGTATTGCGGTACGACCTGCTGCGCCACCACGGTAAGGCCAATGGCAACGCCCGCCTGCGGTATGAGTGCCGGGCCAAGCCAGCGGCGCACATTGTGGTCCGCCTTCATAACGGTGGCGCCAAACCATGCGCCCGCCATTTTTCCTATCACGCGCAGCACCACATAGATTACGCCCACAACGCCAATGGACGGCAATATCGCCAAATTCAGCCCCGCGCCGGAAAGCACAAAAAACATCATAAAAACAGGCGGCGTCACATGGTCGCACAAGGACATGACCTCGCTCGAGTTTTTACACAAATTGGCAAACACTGCCCCCATGGCCATGGTCGTCAGCAGCGCCGAGATATTCAGCGCGTTGGCCACAGCGCTCGTCACCAGCACAAAAGCGATGGCCAGCACCATGCGGTTGGACTGCACCTTAAAGAACCGAAGCATCACAGTGAACAGCACGCCCAGCAGCGCGCCGCCCAGCAGCGCCTCGGCAATCTCCAGCACGGGCTTCAAGATGCTCAGCACCAGCGAAACGTCCGCCGTGCTGGTCAGCGTCTGCGCCACGGCCACAGCAATGCCGAATGCAATGAGCGCCGTAGCGTCGTCGATGGCGACAACGCTGAGCAGCGTTTCGGTAACGGGCCCTTTGGCCCTGTACTGCTTGATGACCATAATGGTGGCTGCTGGCGCGGTAGCCGCCGCAATAGCGCCCAGCACCAATGAAAACGGCAGCGTCTGTCCGCTGAACACCAGCCCCAGCGTCACGAACAAAACAGCCACAAAGCTCTCAAATATGGCAATGACGATGGGCGTCATGCCCACACGCTTGAAATAGCTGAGCTTGAACTCACTGCCGATGGAGAATGCGATAAAGCCCAGCGCCACGTCCGATACGAGCGAAAGCCCGGCCACCGCGTCCGCCGAAAGCAGCCCCAGCACCGACGGCCCTAGGATGAGCCCGCCGATGAGATAGCCCGTCACGTCCGGCAGTTTGAAATAGCGAATAATCTTTGCGAAAATCAAGCCGCAGAACAGCAGAATCGCAAAGTTAAAAAGCGTACCCAATTCCATTGTCTCTCACACCATAACGTCCGCAGGGGCTGCCCTTATTGGATGCCTTTCACAAAATCCACCGGCAGCGTAAACGCGATGCCGCTGTTGGGGGTATTGAAGCTGCCCGCCACCTCTTCCACGGCGGCAATGGCACGCTCCACATCCTCGTCTTTTAACACCATAAATACCGTCCGGTTCTCCTCACGGTCCGGCTCCATCATGGCCCGCAGCGAACCCAGAAACGAACCGTCGCAGTATTTGTCCAACGTCATGGCCATACCCCGGCTGGAGAGCACGGTCGCTCCGCGCAGGCCTGCATGCTCCAGTTTATTCAGCGCAGGCTCCAGCTTTTCTACCCGGTTCAGCACAAAAATCAGCATTTTCATATTCCCGGTCTGACCCCTTCCCAATTCTTTATCCCTGTTTCCATTTATCAGTATAGCACTCTGCCGCACAAAAAAAAAGGGCTGCGGCGCGTACAGGCGCAAAAACAGCGCGCCGCAAGTCAAATTTGTGTATGCAGCGCGCCTGCTTTTTGATGTCGTGTCCTATTTGATATAAATATGGCGCGGCAGGCCGTCCACATAAATAGGGGTAAGCTCTGCCTGAATGAGCGGCCGCATATATGCCAGAAACTCCTGTGTCACACCTACGCCGTCCGGTGTGATCCACTCGCCCGGAACCTTTTTTTCAAAATTCGCGATGGTATGGATATCGTGCAGCTCGGTGGTGCACTGGTACGGGTCATTGGAAAGGCGGCGCAGGCCCACCATCTCGCCGCTGTGCCCCTCGAACGCAGCCTTGGCCGCCGCGCCGCCCACCTGGAACGCCTCGGTGATGTCCACACGGCTAGCCATGTGGCTGCTGCACCGCTGCAGGGTGGAAAGCTCGATGGCGCGGGCCTTGCAGCCCAGCTCCCGCACGGCTTTGTTCGCCAGAAAGCGCGCCGCGCCCGTCAGCGTTTTGTGCCCGAACGCATCCACTGGGCCAAGCTCTTCCGTCAGCTCGCATACATAACGGCCGTCGTGTACGCGCACGCCCTCAGACACCGCGATGACCACGCCTGCCTTGGCGCGCTGCAGGGCGTCCAGCCGTTCGATGAAATGGTCGATGTCAAAGGCCACCTCCGGCAGGCAGATCATATCCACGCCCTCGCAGTCCTCCGCTTTGGCCAATGCCGCCGCACCCGTCAGCCAGCCCGCATTACGCCCCATCACCTCAACAATCGTGACGTTGCGCGTGCCGTATACCAGGCTGTCGCGGGTGATCTCCTTCATAATAGCGCCGATGTACTTGGCCGCGGAGCCGTAGCCCGGCGTGTGGTCGGTGTTCATCAAGTCGTTGTCGATGGTCTTGGGCACGCCCATAAACTTGATGTCGCTGCCTGTCATGCAGGCATAGTCCGAAAGCTTGGAGATGGTGTCCATGCTGTCATTGCCGCCAATATAGAAAAAGTAGCCCACATCCAGCTTTTTCAAAATGCCAAACAGCTTTTCATACAAAGCCGGGTCCTCTGCCGGGACGGGCAGCTTGTACCGGCACGAGCCCAGGTATGAGGCGGGCGTGCGCTTGAGGATCTCAATATCCAAATTATCCCGCAGCGTGTCCGAAAGGTCCACCACCTGTTCCTCCAGCAGGCCCTTCACACCGTACCGCATGCCGTAAACATGCTGTGCGCCGCGGCTTTTCGCCGCCTGGAACACACCCACCAGACTTGAATTGATAACCGCGGTGGGGCCGCCGCTCTGCCCGACGATCGCATTTCTACCCATTTTTTCCACTCCTTTGCGTTCCGCGCCCGGCCGGCATTTTCCGGCAAAGCGCGCCCTTGTCGCGGACGCACGGCACGCCCGCCCTGTTTTTTACGTGTTCCAGTATAGCATGTTTTTTTCCCTGCCGCGAGTGCGCACGTCAAAAAATACACGCTTGTTACAAATTTGATAACGATTTGACATCGTTCCGACGCAATATCTGCGGCTTGTGCGCCGTATATAGGGTAGCAGAACCTGACACAGAAAGGAAGGGAACTCGATGAAAAAGACGTTGTTCGGTATTCTTTTTTCACTGGCGCTCGCCGCCTCTCTGGCGGGATGCGGAGGCGCGGCCAGCAGCACGGCCGCGGCCCGTGCTTCTTATTCCTCGATGGACAGCGCGCCCCAGGCATATGCCGCGGATGAAGGCGGAACCGCCGCCGAAGCGGCCGGGACGGCGGACCTGTCCGACACCGTGCAGAACAGTGCAGATCTGCTGCCCCAGGACGGGCGGAAGATCATCCTGAACGCCACGCTCTCCATCGAAGCGCTGGACTTCGACGCCACCTGTACGGCGCTGGCGCGGGCCGCCCAGTCCTGCGGCGGATATGTCTCCTCCACCAGCATTGATACGCCCGCTTACGAGGGTGCATACCGCACCGCATATTATCAGTTCCGCATCCCGGCAAACCAATACAGCGCCTTTCTGGAGGGCGCCGGCAGCGCCGGCAACCTGGTAAGCAAGCAGGAATCCACCCAGGATGTGACCAGCGCTTATGTGGATGTGGAGGCCCGCCTGAAAAGCCTGAAGCTGCAGGAGGAGCGCCTGTACGCGATGATGGAGCAGGCCGGTGATCTGGAAACGCTGCTCGCCATCCAGAACCAGCTCACAGAAGTGCAGTACCAGATCGAGAGCTATACTGCCCAGCAGCGCACCTATGACGACCTGATCTCCTATTCTACCGTAGATGTAACGGTAGAGGAGGTAAAGCAGATCACCGAAAAAACCGAGACGTTCGGCGACCGCGTATCCGACGCCTTCCGCCGCAGCTGGCGTGACTTCGGCTACGGTGCACAGGACTTTGCCGTGGGATTTGTCGCTGCGCTGCCCACGCTGCTGGTGTTGGCCGTACTGGCCGCAGTGGCCGTGCCGGCCGCACGCGCGGCCGTCCGCCTTCATAAAAAAAAGCTGGCCGGCCGCCCGGCCCCTGCCCCCCGCACGCCCGCCGACTATGCGCCGCAGAACGGCAATGAGGCTGAAACAGGCAAAGACGCTCCGCCGTCCGCACCGCCCAAATACAAATAAACGTACAAAAGTACACCGGGAGGGCAGTTCCATGAAACGCACGACATTCGCTGCAGCCTGCGTGCTTTGCCCCGCTTTGCTGCTGGCTGCATGCGCGCCGCAAGGCGCGGCTTCCGCCTCCGCATTCGATGACAGGCCTCCAATCATTTCCGCCTCCAGCGCCGACGCTCTGCCCGCGGAAGACGGGACGATCCTGCTGGCGGAGGGTGCCGTGACGCTGACGCTGTCCGCCGAAAACCTTCCGCCGCCTGGGGAAGCTTCTTCCGATGCGTCCGGCCTTGCGGAAAGAGGCGGCTCTATCTCCTACACCATCACCAACACCAGCGGGCTGGAGCTGGGCGTCATACTCATTCCCCGCCTGGAACGCCGGACGGATGGCGGTTGGGAGGCTGTCCCCTGCGATGCCGTCTTCTGCGGAACAGCCGATCCGCTCGAAACAGAACGTTCCGGCCGCTTTCCGTTGGAGTGGTACCCGGCGCTTACTCCCGGCACATACCGCCTGGGTCTCCAGCTGGAGGATTATGGCCAGGGCTGCCTGCCGGAGGACGCTTGGGTGACCGCCTGCTTCACCCTCACGGAAAATGCTGTCGAGCCTTCGAAGATGTGCGCATATCCACGGGCCTCGGGGGAACCCTAACTGTGGAGGCGAAATATTACTATGAGTATATTAAGCAGTTTATATCACGGAGAAGTCCACAACAAACCCAACGATGTGCACAACATTCCCGAAAAAAGCACGGGGCATACGGACGGCAGCGCTGTGCTGCCCGCTCACGCCAAACGGCGCATGCAGGCGCTGCAGGATGGCAACCTTCGTCCGCCGCTGTACTACACGCAGCAGGAGCAGACACCCTGCGCTAACGGCGTGTGGGAATCTCCGCACACGGTGGCCAGCAAGCTGGAAAGCAAGGAAGAATTCCCCCAGGGATAACGCAAAAAGGCTCCGCTTGGAGTCCCCTCTGTAAAGAAGTGCGCGATCACATCTGAAGAGATGGCGAGCAGCGGATTTTGCCCCTAAAAATTTACAGAAAAGCACCGTCTAAAGTAAATTCTTTAGATGGTGCTTTTTGCGCCCACGCAAGGAGGACAGTTATAAACTGAAATACACTTTTTATATCTGATTTATGATAAAATCTACATTTTCTTCAACGGGTTTTGTTCCGTCAATTCTTAGGATAGGACAACTTAATAGCTGTATCCATTCTTCAACCGTACTCTCTGGTCTGGATGTAACAAACTCAAAAAACTTTTCTTCCTGTTCATGCAAATCTCCACCTGGCAGCATTCTATTGCCAAGCTTCTGAAAAGAGCGCTTTTTAACCCGTTGCACCCGAATGTCCTTTGGAGTATCAATCAATACAGCATACTGAAAAAAGGGATAAATCGCTTCTCCATAATCTCCTTTTACAGCAGCAAAAACAAAATTTTCATGTGCCTTAATCGCATGAAAAAGCATTTTTTCAGCCTCCTCACGCGTGCGTGGAGAAGCATAGATATAATTTGAGTCTGTTTTAGGGAAAAACAAATCTTCATTATCTATAAAATAAAAACCCAATTTCTCAGCAAGCGCTTTTCCCAATGTACTCTTTCCAGCACCATTTAAGCCACATATCACAATTCCTGTTCCCACAAAACTCACCGTTAACCCGATTTTCTGTTTCGCCCCAATTCTATGGGCCTTCATTTTCTGCCGTCGCTCCGTTTGGCTTGCGGCCCGGCGGCGCTACGCTTCGCCCCTGCACCAGGCGATAAGCGGGGCAAGCGCGGCCCTGTCTGTAAAGTCCACCGGCCTGTCATATGCGGCCAACAGCCCTTTTTCTTCCGCACTGCGCTCGCTCTCCGGTTTTTTCAGCAGCATTTTTTTCAGCATTGCCATCATCGCCTTGTGTACGGGCCTCATATTCCGGTAATCCATCCCGCCGCGCAGGTGAAAAAAGCAGATATTCTCCAGCATTTCCGGCGTAAAGGCCCGGGCCGCATCCTGCATGATCTTTTTCACATTTTCCGGGTCGCTCGGGTCCGACAGTCCCACTGTAAACATTGCCAAACGTTTCCCCTGCAATGCGCCATACAGCTTTGCCATACGCGCAGCGCCGGCAATGCTCCCCGCATACAGGCCGCCGCCGAATATCACACATTCATAGTTCTGCACAAGGCGCGCGTCCGCCTGCCTTTCCTCCGCAGCATCGGCATCCAGCGCCTGTGCCAGCCATTGAGCATACCGGCGTGTACTGCCATAATGGGAACGGTATACCACCAGCGTTTTCATTCCAACCCCTCCTCCACCGTTTGCATCTTCTCCAGGTTTTCCAGCATACGGGCCAGCACTCCGGCAGCCTGTTCCGCCTCGTCTGCACGGATGCCTGTATACAGCGCCCGCATGAATTCCTGCTGGCGTGCGCCGTATTTTTCCGGCAGCTCCGCGCACTTTGGGGTTCGGTGCACGCGGTTCTTGCGTGCGTCCCGCCTGTCCTGCGCCAGAGTCACATATCCCTTTTGCTGCAGCTTCAAAACCAGCTGCTTCACGTTTTGATGCGAACTTCCCACACCGCGCGCCAGCTCGCCCAGTGTTGGCGGAGCTGAAAAGGTCTCCAGCACCGCCAGCACAAACCACTGCTTTGTCGTGATCTCATCGTAAAACCGGTCCCCGGCGGCTTGCAGGCGGTTTCCCATTGCCAGCAGCGAACCAAAAAGCACATAGGGTGCGGGATAATTTTTCAGCTCCATGCAAAGCTTCCCTCTGAATTTATATAATATATTACATTTTTATATAATATATTACACAAATAAAAAATTGTCAAGTTCCGCGCGATTTGTGCTATACTATGAACAGAGAGGTGATTTGTATGCCGTTCATTCTGACGGAAAACCGTATTGCATATGTGCAGGAGGGCCAGCTGCTGGCAGAGGCCACTTTTCCTGAATTCGCGCCGGGCGTTGTAAACATTGACCACACTTTCGTCGACGAAGCGCTGCGCGGGCAGGGTGTTGCCGCACAGATGATGGAACGCATCGCCCGCTCTTTGCGCGAAACGGGACGCAAAGCCATCCCCACCTGCAGCTATGCAAAAAAATGGTTCGGCCAGCATCCGGAATATGCCGACGTGCTTCGCTGAACGCTCATACCAAAAACGCGCTTTCCCTGAAACGGACATCCGCTTTGGGGAAAGCGCGTTTTCTGTTTTATTTCTCCGGCAGCCGCTTCAAAGCGGCGCGAATATCCCGTCCCAGCAAAGAGGCCATGCTTTCGGAGTAACGGGAAAGGTCCGCGCGCAGGAGCGCCTGCCTGGCTCGCGGAAAGCAGTCCGGACAGGCCGCTGCAAACTGGGGCAGCCGTTGAACGCACCAGCGTGCAGCGGCCGCCTTTTCGTCCGTGATGTGGGCAAGATACCGCTCCAGCATCCCCCTTACCTGTTCAGGGCCCGCCCACTGTGCGTTGCATGCCAGCAGGACCATGCCCCGCATGCGTACATAAGTGCGTTTATCGTCCAGCATTGCCGCAAAAGCATCCCAAAAGGCACACACCGCGGCCGAAGCTTCACTTTCCGCCTCCAGTGTACACAGGGCTGCATAGGCGGCGGCGTTGTTCTTCCCTGTCAGCTTTTTCACCTGCGCTGCAATTTGCTCATGCTCCATTCCGAAGCCTTCTCCTTTCTTGCTGCGGTCAATACAGGCATAAGATCCATTTTTCCCAAAAACGGCGCAGCGGCCCGCTCTCTTTCTCCCGCCGGGCCGCGCATTGGCCGGCATATCCGTTCAGTGCCCCAAGCTCCTCCGGTGTCAGCACATGATTGCTGAACTTTGCTTTTTCCGCCAGTTCCCTCAGGTGCGCGGGCGGCGGCGCAGCGCCCCGGCACAGCCGTTCCAGATAGACCCATGCGTCCAGCGCCGCCCGGCTGCGGGCAGGGCCCTGCATCCTGCGCGCCCTGCGCGCCAACACAAGGCGGCGGCGCAGCCATACGGCAGCCGCCAATGCGGGCAGCGCCAGCAGCCACAGCGCCTGCACCGGCAGCTGCCACGAATCCGCCCCTGCGGCCGCCGGTCCCGACGTGTCCGGCCGTGCCCCGCCCGGCTCCTCTTCGGAGCGTTCTGTTCCCGGCGCGCGGTCCGGGCCGGGAACAGCAGAGTCTGCTCCCGGTTCCTTTCCTCCCTCCGTTTCGGATGACGCAGCGCCGCGGGAGGCGGCATTGCTTTCCCCGCTCTCCGGTACGCCTTCACCGGAAAGCAATGCATCCGGCAGCACACTGGTTTCGCGCGCAAAGCCCGGCGTCGCTTCCAAAGGCAGCCAGCCGAAGCCGTCCAGATAATATTCCACCCATGCATGGGCGGCGCTGTCCGGCACATCGGCCCTGCCGCCCTGTACAACAGCGACATAACCGCTCACATACCGTGCCGGGATATCCAGCGCGCGCAGCATAACCGCTGCGGCCGAGGCAAAATGCACGCAGTAACCCTGGCGGGACTGCGTCAGAAAATGCAGCACAAAGTCTTCATCCCGCGGCTGGACAGGCGTATCCAGACTGTACCGGGCCGCACTTCCGATGTATTGCGCCACCTGCCGGGCTGTCTCTGCCGTGCCGCCGTCGGTGCGGATGCCCGCCCTCGCCGCCAGCGCCTGCATTGCCTGCGCCGTATCCGCGGGCAGCGCGGTATATTCCCGATAGACCGCCTCTCTATAAAAGCGCTCCGGCTGTTCCAGCTCCGGCAGCAGCGGCACTTCCAAATGGATTCGTTGTTCCGTCCATTCCAGTTCATCCGGCGGTGCGCCCGCCAGCCAATATTCGCCGTAAAATTCCGTTGTCCAGCTCTGCGTGTCCAAATCATGCGTCACACTGCCATCGGAAGCATATGTTATCCCCGGCACATCCAAAGGATAGTACGGCAGATAGCACAGATCCGTACCGTCTCCGACGCTTGTCACCGTCATCTGCCCGCCTTCTCCGCCCAGCGCCCACAGGTTCAGAGCGGGCAACTGCAGCGGGTGCAGCGCAGGCTCTGCGCCCTCCGCTGCAAGCTGCGCCGCACCCAGGCTGCAATCCTTCCACGCACGGCCCGTATAATCCCCGGCAGACGCGCCGCGCAGATAAAACACACCGTCAATTCCGCATTCCACCCGCAGCACTGTACGGCCTGTGTAAACACGGGGGCCTGTTGTCTCCAGCCGCAGTCCGCCGCCGGAGGATGCACGCCACGGCAATGCAGACGGCGTATTTCCCTGCACCAGAGCCATCACGTCCCGCTGCACCCTGCCCGCCCAGGACGGCCGGATAAAGTCCCGGTCCGGCAGAAAAATCTGCAGCCCCAGCAGCAGCGCCAGAGTGGGCGCCAACAGGCCCCAGGTAACACGGCCGGCCTGCGCCGGACTGGCGCGCCGCAGCGCATGTGTCAGCAGCAGCAGCGTCCAAAACAACAGGCACATCAGCTGCGGAACGGGCGCGGCAGCCTGCGTTACTACCAGCGGCAGGCAAAACGGCGGCACTGTCAGCGCGGCCGAAAACAAAGCCGAACGCTGCCACAGCAGAGCTGCGCCCAGCAGCCCCGCCAAAATCGCCGCATAAGCACAAAAAAACATTGTCAGGGAGCGGTTTTCCAACGTCATTGGCACATCGGAAAACCACACGGGGACCGCCGGAAAATATGCATGGTACGCCTGTGTGATATTCTGTGCGGTCAAAACAGCACCGCGCAGGGCGTTTTCCCCTGCGGACGCCAGGAGCACCGCTCCCAGCAGCAGTGCAGGAAGGCGCAGCAGGCGCGCCGCACGCAGCGGCAGCGCCAAAAACCACACAACGGCCGGAACAGCCGCACAGCTCAGCGCTACCGCTCCGCGCCCAACCGGCAGGTCAAAGCCTGTGATAACGGCAAATACCGTTCCTCCCACGCCCAGCCACAACAACAAAAGGCTGGAAAGCGCGCTCCACAACGGCGCATTTCTTGGGGTGCTGTGCCGGTCTGTCCTGCGCCAAAAGGGCGTCCCGGCTTTTCCGGCGCCGGCGTGCCCCGGGGCAAGGCGGGCATGCCGCCCCGCAGCAGAAAGCGAAATACCGGGCGTCTTTCGCCGTTTATCCCGCATCATCCGCCGCCTCCTTTTCCGCGCGCAGGGTATAGCTCCACTCCGCTTGCGGCGGCGCCCAACCCGGCGCCCAGCCGTCCGCACCGCCCGCCGGTTCATCCAAAAGGCGGTACAGCAGCGCATCCAACTGCCCGGCCTCATCCACCAGCGCCGTGTGCACCACGCCGTTTTCACCGGGCCACAACACAGTGTGAGACACTCCCCGCTGCGTCAGACGCGCGGACAACCAGCACAAATGCTCCAATACCCGGTCCAGCGCGTCAGGGCCACCCCGCCGCTCCACCAGCAGAAAGGCGCGCGCCCGGCAGGGCACCAGCGCCTCCCGGACGATCATCTCCCCTGTTTTTGCCGTCAGCTTCCAGTGAACCGTGCGCATAGGGTCTCCCGGGCGGTAGGGCCGCAGCTCATGCTCCTCGGCATACGCGCCCACCCGGGGCTTCATCGGCCCGCCGGATACGGCCCCCGGCAGCGGCGGCTCCGGCGAAAGGGCAACGGGCCGCGGCCGCACGGTGACAACGACTGCGCCCGGCCTGCGCACAGGCAGGCGGAACAGGCCCAGATAATCATATACCCACGCACGCCGCACACCGCACCGCAGTGCCGCGCAGTGCGCAGTGTCCAGCTCCCATTCCGCGGGAGTCTCCCCGCGCAAATGAAGCCACCGCGCACGGTCCTGGCCTGGATGCGTCCGGTCCTCCACCAAAATACGTACTTCCATACGCGCGGCAGGCAGCCATCCCAGCATATATGCCTGTAAAACACAGGTTTTTTCCCGCTCTACCGCCGCGGGCGCGTGCAGCACGATACGCGCTGTCAGCATCGCCGGAAGGCTTACCACAAGGGAAAACAAAGGCAGGCAGACGGCCAGCATCAGAACATACCATGCCAATTGGCCGAAATAAAAGCAATAAAACAGCACGGCCCCGCCCAGCGCCAACCCATAGGCCGCGCGCGCCGCCCACACCCTCATTTGAGCTGCGGCGCGCTTGTACTGCGCATCAGATCGTCCAGCAGCGCGTCCACATCCCTTGTCTGCGGCGCGGGGATCAACCGGTGCGCCACCGTACAGTGAAAGATGCGCCGCACATCCGCAGGCGTGACATAATCCGCGCCCCGGGCAAGCGCCGCGGCCTTTGCCATAGCGGCCACAGCCAGTGTGGCGCGCGGGCTCGCTCCCTGTACCAGTTCCGGCAAGGTCCTTGTTCCCGCCACGAGCCGCACAATATAGTCCAGTACTTCGTCGCTCACATAGATCTGGTCTGTCTGTGCGCGCAGCGCGGCCAGCCCGGCCTTGTCCAGAGCCTGCTGCACGCCATCCAGCGGATTGCCCTTTTGTTTCCGGCGCAGCATGCGCAGTTCATCCTGCGGTTCCGGGTATCCGAGGGACAGCTTCACCATAAACCGGTCCAGCTGGGAATCCGGCAAAAGCTGCGTCCCCGACGCTCCGGCGGGATTCTGTGTTGCAAGAACGATAAAAGGACGGGGCAGCGCATGCGTTACGCCGTCCACGGTCACCTGCCCCTCCTCCATGGCCTCCAACAGTGCGGCCTGCGTGCGGCTGGTCGCACGGTTCAGCTCATCGGCCAGGAACAGGTTGCACAGCACGGCGCCGGGCTGGTATTCCATTTTTCCCACAGCTTTGTTGTAAAGAGAGAAACCCGTCACATCTGAGGGCAGCACGTCCGGCGTGAACTGCATACGGTTATAGCGCAGGCCCAGCGCCTTGGAAAAAGCCAGCGCCATCGTTGTTTTACCAACGCCTGGCACGTCCTCCAGCAAAATATGGCCGCCCGCAAGGATGGCCAGCACCGCACGCAGCAGCACCGCATCCTTACCCACCACCGCTTTTTTTACTTCGTCCATTACTTTGCCGATGCCCGCCATATCCGCACTTCCCCGTTCCCGATTTTCTACATTTTATCATAAAACGACAGCCCCCGCCACCGCAGGGGCCATTGCCGTCTGTTCAAACATGTAAAAGTTTTCGCACCGCAGCGCGCAAAGGCAACCTGTTGCAGGACGGTAAAAGCTGTATATCCGCTGTGCAGCAATATTTGAACAATAACCGCAGGCTATTTTCAGGGCATACGGGCCGTTCTACGCCCTCGGCCATCGGGATAAGCTTTTTTGCGGAGCAATAAAAAATGGCCTGCGGCTGCTTTTCAGGCCATATGGGCCGCTCCGCCCCATACGGCCGTCAGGACGGAATTTTTATTGCGCAGTCATCCCCCCGGCCGGGGGCTTGAGTTGGCCGTATAAGGGCCTATTACCGGCAAGCGTCTTAAGAAGACGCACTGAAATTTATTTCGCTTGCATAACTTGCCTCACAGCCCGTAAATGGGCGATTGCGGTTCTAACGGAAGCTTTCTATTATTGAAAGCTTTCTGTTAGCAGCTCGCTTCGCTCGATGCTTGAAGCTAAAGCTTTTTTACGGGACACCTCCACCGGCAGAGCCGGGGGTTCCGTAATCAATAAATATCCCCCGGCGAAGCCGGGGGTATTTCAGATGCGTGCAAAGCCCTATGATACAGGCAGCGCCTCAAGGCGCATAACGGTCTGACACTTGCATAGGATTGTTACTTGTTACCCGCAAGCGGGTCCATGTATTCCTTTAACGTCATCTGATCTGTAAGTTGATCTTCTTTCAACTGATTTTGAATGTATTCCGCGATCTTTTTCGTATTCTTTCCTGCGGTGTCCACGTAGTACCCTCTGCACCAGAATGATCGATTCCCATATTTGTACTTCAGATTCCCGTGTCGTTGAAAAATCATCAAACTGCTTTTCCCTTTGAGAAATCCTATGTATCCCGCCACACTCATTTTCGGTGGGATTTCTACCAGCATGTGGATGTGATCCGGGCACACTTCTGCTTCTACTATTTTTACTCCTTTCTATTCACTGAGCTGTCTCAAAATCCTTCCTATCTCTTTTCGATTTTCTCCGTAGAACAGTTTGCGCCGATATTTCGGCGCAAACACAATGTGGTATTTGCAATTCCATTTTGTATGCGCTAAACTATTATTGTCATTCACTGAATGGCC
>Ga0129308_1000686_pt1 | contig 45903 bp, 35 predicted proteins | sample L827metagenome_FD_94440 | JGI IMG/M metagenome (GOLD analysis project Ga0129308, IMG submission 94440) | Ring-tailed lemur group fecal microbial communities from Wisconsin, USA - L827 metagenome | ecosystem: Host-associated > Mammals > Digestive system > Large intestine > Fecal | place: USA... | reverse complement strand
TTAAGATTTACCAGTGCGGACTTCCGAAAGAAATGGCAATCGAGCTGTTCAAGCCCTTTGTAATGAAGGAGCTGGTGGAGAGCGGAGCTGCACACAATATTAAGAATGCCAAGAAGATGGTAGAGCGTCTCCAGCCGGAGGTGTGGGATGTGCTCGAGGATGTGATCAAAGAGCATCCGGTTATGCTGAACCGTGCCCCCACACTGCACAGACTTGGAATCCAGGCTTTCGAGCCGATTCTGGTAGAAGGTAAGGCGATCAAGCTTCACCCGCTGGTATGTACCGCGTTCAACGCCGACTTCGACGGTGACCAGATGGCTGTCCATCTGCCGCTTTCCGTTGAGGCGCAGGCAGAGTGCCGTTTCCTTCTGCTTTCACCGAATAACCTGCTGAAACCGTCCGACGGTGGTCCGGTTGCGGTACCGTCTCAGGATATGGTACTTGGTATCTACTATCTGACTCAGGAAAGACCCGGCGCGCTGGGCGAAGGCAAGTATTTCAAGAGCGTGAACGAAGCGATCCTGGCTTATGAGAATAATGCGCTGACCCTGCATTCCAGAATCAAAGTGCGTGTCACAAAGACGATGCCGGACGGAACAGAGAAGACTGGTATAGTAGAATCCACACTGGGACGTTTCATTTTTAACGAGATTATCCCGCAGGATCTGGGCTTCGTGGACAGAGAAAAGGAAGACAATGAGCTTCTCCTTGAGATTGATTTCCACGTAGGAAAGAAACAACTCAAGAAGATTCTGGAGAAGGTAATCAATACACACGGTGCATCTGCGACCGCAGAAGTGCTTGACAGTGTAAAATCGATCGGCTACAAGTATTCTACGAGAGCCGCCATGACGGTATCTATTTCCGACATGACCGTACCGCCGCAGAAGCCGGAGCTGATTCAGAGAGCGCAGGATACCGTGGATAAGATCACAAGAAACTACAAACGTGGTCTGATCACGGAGGAAGAGCGTTACAAAGAAGTCGTAGAGACATGGAAGCAGACTGACGATGAGCTGACAGAGGCACTGCTTTCCGGTCTTGATAGATATAACAACATCTTTATGATGGCGGATTCCGGAGCCCGTGGTTCTGACAAACAGATCAAACAGCTTGCCGGTATGCGTGGATTGATGGCGGATACGACGGGACGTACCATCGAGCTGCCGATCAAGTCAAACTTCCGTGAAGGTCTGGACGTATTGGAGTATTTCATGTCCGCCCACGGAGCGAGAAAGGGTCTGTCTGATACCGCGCTTCGTACAGCCGACTCAGGATACCTGACCAGACGTCTGGTTGACGTTTCCCAGGAGCTGATCATCCGCGAGGTTGACTGTGTGGAGAAGGGCGAGGAGATTCCGGGTATGTACGTTCATGCATTTATGGACGGCAACGAGGAAATCGAAGGCCTGCAGGATCGTATCACAGGAAGATACTCTTGCCATACTATCTATGATAAAGATGGTAATGTACTGGTAAAAGCGAACCATATGATCACGCCGAAGCGTGCAGAAAGAATTATCAAATACGGTGTGGACGAAAACGGCAACCACCCGATTAAGAAAGTGAAGATTCGTACCATCCTTACCTGTAAATCCCACGTGGGTATCTGTGCAAAATGTTACGGCGCGAACATGGCAACAGGAGAGGCTGTTCAGGTGGGAGAGGCTGTCGGTATCATCGCGGCACAGTCCATCGGAGAGCCGGGTACTCAGCTTACCATGCGTACCTTCCATACCGGAGGTGTTGCGGGTGACGATATCACACAGGGTCTTCCCCGTGTCGAGGAGCTTTTTGAAGCGAGAAAACCGAAGGGACTTGCTATTATTACGGAGTTTGGCGGTATTGCCAATATCAATGATACCAAGAAGAAGCGGGAAGTTATCGTGACCAATCCGGAGACCGGAGAGTCCAAGGCATATCTGATTCCGTACGGTTCCAGAATCAAAGTTATGGACGGTGCGGTTCTTGAGGCCGGCGACGAGCTGACAGAAGGTAGCGTTAATCCGCATGACTTGCTGAAGATCAAGGGATTGCGCGCTGTTCAGGATTACATGCTTCAGGAGGTACAGAAGGTATATCGTCTCCAGGGTGTTGATATCAATGATAAACATATCGAAGTGATTGTGCGTCAGATGCTCAAGAAGATTCGTGTGGAAGAAAGAGGAGATACCGAGTTCCTGCCGGGAACCGTGGTGGATGTCCTTGAATTCAACGAGACCAATGAGAAGCTGATAGCGGATGGAAAGGAGCCGGCTGTGGGTGAGCAGATCATGCTCGGTATCACCAAGGCATCTCTGGCAACAGAGTCCTTCCTGTCAAGTGCATCCTTCCAGGAGACCACTAAGGTTCTGACGGAGGCTGCGATCAAAGGTAAAGTCGATCACCTGATCGGACTGAAAGAGAATGTTATCATCGGTAAACTGATTCCGGCCGGAACAGGTATGAGAAAATACCGTGACGTGAAGCTGAATACAGAGACGGAGCTGGATGACGAGATCAGCTTTGATGAGTTAGAAGAAGAAAATGCCGAAAGTGTAAAAGAACAGGAAGCTGAGGCTGCGGAAAAAGTTTCGGAAGAGACAGCTGGTGAAGAGAATGAAGCAGCAGCGGCAGATGAAAGTTCATCTGAAGAAATGGCAGAGGAACTTGTCGGAGCAGATGCCGAATAAGTATATGAAATAGTTACAGATCAGAGGATATCCCAAAGCCGGGAACGGATGGGATATCCTTCTGTTATATATGCCTATTTGTTTAAAAATCTGCAGAAATATGAAGAAAATTGTTATGAATATACAAAAAATGGAAGAACAGGATGAAAAATTCGTGGTTTTTGAATGCGGAGACTGCATAAAAAATCTTGACGGTTGTAAGGAATACTGTTATAATAAAAAAATCGTATAATTGAATACAATCTATAGATATTCTTGAGGTTATACGCTACATATTGTGAATATGACAGGAATAACAGACACAGGTGACGGGAAGACATGAAGAAAGTGGTTTCAGAAGAGGAAGCGGTTCAGCTCGATAGAGATTCATTATATATCGGTAATCTGAATACGGTGGAATTTGATCTGGTGCTTCCTAAAAGAGGACAGTATGGCTCCGAAATCTCATGGGAATCCGGTCACGAGAGGCTTTTGACCAGTGAAGGAAAGGTTACGCGCCCTTCTTATGGAATGGGTGACAGAGTCGTGCCTTTATATGCTACATTTCGTTACGGGAATGTAGTGGCGGCAAAGACCTATGAAGTGCGCATACTGGAAGAGGAGAATAAGCTTCGTGTAGAGAAGATTTATCCAGTGAAAATGGTTGTGCAGGCCGGGTCTGCGAGTTATCTTCCGTTGACAGCCATTGTGGTGACGCAGGATGGTGACACGATACCGCATCCGGTAACCTGGGATGAGGATGACAGCATTTTCTTTAAGGAACCGGGAGAGTACCGTGCAAAAGGCGTGCTGACAGGGACATCTGTTTCTGTGGAGGCAGAGATTCTGGCAGTAGACAGTCTGGAAACTGAAAGAGTTGACCGGATACAGTCGGTCTGGGAGTGTTCAGATGCCGTGGTCAGACTTCTCGAGGGAAGCGAGTTTTACGACGCGCAGGAGAGGATGAAGGAATTCCTGTTATCTGTGGATGACGAGCAGATGCTCTACAATTTCCGCAAAGCTTCCGGCCTTGACACCCGCGGGGGATCACCGATGGAAGGCTGGGATTCACCGGACAGTCAGCTAAGAGGGCATACGACAGGACATTATATGTCAGCGCTTGCACTATGCTATCAGGCGACCGGGGATGAGAGAAGCAAAGAAAAAGCGTTGTATATGGTAAAGAGCATGGAAGAGTGCCAAAGGGCATTCGGAGATGTTCCTGGAATTCGGGAAGGCTTCTTAAGCGGTTACTCGGAAGAGCAGTTTGATCTTCTGGAAAAGTATACCACCTACCCTACGATCTGGGCACCGTATTACACATTACATAAGATATTTGCAGGACTGTTGGATTGTTATCAGTATGTACACAGCAAGGAAGCTCTTGTTGTTTGTGAAAAACTGGGAATGTGGGTTTACCGCAGATTATCCGGACTTGGGCATGGACAGCGTGGCCGGATGTGGAGTATGTACATCGCAGGCGAGTTTGGTGGGATGAATGCCGTAATGGCGCAGCTTTACCGGCTGACCGGACGGGAAGAATTTCTCCGCTGTGCCAGACTATTTGATAACGATAAACTGTTCTACCCGCTGAAAGAGCGGACTGATGCCTTAAGTACCACGCATGCCAATCAGCATATACCACAGATTCTGGGAGCAATGGAGATTTTTAAGGCAACAGGAGAAAAAGAGTGGTTTGATATCTCAGAATTCTTCTGGGAGACAGTGACTGAAGCTCATACCTATGCCACAGGAGGTACCGGTGAAGGTGAGATGTTCCGTGAAAGGAACAAGATCGGCGATCTTCTGACGAAGAATACAGAAGAGACCTGTGCATCCTACAATATGCTGAAGCTGACGAAGGAATTATATCAGTATCAGCCGAGTGCTGCATACATGGATTACTATGAGAAAACGGTTTTGAACCACATCCTTTCAACCCAGGATAAAAAGGTGACGGGAGAAACTACCTACTTCCTGCCTCTTGGACCGGGGATGAAAAAAGAATTTTTAAATGAAAACAGCTGCTGTCATGGAACGGGAATGGAGAGCCATTTCAAGTACCGTGAGGGTATTTATTTCCACGATAGCGATTCCATATATTTGAACCTGTTTATTCCATCTGAACTACGGTGGGAGGACAGAGATATCCTAATCAGACAAGAAGAAGACCATACCTTTCCCGGAAAGATACGGGTGTTCATAAAAGGTACAGGTTTTGACATCTTGAAGATCCGAAAGCCCGGATGGGCTGAGGACTACAGAATACTGGAGGACGGGAAGCAGATGGAGATCCGGCCCGATGAGAACGGATATCTTCGGATTGACGGAGATTTCTCAAAGGGAAAGGAGTATGAGCTGATATTTCCGTATAGCTTCCGGATTCTGAGGACACCGGATAGGCCGGAGACGGCAGCACTTCGTTATGGTCCGCACATTATGGCGGCTATTTCAGAAGAGCAGGATTTTATTCCTGTTTCATTCGACGAGTCGGACGTAGATACAAAGATGAAGCGTTTGGGAGATGGATTAGAATTTGCCTGCGGTGGCAGGCGCTGGATTCCACTTAGCAGAGTGGAAAATGAGGCATATCATGTATATTTTATTTGTAAAATCAGATGAAGAATGCAGACAACGGTGTCATGGTGAGGATCATGGCACCGCTTTTTTGTGAAATTAGACTATAGTCTAGAATATAGTACGGTGAAGCGTGAACGCGTAAAGTGAAAAAGCGTTAAAGTGTTTTGCCGCCTGCCGCGAGAAAGAGGAATCTGAAAGCGGCGGAAAAGAATCTGGTAGATTCGGGAATCCCCAAAAAGAGTCCCGTTAAGCTACATAAAGCTAATAGAACAAAAAGGAGGATCATTTATGAAAAAGAGATTATTAGCCGCATTACTCGCTGCAGCTATGGTAGTGGCTACATTTACCGGCTGTGGAACACCTGGATCAAAAGATTCCGGTGACAAGAAAGACAGTGGCGATGCATCAGGCAAGAAGAGAATTACATATACTCTTCGTGAAGATGTTCCGTCCATGGACCCGCAGAACAGTAACTCTATCTCTTCTGCAACCGCCAACATCTGTACTCTGGCATGTCTGACCAGAAACGTAGAAGGTGAAGTAAAAGGCGATGCTGCTGAGAAATGGGAAGTTTCTGATGATGGATTGGTATATACCTTCCATCTTCGTGACGGCCTGAAATGGAGTGACGGTGTAGACGTAACAGCGGATGACTACGTTTATGGTATGCAGAGACTGATGGACCCGGAAGCAGCTTGTGACTACGCATTCATCGGTTACATCCTGAAAAATGGTACCGCTGTAAATAACGGCGAAGTACCGGTTGAGGAGCTTGGCGTTAAGGCCCTGGACGAAAAGACCGTTGAGATCACACTTGAGCATCCGGCAGTTTACTTTGAAAGCATGGTTTCTATGTGTTCTTTAGGACCTGCAAGAAAAGACCTTGTTGAAAAATACGGCGCAGAGTACGCAGCAGACCCGGAAAAAGCAGCTTACAACGGACCGTTCGTAATGTCTGAGTGGAAACATGGCGATGAACTTGTTATGGCAAAGAATCCGGATTACTGGGATGCAGACAGCATTAAGCTGGATGAGATCTGCATTAAGACCGTAGCTGATGCTAAGACCGCAGTTGCTATGTGGGAGCAGGGCGAGGTTGATATCACTGTCGTTCCGACTGAGCTGACCAAACAGTACGAAGAGAATTCTGAATTCTACTTCACAGGTGCTGATGACTATATCATGCTGAACCAGACAGAGGGTAAAGTTCTTGCTAACAAGAACCTGAGATTTGCTCTTAACTATGGTATCAACAGAAAAGAATACAACACTCTGGTTAACAACGATGTTTACGAAGTTGCACAGAGACTGGTACTGCCGAACGTAACATCTGCAGATACCACTTACGGAGAGGCTTATCCGTATGAGCCGTTCCCGCTTGAGAATGATGAAGCAAAAGCAAAAGAATATATTGATGCAGCAGTAAAAGAGCTCGGTGTAGCTTCTGCAGCAGACATCAAGATCACACTCCTTACCACCGATACAGAAGGTGCTAAGAAGCAGGCAGAGGTTCTTCAGGAGCAGTTCCAGAAGAATCTTGGAATCACAGTTGAGATTGATCAGGTAACCTACAAACAGAGACTGGAAAGAGAACAGAAACTGGATTACGATATGGTAGTAACCGGATGGGTACCGGACTACTCTGACGCTTATTCTTATCTTGAACTGTGGATCAGCGACGGACAGTACAACCACAGCGGATACAATAATCCGAGATACGATGAGCTTCTGAAAGGCTCTCAGACAGAGACAGATGCAAAGGCAAGACAGGATATGCTGTTTGAGGCAGAGAAAATCTTCCTTGAAGAGGATGCCGCTTTAGTACCGCTTCAGCTTCGCCGTGATCAGTATCTTGTAAATCCGAAGATCGAGAACTTCAATGTTTACTTCGTTGGATACGACTTCAACCTGGTTTATGCTGATATTGCGGAATAATCTGTAATACATCTATAGCATGTGATACAGCCGAAGGGGGCAAAAGCCCTGCGGAAGCTGCAAAATGAATTGTCGGGAGGGGGATCTGGTTACAGCCCCCTCTTTGACGGTTTTGATTATCCGGAGACGTGGTGTGGGATAATCAAAACCGTCAAGGCAATGAAGAAGGAGAGAGGAGAAACGCATGGCAAAATATATTACGAAGAGAGTTTTGCTTGCTATCGTGACGCTGTTTGTCCTGACCAGTGTTGTGTTTGTGCTGGTGCGCCTGATGCCCGGAGATCCGTTTACGAGCGATAAGATGACGCCGGAGATCAAGGCGAACCTGGAAGCATATTATGGATTGGATAAACCGCTGCCGGTGCAGTATGTTACCTATATGAAAAACGTCCTTCGTGGAGATCTGGGATATTCCATGAAATATGAAGGACGTACAGTAAACCGTATTATCGCAGAATCATTCCCGTATTCTGCAGACCTGGGAGTGCGTGCGCTTTGTTTCGCATTTTTCTTTGGAATTATTCTGGGAATTATCGCGGCTTTGAACCGGGGAAAGAAATTGGACTTCGTCTGTATCCTGATCGCGATCATTGGTACTTCGATCCCGGACTTTATCATGGGATCCCTGCTCCAGTATTTCTTTGGAATCAAATGGGGGCTTTTGCCGGTTGCGCAGTATACCAGTTTTAAGCATACGATCATGCCGGCCATAGCGGTAGGATTCTATACCCTGGCATCGGTTTCACGTCTGATGCGCTCCAGTATGCTGGAGGTGGTTACCTCAGATTACACAAAGACTGCAAGGGCCAAGGGACTTTCCGAATTCCGTGTTACGTTCAAGCATCAGATCAGAAATGCGATCACCCCGATCATTACGATCATGGGACCGACGGTTGCGTCCGTATTAACCGGGACCTTCGTAATCGAAGCGCTGTTCGCAATTCCTGGTATGGGAAGATATTATGTGGAAAGTATCAACATGAATGATTATACGATGGTACTTGGTATGACGATTTTCTACGGTGCATTCCTGGTTATTGCGATTTTGGTTGTAGATATCCTGTATGGTATCGTAGATCCGAGAATCCGTCTCAGCGGTAAGAAAAGGTAGGTGACAGGAAATGGCTGAAATTACAAGAGACAAATTTAAAGTGATCGGTAAAAACTTAAAGAGTATGGAGTCCATTTCCCGTCCGAATATCGGATACTGGCAGGATGCATGGAGACGAATCCGTAAGAATAAGATCGCATTCTTCTCATTGTGCCTGATTGGACTGTATATACTTCTGGCGATTTTTGCGCCGATGTTTAGTAAATATAATTTTGCTTCGCAGAGTGTGGAGGAGATGAATCAGAGCTTCTCAAGTGCACACTGGTTTGGAACAGACTCTCTGGGACGTGATCTGTGGGTGCGTGCATGGATGGGAGCGAGAGTATCATTTACCATCGGTTTTGCGGCCAGTATTATTAATGCATGTGTAGGATCTGTCATGGGAGGTATCTCCGGCTTCTACGGCGGCAAGGTGGATATGCTGATCCAGCGTATTGTAGACGTACTCTACGGTATCCCGAGTATGATCGTTACGATTCTTTTGATGCTGGTGGTTGGAAACGGTGTACATTCTCTGATTCTGGCAATGTGCTGCGTAGGATGGATCGGAAGCTGCCGTTTTGTCCGCGGTGAGGTGCTCAAGCTTCGCGAGTCAGATTTCGTGGCGGCTGCAAAAGTTCTCGGCGTGCCGGATATCGTGATTATTGTAAAACACATTTTACCGAATATTATGGGTCTTATTATTACGAACCTTACGATGGCGATCCCGGGAGCGATCTTCCAGGAGGCTTTCCTCAGTTACATCGGCCTGGGTATCAAGCCGCCTGGGTGCAGCTGGGGTGTTCTGGCGAAGGATGGTATCGCACAGCTTCGTATTCACCCGTATCAGGTAGTGGTTCCGGCAGTGCTGATCTGTACGACCATGCTTGCACTGAACCTGCTTGGAGACGGACTTCGTGATGCATTTGACCCGAAACTCAGAGGAACGGATTAGGAAAGGAGAGTTAAAAGATGGAAAATATATTAGAAGTAAAGAATCTGACGTTCTCCTTTCACACCTATGGAGGGGTCGTTAAGGCTGTACGTGATGTCAGCTTCGACGTGCGCCCGGGAGAAATCCTTGGGATCGTAGGAGAGTCCGGATGTGGAAAGAGCGTTACTTCCTCCTGCATTATGAGACTGAATCCGGAACCACCGGGATTCTTTGAGGGCGGCGAGATTCTTTATAAAGGGAAAGATGTCCTGAAAATGAATAAGAAAGAGCTGCGCCAGATGCGTGGAACGGAGATTGGTTTCATTTTCCAGGATCCGATGACTTCTCTGAATCCGACCATGAAGATCGGAAAACAGATTGAAGAAGTTTTTGTAGGTAATAAGCAGATGAGTGCTGCCGAAAAGAAACAGAAAGCACTGGAAATCCTGAAGCTGGTGGGTATTTCTGATGGGGAACGCCGTTACAAACAGTATCCTCATGAGCTGTCCGGCGGTATGAAACAGCGTGTTATGATCGCGATTGCTCTGGTAGGCAGCCCGAGTATCGTTATCGCTGACGAACCGACCACCTCTCTGGACGTTACCATTGAAGCGCAGATTCTGGATCTGCTTAAGAACCTCCAGAAAACACTGGGAACTTCTATTATTCTGATTACCCATGACCTGGGTGTAATCGCAAAACTCTGCGATCGTGTACTGGTAATGTACGGTGGTAAGATCGTGGAGAGAGGTACGGCGGATGAGATTTTCTATGAGACCAGCCATCCGTACACCAAGGGACTGCTGCAGTCCATTGCAAGACTGGATACCGCAAAAGGTGAGAAACTGAAACCAATCGAAGGGACACCACCTGATCTGTTCTCCCCTCCGTCTGGTTGTCCGTTTGCCGCGCGGTGTGAGTATTGTATGGACATTTGTAAAGAGATGCCGCCGGAGACATATTGTTTATCGGATGAGCATGAGACCTGCTGCTGGCTGCAGCATGAATTTGCGCCGGATAACGATATGAGAAAACCGCAGGCAGTGAAGAAAGGAGAGGTGGAATAATGGCAAATAATGAGACAAAACAGCCTCTCGTACAGGTGAAAAATTTATGTAAATACTTTCAGATCAGCAGAAAAGAGACTCTGAAAGCGGTGGACGACGTAAGCTTCGACATTTATAAAGGTGAGACTGTCAGTCTGGTTGGAGAGTCAGGCTGTGGAAAATCTACTACCGGACGCTGCATGATCCGTTTGTATGACCTTACAAAAGGACAGGTGATCTATGACGGCAAGGATATTTCCAAACTGTCCCGTGCAGAGCAGAAGGCATTCTGCAGAAAAGTACAGATGATCTTCCAGAATCCATACTCTTCTCTGAATCCGCGTATGACGGTTAAGGAGATCGTAGGAGAAGGCTTAAAGCAGCATGGAATGTCTGCCAAGGAAGTGGATGAGAGAGTAGAGAAGCTGCTGGAGACGGTTGGACTTAACAAAGACCATATGTCCCGTTTCCCGCATGAGTTCTCCGGAGGACAGCGCCAACGTATCGGTATCGCCCGTGCTCTTTCCGTTGAACCGGAATTCATCATCTGCGACGAGCCGATCTCAGCGCTTGACGTATCGATTCAGGCGCAGGTGATCAATATGCTGAAGAACCTGCAGGAGAACATGGGACTGACTTATCTTTTCATCGCCCATGACCTCAGCGTGGTAAAATATATTTCCGACCGTGTGGTAGTTATGTATCTTGGAACCATGGTGGAGACGGCTGAGACAGAAGAGCTTTTCGCTAATCCGACTCATCCGTACACCCAGGCTCTGCTCTCTGCGATTCCGGAGGCGGACCCGCATAAGGCAAAAGCAAATGAGCGTATCCCGATCAAAGGGGAGATTCCAAGCCCGATCAATCCGAAGAACTGCTGCCGTTTCGCGGAGCGCTGCCAGTATGCTACGGAGCGGTGCTTTAAAGAGATGCCTCAGCTGAAAGAGATCCGGCCGGGACACATGGTTGCATGTCATTTGACGGGACAATAGGGTTTTTAGAATTGGAATAAAATGAATTGTAAAAGGCAAGTGGTTTTCCAGGAGGAAGCCACTTGTTTTTTGATGGTTTTTTTGAAAAAGCATAGTGCTTTTGGGAGTAATGGATGTGGTTTTCGCTCATAGGAGGTGAGGTGTTTTCGGACACGTGTGAAAGAAAATTCTGAGACATTGGCGTTCGTTGACACTGTGAATAAAAGGGACTATAATAAACCCAGTATATCTGCCGCAAAATGGACTGGGCGGCGGCACAGTAGGAGCCTGAAAGGAGAATGGAGATGGATACGAATAAATTGAACCGTATATTAAGCGCGATGAAGGAGCAGGGCATCCCCCAGATGATCATTTCGGATCCGCCGGCCATTTATTATTTGACCGGTAAATGGATCATGCCGGGTGAGCGGCTTCTGGCGCTGTATTTAAATATAAACGGAAATCATAAACTGGTGATCAACCGGTTATTCCCGCAGGAAAAGGATTTGGGAGTGGAGCTGGTATGGTACGATGATATTGAAGATGGCGTGGAGATTTTAAGCAGATTTGTGGAAAAGGATAAAACGATAGGAATCGATAAATGCTGGCCGGCACGTTTCCTCTTGAGACTGCAGGAACTTGGAGCCGGCAGCCGGTTTGTGAACGGCTCCCTGATCGTGGACTATGTTCGCATGGTGAAGGATGAACATGAACAGCAGCTTATGCGGGAAGCATCCCTTGCGAACGATAAGGTGATGGCAGAGTTGATCCCGCTTGTTGGAAAAGGGTTCACAGAAGCAGAACTGGATAAAAAAGTGCGCGAAATGTATGCAAAAAGCGGACATTCCAGCGTGTCCTTCGATCCGATCACAGCTTATGGCAAATCAGGCGCTGATCCGCATCACATGACTGACGATACAAAGGGAAAACGCGGTGATAGTGTGGTACTGGATATAGGTGGTATTTTGAATGATTATTGTTCCGATATGACCAGAACAGTTTTTCTCGGCGAAGTCTCCGAGAAAGCCCGCGAGGTGTATGAGGTAGTCAAAGAAGCACAGCAAAGAGGGATTGAGGCGGCAAAACCGGGTAATCGGATGTGTGACGTGGATCTGGCGTGCAGAAACTATATTGAAGAGAAAGGCTATGGAGAATATTTTACTCACCGGACCGGGCATTCTATTGGGATGGAAGATCATGAGTACGGGGATGTTTCTTCAGTAAATACAGATGTGATTCAGGTGGGCCAGTGTTTCTCTATCGAGCCGGGAATTTATCTGATGGATGAGGGAATTGGAGTCAGAATTGAAGACTTGGTCCTGATCACAGAGGATGGCTGTGAGGTGCTGAATCATTTTACAAAGGATTTGATCATTGTTCCAATGGAATAAGCATGGTTAAGGTTCCTGTAAATCTTAAATGTTCATGAATATTTAAGATTTGCAGGTGGCTAAAACAGGGAATTTGGTTGACAAGAAAAGAAAAAAAAGATAGTATATAAAGATGTAATTGTAAACTTTGCGTCACATGGATGTAATATTTTTGTAACCATTGAGCGGGAAAACTACTGAAATGTATAAAGGGGATACGCAGGATAGTTACTGGGGTTTGTGATAAGATGCGGTAGAGAGCTGCCGGGGGCTGTTTTTCAAAGAAGCCGCAGAGTATGCGAGAGTGGAGAGAATATGGAACAGAAGAAAAGAAGACGTAACAGTTCACACCAGGATAGGAGCGTCAATGATAATAGAAATGTAAGGAGTATCAATAACCGCCGCGAAGTAAGCCGTAGAAGCAAGGGGAAAGACCGCTATTTTTACGAGGATAACAGGAGAGACATACCGCAGTCTCATGATGATTATTATCATTCAAGTTCACAGAGGTTGAAGCAATCAAGTGCTAAAGCGGCAAAGCGGTTGAAGGAAAATGAAATGCATAAATCCAGGGAAAGCTCTGCTTATGATAACGGGAGAAACAGGCAAAAAAGACGGCGGGCAAGACAGAAGAACGGAATCAGTAAAGCAATTGGCATTATGATGGTGATTGTTCAGTTTGTATTGTCGGTTGTTCTGGTTGTGAATGTGTTATTCTTTAATATGCTGACGAATACCTATATTATGATACTGATTGGAGTGCTGTTGATTCTGCTCGGTATTACGCTGCTGACACAGATTGGCGCCAGGGGGAAAGGAATTGGGGGGAAGATATTCTGTCTCTTTCTTTGTGTAGTGCTTGGTTCGGGTTCCTTCTATATAGGTAAAGTATACGATGCGATCCAGAAGGTAGTTGGAAGCGACAAGATGACCAGTTCTATGGTGGTGGCTGTCCGGGTTGATGATAGCGCTGAAAAGCTGGAAGATACTGTAGCGTATACCTATGGCGTTCAATATGCTACCGGCGGTGAGCAGATGAGGTCTGTGATCCGGCATGTGGAAAAAGAACTGGGACAGGAGATACAGAAGAATCAATATGATAGTATGATTGAGGAGGCAAAGGCGCTTCTTAATGATGAAGTTGATGCGATTGTGTATAATTCTGGTCAGACAGGAATTATTGAGGAGCAGATTCCGACGTTTTCTGAAGAAGTCAGGGTCATTTATACACACAAGATTGTCGCAGAGATTGAGAACGATGCTCTGGATACAAGTGTAAGTGAGCCATTTGCTGTATATTTGAGCGGCATGGATACTTATGAAGAGATTTCCTCGGCGGACAGAAGTGATGTGAATATCGTTGCCGTTGTTAACCCGAAGAGTCATCAGGTGCTTCTGGTTACGACACCGAGAGATTATTATGTGCCAATTCCTAATGTGTCCGGTGGACAGGAAGATAAGCTGACTCACGCGGGAATATACGGAGTAGAGGCATCTATGGCAACGCTGGAAGAACTGTATGAGTTGGATATCCAATTCTTCGGAAGAGTGAATTTTACTTCCATGATCAATATTGTTGATGCCCTTGGGGGACTGGATGTAGAATCAGATGCGGCTTTTACGACATCTGCTGATTCAGAACATATTATGGATGTAAAGGAAGGAATGAATCATTTCAACGGGAAGGAAGCGTTGGCATTTTGCCGTGAGAGACACAACCTTCCGGATGGCGACAACGCTCGCGGAAGACATCAACAGGCCGTTATAACGGCAATCATTAAGAAGATGGTATCACCTGCGATGCTTAGAGGGGCAATAGATATTATAGAAACCGTGAGCGACGGAGTGGATACCAATATGAGCATGGAGCAGATTCAGTCGCTGATCAAGACTCAGTTAAGAACGAATGCTAAATGGAATATTTACTCAGTCTCGGCAGAAGGCACAGGAAGCAAGGATATTTGTTATTCATCTGGAGATACCCCGTTGTATGTAACGATTCCGGATGAAACATCGGTTGCCAATATCATTGATCTGATTAATCGGGTAGAGGAAGGGGAAGTCCTGGAAGGCTCTGCGGTGACAGAACAATAAAGTGGTTTAGGATAATGTAAAATCAAGGCATTTCGGCAAAAATATTTACCGGAATGCCTTGACTTTTTTTCGCGCATATACTACAATAACCTAGCGTGCATGAAAATGAAGCGTTATTTTTGTGCGCAATTTAAACAGAAGATGTTTAAAACGTAACCAATTATTACATCATAGGAGGTGAAAGGAATGCCAACATTCAACCAGTTAGTAAGAAAAGGCCGTGAAACAGCTGTTAAGAAATCTACTGCTCCGGCACTCCAGAAAGGGTATAACTCTCTGAGAAAAAGAGCTACAGACGTATCTGCACCGCAGAAGAGAGGTGTCTGCACCGCAGTTAAGACAGCTACACCGAAGAAGCCGAACTCAGCTCTTCGTAAGATCGCCAGAGTACGTCTTTCTAACGGAATCGAAGTAACAAGCTATATCCCGGGAGAAGGTCACAACCTTCAGGAGCATAGCGTGGTTCTGATCCGTGGAGGCCGTGTTAAGGACCTTCCTGGTACAAGATACCACATCGTTCGTGGAACGCTTGATACAGCAGGTGTTGCTAAGAGACGCCAGGCTCGTTCTAAGTACGGTGCTAAGAGACCGAAAGACGCAAAGAAAAAATAAGCACTCATTAGCGTAAGCAAAAGTGCATCAGGTTCTTCTGATTCAGAAGAACGATCAATGAAACGCGAAAATATCGTATCACAAACAGAACTATGAGGATTATAGTTGGTTGCGGGTTTAATCCGGATAAAACTGCCGCAGGCAGGAAGAAAAGGATGTCCCCGTGAGCCGATGACACATAGAGAGACACATGTGAGTACCGATGAATTATTCAGGCAGAGCTAAGGCTTTGCAAATATGTATAAGGAGGGAAGAACCGTGCCACGTAAAGGACATACTCAGAAAAGAGACGTATTAGCGGACCCATTATACAATAATAAAGTAGTTACCAAACTTATCAACAACATCATGCTGGATGGTAAGAAAGGTGTAGCTCAGAAGATTGTATATGGCGCATTTGAAAGAGTTGCAGCAAAGACTGACAAACCGGCGATTGAAGTGTTCGAGGAGGCTATGAACAACATCATGCCGGTACTGGAAGTTAAGGCAAGACGTATCGGTGGAGCGACCTACCAGGTACCGATCGAGGTAAGAGCTGACAGAAGACAGGCTCTGGCACTCCGCTGGCTGACATTGTATTCTCGTAAAAGAGGAGAGAAGACAATGGAAGAGAGACTGGCAAACGAGATTCTTGATGCAGCAAACAACACTGGTGCATCTGTAAAGAAGAAAGAAGATATGCACAAGATGGCAGAGGCGAACAAAGCATTTGCTCATTATCGCTTCTAAGATTCGCCGGGTGCTACTAATTATTAGGAGGAAAAGATCTTGGCTGGAAGAGAATATCCATTAGAGAGAACCAGGAACATCGGTATCATGGCTCATATTGATGCAGGTAAGACCACTCTGACAGAGCGTATCTTATACTATACCGGTGTTAACTATAAGATTGGTGATACTCATGAAGGTACTGCTACCATGGACTGGATGGAACAGGAGCAGGAAAGAGGTATCACAATTACTTCAGCAGCTACGACATGTCACTGGACTTTGGAAGATCATACAAAGCCGAAAAAAGGTGCTCTCGAACATCGTATCAACATCATCGATACTCCGGGACACGTTGACTTTACCGTAGAAGTTGAACGTTCACTTCGTGTACTCGATGGTGCCGTAGGTGTATTCTGTGCTAAGGGTGGTGTTGAACCTCAGTCAGAAAACGTATGGCGTCAGGCAGACACATACAATGTACCGCGAATGGCTTTCATCAATAAGATGGACATTTTAGGTGCAGATTTCTACAATGCAGTAGAACAGATTAAGACCAGATTAGGTAAGAACGCGATCGTTCTTCAGCTTCCGATCGGAAAAGAAGATGATTTCAAGGGAATCATCGATTTGATGGAGATGGAAGCATATATCTACAATGACGATAAGGGAGATGACATCACCGTATGTGAGATCCCGGACGATATGAAGGATGATGCTGAGCTCTATCATCAGGAATTGATCGAAAAGATCTGTGAGTTAGATGATGATCTGATGATGATGTATCTGGAAGATGAGATTCCGTCAAATGAAGAGCTGAAAGCCGTTCTTAGAAAAGCAACATGTGAATGTACAGCAGTACCGGTTTGCTGTGGTTCTGCGTACAGAAACAAAGGTGTTCAGAAGCTTCTGGACGCGATTCTTGAATACATGCCGGCTCCGACCGACATCCCGGCTATCAAGGGTGTTGACGAGGACGGCAACGAAGTAGAGAGACATTCTTCTGATGAAGAGCCGTTCTCTGCTCTGGCATTCAAGATCATGACAGACCCGTTCGTAGGTAAGCTTGCTTACTTCCGTGTATATTCAGGAACCATGAACTCAGGTTCTTATGTTCTGAATGCTACCAAAGGCAAGAAAGAGCGTGTTGGACGTATCCTGCAGATGCATGCCAACAAGAGAGCAGAGCTTGATAAAGTGTACTCAGGAGATATCGCAGCGGCGATCGGATTTAAGTTCACTACAACAGGTGATACCATCTGTGACGAGCAGCATCCGGTAATCCTTGAGTCCATGGAGTTCCCGGAACCGGTTATCGAGCTTGCGATCGAGCCGAAGACCAAGGCTTCTCAGGGTAAACTTGGTGAGTCACTTGCTAAGCTTGCTGAGGAAGACCCGACCTTCCGTGCTCATACAGATCAGGAGACAGGCCAGACCATTATCGCTGGTATGGGTGAGCTTCATCTGGAGATCATCGTTGACCGTCTGCTCCGTGAGTTTAAGGTAGAGGCCAATGTTGGTGCACCTCAGGTTGCATACAAAGAGTCCTTCACCAAGGCGGTTGAAGTTGACAGCAAGTACGCAAAACAGTCCGGTGGACGTGGACAGTACGGACACTGTAAAGTTAAATTCGAGCCGATGGATGTCAATGGCGAGGAGACCTACAAGTTTGAGTCTAGCGTTGTCGGCGGTGCGATTCCGAAGGAATACATCCCGGCTGTAGGCGAAGGTATCGAGGAGGCTATGAAGGCTGGTATCCTGGGAGGATTCCCGGTAGTAGGTATCTATGCGAATGTATACGACGGATCTTACCATGAAGTCGACTCTTCCGAGATGGCATTCCACATTGCAGGATCTCTTGCATTCAAGGATGCTATGAAGAAAGCAGACCCGATTCTGCTTGAGCCTATCATGAAGGTAGAAGTAACCATGCCGGAAGAATACATGGGAGACGTTATCGGTGATATCAACTCTCGTCGCGGACGTATTGAAGGTATGGATGACCTTGGCGGCGGCAAGATCGTCAGAGGTTATGTACCGCTTTCCGAGATGTTCGGATACTCTACAGACCTTCGTTCCAGAACGCAGGGACGTGGAAACTACTCAATGTTCTTCGAGAAATATGAGCCGGTTCCGAAGTCTGTACAGGAAAAGGTATTATCCAATAAAAACGCATAAAAAATGCGAAAAAGGCTTGAAAATATACGGCATTTGAAATATAATCAAACTTAGCCGAGTAAAAAATCGAAACAAAAAATGCCCGGAAAGGGTGCTATATTTAAGGAGGATATTCAAAATGGCAAAAGCTAAATTTGAAAGAAACAAACCGCATTGTAATATCGGTACCATTGGACACGTTGACCATGGTAAAACAACTCTTACTGCTGCTATTACCAAGACTCTTGCTGAAAGAGTAGCTGGTAACGCTGCTGTAGATTTCGAGAACATCGACAAAGCACCGGAAGAAAGAGAGCGTGGTATCACAATCTCTACTGCACACGTTGAGTATGAGACAGAGGCTCGTCACTATGCTCACGTAGACTGCCCGGGACATGCTGACTACGTTAAGAACATGATCACTGGTGCTGCTCAGATGGATGGAGCTATCCTTGTTGTAGCTGCTACCGACGGTGTTATGGCTCAGACAAGAGAGCACATCCTGCTTTCTCGTCAGGTAGGTGTACCGTACATCGTAGTATTCATGAACAAATGTGATATGGTTGATGACGAAGAGCTTCTTGAACTGGTTGAGATGGAGATCCGTGAACTTCTTGATGAGTATGAGTTCCCGGGAGATGACACTCCGATTATCCAGGGATCTGCTCTGAAGGCTCTTGAAGATCCGTCAGGCGAGTGGGGAGACAAGATCATGGAACTGATGGCTGCAGTTGACAGCTACATTCCGGATCCGCAGCGTGAGACAGACAAACCGTTCCTGATGCCGGTAGAGGACGTATTCTCTATCACAGGACGTGGTACTGTTGCTACTGGTAGAGTAGAGCGTGGTACTCTTCATGTATCTGATGAAGTAGAGATCGTTGGTATCAAAGAAGAAACACGTAAAGTAGTTGTAACAGGTGTTGAGATGTTCCGTAAGCTTCTTGACGAGGCTCAGGCTGGTGACAACATCGGTGCTCTTCTTCGTGGTGTTCAGAGAGACGAGATCGAAAGAGGACAGGTACTTGTTAAACCGGGTTCAGTAAAATGCCATAGCAAATTTACTGCACAGGTTTACGTTCTGACCAAAGATGAAGGTGGACGTCATACTCCGTTCTTCAACAACTACAGACCGCAGTTCTACTTCAGAACAACTGACGTTACCGGTGTTTGCGAACTTCCGGAAGGAACCGAGATGTGCATGCCTGGTGATAACGTAGAGATGACAGTTGAACTGATTCATCCGGTAGCTATGGAGCAGGGTCTTCGTTTCGCTATCCGTGAAGGCGGACGTACAGTAGGATCAGGCCGTGTTGCTACTATCATCGAGTAATAATCGGTATTGATATATCGTATATGAGGTAATGAAAACAGGGAGAATGCTTGCATTCTCCCGTTTTTTATTATTTAACCGAAATGCTGGGGCTTCGCGGTGTTCTGTGCCAGCTATTTCAATGGAACGATGCAATAAAATTGACTTTTAGAAAATGTGAAATGATTGAGTTTGATAAAGAGGAGCGTATGGAACTTGAAAAAAGGGAGAAAATTGTTATAATCGGTGCTGCAATCCTTGATATATTAGTTTCACCGGCAGAAAGAAGTGTATTTGATACTGGCTCGTTCCCGGCAGATGCGATCAGCATGTCGTTTGGAGGAGATGCTCTTAATGAAGCAACAGTTTTGTCTGCTTTGGGTAAGAAAGTGTATCTTATCACAGTGATAGGTGATGATCACGCAGGAACGCTCATTTTGGACCACTGCGCCAGACAGCGGATTGAGCTTGTGGGTGAGTGCTCAAGAGTGGGCCTTCAGACTGGGATTAATGTGGTGTTGGTACAAGAAAATGGAGAACGGAATTTTCTCACGAATCGCAACGGAAGCCTGCGTAAACTCAGGATTTCCGATATTCCTCTTGGTTTCCCGGAGGATGCAGGCATTTTGTGTTTTGCGAGTATTTTCGTGTTCCCGGAAATTGGATGCCGAGAGATGGCAGACATTTTCAAGTCTGCAAAGGATCAAGGGCTTATCGTCTGTGCTGATATGACAAAAAGAAAGAATAATGAGACTTTGGAGGATATTTCAGAGGCTCTTAAGTATGTCGATTATCTTATGCCCAATGAAGAAGAGGCATTTCTGATCACGGGTGAAAAAGAGGTGCCAGAAGCAGCGGAGGCTTTTTTGCGTGCAGGTGTAGGGAATGTAGTGATTAAATGCGGAAAACGGGGATGCTATATTTGTGATCGCAGAACAAAAAAATATGTGCCTGCTGCGGAGAATGTGAAGTGTATTGATACCACAGGGGCGGGAGATAGTTTTGCTGCGGGTTTTCTTTATGGACTTTCAGAAGGTTGGTCATTGGAAGCGTGTGCTGTTCATGCCAACAGATGCGGGGCATATGCAGTGTCTGCCCTTGGCGCAACCGACTGGTGCCAAAGTAGTGAGCTGGTAATTGGACGATGAGATATGGCAAAGGATATTTTGCGGAATAAGAAGGACGCCGTACACACGAAAGGTGTATCGGCGTCCTGATTCGTCTTATCAGCAGCTTATTTCACATTAGCCTCATAGGTAGCCTTGGCATCCCGGATCAGTTTATCGAATTTATCAGCGTCCCACGCCGCACGTCCGGTAAACAGGCCGTCGATAGAAGGCTGAACAATCAGCTCGTTGGCATTACCCGGATTTACGCTGCCGCCATAGAGCACAGGGATATCTTTTGAAGCATCACCGAAGATCTCCTGCAGGCATCCTTTGATTACCTTGTGCATCTCTTCCGCATAGTCCGCACTTGCGGGAGTTCCGTTTACACCGATAGACCATACCGGCTCATAAGCAACCCAGATCTTTCCGACCTGTTCTGCCGGAACATCGTGGAATCCAACTTTAAGCTGTGTGCGCAGCACTTCTGCACTGATACCGAAATTCTTTTCTTCGGCTGTCTCGCCGATACATAATAAAGTAGTAAATCCGTGGTTCAAAGCGGCTTTTACTTTCTTGTTCTCTTCAACATCTGTTTCTCCGAAAACATGGCGTCTCTCAGAGTGGCCGATCATAACCAGATCAAGTCCCAGCTCTTTCAGCATAAGCGGGGAAATCTCTCCGGTAAACTGTCCCTGATCCTCCCAGCACATATTCTGTGCACCTAACATCACGTAATTGCGGTCTACTTTAGAAGTAGCGCTCTCCAAAGTGGTATAAGACGGGATGATAAACAGCTCGATCTCGTCACGGCTGATGTCTTTGGTGTTTTCCACCAATTTCTGCAAATAAGCAACTGTCTCCTGAATGGTCTTATACATCTTCAGGTTGCTTCCGAAATAAAGTTTTTTCTGCATGTTGTCCTCCTAATAAAATACATCTCTATGATTGTATCCAATTCCCTTATCCAAAAGTATACTACTAAAACGAAAAAAACACAATACTAAAGATGCCAATTTTTTAACAAACGAAAAAACGAAAGCAAACGAAAAAATGAGGCTATTTATTTATGAAAAGTGCATAAAAATGATATCCTAAAAATATGAAACATAACAAAAATGAAAAAAACAGTTGAAAAAACACAAGAAATAATATAGAATTAGAAACAAGAAAAGAACGAAACAAAAATAAAAACGAAACGAAAACGAAAGGAAGAGAAAAATGAGCGAAACAAAATTCAAACCAGTAACAGCCATCACCATGGGAGACCCTGCAGGAATCGGACCGGAGATCGTAGTAGGAACTATGCTTGATGAGAGTATTCATGAATGCTGCAAGCCGTTCGTGATTGGAAGTATTGCAATCCTGGAAAGAGCAGCTAAGGTTCTTGGAAAAGAACTGAAATACAACAAGATTTCAGATCCGTCCGAAGCAAAGTATGAGTACGGTACAGTAGACGTTCTGGAGACCGGCGATTATGACACAGACTCCATCAAATGGGGCGAGGTTCAGGCACTGGCAGGTCAGATGGCAATCGACTGGATCATGAAATCCATCGAGCTTGGAATGGCTAAGAAGGTAGATGCAGTTTCCACCTCTCCGATCCATAAAGGCGCAATCAAGCTGGTAGGCATCAAAGAGCCGGGACATACCGAGATTTATCAGCACCAGACCAATTCTCCGTATGCACTTACCATGTTCGCATGCCACAAGCTGAGAGTATTCTTTGTAAGCCGCCATATGTCACTTGTAGATGCATGCCATTATGCAACAAAAGAAGTAGTACTTGAAAATGTGATCAACATTGACAAAGAACTCCGCAAGATCGGAATTGAGAATCCGCTGATCGCAGTAGCAGGCTTGAACCCGCACAACGGTGACAACGGACTCTTCGGAACCGAAGAGATCACAGACCTTGGACCGGCAGTAAAAGCAGCTCAGGAGATGGGAATCAACGCAGTAGGACCGTGCCCGGCAGACTCCGTATTCCACATCGGAAAATCAGGCAAATACGATGCGATTCTTTCTCTCTATCATGATCAGGGACACATTGCATGTAAGACACTGGATTTTGAAAAATCCGTAACACTGACCTTCGGACTTCCGTTCATCAGAAGCTCTGTTGACCACGGAACAGCATTTGATATCGCAGGAAAGGCAATCGCAAACAGCATCAGCCTGATCGAATCCACAAAGGTTGTTGCAGAGTACGCAGCAAAACAGCATGAGAAAGAAGTGTAGGATACAGGTTTTACTGATAGAAAGAGAGGTTTAAGATATGCCGCTTATAGGAGTAGTAGCAGATGATCTGACCGGAGGCACTACCACAGGTGTTCTCCTTGCAAGAAGCAAAGCAAGAACCGCTGTATTCTTTAATGTAGAGGCAGCGTCCAAGGCGCAGGAAGTTGAGGAGCTGGATGCGATTGTTATCAGTAGCAACAGCCGCCCTCTTCCGGCAAACGAAGCATATGCGAAAGTAAAAGATGCAACTATTGCCCTGAAAAATATGGGTGTGAAATATTTCCAGAAACGTACGGATACCACCATGCGCGGTGGAATCGGCGTAGAGATTGACGCCATGCTTGACCAGCTTGAGGAAGATACGGTAGCGGTAGTCGTTCCGGCTATGCCTCAGTCCCGCAGAATCCTGGTTGGCGGATATTCCGTGATCGACGGGGTAGCGCTGATCAATACACCGGTTGCACAGGATGTCAGAACTCCTGTGAAGGAGAACTTCATCCCCCGTCTTCTCGCAGGACAGACCCGTAGAAAAGTAGGTCTTGTCACTCTTGATAAGGTGCTCGCAGGCGATGAAGTAATCGCAGAAGCACTGAAAGAGCAAAGAGAAGCAGGGTGTCAGGTTATCGTAGTGGATGCGATTACGTTGGAAGATGTAGATAATATCGCACAGGCATGTATTTCTCTTAGTTGGGATGTTGTTACCGTAGACCCAGGCCCGTTCACTTCTAAGATGGCATTCCACAGAAGCCTGATCGGAATCGAGGAGCCGAACACTCCGCCGGAAGCAGACGAAGCAGGAAAAACAGTCCTGATCGCAGCAGGAAGTGCGACTCCGGTTACAAAGAAACAGATGGAAGTGCTCTGTCAGGATTCGCGCCATGTACGTGTCAGCGTAGAGCCGGTGCCGCTCATCGACGGTGGAGAAGCAGCATTAAATGAGGTACATAGAGCTGTAGAAACAGCGATGGAATTTATGAACAGTGAGGTACAGCCAAGGGCAGTCCTTTTTGAGACCGCACTTCACGGTGAGCTTTTGAACCTGAACGAGGAAGATAATAAGAGACACTATCCGGGCGGCATGAGCGCAGACAGAATCAATGCCGGACTTGGAATGATCATTTCTCAGATGCTTGAAAAAGTAGGAAGAGAAAAAGTAGCAGGACTTTATACAACGGGCGGAGATACCATGGTAAATGTGTGTCAGCAGCTTGGTGTAGAGTGTATAGAGGTTATAGATTATGTGATTCCGCAGACAGATATCGGCAGACTTGTAGGAAACTATGAGGGACTTCCTGTTGTAGGCAAGGGGGGACTTACAGGTGTCGATACTTCGGCTTGTGACATTGTGAGACGTCTGTTCAGGGAAGCAGCAAGATAACGAAAGCAGAGAAAAGGAAAGTGAGGAAAAATTAATGAGCGAGAAAACAAACAACGCAGGGGAACGCAAGGACCTTGACATTCTTAACAAAATGAAAGCACTTCCGGGTGGTCTGGTAATCATCCCGCTGGTAATCGCAGTGTTACTGGCAACCTTTGTACCGCAGGTATTCCAGATCGGCGGATATGTAACCGCATTGTTCTATGAAGGAAACTCTTGTATGATGGGATTCTTCCTGATCGTCTGTGGTTCCATGATTGATATTAAACAGGTTGGTATGCCTCTTTACAAAGGTGTAATTATGACAGGCGTTAAATTTGTGCTTGGTGTAATTCTTGGTATGGTAGTAGGAGCTGTCTGCGGACCGGAAGGTTTCCTCGGAATCGCACCGTTCGTACTGATCGCAGCGATCACCAACTCCAACGGTTCTCTGTACATTTCCCTCTCTTCTCAGTTTGGTAATGCGACAGATACCGGAGCGATCTCCATTCTGTCACTGAACGACGGACCGTTCTTTACCCTGATCGCACTGGGAGCAACCGGACTTGCAAATATTCCGATCAAATCCCTGATCGCAGTATTAGTACCGCTGCTCATCGGATTTATCTGGGGTAACCTTGACAAAGGATTCCGCGATGCATGTAAGACAGCACAGCCGATCGTTACATTCTTTATGACGATCTCTATCGGCGCAAAGACAGACGTAAAGACCATCCTGACAGCCGGAGCATCCGGTATCGTACTTGGTCTGATCTCTGCAGCAACCGCAGTGCTTTTCTTCTTCATCATCAACCTTCTTCTTCCGAAGAAAGAGAGAAACGCAATGGGGGCAGCAATCGGTACAACCGCTCTGAACTCTGCTATGACACCGGCAGCAGTTGCTGAGGCTGACCCGACTATGGAAGAGTTTGTTCCGATGGCAACCGCACAGTGTGCTACCGCTTCTATCATTACTTTGTTCCTTTGCCCGTTCATCACTGCGGCATTTGACAAGTATATGCAGAAGAACAAAAAAGGCATCTACAGTCCGGAAGGCTGGGCATACTCTAAAGTGGCAAATAACTAATTACAATCTATACATACACTCTGCAAAAATGTTGTAAATAAGGTGCAAAAAAGTCCCGTTATATGTTAGAATATAAAGGGACTTTTTTATAAAAGCTTTCTGAGTGCGGAAGTGTTTTATGAAGGAGGACTTATGAATAAAATAACGGTGCATATGACAAAAGAGACATTATACGACTTTCTTTTATTCCATGCCTATTCAAAATTCAGTGGATTTTTGACTAATATATTGGGACTTGCCATCGTGTTTCTGGGGATTTCCATGTATGTGACGGGAAGAACAAGCGCTCTGAGGCTTGTGTTTTATGTGGTTGCAGCGGCAATTTTTCTCGGATATACGCCTTTTCTCTTAAAGACGAGAGCAAAGAAGCAGGTGGAGATAAATCCGGAATATAACGGCCCTGTGGAGTATACCTTTTCGGATGAAGAAGGTATTATGGTTAAGTGGGTGGATGAACAGGAGAAAACGTACGCCTGGGAAGACATTCAGCGTGCGGTGGTAACACCGAAGACTATCGGTATTTACTATGAGGCGGAGAGTGCCCTGATCATTCCCAAGCAGGATTTTGGTGAGGAATTTGCTCCCATTTTCCAGATGATCGCCCGTCATCTCGGAATGAATAATGTGAGAATGAGATAGTATCTGCACCGTTCGGAGGTTGAGATGGAAGAGCGCAGACGCGAGATACTGCAAGAGTTAAATGAATATGGCAAAGTAAAAGTGGCGGATTTGAGTAAGCGGCTTGGCTGTTCGGAAGTGACGATCCGTAATGATATCAAGATTATGGACAGGGAAGGACTGCTGAAACGTATACACGGCGGAGCGCTTCGTCTGGATAAAGGAGTTGACAGAAAATATTCTGCGGAGAGTATTTATCGGAATACGGCACGCAAGCGTCAGATCGCGGCATGCGCCTATGAATATATTGAAGAAAGAGATACGATTATTATCGATGATGCATCCAGTAGCTTTTACCTTGCGCTATATATCAAGGAACACCCGGAGAAACGAATTGCCGTGGTGACGAATTCCCTTTTGGTGGGGAACGAACTGTCAGATGTACGCCATGTGGAGCTTTATATGGTCGGCGGCCATGTGGGCGGCCATCTTGCAGCGACCATGGGGGATTCTGCGCTTCAGAACATGGAGCAGTTCCATGTAGATAAGGGATTTATCGGCGTGCACAGTATTAATTTTGATGTGGGGCTGACTTCGATCGCGACACCGCAGATGCAGATCAAGCGCGCCATATTTAAAGCGGCGGCGCAGGTATTTGTTCTGGCGGACAGCAGCAAATTCGGCGGAGGATATGTGTCTGTGATCTGCCCGGTCAATCAGGTGCATAAGATTATTACGGATTCCCAGATTGCGGCGGAATATGTAAGAAAAGCTGAGCGGGAACAGATTCCGCTTGTCATTGCGGGGGATAGGAACAGATAGTAAGAGGTCAGAGAGATACGGCATGTTCTGTCTGAAAAACCAGGAGTCAAAACAGTAAATTATGAGATATGACAGAATGAAAAAGGGACGGTTCCTTAGCCGCCCCAACAGATTTATTGCCCATGTGGAAATAGAGGGGCAGGAAGAAATTGTACATGTGAAAAATACAGGACGCTGCGCCGAGCTTTTTGTGCCCGGTGCAGTTGTTTATGTGCAGGAGAGTACGAATCCCCAGCGGAAGACCAAATGGGACCTGATCGGAGTGGAAAAAGGGAATAAGATGATCAATGTAGACTCCCAGATTCCCAATTATGCGGCGAAGGAGTGGATTGAAGAAGGCGGATTGTTTTCTGATGTACATCTGGTGAAAACGGAGACGACATATGGGTCCTCCCGATTTGACCTGTATGTGGAATATGGGGAGAAGAGGGCATTCATTGAAGTAAAAGGAGTTACGCTGGAAGAGGAAGGAAGGGTGCGCTTCCCGGACGCGCCGAGTGAGCGGGCGGTGAAGCATGTAGAAGAGCTGGTAAAAGCAGTATCGGAGGGGTATGAGGCATATGTACTCTTCGTGATTCAGATGAAAGGCGTGTGGTATTTTACGCCAAATAGGGATACCCATCCCCGCTTTGCTGATGCTCTGGAGGCGGCAGCGAAGGCCGGAGTGAAAGTGCTGGCGTACGATTGCTTTGTGACCCCAGAGTCTATCAGGCTGGCGGATCCGGTTCCGGTTGTTCTGGGGGAAACACGGCTTTATGAGCTGGCGGATCCGCTTGTGAAATGGTATCGTGAAAATAAGAGAGAGCTTCCCTGGCGGAAATCGGATATGGACCGGCAGGAGTTTGCCTATCACGTATGGGTATCGGAGATCATGCTCCAGCAAACGCGCGTAGAAGCAGTAAAACCTTATTATAAACGTTTTCTGGACGCACTTCCTACGGTGAAGGACCTGGCAGAAGCTGAGGAAGACAAGCTGTTAAAGCTTTGGGAGGGCCTGGGATATTATAACCGCATCCGCAATATGCAGAAAGCGGCCAGGCAGATCATGATAGAATATCATGGAGAATTCCCGGGAAGTTTTGAGGAAATACGCGGCCTTTCGGGAATCGGCAATTATACAGCAGGAGCAATCTCTGCCTTTGCATTCGGAATTCCAAAGCCTGCGGTGGACGGCAATGTATTGCGTGTGATTTCGAGGATTATCGCAAGCGACGAGGATATCATGAAGGCCTCCGTGAGGAAGAAGATAGAAGAGATGATCGAAGAGGTAATTCCCGTAGATGCACCTTCCGATTTTAATCAGGGACTGATTGAATTGGGTGCGATTATCTGTGTGCCGAACGGTGCGCCAAAGTGTGATATCTGCCCGGTCCGCGATTTGTGCCGTGCCAGAGAACTGGGGTGCCAGACGTATCTTCCGGTCAAAAAGAAAGAAAAAGCAAGGCGGATTCAGCCAAGGACTGTTCTTTTATTCCGTGACGGAGGGAATGTAGCCATCCGCAAACGTCCTGCCCGTGGGCTGTTGGCAGGGCTTTATGAGTTTCCGGGGCTTGATGGGTATCTTGCGATGGATGAAGTGATCGCTTACAGTAAAAGCATCGGCCTTAGCCCGATCCGTGTCGAACAATTACCGGATGTTAAACACATTTTCAGTCATGTGGAGTGGCATATGAAGGCCTATATGATCCGGGTAGATGAGTTGGAAAAACAATGTACGGAGCCGCTTCTTTTTGCTCCGTTTGAGGAAATACAGAAGACATGGGCGCTTCCGTCAGCATTTGCAGCATATCTGCCCTATGTGGCTTCGTGGACAAGGGAATAAGCGGAAACAGTCTATAAAAGACCATGCATTTTCAGGGAGTATGAAATGCATGGTCTTAGCTGCATACGTGAATGACAGTCCGGTGGAGATTCATCTCGGTTGCCAAGCATACCTGAGTGAATGTCCAGTGAACATTCATCTCGGTATCATATTATGATGGATTAAATTGTCTGCCGTGCAAGTACGGATACTCTTCTTTCAGAAGGTACATATACGATCTGATACAGAAAATACGCCATCACTCCGGCAGCGACTACGTCCACAACCGAGTGTTGCTTTAAAAACATGGTGGACAGTACGATCAGCACAGTCAGGACAAAAGAACCTTTCTGCACCCAGCGATACTGCTGGAGCTTTTCACTGTGTGAGATTGCAATATAGCATGCAATCGAATTATACACATGAAGACTGGGCAGAACATTAGTCGGCGTGTCGGCCGCATAAATCTTGCGAACCAAATCTATAAAAATATTGTCCCGGGTAAAGACTTCCGGCCGTAGGTTTAAGCCATTGGGAAATACCGTACAGATGATAAGGAATATGGTCATACCCGTAAACATCAGTGTTGTCAGTTTGTAGTAACCCTGTTTATCTGTAAACAGAAAATAGAGTACCGTTACCGCAATGAATAAAAACCACATCAGATATGGGATGATAAAAATCTCGATAAAAGGAATAAAATCATCAAATACCGAATGGATCACAAAATAATTTGTAGTGACGGACTTCTCAAGGTAACTGAACCATACCATATAAATCACTCCATATAGGAGGAGGCAGGCATGGCTGTACTTGTGAATGAATTGGTTAAAAGTAGATATTATATTGTTCAAAATAACAGGACCCCTTTATAATCGAGAATGTGAATGATCCGTTCCCGTTATGGCAGGAAATGCGCTAAAGTAAATCTGGTGTTACGATTCAACTGCCATATTTCTCATTTACTATCGTGGTTAGTATACCATCAATTTTGTGGTTAAACAACCACCTTCATAAAACCTTCATATTTTTTATCTTTATTTTAAGTTTCCAAGATCAAGAAGCCCTGGCCGGAAGCTCAAAAATATACATGTCAAATTGATGATGAGCCTTTTTGTAAGCCTTTGGTGTGCGCAGTGTCCATACGGCGATCGGAGCGCGGAACAGTTTATGGATCAGAAGCAGGCTGATATTTTCGCTGTCTGCCAGTTTGTAGGAAATGAAATCCGGCCGGCATAGAATATTTGTCAGCAGGAACTGTACGCAAAAACGGAATAGGAAGTGCGGATGTTTATCGGACCTGGTCAATGCAGAAGATAACTGACCACGCAGGATATGCGGTGCATTCTTGTAAAACCATCGAACGCCCAGGCAGTTGAAAGACTGTATCATATATTTTCCGGGATAATGCTTCAGTAGTTCCCAGGTATATGCGCAGAGGCGTGTATCCCGGGAAGGAAGCTTCAGCTCAACAAGCAGAGGGACGCGCCCGTCAATATATTCAAGAACATCGGATAATAACGGAATCCGCTCAGAGGTTTCGAGAAGGTGCAGCTCCTCCAGCTCCGGGAGAGTATGCTCTTCAATGGTTCCCGGCACTCCGCATACGCGGTCCAGCGTGTCATCATGAAAAACTACCACTTGATTGTCGCGGGTGATATGGACATCTAACTCGATAGCAAGATTCTCTTTTAAAGCTTCCTTAAATGCCGGCATTGAATTCTCAGGAATCAAGGCATTTGCATTGTGGAGCCCCCGATGAGCGTAGTCTCTGCCGAGGAACGGAATCATGGCATTTCGGCGTGACAGGTTCGGCATGATCATATAAAGGTAAATTAAAATAATTCCGCAGAGAATTCCGAGTATTATGATAGATATAAACATTTAGAGCCTCCTTTTAGTAATGTATGAAAAAATGAGAGCGCATAGTCTAAAAAAGTAGTTTCGGAATATTAATCGTTACAGATGGCAGGCACAAGCGTAAGTGAAAACAGGCATTATCTTACGATCACGCGTACAAAATCAGGAACCGCAGAAAAAGAAATCTTCTTAAGCGGAGGTATAGGTTCCCCGTCCGAATGCACAGGTAGTGCAAGGGAAGAGGAGATGTCTGCTCTTTTGCAGCGATAAATGTGTACTCCCTTCATATGTACGTGTTTTCCGGAAAACACAGTAGGAAGAATGGTGATCAGCGCCCTGAGCTTAGAGACATCTGCAACTACGATCAGATCCAGGTAGCTGTCGTCGGGAAGCGCGTTCGGGCAGAACATGCATCCCCCTCCTTCAAAACGCAGGTTCATGGCGGCCGCAAAATAGGTTCTTTTAAAGTGCAGAGTTTTGGTATCATCCAAAGTAATTGTCATTTCGGCAGGTTTACAATAGATCAGCCGATCAAGTGCCATTCCCACATAGGCAAGCTTGCCAAGATGAATTTTGTTCAGCAGCTTTTTAAGGCCGGAAGCAGCGACTTTGTGGCAGATATCGGCGTCATAGCCGATGCCGGCGCTGACGGCAAAGCGGTGCGCATTTCCGCTCATGTTGATGTTTCCGAGGTCCAGAGAACGGATGACAGTGGGATTCAGCACCGAATCCAGTGCTTGCATGGAATCCCCGGCAAGCCCCAGTCCCCGTGCAAAATCGTTGCCTGAGCCGACAGGAATGTAACCCAGGGTAACTTTCCCCGGATAACGGATTCCGTTCACGACCTCATCCATACTCCCGTCGCCGCCCAGCACCACAAGCGTGTGGCACAGGCCGTCCCCGGTGAGCTCAGAAACGATGTCGGTTGCATGCTTTGGATGGGTGGTAAAATGTATCCGATAGTCGGCGTGTTTTTCTTTAAGTCTACGTTCTGTTTTCTTCCACACAGCTTTCCCAAGACCGGAGCGTGCGCTGGGGTTTACGATAAAATGTAACATGTCAGTTCCTTTCATGTCTTTTGTAAGCAGATGAGGCTGCTATCATGATACAATTCATAATCTAAATTATGATGTAAATATAGCCAGTCTCTACCTTTCGTAATATGGTTAAAAGTAATTACCGACTTTATTATATTTTATCTCGGAAAACTTCGCAATAGAGTACAATAAAAAAATGGTGCCCCTAAAGTAAGGGACACCATTTATGCTTTATGCTGTTAGATTATTGCGGTTTCCGCGGCATTTCCCAGGCATTATGATCCGTGTGAAGGAGCATATGTGCTTTGTGGGATAATGGTTTTTCCATGAAGTCTTCATAAAGCTTCAGTACATCCGGGTTCTCATGGGAGAAGCGAATCTCGCAGTTTTCATCCAGGAAGTACAGGTTCTCTCCGCGCTCATGCGCCAGCTCCTGTCCATCGTGAATGGGCTGTCCGCCTCCGCCGACACATCCGCCCGGACATGCCATAACTTCCACGAAATCATAGTGTACTTCGCCGTGCTCGATCGCTTCGATTAGCTTCCGGGTATTGCCGAGGCCGCTGACAACTGCCGCGCGTACCGTCGCATCACCGAGCTGAACCTCGGCTTCAATCACACCTGTGCCGAAAGCAGGACTTCTCACTGCCTTAAATGCATCCGGTGCAGGATTCTTTCCGGTTACCAGATAGTGCGCACTTCTGAGAGCAGCTTCCATAACTCCGCCCGTCGCACCGAAGATTACGCCGGCGCCTGACCATTCCTTCATCAGCGGATCGCACTCGCGGTCAACCAGTGTCTCCGGATTGATGTGTGCGGAGCGGATCATGCGGGTCAGTTCACGGGTGGTCAGAACGACATCGGTATCATGTCCGGCATACTCGCCGTAGAACAGTTCCATGTTGCTCTCGCCCTTCTTTGCCACACAGGGCATGATGGATACGGTAAACATATCCTCCGGATTTACGCCGATAGACTGTGCGAAATAAGTCTTCATCACGGCACCAAACATCTGCTGCGGTGATTTCGCGGTGGATAACTGCGGTACCAGATGCGGATACTGGGACTTGATAAAACGTACCCAGCCCGGGCAGCAGGAGGTGAACATCGGTCTTAACTTCAGCTCGCCTTTTGTGAAACGCTCCAGGAACTCATTGCCTTCTTCCATAATGGTAAGGTCGGCAGTGAAGGAGGTGTCAAATACATAATCAACGCCAAGTTTCTTCAAAGAGTCCATGATCTTTCCGACAGTAGCCTTCTCAAGCGGAAGTCCAAGCGCCTCGCCCCACGCGGCACGCACCGCCGGAGCTACCTGAGCAACTACAACTTTCTTCTTGTCAGCGATCGCATCCCATACTTTGTCGGTGTCGTCACGCTCACGGAGCGCGCCAACCGGACAATGGGTGATACACTGTCCGCACAGAGAACAGTCGGCATCAGTGATCTTGCGGTTCCCGGAAACGCCGATGGTGGTTCTGGAACCGGTACTGGTCACATCCCAGATATGTAAATCCTGAACCTTGTCACAGATTTGGATACAGCGCATACATTTTACGCATTTTCTGGAATCACGGATGAGCGGGAAAGTCTTATCCCATGGTGTGTCCTCAAATCTTTCCTTAAACGGAAGGTCAATAATATTAAGATCATTTGCAATCTTCTGCAGTGTACAGTTTCCGCTGCGCACACAGGTTGCACATTTGCAGTCGTGCTGGGAGAGGATGAGCTGTACCGTTCTCCTTCTTGCCGCACGAACCTTGGGGCTGTTGGTGGAGATTACCATGCCCTCTTTTACAACGTTGTTACAGGAGGTGATCAGCTTATCCATGCCTTCCAGCTCTACTACGCAGACACGACAGGCTGCGATCTCGTTGATATCTTTCAGATAACAGAGCTTCGGAATCGGAATATTTGCACTGGCAGCGGCCTCCATGATCGTCGTACCCTCGGGTACGCTAACAGCGATATTATCTATTGTTAAATTTACCATAATTTTTCCCGGCCTCCTTTGAAAATGCCGTAGCCGAAGTGGTCACAGCGCAGACATCTGCTTGCCTCCTGTTTTGCTTCTGCTTCGGTCATGCAGTTTTCTACACCGTTAAAGTCACAGACACGTTCGCAGGCTTCGCGTTCGGTCATGTTTACTCTTCCGCACGGCGGGCGGTCGTCCAGACGTGCCTCGGGAATCTCCACATCACAGCTGATTTCGTGATGGAAGCCCAGATACTCGTCGATATTTGCAGCTACTACCTTGGCAGCAGCGATTGCTTTGATTACGGATGCCGGACCGGATGCACAGTCACCGCCGGCAAATACGCCCGGAATATTGTCGAATCCGCCGTATTTCTGGGTCATGATCTTACCGCGCTGTACCGGAACACCTGCTTCTTCAAAGTGCTGGTATTCGATATCCTGTCCGATGGCAACGATCAGAGTCTGGCATGGGATAAATACATCCGGTTCACCGGTAGGACGCACGCTTGCACGTCCGTCTCTGATCTTGCTGATCATCTGCGGAGTCACGTAAATACCTTTTACGTGGCCGTTTTCGTCTGTCTCGATCCGGGACGGAGCCATCAGGGTCTGAACTTCAATACCCTCTGCGACAGCGCCTTCGATCTCGGCGGGAAGAGCGGTCATATCCGCAACTCTCCGGCGGTAAACGATGCTGACCTTCTTAGCGCCGAGTCTCTTAGCGGTACGGACTGCATCCATAGATACATTACCGCCGCCGATTACGGCAACGTCCTGTCCGGTCAGATCCGGATTCTCATTCTTGCCTACATCGCGCAGGAATTTCACGGCAGAGAGAACGCCCTCGGCCTGTTCGCCTTCGATTCCCAGTTTCTTGTCGGTGCTGGCTCCGATGGTGATCAGAACCGCATCAAATTCTTCGCGGAGGCTCTGGATCGTCATGTCTGTGCCGATTCTCTGTCCGAAACGAACTTCTACGCCGGTCTCAAGGATTGCGTTGATATCATCGTCCAGTCTGTCTTTCGGAAGACGGTAATTCGGGATACCATAGCGGAGCATGCCGCCGAGTTTGGGCAGCATCTCAAAAACGGTTACCTGGTGGCCCATAAGCTGCAGATAGTAAGCAGCACTCAGACCTCCCGGGCCTCCTCCTACAACAGCCACGCGTTTTCCGGTGGACGGTCCGCACTTCGGAGGCGGAACCTTGCCGGCATAGTCGGCAGCCATTCTCTTAAGACCGCGGATATTTATAGCGTCATCTACGATATTCCTGCGGCAGCGCGCCTCGCAGGGATGCTCACAGATAAAACCACAGGTGGTCGGGAACGGATTGTCTTTTCTGATCAAGCGGATCGCATCGGCATAGCGGCCTTCCCCAACAAGCGCTACATAACCCGGAATATCCACATGTGCAGGACAAAGTGACACGCACGGAACAGGCTGGGTATACTGGCAGGTACATTTACCCTGGTGGATATGTTCTTCATAATCCTGCCGGCAGCCCATCAGGCTCTTATAAACCATATGTGCGGCCTCGTAACCGATGGCACAGTCAGCACCGTCCATGATCGCAAGTGCCAGATCCTCCATCAGGTCCAAAGTCTCCATAGTTGCTTTTCCATTCATGACGTCGGTCAGCAGGTTTTTCAGCTGCCAGAGACCGATGCGGCATGGAACACATTTCCCGCAGGTCTGCGCGTGGCACATCTCCAAAAATGCACGCGTCATGTCTACGGGACACAGTCCCGGAGGACTGGATTCGATTCTTCGCTCCAGGTCCTTATAAAGCCCCTCAATCGTGAGCTGTGCTTTCCCCGGAGCAGGAATTTCTAATCTGCTCATAGTCTCAATCTCCTCTTTGTAAAAATATTGGACACACTTATATGTACATTGTATCTGAAAAAGTACAATTCCGCAAGGTATGTTAAAAAATTGTCAGAATATTTTTTCAATATTTAGCATGGAAAAATTTGACAATTAAATTTACTGAAAATAATATATAAAATTTTCGCACAAATTCAAGAAAAAGATAAATAATAGCACTTACCTACTTAAAAACGCACATTTTTCAACATTTACAGGTTCTTACGGGGCGTGATATAATATCCACGTAAGCAATGAGCAGTGCCAAAGTGCAAGTGAAGCAATCGTCTGCTCGCAGACGAATTGATTCAATTACACTTTGATAGGGCGAAAGCCCGTAAACGAAGGAGCTGCAAGCTCCTGAGTTCGCACTGCGGAGTAAATCAATGAAAAGATGCAAGTGAATCAATGAAAAGATGTAAAAAATACCGGTATATACCGGAATAAAATAAAGAAAGGTCGTAAAAATTATGAAAGTGACAGATTTTGGTGTAACCACACAAGGGCAGGAGGCAAAGCTTTACACTCTGTCTAACGAAAAAGGTATGGAAATCGCAGTCAGTGACTATGGCGCAGCTCTAGTACAGGTTATCGTACCCGACAAGGACGGACATCCCTGCGACGTGGTGCTGGGTTACGATGAGGCGGCAGGCTACGAGGCAGGCGGGCTCTTCCTGGGAGCAGTGGTAGGACGAAGCGCGAACCGGATTGGGGGAGCAGTGATCGAAGTGGACGGCGAGACCTATGAGCTTGCAAAAAATGATAATGGCAATAATCTCCACAGTGGTCCGGATTTCTATCATCTGCGTATGTGGGAGGTAAAAGAAGCCGCAGATGATCATGTGACATTTGCTCTCGACAGCCCGGACGGGGACCAGGGATATCCGGGGAACCTTCATATTGAAGTGACGTACACGCTGACAGAGGACAATGCAGTGAAGCTCACCTACCATGCGGTACCGGATGCAGATACTGTGATCAACCTGACGAACCACAGCTATTTTAACATGGACGGACATGCGTCAGGTGATGTACTGGATCAGGAAGTATGGTTGGATGCGGATGCGTTTACCCGTGCAGATAAAGAATCCATTCCGACAGGAGAGATCATTCCGGTAGAAGCAACTCCAATGGATTTCCGCACGAAGAAAACATTGGGACGTGACATATACGAAGATTATGAGGCTCTGAATTTTGGCATGGGCTATGATCATAACTGGGTGTTGAATAATAAAGGTGAATTTGCCAAGGTTGCAGAGATGTCTTCAAAAGAGAGCGGTATCACCATGGAGGTTTACACCGACCTTCCGGGTGTGCAGGTTTACAGCGGCAACTTTATTATTGAAGAAAAGGGAAAAGGCGGCGCAGGATATCACAAACGCCAGGGCTGCTGCTTTGAGACCCAGTTCTTCCCGGATGCGATCCATAAAGAAAACTTCCAGGGACCGATCTGCCGGAAGGGCGAAACATACGATACCGTGACCATGTACAAGTTTGTATAGAAGATATCTATAAACAGAGTTTACATATCAGAATAAGTGATTGGACATTTGGGGATGAGGTGCGCTATAATAGGTTTCAGAAAGAGGTAGCCAATACCAATAATTGCAAAATTCCCTTCTAAAATTAAAAGAATCTCTTAGGAACGCTTGCCTAAGAGGTTTTTTTATTTTTATTATGTAGGAAACGCTAAATTCTCTTCATTGACAATAAGCGCGCTTGACGATACACTGAGGATAAGAAAAACTAAGCGGGAGGGTGGAAAATGGAAACCAGATTCGATATCATGGAATGCCCCAGCCAGGCGGTGATGCGCGGTATGGGGGAGATTCGCAGAAATGGTACAATGATTCTGTGGACCCGGCAGGTGACGGCCGTGTGGGATACGCTTGAGAGTGAGGGCGTTTACACGGTGAAGAAGGAATATATTGAGAAGAAGAATGATACCATCTCTGAATATTATCTTGATTTATATAAGTGGTATACGAAGGAAGCAGGGAAATACATAGCGCTCACCCCGGGGCAGGAGTATCCCGTTTGGCTGTGCCTGAAAGAAGAGACGATGCTCCAGCCGGTGGAGAAAACGGTGATCCTGAAACTGGAGGTGCCTTCGGATAAGGTTCTGCTCTGCAACATGGATGCCTGGGGATACCGGGTGAACTATTGGTATATTCCGCTGGATGATGAGGATGAAAAACGACATGGACAAGAGATGAAGCGGTACGGAATTGTCAGCGATGATCAGCTTATCTCAACAAATAAAGGGAATTTTTATCCGCTTCTGCGCAGGAAGATCGTAGATAGCTGGGAAAGAGTTTTCACGCTCGCGCCGGATGCGCCCGAGAAAGTGGCAGCGACAATCTGGGAGATTCGCCGCGAATGGGTAAGGGAGGTGCGGCTTTATGACGGAGCAGAATAAGGTCACCATGTGGACGGCCCAGACGGACCGGGTGCTTAAGACCCTCGAGGAAGACAAAGTTTATTATGTTAAAAAACGTTATGTGGATGCCAAATATCAGGAGACTGCCTGGAGTTTTCGAATTGCTTATCAGTTTCTGGCGGATGAGATGGCGGCGCGTATTCCGCAGCCTTCCGGAGCGGAATCCCCGGTCTGGCTGTATTGGGATCCCGGATGGGCCATGTCTGGCCCGGGAGACCATCTGATGAAGCTTGAGATTCCCTGGGAGGAAGTTCTCCTTTTTGACCTCCGCAAATGGAACCGGATACTGAATCTGTCCTTCGTCGGAACCGCCAAAGAACAAGCGGAATTTGAAAAAGAACTTGATCGTCAGGGAATATCGGCAGCTTCGGAGGTTTTTGAAAAACCGTTCTATCCGATGCTGAAACAGAAAATCATGAAAAGCTGGAAGAATCTGTTCGATGAGAGCACATTTGAAGAGAAGTATGTGCAGGGGGCGGTCTGGTATCTGAAAAAAGAGTGGATATGTAGAGAATAAAGCGAATGCCCGTTGTCAGCAATCAAAACTGATAACGGGCATTTTATGCTGCCGGGTACACTTAAGTGACAGCCCGGTGGGTGTCATCCTGGCAGAAACTTTCTATAAAGTCTTCGCTTATCTAATCCTGCACAATATATTCTATCATTTCAAGCAACTTCTCGGTCTGCCCGCAGGGCGTCAGCTCGGGCTTCTGACAATTCTCTGTCAGAAGTTCTTTGAGACAGCTTACAATAATGGTATTCACCAAAATAAGGTTCTCCTGATTCACGCGCACCCCCGGACATTCCACCAGAGGCTTCAAAATGGAAAGGCACCTTTCGTTGATGGTATTTCCATAATACATATCTTCAATCTCCTTGGAATATCGAGGCTTTTCCGCGGGAAAGAGTTCGTAATATTGTGTGATGATGGGGGTCAGATTATCACTGTATTTCCCAAAAAAGAAATTATAAAAGATTTGTGGCTTCTTAAAAACGGTCTTGCCGAAAAATCTCCAGATATAGAGAAAATTTTCAAGCGGGGAAGCCGCTTTTTTTTCCAGCTCGGAAAGTGCCTGGCTGTATTCTGCAAAATGCTTTAGAGAAGCCAGCAGGATTAACTCGTTCACATCTTTAAAATACAAATAAATGGTCGAATTGTGAAATCCGGCTTTCTCTGCGATCTTGCGGATCGATATTTTCTCAAGGCCGTCAGTGTCGATAATCTCTTGGGTAGCTTCGATGAAACGGAGCGTATTTTGACGTTTTAATTCTTCTTTTTCTAATTCTGTCATATTGGTATTGCCTTTCTATATACTACAAGGTGCATTTTTATGGCTCTTTACATGTCATGAAAATGCAAATCATGTGGATAAAATGCCCTCAGAGCATCATATCATGTTTTGCGTGCGCCCGCAATAACCCAAGTGTGCATCAATTTATAAAAATGTAATGAAATGAAGTGAAACAGATTCAAATTGATGATAAGTATGCTGAAACAGTAGGAATAATTGTCTGCATCTGCAAAAAGTTGATATTAAAAAAAAGGAAAGATTGGATAACTGAACTATGGAATAGAGATATAGAAAAAAACAATAAGTAATCATAGATAGATTTTGAAAATAATATTGACAATAAGCGCGCTTATCGCTATAATACGACGTATAAAACAACGAATAAGCGCGCTTATTATTCTGAGTTTATATTAAAGATGCATATAGCAAAATTCTATATAATTTAAAGGAGGGAAATCATGAAGCTGGAAATTGGTAATTTCTATGTGAATGATATCGTATTTGGCAGCGAGCTTTCTTACCATGACGGCGTGCTTACTATCAATAAAGAAGAAGCACTGGCGTTTATCCGTGAAGATGAAAGAATTACAGAAGCAGAGCTTTATATCGCAAAACCGGGGGACAAGATTCGTATGTGTCCGGTAAAAGAGGCGATTGAACCGAGATGCCGTCTGGACGGCAGAACACTTTTCCCGGGATATACAGGAGAAGTAGTTCAGGCAGGAAATGGAGTCACCCACGCACTGAAGAATTGCAGTGTTTTAGTAGTAGGTAGACATTGGGGGGGATTCCAGGACGGCGTGATCGATATGAGCGGGGAAGGACAGAAATATACATACTTTGGGCGGCTTAACAATATTGTCCTTGTCGCTGACACCAATGAAGAATTTGAAAAGAGAGAACAGCAGAAGAAGAATGACGCACTTCGCCGTGCGGGGCATAAACTGGCAGAATATATTGGAAACTGTGTAAAAGAGCTGACACCGGAAGAGACGGAAGTGTACGAGCTTGGCCAGATGATAAAGCGTGACCCGGAGGTAGAAAAACTCCCGTCAGTTGTTTATGTGATGCAGCCTCAGTCTCAGATGGAGGAAATGGGATACAACGATCTGGTATATGGATGGGATATGAACCATTTTGTTCCTACCGTTATGCATCCCAACGAGATTCTGGACGGCGCAATGGTATCCGGAAGTTTCATGCCGGTTTCCTCAAAATGGTCTACTTACGATTTCCAGAACTGCCCGAACATCAAGGCGCTTTACAGAGAGCATGGAAAAACCATTAACTTCCTGGGAGTGATCATGTCAAACCTGAACGTTGCTCTGGAACAGAAAGAGCGTTCCGCATTATTTGTGGCTCAGATCGCAAAATCCCTTGGTGCGGACGGAGCGGTGCTCGCGGAAGAAGGTTATGGTAATCCGGATGCAGACTTCGTCGGATGCTATGTGGCTCTCGAGGATGCAGGCGTTAAAGTAGTCGGCGTGACCAATGAATGTACCGGACGTGACGGACAGTCTCAACCGCTGGTAACCCTGGATGAGAAATGCGACGCGATCGTATCCTGCGGAAATGTATCGGAACTGATTAAGCTGCCGCCGATGGAGACGGTTCTCGGAGAGCTCGATGCACTGAAGAGAGACGGACTTTCCGGTGGATGGGCAGATGATGAGATACTTGGACCTTCTGTGAAAGAAGATGGTTCTATCATTATGGAAAACAACTCCATGTTCTGCGGTGATCAGGTATCCGGCTGGTCTCCCAAGACCATGAAGGAATTCTAATGGAGGAGAGAGGAAGATGAAGAAAGCGATTTTATATGTAAATCAGTTCTTTGGTCAGATCGGTGGAGAAGATAAGGCAGGTATCGAGCCTCAGATCCATGAAGGTCAGATCGGACCGGCGATGCAGTTTGCAAAAGAGCTGGACGCAGAGGTTACCCACACCATTATCTGCGGTGATAACTATATGGGAAGTAATACGGATGAAGCAGTGGCAACGATTCTGGGGATGCTGGAAGGAAAAGAGATGGATATCTTCCTTGCAGGACCGTCATTCCAGGCAGGACGTTATACGGTTGCCTGTGGAACGATCTGCAAGGCTGTTAAGGAAAAATTCGGTGTTCCGGTAGTGACCTCCATGAACGAGGAGACACCGGGTGTTGATATGTTCAAAAAAGAGATGTACATCCTGAAGGGCGGAAATATTGCCTCTAAGATGAGAAAAGATGTAAAGGCAATGGCGAAAGTGGCCAACAAGATCTTAAATGGTGAGCCGGTAGGAAGCGCCGACGAGGAAGGATATTTCCCGAGAGGAATCCGGCATCAGACCTGGCTTGAATCCGGCACTCCGGCATCTGAGCGTATGATCGATATGTTGCTTAAGAAGTTAAATGGCCAGCCGTTTCAGACTGAGCTGCCGATGCCGAAGCTGGACCGTGTACCGATCGCACCGGCTATCAAGGATCTTGGTAATGCGAAGATTGCACTTCTTAATACCGGTGGTATCGTTCCGGTGGACAATCCGGACCGTATTCAGTCTGCATCCGCAACACGGTGGGGCAGATATGACATCTCCGAAAGAGACTTAAAAGGCGGCGAATTCAAGACTATTCATGCGGGATTTGACCCGGCGGCAGCCGATGCAGACCCGAATGTCATCACGCCGATTGATGCACTTAAGGCATTACAGAAGGAAGGCGTATTTGGAAGTCTTCATTCCTATTTCTATACAACAGTTGGAACCGGAACAACAGAAGCAGAAGCGAGAAGGATGGCGCAGGAGATCGTTCCATTCCTTCAGGAAGATCATGTAGACGGCGTTATCATGGTCTCCACATGAGGTACCTGTACACGTTGCGGTGCAACGATGGTGAAAGAAGTCGAGAAAGCAGGTTTCCCGATTGTACAGATGTGTAACCTGATTCCGGTTGCCAAGACGGTAGGTTCTAACCGAATCGTACCGACGATCTCTATTCCGTATCCGTTAGGAGATCCGTCAACATCAAAAGAAGACCAGTGGAAGCTTCGTTATCACAGAACGAAAGTAGCTGTGGAAAGTCTGGCTACGGACATTAAAGAGCAGACGGTCTTCAAAGTAAGTATCTAATATCTGACTTACAGACAATATCGAAAAAGAATATAGATACCCTCCGAAGGTTCCGGGCAGGGCAGGGCGCTTACTGCCACTGCCCGGAGTATGGACGCAGCCCGCGTTCATCATAACATGGTGAGACGGACGTCTTATGCTCTGGGTATTTTGAATGTCCGTTTTGCTATTGGAGAAGATAGGTTGACGGAAGGAGAAACAGGGAATAGATGGAGAAAAAGAAAGTAGATAATACCGTATTTTATATTTCGTTTGTGCTTGTGACAGTGATTGCCGTATGGGCAGTAGCGTTTAATGCGAGCTTTACAGTTGTTGCCAATGCGATTTTTGCATTTTTTACAGAGAAATTTGCATGGCTGTATATGCTGGTGATGACAGCATTTGTAATTTTTATTATATGTATTGCATTTACCAAATGGGGGAAGATACGTCTGGGACCGGATGATTCCAGGCCGGAGTATAAAACTGTGTCCTGGTTTGCTATGCTTTTCGGGGCAGGCATGGGAGTAGGACTTGTATTTTATGGAATTGCAGAACCGGTATCGCATTATGTGAGCCCGGGGGCCGGGATAGAAGCGGCAACGCCGGAGGCAGCGGATTTCGCTATGAAGTCCGTGTTTATGCACTGGGGAATCCATCCATGGGCCAATTATGCCATTATTGGTCTGACACTCGCATATTTCCAGTATCGCAGGTGCAAACCGGGGTTGATCAGCTCTATTTTGGAGCCGCTGATCGGAGAAAAAGGAGTAAAAGGACCACTCGGTAAGATCGTGGATGTTCTTGCCGTATTTGCGACGGTTGCGGGAGTGGTTACTTCCCTGGGACTGGGCGTGCTGCAGATTAACAGCGGTCTGAATTATCTGTTTGGAATTCCGACTACGCTGATGATTCAGATTATTATTATCGGTGTGATCTCAGTGATTTATATCTGGTCCGCAGTGTCGGGAGTGGATAAAGGAATCAAACTGATATCAGATGCGAATCTATACATTGCATTTTTCCTGATGATCGCTGCGGTGATCGTAGGACCAAAGATTGAGATTGTAAACAGTCTGCTAAACGGGATGGGCCAGTACGTGAATCATTTCCTGGAAGACAGCCTGGGAATTACTGCTTTTGGCGATAATGGCTGGATTCAGGCCTGGAGAGTATTCTACTGGGCGTGGTGGATCGCGTGGGCGCCGTTTGTAGGTATTTTTATTGCCCGGATTTCCAAAGGGCGTACGATCCGTGAATTTATCATGGGAGTAGTTCTTGCTCCTATGCTGGGATCTGTGGTATGGTTCGCTATTTTTGGCACACTGGGAATTAATCTGGGTGTGGAAGAAGTTCTTTCGCTTGAAACATTGAAATCAGTGGCGGCGGCGCCGGAGACCGGAGTGTTCGTTGTCATGGAAAAATATCCGCTGGGAGCATTTCTGGCAGTAGTTACGCTGGTTCTGCTCTGCACATTCTTTATTACCTCGGCCAATTCGGGCACATTCGTGTTGTCCATGCTGTCATCGGAAGGAAACTTAAATCCGCCGCACAGCAAAATGGTTCTGTGGGGAGTTGTGCAGTCAGTTCTTGCAGTGGGACTTCTGATCGCCGGAGGACTCAAACCGCTTCAGACGATCTCCATAGCGGCGGCATTTCCGTTTATATTTATCATGATCGCGTCTTGCGTGTCACTGGTGAAGGCGTTAAAAGAAGAAAAGGTTTAGGAGGCAGAAACGTATGGGTAAGATTTACGATGTGATCGTACTGGGAGCGGGTCCTGCGGGACTGGCGGCAGGACTGTATGCGGGCAGAAGCCGTCTTTCCACTCTGATTGTGGAGAAAGGAAAAGATGGAGGGCAGATTGCCATCACTGATGAGATTGAAAATTATCCCGGCCAGATTGTAGAAGGTGAGAGCGGACCGTCCCTCATCGAGAGAATGACACAGCAGTGTGAAAAATTTGGTGTGGAGCGTGTGTCAGACGTCATCAATGACGTGGTTCTTGAGGGTGATGTTAAGAAACTTATCAGCGCTAAGGGCGAGTATGAAGGAAAAACCATCATTATCGCTACCGGAGCTTTTGCAAGACCAATTGGCTGCAAGGGCGAAAAAGAATTCATGGGCAAGGGCATTTCTTACTGCGCTACCTGTGATGCAAACTTCTTCGAAGACTTTGAAGTATACGTAGTAGGCGGCGGAGATTCCGCTGTTGAAGAAGCTATGTATCTGACTAAGTTTGCCAGAAAAGTTACTATCATCCACAGACGTGATGAACTCAGAGCTGCTAAATCCATTCAGGAGAAAGCATTTAAGAATGAGAAACTTCACTTTATGTGGGATACTGTAGTAGAGGAAGTTGGCGGCGACGGCATTCTTTCTGAAATGACTGTTAAGAATGTTAAGACCGGCGAACTTACCAAGATTGTAGCAGATGAAGAAGACGGAATGTTCGGCGTATTTGGATTCATCGGAACCCTGCCCAGTACTAAGATCCTGGAAGGAAAAGGCCTTGAACTTGACGCGAGAGGCTATATTCCGACAGATGTGGATATGCATACGAATATTCCGGGTGTATTTGCAGCGGGTGATGTGCGCGTGAAGAGCCTGCGCCAGGTTGTGACCGCAGCGGCGGACGGTGCGATTGCGGCTACCCAGGCTGAGAAGTATTTGAATGAATAAAACGGAGTGCAGAAGGAGGAACATTGATATGTTAGAAGTGGATAAGAACACATTTAAAACAGAGGTATTAGAGGCAGAAGGATATGTTTTTGTGGATTTCTTCGGTGACGGCTGCGTGCCCTGCCAGGCATTGATGCCGTTCGTACATGAAATGGCTGATAAGTACGGGGATAAGATTAAATTTACATCTCTGAACACTACAAAAGCACGCCGTCTTGCAATCGGACAGCAGATTCTTGGGCTTCCGGTTATGGCAATCTACAAAGACGGACAGAAAGTGGAAGAAGTTGTAAAGGACGATGCAACGCAGGAGAGCATCGAAGCATTGATCAAAAAATATCTGTAAACCTGTTTTGAATCCGATATAAAGTATGGACACACTTTATGCTATCGGTTCAAACATATATGCTCATCGGTAATGCGGATGGGCAGCTTAAAAAAGGATGCAAAGCATCCGTAAAAATTATATAAAAGAAAGGAAGGAGGAAAAACATCATGGCAATTTTAGAAGGTAAAAAAGTTGTAATCATTGGTGACCGTGATGGTGTTCCAGGACCGGCTATCGCTGAATGTGTAAAAACAGCCGGTGGAGAAGTTGTTTTTTCTTCAACAGAATGTTTCGTCTGAACAAGCGCAGGCGCAATGGATTTGGAGAATCAGAAGAGAGTTAAGGAGTTCGCAGAAGAATACGGCCCGGAGAACGTAGTAGTTATCGTAGGTGCCGCAGAAGGCGAGGCTGCTGGTCTTGCAGCAGAGACTGTAACAGCAGGGGATCCGACTTTCGCAGGTCCATTGACAGGAGTCCAGCTTGGACTCACGACATTCCATGTATGTGAACCTGAATTAAAGGAAGAATTTGACGAAGCAGTTTACGATGAACAGGTGGGTATGATGGAAATGGTACTCGATGTTGATGATATCGTAAGCGAGATGTCAGCTATCCGCGACGAATTCTGTAAATATCTGTAAAAGAATTTTGAATGACTGTTTTACTTTGGTTAAGGTTCCGGGGGCGGTGGAGAGAAATGCCATTTCACCGCCCTTTCTTATCAAATAGAATACTTCGTCTCTGCTTAAAACAAATATAGATACATAGTGAAAGAAAGGTGGGCACTCACAATGAACACTGTAATTAAAGGAGCCAGCTATGTACTGGCACACACACCGCAGATGGTG
>Ga0129308_1000685_pt1 | contig 45911 bp, 41 predicted proteins | sample L827metagenome_FD_94440 | JGI IMG/M metagenome (GOLD analysis project Ga0129308, IMG submission 94440) | Ring-tailed lemur group fecal microbial communities from Wisconsin, USA - L827 metagenome | ecosystem: Host-associated > Mammals > Digestive system > Large intestine > Fecal | place: USA... | reverse complement strand
GTGATTATCGGTGCCATGTTGATATCTCCTTTAATGGGCCCTATCATGGGAGTGGGGTTGGCAATCGGACAGAATGATTTCGAACTGTTGAAGCGGTCGTTGAAGAGTTATCTGATAGCGACTGTTTTCAGTGTTATTACTGCTACTTTATATTTTTCGCTTACTCCATTGGATGAAGTGCAATCAGAATTGCTGGCACGAACCTCGCCCACCATTTATGATGTTTTGATAGCTTTGTGTGGTGGGCTGGCAGGTATTATTGCACTTTCCACTAAGGAAAAAGGAAATGTAATTCCCGGTGTAGCCATCGCTACTGCATTGATGCCTCCTTTGTGTACTGCCGGTTTCGGACTGGCAACAGGAAACCTGCTTTATTTCTTAGGTGCTTTCTATTTATATTTTATCAATTCGGTATTTATAAGTTTGGCAACTTTTATTGGAGTGCGTGTGATGCGTTTTCAGCGAAAAGCGTTTGTGGATAAAGAGCGTGAGAAACTGGTTAAGAAGTATATCGTTATCATTACTTTAGCCACCATGTGTCCGGCGATATACCTGACATATGGGATTGTGAAGAATACCATCTATACGGCATCTGCTAATAATTTTATTAGTGAAGAATTGAATTTTCCCGATACGCAGGTTATTGACCGTAAGATTTCGTTCGAGAATAAGGAAATTCGTGTTGTACTGATTGGTAATGAAGTTCCGGCAGCAGAAATTGCTGCTGCAAAAGATAACCTGAAGCATTATAATCTGGCCGGTACAAAACTTATCGTGATGCAGGGAATGAATAATGAGGCTATGGATATCGGAAGTTTGAAGGCTCAAGTAATGGAAGATTTCTATAAGAACAGCGAGAAGCGTCTGTTGGAACAACAGAATAAGATACATGAATTGGAAAATGAATTGAAAGTCTATGCCGCCTATAATGCCGTAGACAAGAAAATTATCCCCGAGCTGAAAGTTCTTTATCCGTCGGCAGAAACTATTGCAATGGCTAAAACGGTGGAACTTTCTGTTGATTCGACACGTATGGATACATTGACTTTGGTCTTGATGAAATTTGCAAAGCATCCCAACGAGAAGGAACAGGAAAAGATAACCGAATGGTTGAAAGCTCGTGTAGGAGCTAAGAAACTGAAGTTGGTGATAGAATAAGAAACAGAACACTAAATAAAACACTCATGTCATGAAGAAACTACTGATATTGCTTGTATTTCTACCTATATATATATGGGGTAGTGAGGGTATGTGGCTTCCTTGTTGTCTAAGTAAACAGACTCAGCAGGTGATGAAAGAAATGGGATTGAATCTTACTCCACTGCAGTTGTATAATCCCGGTGGCGCTGCACTTTCCAATGCTGTAGTCAGTTTTGGAGGCTTCTGTTCCGGTGTGGTTGTTTCGCCGGATGGGTTGGTGTTTACCAATCATCATTGCGGTTTTGATGCCATTCAGCAACACAGCACGGTGAAGCATGACTACCTGCGCGATGGTTTTGTGGCTGATTCATTGTCGGACGAACTTCCCAATCCTGACTTATTTGTCAGTTTCCTTATTCGTACCGAAGATGTGACAGAGCGCATTTTACAAGCTTTGCCACAAGATGTGAGCGAAGACGACCGTTCCTTGATTGTAGATTCTCTTTCTACGTTGATTGCTGACGAGGCAGTTAAAAATGATACCTTACTGCGTGCAGTCGTTTCTTCTTTCTATGCCGGCAATGAATTCTATCTGTCTGTGTATAAGGACTATTATGATGTTCGCTTAGTCTATGCTCCTCCTTCTTCAGTTGGAAAGTTTGGGGGAGATACCGATAACTGGGTTTGGCCGAGGCACACCGGAGACTTTTCTGTTTTCCGTATCTATGCTGATGCTCATAACGAGCCGGCAGTTTATTCCAAAGACAATGTTCCTTATCATCCCGATTATTATGCGCCTATTTCCTTGGCGGGTTATAAGGAAGGTTCTTTCTGTATGACGATGGGATATCCGGGGACCACCAGCCGTTATCTATCTTCTTATGGCGTGGAAGAACGCATGAATGCCGATAACATGGCAAGAATAGATGTTCGTACTATCAAACAGGCTATTTGGAAAGATGCTATGGAGAAAAGTGATGCCATTCGTATAAAATATGCTTCGAAGTATGCTCAAAGTGCTAACTATTGGAAAAATAGCATTGGGATGAATCAGTCTATTAAAGAACTGAATATAATCGAGAAGAAACGTAGGTTGGAACATCAATTGGCGGAATGGATTCGTCGGAAGCCGGAAGAACGGAACAAGTATGCCCAGGTATTGACGGAATTGGAGAACAGTTATCGCAATCGTTATAAGAACGCTCGTGCAATGGCTTACTTCGGTGAATGTTTTGCCAATGGTCCCGAGTTGGTTACTGCGGCATGGTCTGTCTTGAACTTTGATTTTGAAGCGGAACAGTCGGTGTTGGAAGAGAGGGTGCGTCAATTGTTGGAGCTTTATGTCAATATTGACTTGGACATTGATAAGAAAGTCTTTGTGGCCATGCTTAAAGAATATGCGGCAGTAGTAGAGCCGGAGAGCCTCTCGGAAACTTATGCTACTATAGAAAAGGAGTTCAAAGGTGATTATCAGGCGTATGTGGACGATTTATACAGTCGGACAGAATTGGATACACCCCGCGGATTTGAACGTGTAGTAAAAAAGGATAGCACTTATGTTCTTTTTGAAGACCCTGCCATTTCATTTGTTATTGATATGTTGGTGAAATCTTACGAACTGAGTGCGGCGGCAGATGATGATAATATGAAAATAGAGAAAAATGAGCGCTTGCTTAATGAGGCTGTGCGTGAGATGGAATCGGATAAGGATTTCTATCCGGATGCTAACTCGACTATGCGTCTTAGTTTCGGAATGATTGGAGGATACTCGCCGAAAGATGCATTGGAATATACTTATTATACAACAACGAAGGGAATCTTTGATAAAATCAGGGAATATAAAGGGGATAGTGATTTTGAGGTTATTCCGTCCATCGTTGATTTGCTGGAGCGTGGAGATTTCGGGCGTTATGCCACAAAAGATGGGAATATGAATGTCTGCTTTATTTCCGATAACGATATTACTGGGGGAAATTCCGGTAGTGGAATGTTTAATGGGAATGGAGAACTGATAGGATTGGCTTTTGATGGCAACTGGGAAGCAATGAGCAGTGATATTATTTATGAACCCAACTTACAGCGTTGCATCGGGGTGGATATTCGCTATGTGCTTTATATGATTGAGAAATATGGGAAATCCACGCGCTTGATTGAGGAATTGAAATTGGTGGAATAATCACTGCTTTTTAGAAAGAAGGTGTGTTAAAATGATAGATTGTTCTCATTTTAACACACCTCAATAAAAATATAATTTTAGGCTGTCAATCTTATTTCTTCGGCTTTCTGCGCACCCATCCTTCTTCATCGAAGTTTGGTTCTTCGCCTTTCAGACTTTTATTTTTGCTTTTGCCTTTTCCTTTTGTATCATTGTTGAAGAACTGTTTCCAATCATCCTTCTTGGGACCACGGGCTTCAGAGTATCCGCGTTCCTCACGGCTGGGCCTCGTATTTTTTTTCTTGGCAATTTCTTTCTTGCCTGCACCGCTTTTATCATTTTTGCCGTTATTCTCACCGGCTACTTCAACAATAACCTTACGTCCGTTCAAGTTTACTTTATTGAGCGCGTTGATAACATCATTTGCCTGTTTCTCAGCCACTTCAAAGAAAGAAAAGTTTTGCATCAGGTCTATTCTTCCGATGGTTGTACGTTGCTTCTTCATATTGCGGTTAATCAACTCAATAATCTGATTGGCATAGAAACCGTCTGTTTTTCCTAAGTTCAGGAAAAGGCGTGTATATCCTTTTTCCGCTTTGCGTTCAGTCTTTTCGCGTGAACTGCCATAGTCTTTTCGCTCTTTAGGTTCACGTTCGCTACGACGGTCACTTGTGCTCGGTGTTTCAATTTCGGGTGCATTACTGTAATAGTCCAAAAAGCGGTTGAACTCCATAGAAACTACGCGCTTTATCAAATCTTCCTTCGAGAGCCATTCCAGTTTGCGGTAAATGCCCGGCAAGAAAGACTCGATTTCTTCCTCGTTTACTTTTACCTTTTCGATGTCATCAATCAGTTTGATAAGCTGTTGCTCACAAATTTGCTTACCGGTAGGCATTTCGCCTATTATAAATTTCTTGTTGATGATACGTTCTATTTCACGCATCTTTCCTCTTTCGCGTAAGTTGATGATAGCGATAGAGATACCTGTTTTTCCGGCACGTCCGGTACGTCCGCTTCGGTGAGTATAACTTTCGGTGTCATCGGGCAAACCATAGTTAATGACGTGTGTCAGGTCATTCACGTCCAGTCCGCGGGCAGCCACGTCAGTAGCCACCAATAGCTGCAGATGGCGCTGGCGGAATTTTTGCATCACCAAGTCACGCTGTGCCTGACTCAGTTCGCCATGCAGTGAATCGGCATTATAACCGTCCTGTATCAATTTATCGGCAATTTCTTGTGTCTCCTTACGGGTGCGACAGAAGATGATACCGTAAATTTGCGGATAATAATCGGCTATGCGTTTCAGTGCTGCATATTTATCTTTGGCATGCACCACATAAGCAATGTGGTTTACGTTTTTGCTTCCTTCGTTTTTGGTTCCGATGGTGATTTCTTTTGCATTACGCAAGTATTGCTTGGAGATGCGTGATATTTCGGGGCTCATAGTGGCCGAGAACATCAGTGTATTTCGGTCTTCGGGAACTTTTTCAAGGATAGAGTTGATGCTGTCGGTGAAACCCATATTCAGCATTTCGTCCGCTTCATCCATTACTACATTGCCGATGGTATCTAGTTTGGCCACTTTCCGTTCCATCAGGTCAATAAGTCGTCCGGGAGTTGCAACAATAATGTGCACTCCGCTTTTGAGCATGCGTATTTGGCTTTCGATGGATGAACCGCCGTATACGGGAAGGACTTTCAGTCCGTCAATATACTTGGAGTAATCATTCAGGTCGCCTGCGATTTGCAAGCACAGTTCGCGTGTGGGGCAAAGAATTAACGCTTGCGGTACGCGGTTTTTTACATTAATTTTCTGGATTAGCGGCAGACCAAATGCGGCTGTTTTTCCAGTCCCTGTTTGTGCTAGGGCCACTACATCGTTTCCTTCACCGAGTAAATACGGTATAACTTCTTCTTGTACAGGCATCGGGTTTTCATAACCCATTTCTTCTATTGCTTTCCTGATTTCGGGGGAAACGCCTAACTCTTCAAATGTCTTCATTTATTTCAAATATCTAATTCGTTACAAAGATACGGATAATCATGGGATTATACGGTATATATGAAATATTTGTTTGACTGGATAATACAATTTATAGAAAATTGACTAAAAGATGCCTGAGAGAATAATAAAGGACTGCCTAAGGCAATCCTTTATTCCTTCCCACTGTAAGAGTAATGAGGGGGCAGGTATGAGAGAATTTATATTAGAGTGTCTGTGTTGCCTGTTAGGTTATTCATCCTCCTCACGATACTCCAGAATATCTCCGGGCTGGCAGTCTAATTCTTTGCAGATGGCTTCCAGTGTAGAGAAGCGGATAGCTTTTGCTTTCCCGGTTTTCAGGATAGAGAGGTTGGCCGGGGTGAGATCAATCTTCTCGGCCAGTTCTCCCAGCGAAATCTTTCGTTTCGCCATCATTACGTCTAAGTTTACTATTATAGGCATAGTCCAGGTTTTAATTATTCGTTTTTAAATGGTTAGGTCCTGCTCTTCCTTTATCTTCACTGCCTGTACAAAGATTTCTATCAGCAGAACAATAATGAACAGTTCTGTCCATGGGTATTTCAATGAGAAATTGCTGAACTCATAACCTGTATATGCCAATTCATGGATGGCTTGCGAGTAGCTGATATAATTCAGCAATTCGAATATGGCTGATAAGGTTATCATGGGATAGATGAAGAACCGGAGTCTGCGGCTGTTCTTCTGTGTCAGAATCTCTCCTTTGCTTACAGATATCAGCATACGTGCCAGGCAATAATAGCCATACAGTGCCAGCAATGCTATTAGGCTGGCAGGTATACTCAAAAAAGAAAGGACAGTATTGGACTTGATAAAGGATTTTACTTCCTTTATCTGAGCAGGTACTTTGCGCTGTAAGGCCTCATTGAAGATGCTGTCTGTGGCAGCATCCTCAGTCGGATGGACGGAGAAAGTATAGGATTCTGCTCCGGGAACAGGAATGTTGTCCGCTGCGTTCCATCCGTCAATGAATCCGGGAATGAAATCGTTGATGGTACTGACCAAGAGAATCAGCACGACCAATATTCCGAGCAAACGTATTGTTTTCATTGTTTTCCGGTATGAGTTAAATGGTTAATTCTTGTTCTTCTTTCATGCGGATGCCTATTTGGAACAGATATCCGATAAAAATGATGAATACCCCAATGAGGACATATATCATATAAGTCTGTCTTGGGTTTGTTATGGGAGCGAACTCATTCAGGATGGCTTGCAGAATCCCGTTAAACTCGATGATAAGGCCGATATAATATATCAGATTGGCGTTAGCTCTTACAAATACCAGATTACGTTTTACATTGCGAAGCATCAGATAGATGAAAACGCTGCATACAGCCATGGATAATAGAGTGATGCCTTGCGGAAATACTTGCCGGATAAATTGTTCGGATGCTTCTGCTTTTCCGGCATCAATGGCAGCCCGGTTAGCTCCCAACTCGAAACACAACATTGCGTTTTGAAAGATAGGAATGAAGGTGCAACAGAAACAGATGATAGTGAGGCAAGTCATAATCAGCTTCATTTCTTTTAAGGAGTGTTCTTTGTTCTTTTCTTTCATGGTCGTTCTGTATTTAAATGGTTAGGTCTTGCTCTTCTTTCATTTTCAGACCGATGGCAAACACTTCGGCAATGACGAATGCCAGTACACCAAGCAGAAGGCTGGAGTGTGAGAAGGGATTGAGCCAATTATAAGAATAACCGGATATCTTCAATGTTTGCGAAAGCTGCCAGGTATGTATGTAAGAACTGGTCAGGGTAGCGGCGAATGTAATTATCAGATAGAGTCCCAGTCTGCGCAGCAATTTTACATTTGTCCAGCAGAAGATATCCGAACGGTTGATGTTACGGATGAACTTGATGAACTGCAGGACGGCTTTGATACCGAATATGATAAGAATGAAACTTAGAAGAGTGCCGATGAAGGATAGCCAGATGGGTGTATCGGCATCGACCGCTACCATGGACTGTATCTGCCATGTCGGTACATTTTTTCCGGTCATCTCATTGTATATAGAGTCGGAAGTAGTGGTCAGGTTATCCGGGAGCAACATTAGCGGATGCATATTGTTTATGGCCCCTGTTTTATTTTCTATACCTGCTTTTCCTCCTTCGATGGCTCCCCATATCATGGCATAGATATTTTCGGACAGAGAAAGCAGCAGGACGGCAAATACCATTGCACAGAGCAGATTCAGTTTCTTTTTCATTGTTATATTTTGTTATTGGATTAATTATTTTGTGTACCGGTTTCTGTTGTAGAGGTGGGTTCAGACACTTCTGCCGGCCATTGGGCGGGTTTTACTTCTTTTCTGAACAGGAAGAGAGTAAGGCAGAAGATGGCAATTCCCATCATACCGAGTGTATGGACGGTAGTGGTACTTCCGAAGATACCAGTCAGGGTATCCTTCTCCTCAAAAACATTCATCAGTATCAGTGACAGGGTATTGTTGATAAAATGAAGAATGATGGACGGAAGCAGACTGCCGGTACGATAATAAAGTTCGCCCAAGATGATACCGAACAGAAAGGCAAAAAGCATCTGTGCCGGATTCATGTGTATCAATCCGAAGATAAGGGCTGACACGAGGATGGCCCAACGAGGGTTTCTCCATTTGCGCAGCAAGTATCCTTCGATGGCACCGCGGAAAAATATTTCTTCAAAGATGGGTGCGACAATACATACACTCAAAATGCCGAATACATTGTTTTTCATCTGTGCGAAGATGTTTTCGGCTATATTGGGAAGATGGGCCATCTCGCTCAGCCAGTTCATCCATATAATGGCGGCGACTCCCATCGCAATGTAAAGGCAAGTAGATTTGAAAGGCAGGGACGCAAGAGTCTGTTTGTCCAGTTTTACATATTTATAATGTATCAGATGCCATGCCATGAGCAAGGTGCCTAGCAATGAAAGTATAATGCCCAGAGAAGTAGGGGCGTTATGCAGGTCGAAACTTTGCGTTTCAAAGCATTTCCATATTGTGTATCCGAACATTCCCGGAATAGTTGCTGCCAACTGATAAGCAAAATAGTAAAGTATTAATTTAATCGTGCGTCCCATATTAATTTGATTTTTATGATTATTATTTCTTTAAATGATTACTCAGGAATTTATCCATAGCGCGATAGAAATCGAATTTATTCTCTTCGTTATGAAAACCGTGTCCTTCGTTGTCTTTCACCATATATTCTACTTCTATACCGCGTTTTTTTAATGCTTCTACCATTTGATCGGATTCAGCCTTGTTCACGCGCGGGTCATTGGCTCCTTGTGCCACAAACAGTGGAGCTTTAATTTTATCTACGTGGAATACCGGAGAGTATTTTTCCATCATTTCCTTATCTTTCACCGGGTCGCCCACCATTTCGTACATCATGTCCAGCAATGGTTTCCAGTATGGAGGAATAGTCTGCATAAAAGTGAGCAGGTTCGATATACCTACATAGTCAATGGCACATGCATAAAGGTCGGGGGTGAAAGTGACGCCTGCCAGTGTAGCATAGCCACCATAGCTTCCACCATAGATTGCTATTCGTTTAGGATCGGCAATGCCTTTATCAATTAACCATTTTACTCCGTCGGTTATGTCATCCTGCATGGTTTGTCCCCATTGTTTATAACCCAATTCGGTGAATTTGCGTCCGTAGCCGGTAGAACCGCGGAAATTCATCTGCAATACGGCATAACCGCGTTCGGCAAGGAATTGTACTTCAGGATTATATCCCCAGGTATCACGTGCCCATGGACCTCCGTGAGGGTTAACCACTACCGGCAGGTTCTTTGCAGTTTCCATTGTATAGCCTTTCGGCAGGGTGAGATAGCCTTCGATGGTCAGTCCGTCACGGCTGGTGTAGGTGATAGGATTCATCGGGACCATTTCATCTTCTTTAATCCAGGGAGCTACATCGGCCACCTTTGTCAGCTTGTCTTCTTTCACATTATAAGTGTAGTAAGTGCCATACGTGCGGTCACTGCCGGCATAAATCATACGGATATTCTCGCTTTTGTCTTCGCTGGCAGTTTCAATATCATATCCTGCAAGTTTCTTTTCCAGTTTGGCACGGATAGCTTCTTCATCTTTATCAAAATAATGGCGGATAGTACCTTTGTGGCCGGTGCAGGAAACTGCAATCAGTTTCTTTTTTAGTTCTGAATAACTGAGTCTTGAAATGTCATATTTATCATTGGTGTACAGCACTTCTTTTTCTTCACAATTGGCGGGATCCATCAAAACAAGGGCTGTCTTGTCACGACCGATATTTGTGAGGGCATACACCATTTTGTTATCGGGAGCAAAGGTTACAAAGTCTACTGTTTCCTTAAAGTTGGTAGTCAGTACCGGGCGGAAAGGTTGGTCTTCGGTTTCACGATAAAGGATTTGGGTATTTACTCCGTCCACGATAGCGTAAGCGACACGCAATTTTCCATCATGGTCGGTTTGCCAGCCTTGGATGTTTCCGGGATTTTCTGCCAACATGGTTAATTCACCTGTGTTCAGGTTTAAACGGTATGGATCGAATACTTGAGGATTGCGTTTGTTCAGACCGACAATGACCAGTGAGTCGATATTTTCCAATTTATCGATGAGCTGAGTTCCTACTTTGGGAAATGCTGTGTATGCTTTTGCATCTGTACCATCAAGGTTGACTCCGTAAAGTTGGTAGTTTTCATCTCCTCCCGTATCCTTAATATATAAGATGCGATGACCATTCGCCCACATACTTCCGGCAATGTCACGTGACGTTTCCGAGGTGATACGGGTCGCCTTGTCTGAGCCGATTTCTTGTATGAATAAGTTCAGGCGGTTCTCGTACGGGGCCATGTATGAGAAGTATTTGCCATCCGGAGAAATTTGGAATGCTACTTTCTCCGGATTTTTAAAGAAATCTTCCAAAGGAACTTGTGCATTAGCTTTAGTAGAAGCGAAGCCAATAGTTACTAATAAAGTAGCTATGGCAAAAATGCGTTTGAATGTTTTCATCTTCATGTATTTTAAAGTTGTTATTTTTATCAGTTTATTATTTATCAACATGTATGCTTTGCAATACTTAGTGCGATTCCGGACCAAAATCCGATGGTAAAGCAAAACATAAATACTTTTACCCGGAGATTTATACCTGTTGCTTTCTTCGTTTCCATTACTTTTTGTTTTGTGTGTCGGCCAGCAAATTTATGTTACTGTCTTCACGGTAAATACTTTGTTGTTTGTTGCTGTTAAAGGCACTTTCTTTGGCGTTCCATTCAGCGTAATTCAGTTTCGTTTCAGATGCTCCGGGAGTTACAGTAAGAAGATAAGCCGGCTTCCATATTTCGCGGTAAGCATCCCAACGATATGCTTTCTTTTCAATCACTTGTCCTGTTTCATTGTGTTTGTACTCATACTTCACTTTGCGTGTTAATGTTTTGCCGTCTTCATTTAGTGTGTACACTGTTGTGTTTGTGTCGTCTTGACAATAAATGTACTTCGTGTTTTCTGTTGTTTGTGCGTGTGCTGTTGTTGTACAACTCATCATTACTGCTGCAATTGTTGCTACTAAACCTGATTTTAATACTGACTTTTTCATTTTACTTTGTGTTTTATATTTATACTTGTGTTTGTTTTTCGATATTCATTTATCGTTTATCGATATGCAAATGTACATGTTATTTTTATACTACCAAAGGAAAACGAGAAAAATTTATCGAAATTCGATAAAAATATATCTTTTTTCGTGGTTTGGGGGGGAGGGGTGGATAAAGAAGCGGTTTTTATGCAAAAAAAGGCTTAGAGGTTTTCTCTAAACAATGGAGATAGTTTTTGCAAACAATGGAAACAACCTTCGCAAACAATGCCCATTGTTTGGGGTAGGGGATGCTGGTAAATATACTGCCTTGTACAATGAGACAGGAATAATTTTATAGCAGCACTTTTGCCGCTTCTTCTCTGTCTTTATGCATTTGGCGGATGAGCGCTTCGATATTATTGTATTTTTCTTCAGGGCGGAGATACTTTACGAATTCAATGCGTATCTCTTTGTGATAGATATTATCCGAAAAATGAAGGATATTCACTTCAATACTCAAATCTTTTCCATTATTAATAGTAGGACGGTGACCTATATTCAACATCCCTGCCCATTTTTTACCTTCTATATATACATATACAGCATATACTCCCTCGGAAGGAATGAGTTTTTCGGGATAATCTACTTTTAGGTTTGCGGTAGGAAAACCTATCTTACGACCGACTTTATAACCGTCGACGACAGTCCCGTCTAAATAATAATTGTATCCTAAGAACTGGGAGGCGCGGTTTACATCTCCTTCTTTTAGCAATTGGCGGATAACGGAAGAGCTGATTTTATCTTCACCATCGGTATAGGCGCGCGCGCGTACTATATATATACCGAGTTCTTCACCATAGCGGCGATAATCTTCAAAACTTTCACTCCGGTTGTGACCGAAGCGGTGGTCATAACCGATTACCAGTATATGGATATTGAATCGGTTGCGTAACAACTGCATGAACTCGCGTGCGGAAAGCAATGATAAATCATGCGTAAAGGGAAGAAGGATGCAATAATCAGCGCCTGTCGTTTCCAGCAATTCCAGTTTCTCTTGGGGAGAGGAGAGGAGCTGGGGGCAATAGGAGGTTTGTATCACCTGTCTGGGATGTACCGGAAAGGTGACTAACGCAGAACATAATCCTTCCTTTGCAGCCATTTCCTTTACTTGACCAATGAGGAAACGATGTCCGCGATGCACCCCATCAAAAAAGCCGATGGTGGCAACCGATGGGGAAAGGGTTGGATGGTTTATGCCTGATATAATTTTCATTATTCGAATAATAAACTTAAATCTTCGCCGATGCGGTAGTGGTGAGTTTGAATGCCAAGTGCCGCGGCTGCCCGGCAGTTGGCTTCCGAATCGTCTATAAAGAACGTCTCCTCGGGAAGAATGTTTGCCTCCTTCATTACTTTCTCATAGATAGCCTTATCTGGTTTGGCTAAATGCATTTTGAAAGAAAGAAACGTGTCTTCAAAGAAGTCGTCTGCACGAAAGCCCCGGTAGTTGAACATTTCTTCGCCGGCATAATTCCAATGAATCTGGTTAGTATTGCTAAGCAGGTAAACCATATAGCGTTCGCGTAGTTCCAACAGTAATTCCAGCTTTTCGCGGGGAATATTCAGCAACATCAGGTTCCACATATCATCTATCTTGCGGTCGGTCAACGATTCGTCAGCCTCTCTGCGGATAGCGTCTCTAAACTCTTCGGGAGAAATTTCTCCCAATTCAAACCGGGAAAACACTCCGTTGCCTTGCATTTGGCGAACTTGTTCTTCTATGTCGGCGAATCCTGCAGTGCGAAATGCATTCAGGCAACTATCAAAATCAAGGTTAACCAATACCCCACCTAAATCGAAAATAACATTCTTAATTTTACTGTCCATAACTCTTTATGCTCTTTTACCTAATTTACTTTTTTTGCTTGCAACCGTTTTATCAGTCGGTAAATTTCACCTGCCACCAACACTAAAGAGGTAGCGGCGATGATTATAATCCATTCGGTCAGACTCAGCGGCACGGTGCGGAATACTTTTCCTCCGAATTCGACAATGAATATCTGGCCTATCAATATGATAACCGCTACACTAAGCATGCCCAGTGCATGGCGTGAATCTTTAAATACAGAATGATTGGTTCCGAAAACGCTGGCATTGAACAGGTTCCAAAACTGAAGCATCACGAAAATGGTGAAAAAACAGGTAAGAGCCCACTCTGTTTGTGAGGCAGGAAGCTGCCTGATACCTACGATGAGTGACATCAGGATGACCAAAAATGCAAGTCCTACGCCTAATATATTGTTGCGCATGGCCTTGGTGATGATAAAGTCATTGGTTTTGCGCGGTTTCTCGTTCATGACATCGGGGCTGGGTGGTATGGAGGCCAGTGCCATGGCTGCAAAAGTATCCATAATGAGGTTTACCCATAACATTTGAGTGACAGTCAGCGGAAGCTCAGTGCCTAGGAAAGCGCCGAGCAATACACTTGCCAATGCCACTACATTGATTGTCAGCTGGAAGACGATGAAACGCTGAATGTTTTTGTAGAGCGAACGTCCCCACATGACGGCAGTGGCGATACTGTGGAAAGAATCATCCAGCAATGTAATATCACTGGCTTCTTTTGCCACGGAAGTTCCCGTTCCCATCGAGAGACCCACTTGTGCGTGGTTGAGGGCGGGGGCATCGTTGGTTCCGTCACCGGTAACGGCAACTACTGCACCTTTTTGCTGGAGCAACTGCACCAAGCGTTGCTTGTCCATCGGGCGGGCACGGCTCATCACTTTCAAGTCAAGTACACGGTCGAGTGCTTCTTCGTCGCTCAAGGCGGCAAATTCCACTCCTGTGATTCGGTTGCGTTCCGTGTCTTCAGACTTCCATAATCCTATCTGACGAGCAATCTCGGTAGCAGTACCCGGAGTGTCGCCGGTTACAATCTTCACACCGATACCGGCTGACTGACATTTGCCGACTGCCTCGGGCACATCGGGACGAATGGGGTCACTGATGGCGAAGATACCGAGAAAATCCATTCCGCCTTCGTTCACCAATTCGGCACAATCCTCTCCGGTTCCTTCGGGGATATATTTATAAGCCAATCCTAAAGTACGCATGGCCTTGTTTTGGTAGGCCAGCAGGTCAGCGTTATACTGTGCAATGGCATCAGGGCTCAGGTTACATTTGCCCATTATAATTTCGGGTGCACCTTTTATATATAACACTCTTTTTTGCTGGATGGGAGAGTCGACCAGAGTAGCCATATATTTACGTTCGGTGGAGAATGTGAGCTGGTTGACGACTGTTGCTTTTTCGCGCAGTTCCATATAATTCTTTCCCTGCTCGTTAAGCCATAACAACAAGGCGATTTCAGTAGGGTTTCCTACACCGGAAGGTTTCTTTCCGGTCTCTGCCTCTTCCAGAAAAGCCGTAGAATTGGCACTGATGCCTTCTGCTATCAAGTCTGCTTTGGAAGCGTCGAGTTTTGCTTCATGCACTTGCATCAGGTTTTGTGTCAGAGTGCCGGTTTTGTCTGTACAGATGACGGTGATGGCACCCATTGTTTCGCAGGCATGCATCTTGCGGACAAGGTTATTTGTCTTCAGCATACGGCGCATGTTCAGTGCAAGGCTGAGTGTGACACTCATCGGCAAGCCTTCGGGGACGGCAACCACTATTAGTGTAACGGCCATCATGAAGTATTTTAAAACAATACGTGCGATATGCATCCATTGCTGCCAACCGGTTATTTCATTCATACTCAAATATCCGTAAAGGTCTTTGGCTGTGAAGACAATAAAGGTCAGCGTGGCAATGGTAAATCCGATTTTGCCGATAAAATCGGCTAATTTTGTTAATTGAATATTCAAGGGAGTTTGTTCTTGACTCTGCTCGGTCGCTTGGCGAGCCACTTTGCCGATTTCTGTCGCATCGCCTACGTGCTCTACGCGCATCATGCCGTGACCGTCCACTACTGTAGTTCCACGCATGACGGTGTTACTGGGATAAGTGGCCTCGTCATCGAACAATTCTTCATTGACAGTTTTGTTCACCATTAATTCTCCAGTCAGATTGGATTCATTAATCTGCATAGAAATGGCTTCCAACAAGATGCCGTCTGCCGGCACTTCTTCACCGGTATTTAATATGACAATATCTCCCACGACGATATCTTTACGCGGAATCTCTTGTATTTTGCCGTTGCGCATGACCGTGACGGGAGTTTCTTCACCTACAGCATTTAGCAAATCAAATTTCTTGTTTGCATCATATTCAAAATAGAATCCGATGCCTGTCGCCAAAAATATAGCGAAGAATATTCCGATTGTTTCGGCATATTCATCTTCGATAACAGCTATGACCAGCGAAAAGAATGCTGCAACGAGAAGGATGCGTATCACCGGGTCGCGGAACTTTTCGAGATAAAGTTTCCACATAGAAGGGCGTTTGGGGGGTGTCAGGAGATTCATTCCGAATTTCTCCCTACTTTCAAGAACTTCTTTATTTGTCAACCCTGTCAGGGCTGTTTCTTGTTTTGTATGTGCCATACGGCTATTCTCAATTAATTAGTGGAGCACAAAAGTACAATTTAAATCCTTACGAATAAGTGAATTAAATCTTTTTATCAAATTTTGGGTTCGATTCTTTGCAAATCTCAGAGAAATGTTCTACTTTTGCACCTGCTAAGGAGAAATCCACATAGCTCGGACTTGTAGCTCAGTTGGTTAGAGCAACAGACTCATAATCTGGAGGTCCCTGGTTCAAGCCCAGGCTGGTCCACAAACTAAAAGGCTCATTCTTAACAGAATGGAGCCTTTTTTGTTTGCAGACCCTCCAGATATGAATCTGTTGCTCTTGGTTGATTTAGCCCTATTTTAAGCAAATGTTGACTGATTGTTGACTAATTAAAATGGAGCTAATATGCTGACTATTAAAGCCGAGATTAAAAGGAGTGAATTAAAAGTTGACGGAACATATAACGTCAAGATTAGATTCACATTAGACCGTAAGGTAAAACGCTTGTCCACTAACTTGTTTGTAACTCAACAAGACCTAACCAAATCCCTCAAATTTAAAGAGGACACTTCCATTAAGAGAGAAATAGACAGGCTTGTTCTCTATTACAGGGAACAATGTCTAAAGTTGCAATTAGACCGTAATCATTATTCGTTGGACGAGATAGTTGAGTTCTTGAATGGAGAACAGGAGAAACAGCAGACCATTGACTTTATAAAGTTCAGTCGTGAGTGGATAGCTTCTGCCACTATTAAAGGTGCGCCCAATTACACTACTGCCGTCAATGCCTTAGTACGATTTGTTGGTAAAGAAGAATTGGATATAAATCTTATCACCTTAGACTTCTTGGAACAGTTCAAAGCATTTTTAATTGGAGAACGTGATGCACGTACCAAGAAACTGATACAGCAGGGTAAGCGTGTTACTTCTAATCGTACCCTCTCCCTCTACTTGATAAGCATTAAGAAGCTGTTCAATGAAGCCAAACGTAAGTACAATAAGAAAGACAAGAACCTTATTCTTATTCCTAACTCACCTTTTGAGGACTTCAAGATACCTAAACAGGAAGCTACACGTAAGAGAGCCATTCCAGCAGACATCATTAAAAAGGTGTGGAAGCTGCCTTATAAAGACATGAAGAAAGGATATAAGTCCACCTGCCGTTATAACTTGGCTAAAGATTGTTTCATTCTCTCATTCTGCCTTATGGGAATCAATTCAGCAGACCTTTACAATGCTACTGAAATGAGAGGGAACACTATTATCTATAACAGAACTAAGACCAAAGCTCGCAGATTGGATGGTGCAAAAATGATGGTAGATATTCCTAAGATAGTGCAACCTCTTATTGATAAGTACAAAGATAGCACAGGCAAACGTCTGTTCAACTTCTATCAATACTATGGGGATGAAAAGACTTTTAATAAAGCTATCAATTGCGGTCTAAAAGAGATTGGAGCAATATTAGAAGTAGATGATTTGGAATACTATGCAGCCCGGCACTCATGGGCTACTATCGCTCTCAACAAAGTAGGCATAGACAAATACATTGTTCACGCGGCTTTGAACCACATAGACGATTCCATGAAAGTGACCGACATCTATATTGAACGAGACTTCGTTAATGAGAACAAGGCTAATACTAAGGTTGTGAAGTACGTGTTTGGTAAGTAAGCTAATAATTCCCCACTTGTAGCAATGCAGGTGGGGATTATTTTTTTAATTTTGTGCAGAATTGGAACAGGAAGTACTTATGGAAGATAACCAGAACATAGAAGAACAGAATATTCTCCCTAAGATGGATAGAGAATTGTTAGCTGAAATGGAGCAAAGCATGGAAGATGATTTCAAGCGTGAATATCAGCAGGAAGATGTTACGTCCATTCTTGACAGCATAGAATATATCAGAATCTATTGTAGGAACTTCCCACTATTTAATGGGGACGACTACCAGCCGCTTCAAGCACCATTCGCATACTATCGTAGCCGTTCTACTTACTTAAAGGAAGTGCCATTTACAGAAGATGAGTTCTATAATTTCACATTGATACAGGAAGCTATCAACAAATTAGGATTACTACCCCAACCTACTTTTGAGTTTATAGTGTTCTTATACCATATTATTAAGGTGTGGAGCGAGAGCCAAATAACTACAGGAATTGACAAAGTAAACAGCATACTCTCACTCTTGGAGGAACAGCCCAATACCAAACTAAAAATGAATATCAAAGTAGGCGGCAAGAACTTCGAGTTTGAGAACTCTTTGTTCATCTATTCCATGCTTGAATTTTATTCTTCTCATGAACAGATTTCACACTATCTTGTGGAGCGAGAGAACAAGAGAATACGAGAGCGCACTATCCAATATTCTTTGGTCAAGACATTGTTAGACTATCTTCCCATCAAAACTGATAAGTCTGAGGGAATCAGCTTTGTACAGGCAGAGAGAGATTTTGCCTTATGCACCCTATATCTATGCAAATTGCTCATGGGTGACCCTGCCTATGTTTGTACCAAAGATAACAACGCTACATTCGACAAGTTGATGAGAGACTTCAAAGACTTTAATATCACACTTCACCAGATGCTAATGTAATGATAATCAGTAGCGTAAAACATTGAATATAAAACTTACTCTTACATACTCTATTGAATAGACATATCTTTGCACCGCTTTCAGAAAGCTGACAGGCACGTTGCCGCAGACTAATCAATGAAAGCCCCAAAGACATGAAAAACTTAAATTTATTATTCATCGAAGGTAACCGCACTGAAATTGACAAGACTAACGTAGTTGAATCCTACAACAAGATTAAGGCATATGGTTTCATCGAAACTATGCCTATTGAATACTTCCCCATGCAGGAGGTCAAGGAGAAGTTGGGTGATAGAACACTTTATAAACCAACCATTGTTCGTAAGAAAGGGGAAGGCGAACCAACTATCAGCAACTTTGAAATCAAGTTGGTTCCTGTGTCCCCAGAAGAATATGATAACCATGACGGTGTTTGTGGTGACGGTCAGCACAGAACAATGGCACTTATGTTTAGTGACCTTAAAGAAGTGACCGCCGTCTATAGAGAAGTAAAACTTCCTCGTGAGGACATGGATTTACTGACCTATATATCCATACGTAACAATGGCAGGAAGTGGTCGAATGATGATTTCTATGCTTCAAGCATTACTACAGGCAACCCCCATGCAGACTATATTCTCAATAAGAAGAAAGAGAAAGAATATTCCAAAGTGGTTCCTGCATTCCTGTTCAATATATATACGTTGGGAACAGCTAATCTGACAGCAGCACAGATTAAGTCCTTGCAACAAGGCTACAAGAAGCTATCAGATTATGGTAAAGTACAAATTAATAAAGATACTCAAGATAGAGGAGATAAGATTTTAGAAGCATTAAATGTTAATCAGTTTCTGACCTCAGATAGATTTACAGGACGGTTTGGGGCAGGGTTGAAGGCTTTCTATGCAGACTGTGGGGACATGGATAAGATAATAAAGACTATCAGTCTCATTAACAAAGATGCTTGGGAGAAATTCTTTACTCCTACATCTGGTCAGAGCATGGAAGCCAAATCTTATAAGGAAGCTCTGGTTAAATTGGCAGAACAAGTAAAGGAATGACCTGTCAGACAGCCCATGTGACAGGTGGGCTTCTCTACTCCAAATTTTAGGGTTGGGCATTTCAGCCCTATAGAACTACCTCAATTTACCCTATTTACAGACCTTAGACACCTATAAGGTCCTAAAATTAGGGTTACGGCTAACAGTTTACAAGAAACCAACAATATAATATGATAAAGTTAGATATTCAAGAAAGAGATGGATTCCTTATTATGAAGGACTTCCCAGAGAATTGCATCTTTAACAAGGTCAAGACTGGTTGTGGTGCTACCACCATAGCACTTACTAATGATGAGAATTACATCATTGCAGTACCTACGACAGAATTAGTAATCAACAAATGCTATCCAGCTAAAGATAACAATGACAATGATTTAGTTTGGAAGAAATCTGAAATAGTCTCAGGTGTTAGTCCTGTAAATCCCAACTTATTTGGCTTATATGGTAGATTCACCGTCTCCACCAAGACCAAGTTAAAGAAGTTCCTTAACAAAGAGGGAGTTAAGAAGATAATTTGCACTTATGATAAGGTAGAGGCATTAATATCTCTTATCAATCCGCAAGAGTTCAAATTTCTTACAGATGAATATCACGACCTGTTCAAACAATACCTGTTTAGGCATAAAGCTATTAACGGAGTTTTAGACCACTATAATAAGTTCAAGTCCTATTGTTTCCTTTCAGCAACTCCTATCCCAGAGTTTGTTAAGCCCCAGATATTTAAGGATATGAAAGAATATGTAGCAAACTGGAAGACTGTTGATAGGATTACCATCTATCCATACAAAAGTGAGAGGGCTTATGAAACAGCAGCTAAAATTATCAAACAATATCAAGATATAGGTTACTTTGTCTTAGATGGAATGAAGAGTGAAGAGGCTTACTTCTTTGTTAATAGCGTAAGGGAGATTAAGAAGATTTTGGAGAAGACTAACCTAACGAATGATGATTGTAGAATAATCTGTGCTGATGGCGAGCAGAACCATTACAAATTAGAAGGCTTTGAAATCTCAAATTCTGCCTCTAAGCCCAAACGCTTTACATTCGTAACCTGCAAGGCATTTGAAGGTGTGGACTTTCATTCTGATACAGCATTATGCTTCATTGTCAGCAATGGATATAATGAGCACACCCTTATAAGCGTGGATATGGATATACCGCAGATTGCAGGACGCATAAGAACGAAGTCCAATCCATTTAGGAATAAGATAGTCCATATATTTAACCCTAAGAAGGTGAGTTACTATGTTCCATTAGCCATAAAGAAGCAAGAATTAGAGAAAGAGCTTGCCGCAGCAGAGGAAAGGGTGCAGAAGCTAAATGAACAGACTTTAGGAAAGGATGCTCAAAAGCAACAGGATGCTGAACTTAAGAAGTTAGGTACTGACACCTATATCATTAAGAGAGGCGACAAGTACGAAGTTAACGATATGACTGCCAAGCTAAAACTTTATCTATACTGGACTACACATATTATATATAGGTCAGCAGAAGCATTACAAGAGGCTTATGGAACTTTAGGTTTGTCAATCGTCAAAGGTTATGAATGGGATATTGCAGGTGAGGATATAATGAAGAAGATTCTTAGTTCCACACAATTCAGAGACTATCATAAACGATTCTGTGACCTAAAGAACAAGGGAGCTATGTTGTCAGATAGTGAGAAGCAGGAGTTAGAAACCATATCTACAAAGTACCCTATACTGGTAGAGGGGTACAATAAGTTAGGAGGTAAAGCATTAAAACCATTACGCACTATTAAAGCTATTGAAGCAGCATTAGAAGAACTTGAAGAGGGGTAAACGCACTACCCTACTACTAATTAACACCCCCTCATGCCTGCCAGAAGAAAAAACAAAATTAAGGCAGGCATGGGGGTACGCCACCGTTCACCACTAATATTATACCCACCAAACAACTTCCCAATCTCCAACTAAATGAATTCCTAAAGGGTAACACAAATATAGCCCTATATGTAAAATATCCTAATGATATAACACTTATAGCTATTTAGCAAGTAGTATGAAGTCCTAAATTGTGAATGGAGCAATCCGTTTCATTTAGGGCTTTACTCATACCTGCACAATCAATCAATAATCAATTTAATTCAATTACATTATGGAGACATTACAAATTATGCCAGCAGTGGCACAGAACCAATCAAGATTTAATTTAGGTGAGTTTGCAGAAGAAGCTACATTGGTAGAAGAATTTGCAGCACCTAAAAGAGTGAACCATTTCATTGAAGCCAATACACAGGAAGTAACATTGCAGCATCTACAACGAGATTGCATAACTCCAGTGTTCTCTAAAGACAACGAACTGACTATTAATCATGCGGCATTTGTGGAAACCATTCAAGATGCAGCACAATCATTTTTTAATGGTGAGGACGTTAAGCAGGCTGATATTCGTGTCAGTCATGTTGTGAAAGGTAGAATACCGGAAGCTATCCACAAACCCGCTAATCAATTATTGGAATCTGACAAGACCATATATTATGAAAGAGCAGCATTCAGCATTGATATCCCTACCATTTATGAAACAGTAGGTGGAAATAAGCTGAACTTGTCTATCGTAGGTGTGAGGGCTTATAATCAGATGAACTTATACAGCAAGAAAGTGCCAGAGTTGTTCCGTCTTGCGATTGGCTTCAAAAACCAAGTCTGTTGTAATATGTGCATCTTCACCAATGGCTACAAGGACGATTTGAGAGTGAGCAACACAACTGAACTCTATCGTGCAGCTTTGGAACTGTTTAACAACTACAATCCTGCCAAGCATCTGCATCTGATGCAGCAATTAGGTAACACTTCTATGAGTGAGCACCAGTTTACTACACTATTGGGCAAGGCAAGACTTTACCAATGTCTGCCAACAAGCTATCAAAAGGCATTGCCAAGAATGTTGCTTACTGATACACAGATAAACAGTGTAGCCAAAGCATACATTCACGATGATAACTTTGGCAGCTTTGGCAGCGAGCTTAATATGTGGAAGTTCTATAACTTGCTTACAGGAGCTAACAAGTCAAGCTATATTGATTCATTCTTAGACCGTTCCTTAAATGCTACTGAAATGGCAACAGGAATCAATGCAGCTTTGCATGGTGACGAGAAATATAAATGGTTCATTGATTAAATGGGCTTATTGATTGAGAGAGGAAAGGGCAGCTATTCAGTTAGTTGTCCTTTCTTTATATCTAATAATTAACTAATTAAATTTGCAAGTACGCATATAAGTACATATATTTGCATTAAATAGAAGGAGGACATATGAGAACAGCTAACTATACAGATTTGAGAGCGAACCTTAAAGGTTACATTGATTCAGTGATTGATGACTATGATACTGTAATCGTTAATCGTGGTAATGGTAAAGGAGTAGTGATGATTTCCCTTGATGAATACAACTCATTAAAGGAAACGGAATATATAATGTCGTCACCTGAAACGATGGAAGCCATACGTCAAGGTGAGGAAGATATAAAAAATGGCAATTATATGGCACAGAAAGATGGAGAGAGCATAGAAGACTTCTTAAAGCGAGCATCATGTACAGAATAATATTATCTGACCAAGCACGGAAGGAATATCTATACTTCTCACAGAGTGGCAATAAGATTATTCTGAATAAGATTACAGCTTTACTGAACGATATTGCAGAACATCCTTATACTGGGATTGGGAAGCCAGAAGCACTAAAATATGAATTGACTGGTAAATGGTCAAGGAGAATCACCGTAGAACATCGTCTTGTTTACTCTGTAAACGATGATAAGATAGAAGTGCATATATTCTCCATGAAGTACCATTACTCTAAGAAGTAAACTAACTCATACATACTATTAATTGAAAGGACATCTATTAAGTTAGGTGTCCTTTTCTGTTTATACACTCTAACAATTAGCAACAATATGAATATAGATTATACTGTGAGTGAAGTGGGACTATCCTACAAACCCAAATTCAAGAATATATATAAGGTAGTCAGTTCAGAGGATGCTTATAAATATTTGCTTCCTACATATAAAGAAGGGTACAATCTGTTACAAGGAATATTTCAAGGTCTTATTCCTCAACCAAGCCAGCCAAGTTTTAGGTTACACACTCATATCAGAGGGAGGAATAACAGATACAAGTGTAGATGTAAGAGTTATTCTACAAGCTGCATTGCTTACCAATTCAGTAGCCATAATTCTTGCACATAACCACCCAAGTGGTAGCATGAAACCAAGCAGGCAGGATATAGAGATTACTAAGCAAGTCAAAGAAGCTGCAAGGCTTATGAGAATTGCAGTAATAGATCACCTCATTCTTACAGATGCAGGATATTATAGCTTCTCTGATGAAGGACAATTATAATAAGGTAAAGGGCACTCAATTTTTAAGTTGGGTGTCCTTACTTACATAAGCTGAACGAACATTCAGCACTTGTAACCAACTATTAATAAATGTAAATTATGAAGACATATATAGCATATTTAAGGCAATCCACCATGAAGCAACAAATCTCAGGTCTTGGTGTGGAAGCCCAAAGAGAAATTATACACAACCATGTGAAGCATAAACCCATACTTGCTGAATATATTGAAACAGAGAGTGGGAAGAAGTCTAACAGACCTCAACTTCTTGCAGCTTTGGCAATGTGCAGGAAAACCAACTCTATTCTGATTGTAGCCAAATTGGATAGACTGTCAAGGAATGTAGCATTTACTTCCAAACTGTTAGAAAGTGATGTTGAGATTGTCTTTTGTGACTTTCCACAAGCTAACAGACTAATACTTCATATCATTAGCAGCATAGCCGAATATGAAGCAGGACTAATCAGTCAGAGAACCAAGCAATCACTTCAAGCCAAAAAAGCAAGAGGTGTGCAGCTTGGTAAATCTGAAAACTTGATGAATAAATTTGAACAAGCTGTTCAGCATAGTATCATTACCAACAAAGCTAAAGCAACTAATAATCCCAATAACATAAGAGCAATAGCCCTCTTACGGTCGCTGTCAATGCAAGGCAAATCATTATCTGAAATGACTTGTCTGTTGAACGAGCAAGGCTTTGTTACATCTAAGGGATGCAAGTTTCAGATTACCCAAGTCAAGAGGTTACTTGTCAGAGCTGGGTTGATGTAGTGAAACCACTTTAAAAAGCAGGACAAATCCAGAGCAAGGTTAGCTTTATATACCCCAATCTGACTTTGTCCTACCCTAAAATTTCAAACGGAGAAATAATCACCTACACCTTATATATAAGGTACATCTCAAATATTAAGTTAAGAAGCATCTAAAGTTCATTATTTAAAAGTTTGGTTTTTATCCCTTATATAATAAGGTCAATTACACTAATTACAAGAATCCATATACATCTAAAGTCTTAAAACTTATGTCGAAGATAGCCAATTGTAAATCACCAACAATATGTTGACTTAAAGATGAAAATTCAAGGCAGGTGCAGAAGTGGAGAATTTTACACTTATAAGGGCAGAAGTGGATTTACTACCTACCTAAACTACTTAACTTTAGGCTTGTCTCAACATTTTATAAACAATAAGTTCTTGCCATTCAAACGAATTTCGTAACTTTGTGCCAATTCCAGACACCTAATGCGTTAAAGACTGGAAGGACATATTAGCTAACGAAGGACGTTTTAAATATTATCCCTTATTGAAATCTCGACAGTTTCAAAGCACAAGGGTAGTAGGCAAGAACGTCCACGTCTTGATTGTTGTTACATATCATTCATACTTTTGAATGGATTAACTGCATAGGGACGTGGGCTATTGTTTATTATTTGTGCTGGGCAGTCGAGAGCCTCAATAAGATAATATTCAGTAGTTTCCACGTCCTCTTTGTGTTTAATCGCCAATGATGGGAACAGTTGGTAACAATGAATTAATATTATGATTAGAATCTTATTTATTATTGGAATAGCTTATGTGCTAACCCTCATTGGATGCCCTATCTGGCTGGCTATCATCTTAGGAATAATAGCTATGTGCATACGTCCTAAATAATCCTCAATTAATTATCAAATTAAGAAGTGTGCAACTCCTGTTGTGTTCCTCACACTTATACTATAACGGCTAACCAAAGGGAATAGGTGAGCATTATATTTTAGAAATATGGGCATATTCAATACATTAAGATACAGTTCTAAAGCAGCAGAACTCATAGAAGTAATTGAAATACTTTGGGTTAAGTTGGAATCTTATCACAAAGAGCACTTCTCTTGCATATATGTAAATGATTCAGAAGCAAAGAGATTAGGGCTATATAATGGAGTTCCCACAAACGGAGACGCCCAGAAGATGCTTGAATACATGAACAGGTTACCTAAGTGGTCTAATATTCTTAACTCTGGGAGACAACTTAAATACATACTTGTTTGTGAAGAATATCATCTTAATACATTCCTGAAAATGAATAAGGAGTTCTCATCTAACTTAAACACATATCTATCATTAGTTCAAAGAATGGATAACAACATTCCTGCCAATATCGAAGATATAGTACAAGAATATAACCAAATGATAGAAGATATACGATATTTAAACATAATCCTTTATAATATGTGGTGGAATAAGATTATTGGATGGTTCTCTAATAACAGAGAACGTAACACACTTATTAGTGAGTTTAATGCCGCAGCAAAACAAGCGTTCATATCAAATGTTGCTCCAGTATTTATAAAAGCTGAATCTTCTATTGGGAATAGTGCTTACAGGCATCAATTCTCCAATTTCCTATTTCATGGCTTTAGAATACGCACTTTAACAGGCATGAGTTTAAGCAATCAAGAGATTAAACAGATTGGTGATATGATAGTTTCCAATACTATGCTTACACGCCAGCTTGTTACATTAGGATATGACACGTTAGAAATTACAAATACTAATGGTACAGTTATCAATGATTGGCGATTGACCACTTTATTAGAGCTACGATAATATGGGTAACAATATTGAGCAACAGATTAAGAGTGAAATATCGCTGCTTAACAATAAAGTCGCGGATATACGAGCAATCATAAAAGGCTATCCTAATGATTTCCTAAATGACAAAGTTGGAGCACTTAAAGTTGATACTATATTACAAGAGTGTCTCATTCACTATGAAACGATGGAACTCTTAATGAATACCTTAAATGAAACCGATTACAACCTGCTATTAGGAAGTAGTGTGAATATGTGGAATATGCAGAAAGTTTCTATCGCTAAATGGAAAGAACAATTTGAGCATATTTACTGCTACATGAAACGAGGAATTGAGGACTTCCTATAAGTAACCCATCAGTTTAAACTATAAGCTAAATCCACTTTATAAAATCCATTTCCAATGAAACTATTATATAACACATTCAGTACATTATTAATAGGAGGAATATTGCTTTCCTGTTCTCTCAATAAACATCAAACAGTTAGACTAACATCCACTATAGACAGCACATTACAGGTTCAAGTTACCTATATCTTAGAAAGTAAACTATCTGAAATCAATGCTCAATCTGGGCAGGTTATCATTATGGAAGTTCAGACAGGGCAAATCAGAGCATTGGTGGGACTTGAAAGGAAAGATAGTGCGAACTACCAACCCTTTGAGAACTTTGGCATACAAAGCCCAACAGGTCTGATGCACCCAATATCACTATTGGCAGCGTTAGAAACCGGGAAAGTAAACCTATCTGATAAGGTGGACGTTGGAAGTGGAATCCACTCTGTTCATGGCAGAGAACTGAAAGACCATAATTGGCATAGAGGTGGATATGGTGAAATCTCTATCAAGCAAGGTCTGGCTTCAAGTTCAAATATTGCTATCTATAAAACAATGGAGAAAGCATTTGGAACTGATGCACAGGCATACTTTAACCTCTTGAATAAAATGAGTTATGGTAAACCAGACAGCATTGCAGGAATTACTAATCTGAAACTTGCACACTTCATTACTCCTAAAGATAGTTCTTGGAGCAACACAGCCTTTGCATGGTTTTGCATTGGATATAATCAGACTATTACTTCCATACAAACTCTTACCTTTTATAATGCCATTGCCAATAATGGAAAGATGATACAACCACAACTTTATAAAGACAGTACAACAGTTATCAATCCACAAATTGCAAACCAAGCTAATATTGATAGCTTGAAGCAAGCATTGGAATATGTGGTAACTGATGGCTTAGCGCAATCAGCCAAGTCTGATAACGTACAGGTAGCAGGTGAAACAGGAACAGTACAGCTTGAAGATGGAAGCTATATTGTAGAGTTCTGTGGTTACTTCCCTACCAATGCTCCCCAATATTCTATCATTGTTTCCATTCATAAAAATGGACTACCTGCAAGTGGTGGATTAATGGCAGGTGATGTGTTTAGGCAGATAGTGGATTACATGAACGAATAACAATCTAAAGGAAGCAGCATTTGAGGAAACTCTTATGCTGTTTTCTTTTTTATATAAGCACTACGAATGTTACATACTAACAACCCAATTCTTTGGAATATAGAAAACTAATATTTAACTTTGTACCGTAGGTTTAGCTGTTGACTAATTGTTGACTGATAAACTTCCAATGAGATTATTAATACGTTGACATATTGCAATTTAATAGGATGAAATTTAGAGCCTCATAATCTGGAGGTCCCTGGTTCAAGCCCAGGCTGGTCCACAAAAAATTGCCTCATAAACAAGTGTTTATGGGGCTTTTTATTAGGACTTCTTCTCTTTGGATTTTTGAAATAAAGTCCAAGTCCTCACTTTGTCGAGTTCCCATTTGCAATGACAAAGCTGTGCCACCTACCAAAAGATAGGGTTTGATACAGTCCAACTTAGAGACAGCTTCAAAAACTTGCAGCGTGTGTGGAGCTAAACCTTTCATGCAAACATTTTATTAAGGTGGCGGGTAGCCATAGACTTTATATAAGCATCTGGCTTCTTTGCCTTGAAATAATACCATGCGAAGAAGCGATTCAACGTGTAGAGATATTCCGCTTGGGGAACAAGATAATTCAGCCACACCTGCTTGATTTTCTTGAAAGGATAAATTAGAAACAGTTGGTTTATTTCTTCCAAGTCAAGATGTAACAAGGTTTTCTCAATCAGCATATCATCTGGAATATCCTTGATTGAGTTTTCATTGTACGACTAAAAGCAGTGTTCTTGTTTCAGTTTCGCCAATAGTTCTTGTTTTACCACATCTCTTGACATAACTCCCTGTTTTAGAATAACACAAAATTAGTGATTATTCTTGTTCAAAGCAAATCACAATGGAGAATGTTTCATTGTGAATAAGATTTTTAGTATATTTGCATATATACGTGCAGGCTTATGCGTACGTACGTGTAGCCCGATGCGTACGTACGTGTGGGCTTATGCCACCGTATGTGTAGACCGATGTGTGCCTACGTGACCGATGGCGCAAAAAGACCTTTATGTTTTCAAAAAAGCTCTTTATGTTTTTAAAAAACCTCGGCACCTTTTTAAAAAACCTCGGTATCTTTTTCATGTAGGGGCAGATTGCATCATCCCCTCGCTAAGCTGGTCATCCTCTCATTAAGTCGGTCATTCCTTCTTCTCCCTTCATCCTTACATTTGAGTTAATGCATACTGACAATCAGTCGGTTAAGAATGACAGCACATCCCCTCATCCTCCCTTCAGCCGCGCTTTCCGAGTCCCTTCACAATTTGCCTTCAGCAATTCCCTTGTGTACTTTCTACATATCTTTTTAGACTACCGTTTTCTGTAGGGGCAGACCCGTGTGTCTGCCCGAGAACAGTCTGCTTTAAGCCATTGGGCGGACACATGGGTCCGCCCCTACCGTAAATGAAAGCGTTATAGAAAAAATTAAAGCTGAAAGAAGTTTTACGAATGAAAGGAGGCTGAAAGGGCAGTGATGGGATGTCCCTTCACTACCGGAACCTTCATCAACAGGGCGTTTCAGTGGTCAATGAAAGGAGGAGGGAAGAAATGTTTTTGTTATATATTGCCACTCTGTTTCCATTAAATCAGCCCGATACATTTTTTAGTTTGGTCACCTCAAAAAAGAAATGATTCGGCTGATATGGAAACTTTATAATAAAAAGATTTCAATCATTTTTAAACAGGCTCTGAATATATTTATATTTCTTTTTGTAGTAGACTCGTTTGCTGCGGTAAATGATAACATTCGTATAATGGGATGGCCTAAAGATGCTTTTACCATGGAACCGGCGATAAACGGCACTCAGGTTGATATGCTTAGAGATGACAGCTATTATTCCCTCATGTTATGTATCAGTGTTTCTACTCTTTTTCTATTTTATACATTAAGGGTTAGCTTGAAACTACGCTGGGTAGGGGAGTTTATGCAGTCATATAAAGTTCCTGTAGAACTAAGAATATCTTATGGCTTTATATAATGGGTGCAAATATATAATTTTTTTAAGATATAAAAGGAGTGGGAGGAATTTTTTTATAAAAAAAGAACTAATTATATAAAAAGTAGAATGCCAAACAGGTTGTTTTTATGCAAATGAAACGTTCTTTTCTTCTTTTATCGCTCATTGTCATACTATATATAGGTAGAATAGAGGTAGAATGAATCAATATGTATTATTTCAATATATCATAAATCAGTCAATTTATAATATCGTATATCTACGTTTCTTAGTTCTACAGGAACTAAGAATATAGGTTATAACATCAAGTTTAAGTTAAAAAATTAACTTAAGGTAGAGTTAAAATATGAGCATAAACTGATTCGACAAATGATGTGTTAGCCGTTTTTATGGGAAATAAATGACATTGCTTATTTATTAACATAAAATTAGAGAGTATTATGAAAAAAACGTTTCTATTGACAGTTTTGCTATGCTCCTTTTTTTCGGGAATTGATGCATCCGGCATTCCTGTTACAGATGAATCAACTATCGTTCTGCAAAATCGTAAGGTGGAGGGAGTTGTAGTAGATGAAACAGGCGAGCCTATTATCGGTGTTAATGTCCGAATTAAGGGAAATTCTACTTTAGGGGCAATTACCGATTATGACGGTAAGTTTGTCATAAATGCGTCTGAGAAAGACATTTTAATTTTGTCTTATATCGGTTATAAAACTCAAGAAGTAAAAGTGGGAAACCAAAAGAGCTTGAGGATTAAAATGAAGGAGGATAGCGAGACCTTGGGAGAGGTTGTGGTTACGGCTTTCGGAACCGGACAGAAGAAAGAGTCTATTGTGGGTTCTATCCAGACAGTACGTCCCAATGACTTGAAAGTGCCGTCGGCCAATCTTTCTAACTCTTTCGCCGGACGTCTTTCGGGGGTTATCGCCTATCAGCGCAGCGGACAGCCAGGCAGCAATGGCTCTGATTTCTACATTCGTGGTATTTCTACTTTGAGTGGTATGACTTCTCCGCTTATTATTTTGGATGGAGTGGAAGTAAGTTCGTCGGACTTGGATGCGTTGGATCCTGAAATTATAGAAGGGTTCTCTATTTTGAAAGATGCTACTGCCACTGCCATGTATGGTACACGTGGAGCTAACGGTGTAATGATTGTTACAACCAAAAGCGGTGCCGACCTTGAGAAACCCATCATCGGTGTGCGTGTAGAAACAAATATTACGCAACCTACAAAAGTGCCTAGCTTTGTAGACGGATACCGCTACATGGAACTGTATAATGAAGCTGTGACCAATGAGGGGACAGGTAATATTCTCTACACTAACGAGCAAATAGAGAATACCCGCAATGGGGTGAATCCTTATATTTGGCCTAATGTGGATTGGTATGGTGCTTTGTTCAAGGATTTGGCATTCAACCAAAAAGCCAACTTCAATATCCGTGGAGGTACGAAGAAGATTACTTACTTCATGAATGTGGGAGCCAATCATGAAACCGGTATGCTTAAAAATGAAGCATCCAAGTATTTCTCCTACAAGAATAATATTGATTTGATGAAGTACACTTTCCAGAACAATATTGATTTCCACATGTCTAAGACTTCAACCATTTCTTTGCACCTGAATGTGCAGTTGAATGACTTGACACAACCTAACACTTCTGTAGGCGATTTGTATGGGGCTGTAATGAACTCTAATCCGGTCGACTTCCCTATCGCTTATCCGGCAGACGGTGTGAACAACTGGATTTATTGGGGAGCGTATGCCGGCGGTAACGACCAGGGTGCAGTCAACCCGATGGCCAGCTTGACCAACGGCTATACTGATATTTTTGAAAGTACGGTAATGGCTAATATTGACTTTGAACAAAAGTTGGATTTTCTGTTGAAGGGGCTTCGCTTTAAGGCTTTGTTCTCTTATAAGAACTATAATAAAACCACTACCAGCCGTTCGCAAGGCATTAACCGTTATACATTGACCGGCTATACTCAGAATGCTGACGGTACTTATAATCTGAACATATCTCCGTTTGGTTCTTCCAACCCAAGCAAGCCGGTATTGAGTACAACTTCGAGCGTTTCGGGTGACCGCCGTATTTATTTCCAGTCTTATGTGGATTATATGAATAAATTTGGTGACCACAATGTGAGCGGTATGCTTCTTTGGAATATTGACCAATACGATAATAATGCTCCTAGCGGTTTGGTGGCCTCACTTCCCCGACGTAAGATGGGCTTTGCAGGTCGTCTTTCTTATGATTATGCCAATCGTTATATGTTGGAAGTAAATGCCGGTTATAATGGTTCCGAAAACTTTGCCAAAGGACATAAATGGGGCTTCTTCCCCTCTGTGGCTGTAGGTTGGAATGTAAGTCAGGAAAGTTTCTTCGAACCTCTGAAAGATGTTGTTTCCAGCTTGAAACTGCGTGCTTCTTACGGTTTGGTAGGTAATGACCAATTGCTCGATTCTTCTGGTGGCCTTATCCGTTTCATATATATGTCCGATATCACGCTTCAGAGTGATAATGCAGGATTTACTACAGGTGACAAGCAGCAGGTTTCTTTAAAGGGTCCTGTATATACCCGTTATCAGAACAACGACTTGACATGGGAAGTGGGTGAGAAGTTGAACGTGGGTCTTGATATGCAGTTGTTCAATTCCGTTAATGTTACTGTGGATGCTTTCCGCGAAATTCGTCGTGATATATTCCAGCAGCGCTATTCTATTCCTAACTACCTTGGTACAGCCAGCACAGCCGTTTATGGTAACTTGGCTAAAGTGAAGAACTATGGTTTCGACCTCTCGCTTGATTATGGAAAGCAAATCAATAAAGACCTTGCTATTCAGTTTAAAGGAACATTTACTTTTGCACGCAATGAGATTTTGGAATATGACGAGGCTCCCGGTGTGCGTCCCTCTCTGTCTAATATCGGCAAGAAGCTGAATACCATCTACGGTTATGTAACCGACGGCCTTTATATTGACCAGGCTGATATCGCTAATAGTGCAACTTCTACATTGGGTAATATCGCTATCGCTCCGGGTGATATTAAATATATAGACCAGCCCGACAGAGACGGTAACTATGATGGAAAAATCACGAGCGACGACCGTGTAGCCATGGGTTATCCTACTGTGCCTGAAATTGTGTATGGTTTTGGTCCGTCCATTTCTTATAAAAACTGGGATTTCTCTTTCTTCTTCCAAGGCGTAGCCAATACTTCGTTGATGATGTCTGGTTTTGCCCCGTTCGGTACTCAGTATAACCGTAATGTATTGTCATGGATTTCTGATGACTATTGGTCACCAACTAATCAGAATCCTAATGCCGCTTATCCGCGTTTGACTAAGAATGATAACAATCACAATACTCAATCATCAGATTATTGGTTGCGCAATGGTGCTTTCCTGAAACTGAAAAATGCAGAAATAGGTTATACTTGGAAGAAAGTTCGTTTCTATGTAAGTGGAGCTAACTTGCTCACTTTCTCTCCTTTCGATCTTTGGGACCCTGAAATGGGTGGCGGTAAAGGTTTGAGTTACCCGACTCAGCGTACCTTTAATCTTGGTTTACAGTTGTCATTTAAATAATCCAAAAACGAACAGATATGAAAAAGTTTAATCAAATATTTATTGTAGCGGTTTGTCTGCTTTTGGGCATATTGTCTTCTTGCAATTACTTGGATGTTGTTCCTGACGAAAAGGCGACGGAAAAAGATGCATTTGAAGACAAAGATGCTGCAAAACGTTTTGTTTATTCGTGCTATGCATATATTCCTAATCCGAGAAGCGGTACGGGCTCATTGGACCTCTTTACTTCTGATGAAGTGGTAACGGCTTTTGAGCATGAAACATTTGCTGCCTTTCCTAAAGGTAACTATTCAGCCTCTAATCCGGTTATCTCGTACTGGAACTCTTTGTTCCAAGGTATCAAGCAATGCTATATCTTGCTGAACAATATTGATATGGTTCCTGCATTGGAGCCTTCTATTAAGGCGGACTATATTGCCCAGGCTAAGTTCTTGATAGCTTATTATCATTTCTTGCTGGTACGTAACTATGGACCGGTTATTCTGGTGAAGGAAGAACCGTCACTTACTACTCCTGCAGACCAATATGCAGCACGTTCGCCTTATGATGAATGTGTGGATTATGTTTGCCAGATGTTTGATGAGGCGGCTGCCGAACTGCCTGCAACCCGTATCAATGAGAACTACGGATTGGCTACAAGTGTGGCTGCCAAGGCACTAAAGGCACGAATGCTGCTTTATGCCGCTTCCCCCTTGTTTAACGGAAACAGCGAATTCTATTCCAACTTTGTCAATAAAGACGGAGCGGCATTGATGCCTCAAGCATATAGTGCAGAGAAATGGCAGAAGGCTAAGGTGGCTTATGAAGAAGCGATTCGTGCAGCAGAAGGAGCCGGACACAGTCTTTATACCAGTACAGATTATATGTTGGACGGATATGACAATGCAGAACCTGTCGACCCTGTGCAACACAGATTGCGCTATACTATTATTGAACCTGCCAATAAAGAAGTAATCTGGGCTGATTGCCGTTCGGAAGGTGCCTATAGTGTCCAAAACAAGTCTCTTCCATTCTGTAACGGATCTGCTTACAATGGTGTGTCTCCGACTCTTGCCATGTTGAAGCGTTTCTATACCAAGAACGGACTTCCTATTGACCAGGACCCCGAGTTCCCGAAAGGCAACGGTATGTATGAAGTGACTGCTTTGGGTGAAGAAAATGCGGCTATCGGTGAGCCGGATGCAAAGACCATCCGCTTTAACTTGAATCGTGAACCTCGTTTTTATTCATGGGTTGCTTTCCAAGGAGGATTCTTTGAAATCATGAGTGCGTCAGATGGTAATGGGGCTTATCAGAATGATGAGAGCTATAATAAATACAGTGATGACTCTCAAGGAAAATTAGTATGCGACTTTGTGATAGGCGGCAATACTTCTCGTCAGCCGGCAGGAAGCAGTCTGCGTACTAATAACTATTCACCTACCGGCTATCTGAACAAAAAGGGAGTGGTTCCCGGTTACAACGTGCGTACCTCTTTATATTATCCGCCGTTCTATCCATGGCCTGTCATTCGTTTGGCAGAACTGTATTTGGGATATGCCGAGGCTTGTGTGGAGTGTAATGATTTAAATACTGCAAAGACTTACTTGGACAAAGTGCGTACTCGAGCTGGTATCCCTACGGTAGAAACATCATGGAATGGCATTGCTACATTGGATCAGGCCAAGCTGCGTGAGATTGTCCGTCAGGAACGTACCATTGAGTTCTATCTGGAAAACCAGACTTTTTGGGACTTGCGCCGTTGGAAGCAGGCCGAAGAATATTTTGGTGTAAAGGCTAAGGGGATGAATATTGCAGGCAAGACCATAGACGAGTTTGCACAAGAAACTGAAGTGACCTTTGAGCGTAAGTTTGAAAGTCCGACCCAATACTTGATGCCTATTCCTTTAACAGATATCAACCGTAACATGAATCTGGTTCAAAATCCTGGTTATTAATCAAAATAGAATAAAGATGAAGAATACATTCAAATATTATGCCGGAATGCTCCTGGTTGGAGTTGCCTTGGTGAACATCAGCTGCAGCAGTGATGAAGATGGGATTACACCGGCCGAAATTACAAACTTGACAGCAGAAAGTACTTCCGGACGCATTGTGCTTCGCTGGGATACTCCTGAAGATGCAAGTATCCGTTATATTGAAGTGAGCTATTATGACCACTTGCTGAAAAAAGATGCTGTACGCACTGCCAGCATTTATGCAGACAGTATTGAAATACCGGATACTCGCAAGAAATATGGTGAGTATCAGTTCTCGGTACAAACGGTTAGCCCTACAGGTGATAAAAGTGCGGTTCAAACTATTTCCAAGGTTTCGGAACCGGCATTGCCTACTTTTGTGAGCACACCGATAGCTTTGACTGCCGCTGACCTGAGCACTAATGCACAGGAACCGAGTGAAGGACCTATTGCCAATTTGCTGGATGGCAATACCGGTACTTTCTTCCATACAGCATGGAGTGTCAGCATACCGGCTCCCCACTGGCTGCAGGTTAATTTGAAAGAAGAAATAACAGGCTCCTATAAGTTTTATTATGCACCTCGTAATAACGGTAATAACAAGCCGACGGACTTTGACTTGATGGGTAGCACGGATGGTACCAACTGGTTTCTTATCCGTAAATTTACCAAAGAGGCAGACGGACTTCCGGTTACTTCTACGGGTACATTTACTTCCGAGATTTATGAAGCGCCACAGCCGTTCAGTCAAATCCGACTGGTCGTTAATGCTACTAACACGGGCAGCATTTTCTGGACAATGTCCGAATTTAAATTTTATTCGGTTTCTGTGATGGATCCCGAAGCTGCTGAAGAATAAGAGGCTCTCTTCACACATTAAGATAGTGATTTAGATTATCGAGGGGGGTGTTCGTGAGAACATCCTCTTCTTTTTTGTTGTAAAGTCATGGAACATCTTTAAAAAAGATATACCTTTACGGCTTCAATAAAATTTTCATCTATGAATAACACTAGTACATTATCTACTGCTAAGAATCGTGTAGTTTGGTTGGATGTTGTCCGTTTCGTGGCAATGTTTACAGTGGTTTGCTGTCATTGTGCAGACCCATTTAATTTTTATTCGGGCGAACCTTCTGCCGAGCTTGAACAAATAAAGTTTTGGGGAGCGGCTTACGGAGCCTTTCTCCGTCCTTGTGTTCCTTTGTTCGTCATGATAACAGGGGCTTTACTGTTGCCGGTGCGGGGGGAAGCGTCAGTTTTTTATAAGAAAAGGATTAGTCGTGTATTTTGGCCGTTTCTCATTTGGTCTGTACTTTATAATCTGTTTCCCTGGATTACCGGTTTGTTGGGATTCAAACCGGAAGTGATTCTCAATTTCTTTCCTTATTCGGGCGAAGAGGCTACTCGTCAGGCTTTGAGCGTCTCATTGAAGAATATTGCAGAGATTCCGTTGAACTTTTCTCTTTTAGATGTACACATGTGGTATATCTATTTGTTGATAGGTCTGTATCTTTACTTACCCATTTTTTCTGCATGGGTGGAGAAAGCATCAGAGAAAGCTCAATTATGGTTTTTGGCCGCTTGGGGGATTACCACTCTGTTACCTTATTATTATGAATATGTTTCGCCTTATCTATGGGGTAGCTGTTCATGGAACTCATTCGGCATGCTTTATTATTTTGCCGGTTTCAACGGATATTTATTGTTGGGGCACTATTTGCGCAATAAAGACTGGTCGTTGGGCAGAATCCTGGCTTTCGGAATTCCCATGTTCTTGGTCGGATTTGCGGTGACTTTCTTCGGTTTCCGCCATGTGACTTCTTTGCCTGAATATAGCGATGAACTGCTTGAACTGTTCTTTACTTACAACTCTTTGAATGTAGTTATGATGACGATACCTTTCTTTTTATTGGCTAAGAAAGTAAATGTGCGCTCGGAATTTGTTCAGAAGTTGTTGGCTAATTTAACAATCTGCGGATTCGGGGTATATATGGCTCATTTTTTCTTCACCGGTCCCGGTGTCCTTTTGATGCGTACCATCGGGGTGCCTATTTGTATTCAGATTCCGACTGCAGCTATGGTGGCATTTGGCGTATCGTGGCTACTGGTCAACTTGATTCGTAAATTGACAGGCAGGAGTTCTAAATATATAGTAGGTTAAGTCTCTGTCGGATGAAATATTGAGTAAGATTAACTTCTTTCTATCCATCTTTCGGGCTTTGTCATCTGTTATCTGTTTAAACCATTCATTTATTATCAATATGGAAAGAAGAGAAATGGCAGGGTCCGATAGATTGGATACCGAAGAACGCAAAGAATTAAGTGATTCTGACTTTGGCTTGCCCGAAGAAAGAGCTTACCCCATGCCCGATGCGGCTCATGTCAGAGCTGCCGAGGCTTATTTTCGTTATGCCCCTGAAGAGAAGAAGCCTGAGTTAGCCCGTAATATTCTGAAAAAGGCAGCTGCATTCGGAGTAGATGTGCAAAGCCCGACGGTGCTGGAATGGGCGAAACAATGACCGGAATAGTGAAGGAAAGTTATTATTTTAATATTTTCCCAAGGAAATTTGTTTTATAGGAAACCAAGAAATACTTTTGGAAAAGTTTCCATTGGAAATAATCTATGGTATACGTACTTAGTTTAATATTAAAAGTAAAGATTATGATGAAAGAGTTTTTTAAGGGGCATGGGTGGACGATTGCCGGCATTGTATCGGGAGCCTTGGGCGGCTTCTTGTACTGGCATTTTGTGGGATGCTCCACAGGAAGTTGCCCTATAACGTCTTCTCCCATTAATAGCTCCATTTGGGGAGCCGCTATGGGAGGATTGGTATTAAGTTCATTTAAAGCGGATAAACAAGTAAAGAAGGAGAAATAATTATGAGAAGAATCACATTGTTTTTATTGGGAATTGTACTGATGTCGACAGCGGCATGCGGAAGAACAAATAGTAATGCTAATTCAGATCGGGTGACTGCGACAGAAGACTCTAAAGCTAAAGTCATTCACTTGACGAAAGCGGAATTTTTGGAAAAGGTATATAACTTTGAGAAAAATCCCGATGAATGGAAATATGAAGGTGACAAACCAGCGATTGTCGACTTTTATGCTACTTGGTGCGGCCCATGTAAAATGGTAGCTCCTATTTTGGACGAGCTTGCAAAAGAGTATGACGGACAGATTGTCATTTATAAGGTAGACACGGATAAAGAAGCTGAATTGGCGAGTGCTTTCGGTATTCGCAGCATCCCTTCCATCCTGTTTATACCAATGAGCGGAAAGCCGGAAATGGCACAGGGAGCTCTTCCCAAAGAAGCTTTTAAGAAGGCTATTGATGAGTTTCTATTGAAAAAATAAGTATTTTTGTGCAATAGCTGTTCAAAAGAATAAGATATGGATACATTATGTAAAATCAGAGACCTCTATCGGGCTATTGCATTGTTTGAAGCACGATTTGAAAAGACGCATCACCTTTGTCTGAATGAGGGAATGTTGCTGTGTTGTCTTTCGCGGTATGAGCGATTGTCCTCGGGAGAGATAGCAGAGCAACTGAACCTGACTCATTCGAATACTTCCAAAGTAATCAGGACAGTGGAAGACAAGGGCTATATAGAACGTAATTTGGGGAGTAATGACAGACGGCAGATGTATTTTTCATTGACGGCCGAAGGACGGAAGGTACTGGCCGAAATGGAATGTTGCAAGATTGAAATTCCCGGCTTATTGAAATCCGTATTATAACAAACAAGATATAACATGAATTTATCGGTAGAAACCCTCCGTTTCATCGAGGAACATAGTCATGATGATGTCCGGGCTCTTGCCTTGCAGGGGAAGAAATATCCGGGTGTGGATATGGCATGGGCTGTGACACAGATATCCGGACGACAAATAGCGGAGCAGAAGGTGCCTTCGTGGTATGCATTGTCCGGATTGCTTTATCCCCGACATTTGTCAATGGAACAGTGCTCGTCCGAGTTGACGGCAAAGTATAAGGCCAATCTGGTGGAAGGGGAGTCTTTTGCTGATTTGACCGGTGGTTTTGGAATTGACTGTGCTTTTATTTCCCGCCGCTTTACACATGCCGATTATGTGGAGCGTCAGGATGAATTATGTGAGCTGGCTGCACATAACTTCCCTTTATTGGGTCTGGAACATATCCGTATTCATCATATGGATGGGGTGGACTACCTGCGTAATATGTCTCATGTAGACTGTCTATTTCTGGATCCTGCCCGTCGGGACGGGCATGGAGGTAAGACGGTTGCTATTTCGGATTGTGAGCCGGATATTAGCGCATTGGAGTCATTGCTGGTTGAGAAAGCCGATAAGGTAATGGTAAAACTGTCACCGATGCTGGACTTGTCTTTAGCTCTGAAAGAGTTGAAAACAGTTAGTGAGGTACATATTGTATCTGTGAACAATGAGTGTAAGGAACTGCTTCTTCTATTGCAAAAAAGCCCCATTTCATCGAATCTTCTTATTCATTGTGAACTGAGTACACAAGCAGGGGAGAGCCAGCATTATGTGTTTACTCAAGAACAGGAGAAGTTATCGTCGTGTCCTTTGGCCGGGCAAGTGGAAACATATTTATATGAACCGAATGCGTCTATCCTGAAAGCCGGAGCTTTCCGTTCTTTGACTCAGGCATATCCTGTAAAGAAGTTGCATGTGAATAGTCATTTATATACCTCTTCCTCTTTTGTGGCTGACTTTCCCGGAAGAAAGTTCAAGGTAGAGTCGGTGACAGGCTTTGGCAAGAAGGAACTGAAAGCCTTTTTGCAGAATCTTGAAAAGGCCAATCTTACTGTCCGCAATTTTCCTTCTTCGGTAGCCGAACTGCGGAAAAGGTTGAAGCTGAAAGAGGGTGGGGAAGATTATATCTTTGCCACTACCTTGTCGGATGGACAAAAGGTCTTAATAAGGGGTAGAAAAGTGAATTAAATACGTGCAGGCCGCGAGAGTTGATTTCAGGCACGAACAACACGGAATCTATAGGGTAAAAGAAATCCGCGTTTATCCGTGAAGTCTGTACCTGAAATAAATGGAGTGAATCCGTCGGTAGTTTACCGTTCAAACGGTTTTAGCCTTCCATCTTTGTTTTGAATGCCAGGGCATACATACGCATCTGCTTTACCATAGCCAGCAAGCCATTGCTACGTGTGGGTGACAAATGTTCTTTCAGACCGATTTTCTCTATAAAGTAGAAATCGCTGTTTAATATTTCGTCGGGGGTGTGTCCTGATACGACTTTTATGAGCAATGCGATGATGCCTTTTACGATTAATGCATCGCTTTCTGCTTGAAAAATCACCTTGCCGTCTGTCAGGTCAGCCTGTAACCATACACGGCTTTGGCAACCGTCAATCAGGTTTTGTTCCGTTTTATATTGAGGGTCGAGTGGTTCTTGCTCGTTTCCCAAATCAATCAATAATTGGTATTTGTCCATCCAGTCGTCAAAATCACTGAATTCCTCTATAACCTCATCTTGAAGTTCATTTATTGTTTTCATTGTCTTGAATTTTATTTCTCGTTATAAACTACATCCATCACAGTTTGACCGACAGCCTTCAGCGTATTGCGGTCTATATTATCCATTGTATCGTTTATCGTGTGCCAGGTAGAGCCGAAAGAAGAACGCTCGTTATTGGCATCATAATTGATGATGTCTACACATGGGATGCGTGCCAATTTGTTTACATACAAGTGATCGTCGGTTACAGGAATGCCGTCTGCTTTCACGAAATACTTGCCATAGCCCAGTTCATGTGCCTTTTTCCAAATCTTTTTCATTTCGGAACGTGCCGTTTCCGAGGAATAGCCTTCATAATAGAAGGTCGCATCTTTGCCGCCTACCATATCGAGCAAAATGCCGTAACGGGCGTTGTAATTCTGTACGTGGGGGGTACGTGCCCAGAATTGTGAGCCCAGACACCATGTGTCCTGTTTGGGCTGTCCTGTATAAAACTCCGGCGTTCCGTAGTCTTCCGCATCAAAGAATATGATATCGACACCCAGTGTCGGTTCTTTCTGTTGAATTTGACGGGCGATTTCCAGCAATACACCTACACCGCTTGCGCCGTCATTTACTCCGAGGATATGCGTGTGATGATTCTTTGGGTCGGGGTCATTGTCGGCATACGGCCGGCTGTCCCAATGTGCGCAAAGCATGATGCGTTTTTTGCTTTCGGGTTTATAGGCTCCGATGATATTCCGTGCTTTCAGTATGGTTCCGTCCCAGGCAATAAGGTCTGCGCGCTGATTGTAAACCTTGGCTCCAAACTTCTCCAGCTGTTGAGCCAAATACTCTCCACATTCTTCGTGTGCCTTTGTATTCGGTACTCTCGGACCGAAGTCCGCTTGTGTCTGAACGTATGCATAAGCACTGTCTGCATTAAAATCGGGTGCTTTGATTACTTCTTTCTCCACGGCATCTATCCGGTCACTTTTCTTATTGCTGTTTCCGCAAGAAACGGCGGTCAGTATGAGCATCAGGAACAGGATGGTTAAAATGTTCTTATTCTTCATATATTTCTCTTTTAAATCTTCCACTTTGTCCGGCTGCAAAGTTACATTATTTTCTTTGTACTTCTTCCATTACCCGCAGGAAGTTTCCTCCCCAGATGAGCCGGATACTTTCTTCGCTATATCTTTCTAACAATAATTGGCGGGTGAAGTTGATGAGCTCCGATGCAGAAGCACAACCGATGATGCCTCCGTCACCGTCAAAGTCGGTACCGATACCCACATGTTCTATTCCCATAATGTTCACCATGTGGTTCAGATGATTGATGGCGTCTTTAATGGTTGCATGGCCTTCTTTCCGCAGAAAACCGTCGTATAGTGTCACTTGGGCTACCCCTCCTTTGGCAGCGAGAGCTTTCAGTTGGGCATCTGTCAAGTCACGCGGATGGTCGCACAATGCGCGTGCGGAAGAATGGGAGGCGACAATCGGCTGTGTGCTGATTTCCAACGCATCATAAAAACTTTTTTCTCCGGCATGCGAGATATCTACCATCATGCCTACACGGTTCATCTCTTTAATTACGTCTTCTCCGAAAGCACTGACTCCCAGTCCTTCGGCATTATCGCGCGCCGAACCGCAGATGTCATTATTTCCATTGTGGCAGAGCGTCATATACACCACTCCGCGGTTTCGGAAACGCTCCACATTACTTATATCCTTGCCAACGGCATAACCATTCTCTATTCCCAGCATGATGGCTTTCTTTCCTGCCATTTTCAACCGCAATAAATCGTTCGGCGTATAAGCCAAATCAACAGCTGTACAGTTTTTGGCAACCATCTCTTCTATTTCGTTCAGAATACGGTCGGCTTTGGCGGTAGCTGCCAGCAAAGCCTCGTCGGTACGTTCCAACTGCTTCAGATAGGCTACCATGATTGTGGCATCCAGTCTTCCTTCCGTCATTTTGTGCAAGTCTACTAATATCTTCTTGTCACGGGAAGCAAAATCAATACCCCGGTCAAAGAACATCGGAGTGTCGCAATGCGAATCGAGTGTAATCATACGGCTGTGCAGACGTTTGGCTTCCTGAAAAGAAGCGGCTTCCTTTATCAGCCAGTTAAAGAGTGGCATCATGCATTCGTCACCTCGTAAGATGAAACACTCGGGATGCCATTGCACGCCCAACATTGATTTATATTCGGCAGACTCCATTGCTTCTATAACTCCGTCGGCAGCCCGGGCGCACACACGGAAACCCGGTGCGACCTCTTTTACGGCCTGATGATGGAAAGAGTTCACCGGCAAGGCATCCTTTTCAAATAAATGATGCAGTAATGAGCCTTTTTCTATCTGAACCGAATGTGATGCATAACTTCTTTCTAAATCCTGGTCGTGCTTTATGCGCGTTCCTTCCATTTGTGAGTGGATATCTTGATACAGGCTTCCTCCGAGGGCGGCATTCATTATCTGTATGCCACGGCAAATACCTAATATCGGGATTTGCCTGTCGGCCGCCAACTTTGTCAATAAGAGTTCCTGTCTGTCGCGGTGCGGGTTAATACTGTGGAGTTCCTTTACCGGCTCTTCGCCCATGAAGAGTGGATTGATGTCCGCGCCTCCTGTCAGCAGGATTCCGTCCAATGACTCAAGCGCGTTAATCAAACTGTTAGTGTCATCGAATGAAGGAATGATAAAGGGGACTCCTCCTGCTTTCAGAATGGAAGTAAAATATCCTTCTGCCAAAGTGCACTCCCCATCCCGAAAGTTTCCGGTCAAGCCGATAACAGGTGCTTTCTTGTAGCAGGGGAATGTGCGGTGTATATCATCGTACTCTGCTGAAATGTCAAATGTTTGAAAAGTTTTCATAAGTTAAATTATTCATAGAAACTAAGCAAAGATAGGGATAAATCCAGATTTATTTTTCATATTTGCTAAAAATCTGATGATTATGGAACCTATACAGGACTTTGCCCGATTAATCAGCCGTTTACGTGCGCAGAAAGAGCGTAAACGAGTTGCAGTGGTTTGCCCTAACGACCCGCATACGGAGTATGTTATCATCCGCAGTTTGCACGAAGGGTTCGCCGATTTCCTGTTGGTGGCTGATACTCCCCATTTATTGAATGCCGAATATATCCGCTTGCAGTATCCGGAGCATGTAAAAGTCTATGAGGCGACAAGCCCCGACAAGGCAGCCCAGGAAGGCGTGGCATTGGTCAGAGAAGGACATGCCGATGTGCTGATGAAAGGAATAATCAATACCGACAATCTGTTGCGTGCGGTTCTTAATAAGGAGCATGGCTTGCTTCCCCAAGGAAATGTCTTGAGTCATATTACAGTGGCTCAGATACCTACTTACAATAAATTATTGTTCTTCTCGGATGCGGCAGTAATCCCCCGCCCTACATTGGCCCAGTTTGAGGCCATGCTGAAATACGATTTGGAAGTTTGCCGCCGTCTGGGAATTGCCGAACCGCGTGTGGCGCTGATTCATTGCACAGAAAAGATAAATGAAAAGTTTCCCCATACCCTTGACTATGCTACTTTAAAGGAACGTGCGGCATCCGGTGCTTACGGTTCCATGTTTTTGGATGGCCCGATGGATGTAAAGACAGCTTGTGATGCTCATAGCGGTGAGGTAAAAGGCATCAGTTCGCCGGTAGTGGGACATGCTGACCTGTTGATATTCCCCAATATCGAATCAGGCAATACATTCTATAAAACAGTCTCCCTGTTCGGTGATGCTAATATGGCCGGTATGCTGCGCGGAACCATTGCTCCGGTAGTTGTCCCTTCACGCGCCGACTCAGGTAACTCGAAATATTACAGTTTAGCATTGGCTTGCGTGGCCGGATAAAACCTTAAAGTTATATGAAGATATTTGTCATTAACCCGGGCTCTACTTCCACGAAGTTGGCTCTCTTTGAAGATGAGAAAGTGATATGGGCGGCAGGTGCCCACCATTCCTCAGAAGACTTGCAGCATTTTCATCATGTGAATGAGCAATATGAGTATCGCAGGGATTTTATATTCCGATTGTTGGCTGAGGCCGGCATCCCTATTGAGTTTGATGCAGTGATTGCCAGAGGCGGCTTGCTGAAACCGACTCCGGGCGGAGTGTATGCCATTAACGAACAGATGAAATACGATTTGCTTCATGCACGCATGGAGCATGCTTGTAATTTGGGGGCTTTAATTGCCGATGAAATGGCGAAGAAATGTGGTTGTCCCGCTTATATTGCCGACCCGGAAGTGGTGGATGAACTGCAGCCGGCGGCACGCTATACCGGTATCCCCGAGATAGAACGCATCTCTATTTTCCATGCATTAAACAGTAAGGCAGTTTCCCGCAAATATGCCGCTTCCATCGGAAAGCATTATGAAGAATTGAATCTGATTGTAGTTCATTTGGGAGGCGGCATCTCGGTAGGTGCTCACTGTAAAGGCAGAGTGATTGATGTAAACAATGCCTTGAACGGTGAAGGTCCTTTCAGCCCGGAACGTGCAGGCACTATTCCTGCCGACCAGTTTGCCGAACTGTGTTTCAGCGGGAAATATACGTTGCGCCAGGTGAAGAAGATGCTGAACGGCAAGGGCGGCCTGATAGCCCATCTCGGAACAAATGATGTCGCTTCTATTGCCCATAAAGCCGAAACAGGCGAGGAGCCCTATAAAGGAGTGCTGGATGCCATGCTTTATACGGTTGCCAAGCAAGTAGGGGCGATGTATGTTTCTCTTCGCGGGAAAGTGGATGCCATTATTCTGACAGGCGGAATAGCTCATAGCGATTATTGTGTAGGTGCTCTTCGTGAACAGATAGATTATCTGGCACCTGTTGTATTGATTCCGGGAGAGGATGAAATGGGTTCGTTGGCATTCAACGCTTTGGGAGCATTGAAAGGAGAGCTGCCTTTGCAGGTGTATCAGCCGCAATAATACATTCTTTTCAGCTTTCCTCCATGCTTTTCTGTTACCATCCGCAGAATGGGGAATGTGTCAAAACTTCCCTTTTATCGAAATTGAGGGTGAATGTGTCAAAACAGGATTAAACCAAAGAAGAACTTTTAATCTGACACTTGAGCATCCTAAAAAAGCAAGAGAAAGAGCCGTATCATTACTCGAAACAGAGTTCGATACGGCTCTAGTCACCCTCGCCACAGGTAGTTGTAGCGAGGGTGATTTCAATAAAAAGGGCGTTTTGACACATCTTCTTTCGGAAGGGTCATTTTTATTTTGACACATCCTCGACTGTTAGTTTATGAGAGTTTCGATACACCCTCATGGAGGTGAGCCTCTATACAGTGTTGCTGAGCTTTGTTCCCTCTGGCATGCCTTGGATTTGTCCAACGTTGTCTTCCCATTGTTCAGCCGGTAGGGGTTTGCATTTCTCTTTCGGCAGTTCTGTTCGAGTAAAAAAGGGGCCAGGCATTATTCTTGAAGGCTTAACATCTCCATCAAACACCTGTCACCGGATGTTGTCTCCTCCGGTTTTCAAACCCTGCGTGCATTTAGAAT
>Ga0129308_1000684_pt1 | contig 45925 bp, 42 predicted proteins | sample L827metagenome_FD_94440 | JGI IMG/M metagenome (GOLD analysis project Ga0129308, IMG submission 94440) | Ring-tailed lemur group fecal microbial communities from Wisconsin, USA - L827 metagenome | ecosystem: Host-associated > Mammals > Digestive system > Large intestine > Fecal | place: USA... | reverse complement strand
TTATAAATATTAAAAAATATCAGATATTTTACCTGATATTCTTAGGAAATATGTTTTTTGTAAAAGAAAATTCCACTTTATTTTTTTGTTTTTTAAAGTGGAATTTAACTTTTCACTTTAGCTTTCTTATAAATTTAAATAGCTAAAAATCATTTATGAGTTTGACATCCCAAAATATAAACAAAATACATTTTTCTCATTTCATAGATATTATAACATAAACTCTATATTCGCATTTCTTATTTTTTATGATAAAATAAAGAAAGAAAGTGAGGATTTTATATGCTAACGAGACTCCATGTGATTATATCAAGCGAAAAAGAAGCTGATTATGAAAATGTCAAAAATAAATTATTAGAGATGAACTCACAATTTTCTATTTCTACAGCAAGACCTTATGCAAGAATCAAAGATCATAGTGAATTTTATATCACTTGTGATTTATCGAAAGATGAAGTTCAGCCTCTACTCGATTTATTGAATAATGATTGGGAAGGTGAACAGGATGATTGCATTTGTTATGGTTTTAATACCAAAATGTTTCATCCTCTTGTTTATTGTCTTGAGTTTACCCTTTTTGATGATTAAAAATATGTTTTCTCATTATTTAAGAGCAATTCCTATTTAATGGGAGTGCATATTTTTTTATTTCATTTTATAATAAATGTAGGAGGGAAAACTATGAATAAAGAATTATTTTCAAAAAAAATCATGCGTTTGAGAAAGAAATATCATTTGACACAACAGGAACTTGCCGATAAATTAAATATTTCCAACAAAACAGTATCACGTTGGGAAACCGGTGAAAGCTATCCTGATATCGAATTGCTACCGTTATTAGCTCAAATATTTCATGTTTCAGTTGACTATCTTTTAAGTGATCATGAAGATTATCAAGATATTGATAAATCCAATATTGTTTCTTATATTCCTTGGATCATTGGTATTTTCGGTATCCTTGTCTATTATATTTTTATTAACCTATCGATACCTACTATCTTTAGTTTTGCAATATACTTTTTTATCATTAAATTTTCATATAGTTTTTTAAACAAATACACGGATAAAAAGAATAATAGAACATTAACGCTCTTAAATACAGCATCTGGCTTTTTTGTTTTACAATCAATGATTATGCAAATTCTTTCTTGGTTAATGATTGCTTATATTGCTGACACTTTTTCAACAGATTTTCAAACTGCTGCTCAATTTTTAGAACCAAGCAATATGATTTCATATTATCTTTTAAGTTATCTTGCCAGTGGAATTTATGCTTATTTTCACTATAAAAAACATATCAAAAAACTCATCGATCGATGATGAGTTTTTTCGTCTTATAATAATTTTTTTCGTAATTCTTCACCAGATTCTACATGTAAATAAGCTGGTGGAATATCAAAAACTGTTTTACATCCATATTGACCTTCTTGATGCATACGATAGGCTGCTCGGGCATAAGCGACTAACACACTGGAAGTAAATTCAGGATTTGAATCAAGGGTTAACTTATATTCAATCACATGTTTGTTTTCTTGTTGAAAGCCTGTTGTGCCAGTTCTCAATACAATACCACCATGAGGAATACCTTTATGATCTCTATCTAGTTCTTCTTGGCTAATAAAATGAACTGTTGTATCATAATCGGCAAAATAATTTGGCATTGTTACAATATCATTTTCAATTTTTTTCAAATCTGCTCCATCTTTTGCCACAACAAAACATTCTCTCGTATGTTTTTGTCTTGTCGAAAGATCTGGATTTTCACCACGACGAACACTTTCTAAAGCTTCTTCAACAGGAATGGTATATTGTCTAGCATCTTGAACACCATCAATTCTTCTAATCGCATCTGAATGTCCTTGACTCACTCCTTTTCCCCAAAAAGTATAATCATGACCTTGAGGCAAAATAGCTTGTCCATACAAACGATTCAATGAAAATAATCCTGGATCCCAACCAACTGAAATAATACTCACATGCTGACTCTTTTCACTTGATTGATTGACTTTAGAAAAATGTTCTGGAATTTTTGCATGTGTATCAAAACTATCAACTACATTAAAGTATTGTGCTAACTCTACTGTTTGTGTTGGTAAATCATTGGCGCTTCCCCCACATAAAATAAGCACATCAAAATCATTTTTCATCTCATAAAGACGTTCCATTGTATAAACAGGGACTTCACTTTGAACACAAACAGTTTCAGGCTGTCTTCTTGTAAATACACCAACAAGTTTCATATCAGGACTATGATGAACGGCGCATTCTACACCGCGTCCAAGATTCCCATAACCTACAATTCCAATTCTTATCATTTTTTAATCTCTCCTTCTTTGTTTTCCTATTTTATCATCTTTTATCAAGAAAAGAAAGTCTCTCTTTTTGAGATTCTTACCTGCTCATATCTATTATATCGATTTTCCTCTATATTCTTTATACTTACCCACTCTTTTTGATTGAAATAAGTCATCATAACATCAGTAAAAAATGCTACTGTTTTTATGTTTACATCACAGACATAAGTCATTCCTTCTGTATCATAAAACAAACAATATCAATGACAATTTACCCATCTTGATCATTTCTTGCTGAAAAACGGATCTCATGAAATCATTTCATTTATTTTCGTATTTTAAACAGTTTTCACAATATTTTTCCTTTTTTCTAATGTTATATGCTATAATATAATCAATTCATTATATAAGGAGGATATCTATGAAAATAGGTATATTTGATTCAGGAATGGGTGGTTTATCTGTCTTACATTTAGCTCTACGATATCTCCCTAACCATCAATTTATATATTATGCTGATGAAGAACATGTTCCATATGGTGAAAAAAAACAGGAAGACATTATTAGGTATGTTGATGAAATTATCCAATTTATGATTGATCATGGTGTTGAGGCTATTGTGATTGCTTGTAATACTGCCACAAGTGCAGCGATTGCATTGATGAGAAAAAAATATCATTTGCCAATTATTGGTATGGAACCTGCTGTCAAAAAAGCAATAGATACATATGGAGATAAACGTGTTTTAGTTATAGCAACACCAATTACTGTTCAAGGTCAAAAAATGCATAATCTTGTCAATAAAGTCGATAAAAATCATTTGGTTAATTTAGTGGCCCTACCAGAACTAGTACGTTTTGCTGAAAGATTAGAATTTGATTCCATACATGTGAAGGAATATTTAAAAAAAGAATTATCACATTTTTCATTTGATCAGTATTCTTCTCTTGTCTTAGGATGTACTCATTTTAATTATTTTAAGGATAGTTTACGTGCAATTCTTCCTCAACATATTCATTTTGTTGATGGCAACGAAGGAACAATCAAACATTTAATGGAATATATCACTCCATCAAATGACAACCAAACAGTTGAATATTATTTTTCAGGAAAACGAGTCACACAACCTCAAGATATTGAACGTATCCAACAGTATCTTAAACATCTGGATAAAATGATAAAAATACAATAGACAATATCATCTCTATTGTATTTTTTATTCTTTGATAAAGCTCTTTCTGATGATAATAAATAGATGACAACTGTTTTTCTATATCATGACAGTTTTTCTACTCACTTTTTAAAATATATAATCGTGACAAATAGTCACCTTCTTCGACTGTGTTTCCACCACATGATCCATCACTTGTGATTAGACCTACATGCATCAATTCATCTCCATAAATTTTTCTATTATACTGAGAAATATAATATTGTTTATGAGGATTTAGTCCTTGTAATTTTATTCTACGGAATCCTTGATTGATTTCTTGTAAAGTTCGATAATAACCAACAATTGCAGTATTTTTATCCTCTGACACAACCATCCAAACAGTTTCAAAACCTTCAAATGGACTTTTTAAACGATAAAAAGTTCCAAATTGAATCAGTTTTCTGTATTTTTTCATGAACTTAACTTGTTCAACAATTTGCATCTGTTCATCAATAGAAAGCTGATTCAAATCCAATTCATAACCAAAAGTTCCAAAATATGCAACATGAGCACGTGTATTCAGTGGCGTATTTCTACGCAACTGATGATTAGGTGAAGCTGAGACATGACTTCCCATACTAGAAAGAGGATAAACCAATGATGTTCCATATTGAATTTTTAATCTTTCAATAGCATCAGTATTATCACTTGTCCAACATTGAGGTGCATAGTAAAGCAATCCTGGATCAAATCTTGCTCCACCACTGGCACACGATTCAAACAAAACATTTGGGAAACGAGAAGTGAGTCTTTCATATAAACTATAGACACCTAGAATATATTTATGCATGACTTTTCCTTGATCTTTCGCATCATGAATTGATGAATAAACCTCACTCATACATCTATTCATATCCCATTTGATATAAGAAAGAGATGATTCTTCAATTACTTTCGCCATTTGCTGATACAAATTTTCAACAACCTCAGGATTAGAAAAATCTAACAAATATTGATTTCGACCATGACAACTTTGACGATGGGGAGTTTCTAACGTCCAATTTGGATGTTGTCGATATAAATCAGAATTCTTATTTACTGATTCTGGTTCGAACCATAAACCAAATTTCATACCTAACGCTGTTATTTTTTGAGAAAGTCCTGAGATGCCATGAGGGAGTTTTTCTAAATTCGGCCACCAATCTCCCAAACCTGCTTTATCATCATTTCTTTTTCCAAACCATCCATCATCTAATACAAATAATTCAATTCCCAATTTCTGTGCTGTTTTCGCAATATTTAAGATTTTATTTTCATCAAAATCAAAATAAGTTCCTTCCCAATTATTAATCAATATCGGTCTGACTTGATCACGATATTTCCCTCTAGCAAGTCTGGAACGATATAACTGATGATAGATTTGTGACATTTTATTAAGTCCTTGATGACTATATACCATCACAACCTCAGGTGTCTGAAAAGATTCTTTAGGTTTCAATACCCATTCAAAACAATGAGGATGAATTCCCATCATAATCCTTGTCACATGATAACTGTCTACTTCGACTTGTCCTAAAAAATTTCCACTATAAACAAAACTAAAACCCAAAACCTCTCCATAATTCTCATCACTATTTTCTCTCTTTAAAGCCATAAAAGGATTATAATTATGGCTGGAACACCCTCTTAATGAATAAAGAGATTGAATCCCCTGTACAATTTTTCTTTTTTGAACATGCCTTTCTCTTGCCCAAGCTCCGGTCAATTCTATCATTTCATATTGGTCATCTGGCAAATCTAAAGAAAAACTCATCATATGATTCAAAATCAATTCCTGTTCACCACAGTTTTTAACGTAGGCATGTCTTGTTATAACTGCGAGATTCTCATAAATTGTATAGCTTAATACTAATTTTGTTTGAATAATATTATCATATAATTCAACAAGTAAGGTTGTAGCTTCATTTTCATTCTCAACATACGTTGCAGGAAGATTTTCTAGCTTTAATTTCCCCGCAAAAATATGATGTTCTTGATAAACAAAATTCAATATACGACTACCATTTTCTTGAAGAATATCAATTGCTGGATAGCGCATATCACCACTACCATAACTTGGATATTCTTGCTTAATATTCTCTAAAGTAAATAACTTGTCGTTTTCAAATGAACAAGGTGCCATGTCTCTTGATGACAGTTCTAATAAATGATCAAAATTATGAGAATCTCTAATTGCTTTTCCATAATACAATTGACCTAATTGTCCATTCTTAAGAATTTTAAAAATGTAACTCATATCATCATTATATAAATGAAATGTTTGTGAAGTTTCATGAAAAATAATTGGCATATTATCTCCTCCAATATCTATTATTATTCATTATTTTATCACTTTTCTATTTTTTACACTATGTGATTTCAAAAACATTTTATAAAAAAATTTAGCATGATATCTCCATACTAAATTTCTTTTCATCCTATTCACTAATCATAGCACTTTGAATAATCAATTGACTGGATTTTACACGATTATAATCACGTTTTAAATCAGCTACATTCACTTTTTCTAAAACTTCTTCTTTTGTCATCTGATTTTGAGCAGCAATAGCATCTATGTGCTGATTAATTTCTTCATCAGTTGTATGAATGTTTTCTAAAGCCACAACTTCATCAATAATTGCCTCGAATATAGCTTGCTGTTTAGCGGCCGGCTGCAATTGCTGGCGTAATCCTTCTTCATTTGTACCCATCATTTGCAAATACTGATTTAATTGCATTCCTTGCCTAGCAAGCTCCATACTAATATGTTGAATATGTTGTTGCATTGCATTTTCAATATCTTTCTCATCAACTTCAACGTCACAATTTTCAATAAGTTTTGCAAACAATCTATTCTCAACTTCAGTTCTATAAGATTGATCATGTTGCGCTTGAAGATCAACCCTCATTTGAGCTTCCAAGTCAGCAATTGTTTTCATATTTGGTACATTTAGCGATGCAACAAATTCATCAGTTAACTCTGCATCTTGTTTAACTTCAATCTTATGTACAGTAACTCTAAAAACAACATCAGCTCCTGCTAAATCAGCTACGCCATAGTTTTCAGGAAATGTTAAATTGAGTTCTCTTGTTTCACCTTTCTTCATTCCTATCATTTGTTCTTCAAATCCTGGAATAAATTGTCCTGATCCAATTTCTAATTGAAATCCTTCAGCCTTTCCTCCATCGAAAGCCACACCCTCTTTGAATCCTTCAAAATCAATCGTTGTCATATCCCCATGAGCAACTTCTCCATCTTTTTCAATAAATGATGGATTTTGTGCAACTAAAGTTCGAATTTGTTGATCCACTTCTTCTTGAGTGACTTCAGTTTTTTTCACATGTACTTCTATTCCTTTGTATTGTCCTAATTGATTAATTTTACTCATATATAATTCCTTTCTTTTTCATATCACTTGACTTTAACATAAAAATATATAATTAACACATATCTCCCTATTCTAAAATATTTCTAAACATTTTTCAGGATTTTAAAATAATCATATAAAAATATCAGATACATAAAATATTCTCTGATATTTTTAAAATATTACACAATAGAAATCTAAACACAACAACTTATTTTCATATATTAATCAGTAATAATTAAATCTAAAATTGTTTCTCTAATTTCTGCATGAGTAACATTTGATTTATTTAATAATGTATGTAGTTGTTCCAAACGACCGTTAATATCCTCCACTGTAATAGCCATAGCAGCATTTTTATAAATCAAATCATTTTTTGTTCTTGTCGTATCTTCACCATCAAGACGTAATTCTTCAAACATTTTTTCTCCTGGACGTAAGCCAATTTCCTTAATGTCAATATCCTCATATGGAACTAATCCTGCTAAACGAATCATTTTTTCTGCCAAATCTAATATTTTCACAGGTTCTCCCATATCCAATACAAAAATATCACCCTGATCTGCATAATATCCTGCTTGAAGCACCAGCTGAGCAGCTTCTGGTATTGTCATAAAATAACGAATAATTTCTTTGCTAGTCAACGTTACAGGTCCACCTTCAGCAATCTGAGCTTTGAAAATAGGAATAACTGATCCATTTGATCCTAAAACATTACCAAAACGAACAGCAGCCATCTTTGTCACACCATTTTGACCATTGGCTTGCAAAATCATTTCTGTCATTCGCTTTGTCGCACCCATAACATTTGTTGGATTAACAGCCTTATCTGTACTAATCATAATAAATCTTTTCACTTTATGTTCAATACATGAATGAATGACATTATTCGTTCCAAAAACATTGTTTTTAATAGCCTCCATTGGTCTTGTCTCCATTAATGGCACATGCTTATGAGCCGCAGCATGATAAACAACCTCAGGCTGATATCTATCAAAAATTTCATCAATTGCTTTTTTATCTCTGATAGAAGCAATCAACGTTTTAAATTCTATATTTTGACTCATTTTCCCATGGGCAATGTTTCTTCTAAACTCTTGTTCAAGCATATACAAGTAGTTTTCATTAATATCAATCATAATCAATTTTCTAGGTTGAAATTTAACAATCTGTCTACATAATTCAGATCCAATACTACCTCCTGCACCAGTCACAGCAACAACCTTATCAGAAAGATAAGAACTAATTTCTGTTTGATCTAAATGAATTTCTCCTCTACCTAAAAGATCTTCAATTTTAATATCTGCGACTAAACTACTATTTTTGGTATCATTTTTAAATTGAAAATTCATAATCTTTGTATCTAAACCACTGTTGATACAACTATCATAAATTCTTCTTAAGTCTTTTTGATTGACATGAGAAATTGCTATTAAAGCTCCTTCTAAATGATATTTTTCCTTTAATAGACTCAAATCATCAGTTGTCCCTAAAATTCTATATCCACCTATCATAATATCTTTCTTATTGTCATCAACAAAACCTACAATCTTATAATTTAAATTATTATTTTGCCCTAATTCCTTCAACAGTAAATTTCCAGCATCTCCTGCACCAACAATGACAACACGTTTTTCCTTAACATTATGACCTTTACGAGCTTCAATTCGTCTTAACAAACGATAACCAACTCTCAAAGCCGCCATCAAAACAATAGCAAAAATACCAGCTATAAACTCTATACCCGAAAGTATTGAACTCCCAAAATAAAAAATCGAAAAAAGCATAATAAAAGCAGTCGCTAAAATATTAGAAACAGATAATCTCATCAACTCATCTATCCCAATATATTTCCACAAACTTTTATAAACCTTAAATAAATAAAAACATAATGCATATATAATCAAAATCAAGCATATAGAAACCAGTAATTCTGTATTTGTAATCAAATTTGCATATTTAAATCCCATTTTAAAGTCATTCTTAGACCAATATGCAATAATATATGCCAATAAAACAATCAGCAAATCCAAAACTAATAATATCTTTTCCCTATGTTTTTTATATATATTGTTCTCAAATACTTTATGAAACATATCTCTCATCTCCCAGTCTATATACTAACACATTTTTTTTCAATTGGCTATAAAAAATGTCTGTAATAGACGAACACTTATTTTCTTTGTCATAAAAAATAATAAAATAATATTTTGCCTTTATTCATCACAATCATCTTATAAATACATTTCCCTATCCCAATCTTACCATCTGAAAAATAGATCATCGTCTTATTCAAAAAAGATTGTCAACATTCTACGACAACCTTTCTCATTTCATTAATATATAAGATCTTATGATGATTTTTTATTTCTGCGTCGATCACGTTTCCTAACATTTGTGCCAGCACCTCTTTCGTGATATTGTAAAAAACTGCCTAAATCATACACATGATATCCTTTCTTATCAATTTTTTTATAAGCACGCTCACTAATAGCTGGATTAATGGCATAAACATAATAAATCAATTCTGTTTCAGGGTAATAATCCTCAAATTCATCCATCAAGCGTAATGGCAAACATTCAGCATCCGGAATATGATATTCATCAAAATCTTTTTGTTCATCAGCACATATAATCTGAATACCCAAAGGATTTTTCTCATATTCACGAAAAGCCTCATTAATATCCTTTTTCTTTATTTCTATTTTTTTACCAAAACCAAACATAATCATTCCTCCAATACATTACATAATATCATTATTTCATCATTTTTTCTATTGCTTTTCTCATTTTTATATGATATTATATTTGAGCAATAGAAATTGGCTCTTTTGTAAAGAGCAATTGAATAGAGGGGTGTGGTTCAATGGTAGAGCATCGGTCTCCAAAACCGTGGACGCGGGTTCGATTCCTGCCACCCCTGCCAGTAGAAAGCTAGAGCGAGAAATCGCTTTTTTTATTTCTAGATTGGTCCCATAAACAGACTATTAATACAATAAAAGACATCTAAAAATATGATGTAGTCTATGAAGTTGAGACATATTTTCGATGTCTCTTTTTTATTTAAAATAATCAATCATCTTTTGAGTGTCTAATAAATTGTGTTTTAAAATAATGATTTTTGTGTATGGTAATATAAATGATGAACTTATCATGATTGATAAACTCATTAATACTCATCATGATTTACTTTTATAACAAACGAAAGATTGTATTCGAATTTTTGCATTTAATAGACATGATAATAGAATACAATTATAAGTTATAAATAATACAAAAAGTTGATGTTCTGTTATTTGCGTATTGATTTGTTAATTAACTTAAATCGATTCATTAGTATTTTTCTGTGAAAAGTTTTCAATTAAATAATTAATAAATAGTCTTTTGCAGCATTGGCGCTTGCTGTATTTCCACTTTTTGAACTTGATGAACCTTTAAAAATATGTACCTTATTATTGACGTATATATATATATATATATGTTAATATTTTAAATAGGAAACGCTTTCAAAATATACTATAGAAAAAATTATTTATGAAGAAAATTTTTGCTTTAATCTGTTTATCGTTAGTATTACCACTGTTATGAAGTATGGGTAATGTTTATGCAAGCGAAACTCATAAAACAGAGAGTATTCAACCAAGAATTTTTGTTGAAGATGTTTTAAGTTTTTATGATACTTATACATATTGGGTTGGAACAGTTAAGAATTCGTATGATTACAATCATACATATACTACGATTCAATATTTGCATTCATATACGAGAACTAGTAAGGTGACTGATATATCTTCTATTGGAGATAAGTTGAGTGGCAATATTAGAACGAGAACAACTTATACATATAAAACTAACTAATAGCACAGGGGAAATTTTGTTATAGGTTTCCCTGCTATTTTTTGTTTACATGAGGAAGGAATGATTTTTATGAAAGTGTTAGAAGTTGATAGTATTTCAAAAAAATATAATAAAAAAGTAATTCTTGAGAATATTTCCTTTACAATAAATGCGGGAGAAGTCGTTGGTTTAGTAGGTCCAAATGGAGCTGGTAAAAGTACATTAATGAAAATTCTTGTTGATATAGTTAAGAGTGATAAAGGTAAAGTGATGATTTGTGATCTAGATATAAAAAAAGAGCGAGATGTTGTAATGGAAAAAACTAGTTTTTTAATAGAAGAACCGTCTTTATATGACTCATTTACTGTTGAAGAATTTTTCAAATTAAATGCTTATTTAAGAAATATTAACGAAAAAAACTTAAAAGATGCTTTTGAATATTTAGGAAATAATTTTAATACTAAGAAAAAGATAAAAAAATTATCATTAGGAATGAAACAAGAAGTTGCGTTAGCTACATGTTTCATGAATGATTCACAGCTTTATATTTTTGATGAACCGATTAATGGTTTGGATTTTAGTAATGTATTGAAATTCCGAAAAAAAATTGCAGAATTAAAAACTCAAAACAAAAGTGTCATTATTTCTAGTCATATACTTAAAGAATTGGAAGTTATGGTTGATTATTATTTGTTTTTGAACAAAGGAATGATAATTGTTGTAGGAAAGGATGATGATATTGAAAAAAAATATCAAGACATGTTCAATGAAGAGTCAATATTTTAAATTTCAAATTTTAAAAAAGTATCATGTATTATACTTTTTTGTTGCTTTATCCTTAGTTTCATCTTGCTATTTAATTCATTCTCACAAAGCTTCTCAAAATAGATATGCAGTATTGGTATCGTTTCTTGAAAATTCAGAGAGCGAGACAAAAAATTATGAATATAAAATGAGTAAAGCATTACAAGATAAAAAATATGATGAGTATTTAGAAAATAAAATTTTAATGAATATTTTTTTACTAGAAAATGGTTATTATAATGGTCTTGAATCAAAAAATATGTTACAAAATGAAATTAATTTTGACAAATACTTATTAAAGCATCAAATTCAGCCTTTGAATTTTTTACTGGAATATAATCATATCGGAGAAGTTAATGGCGTGACTGCTATTTATGAAATAATAAAAGAAATTTTGCCATTGATTTTACCTTTATTAACCTTGTTAATTACCACTGTTAGTGTAATTGAAGATAAAAAAGTATCTATTTTTTTATTAAGTTTACCAATAAAGAAAAAAACACATAGAAAATTTCAATTGTTTTCTTCAATTGTTGTTAGTTTTTTTATTATAGTTTTCTTATTAGTTGTTTCATTTATTGTTGGTTGTGTTTTAGGAGGAACAGGAGATTTTAGCTATCCAATAACCATAAATACTTCAATGTTAAATTTGAAATTAATAGACAATTATTTATATCTTTGGCAATTTATTGCTATTTCTATAATTCATATTTTCATTCAAATAACATGCTATTGTTCAATTGCATATGCGATAAGTGTGAGTACTAAAAACATTTGGATAAGTAGTTTTTTTAGTGTACTGTTAGGTGTTTTACCGATTATTAATACAATGAGTAATTCTAATCCATTATATGTTAATGCTAAGATAAAACTCATACCATTTGTAACTGATAGCTGTTTTAATGTAATTACACAAGGCTATGGCTTTATGTGGTTAATATTATATTATTTGCTAATGATTTTAATTCCTATCATGATTTATGACTATTATATGAGAAAGATGGTAATCGAATATGATTAAACTTATGATATTTGAATTTTATAAATCATTTAAGAATAAGTCATTATTATTTGTTTTTTTGTTATATGTTTTTTGTTTGACTTTATATGGTTTTTTTTACATCCATACAAATAGTGATTTTGTTCAAGAACAAAAATTAGAAGCAAAAATTATGATCAACAAAATAGATAATTATTCATATCAAGAATTAGATGAAATAAAGCAACAAAGAAATTATTATTATGAAATATTAAACACTAATACATGGAAAGATATTTATATTATTTTGAATAAATTAGATCAGTTATATCTTAATTATCCAAATATTGTTTCAAAAAACAAAAGCGATTTAAATTATGATGAAAAAACTAATATTGAGTATAGAAAATATTGTATAGAAAAAAACATTGATCCTAATGAAAAATCAGGCTATCTATATTTGAATTACTTGATGAGGTATAGAGCGGATATTTTTATCTTTACATTCATGATTTTTATTGCATTGTTGTTATATTACGAAGAAAACGATAATGGAGATGCTTATTTTTTATATAGTTTGAGCTATACATATTCTAAAATTATTATTAGTAAATTTATTGTTACAATTATTATGAGTTTGATTGCTATTTTAATACCGTTATTGTGCTCTTTTATAATGAGTATATTGTTATATAATCTTGGCAATGAAAATATCTTAGTTAAAGCGTCAGAAATATATGCAAATATAATATTAAATCAAAGTGGCTTTGTTTGTATTTCTGATTACTCGAGGGAGATATTGACATCTATAGTATTTGATATTCTATTTGTGAATTCAGTTGTTTGTTATGTTAAGACTATTTTTTCTAGTCGATATTATGTATTTGTATGTGTAATATGTATACTATTTTGGTTATATTTATGTGGGTTTAACATTTTTATTAGTTATTCTGTATCATCTCATATTCCATCAATAACTCAAGGTTTGTTTGCAATAATTATGTCTGCAATCTGTGTGCTAATGACAGTCATAAATTTAAGAGTATTTGAAATAAAAAAATAAAAAATCTATATTAGCACCATAGATCTATCATAGTATAATTTATGAGTCCAGGAATAGATAATCATAGATATACTTAAGTGAATGACCGTCATTTGAGTCTGTGTTGGTTTTCTGTATGATTAATTAATGAAATAGAGAAAATTCCACCATGAAAATGAAATATAAATGTAATTCTTCTATAGAAAAAACATCTTGAAATAATCAAGTTAATTAAAAATCTATGCAAGAATTCATTGAATAAGGATATCGGGAAGTTTACAATGTGGTAATCTATATCCCCAAAGTTTGTATACCCCAGCTTATTTTAGATTACCAATTTATTTACGAATTCAAGAAATGTGAAAAGATAGTTTTAGGAATAATACCCATATAAGAGAAGTTGGCAGAGGTCATCTCATTCATTTGCGTCCTGTCACCCCTGCCATGAGTAAGTTTGAGTGAAATAATCACTCTTTTTTTGGCTCAAATTTACACATATTTATTTGATTTTTTAAAAGAAAATTTATTTTTTCACTTTAGCATCACTGATCAACAGGCATTAATACTTTAATTGCATAAATAAAACAGCTTCAACTCAATATTTTTATAATTTTACCTGTCTATTTAACAGAAACAATTCATAAGTCAACATTTTTGTATGAATCTCATAAATCTCTTATGAATACAACTCTGTATTGCATAAAAATGTCAAAAATCAAATACTTGATAATCTCATTTAATAACATAGATGATTTATTTTCAGCAAAGATACAATACGAAAATCTTGTGAATATATTTGAAAAATGCGATAATGATATTATAAAAAAGGAGGATATGTATGCACCCACAATTACATTTAGCACCACTTAAAAATTGGTGCAATGATCCAATTGGATTTATTTATTATCAAGGCTATTATCACTTATTCTATCAGTATTTTCCTTATGACTGTACATGGGGAACTATGCATTGGAAACATGTCATCAGCAAAGATTTTGTTCATTGGGACGACTTAGGAATTGCTATTTATCCTAGCAAAGTCTATGATGCTAATGGCTGTTTTTCTGGTTCAAGTCTTGAAGTTAACCATCAAATGTATATTTATTATACGTCTATTCAATATACCAAACCTGATCCTGAAAACATCCACCAAAATATTTCTGGAGAAGATTTCATTGCTAGTCAAAGTATGGTCATTTCACCCGATGGATTTCATTTTGACAATCTCAAAAATAAGAAAATGATTATTCCCGTCTTTGGAGAAAATCAAATTGGACATCCAACTCACACAAGAGATCCAAAAGTTTGGAAACATGGTGAAACGTATTATATGGTTCTTGGCAGTCGATACTTAGATGAAAATCAGCATTATCAAGGGCAACTCTTATTCTATACATCATCTCAAGCAAAAGAATGGCATTATACCAACAATTATCGAGGAATCTCAATTGGTGATATGTGGGAGTGTCCTGATATCTTTGCCATTGGTCAGCAACAATTCTTAATTATGTCACCAGAACGAACAGAAAATCATGGTTATCCAAGTCATGCCCGTATTACGACATGTCAATTTCATCATGAACATTGTGATATGGAAATCACAGGCCATTTAAGATTATTAGATTATGGTAGGGATTTATATGCACCACAAACGACCACTGACGAAAAAGGCCGTCGTATTTATATTGGGTGGATGCGCATGCCTGTTAAAGCTAGCAATTGGCGTGGACTTTATATTTTCCCACGTGTCATTGAATACTATAATCAGCATATTTATACAAAACTTCATCCACGTATCAAGGACATGTTCACTATCACAACAGATCATTTTGATTATCAAAAAGCAACACATATTAAGGTCCAGCTCCAGCAAGGTGATTTCATAAATATTGGAGGATACCTCATCAGTTATCAACAATGTTTAAGGGCTGATCGTTCTCACGTTTTTCAATCAGGTGCAAAAGATATAGACTTGATTTGTGAAACACCACCTATTGATCAATGTCATTTAGATATATATATTGATCAATACATTATTGAAATCTACATCAATGATGGCTATTATGTTTTAAGTCACATTGTCTATCATATAGAGAACTATATTCATTGCCATGTTCCCTATATCTTAAAAATCACAGAATAAATGGAGGTTCGTTATGTTTCAAAAATTATTTCAAAAAAATACACAAAATCTTGAGACTCTTTTAGAACAAGTGAAAAATGATGAAAAAAAAGATTTCAGTCATATGTTTCTCTCTTATTGTCAATTAGCTAAAGCTTATTTTGATAAACAAGATTATGAAAGAGCTATGCTTTACTACCAACGAGCAGATAATTTATCACTTTCTATTGAAGATTTGAATGTTGCTGATGAAAATATCGAGGAATGCTCAAATCAAATCATGAAACTTGAAGATGAAAATCTTCTTTGTGAAGAAACAATACAAAAAATTGAAGAAGCTTGTGAATCTCTCAATTACGTACAAATGACATTGTGGAATCTCATGACATTATGTCGTATGGAAAAAGTATTCCAGCTTTTTGAAAATCAGAAAAATTGCCAAATCTTACAAAAAGTTCCTTACATAACAAATTTGATTTTAAAAATTTTAACTGAAGATATTTCTCAAGAGGAATTTGACTTTGGATCACACTTTATCAATGAAATTTATGATCTTACTGATTCTCCTATTCTTTATTGTCCAAGTATTACGAGTCCACTACCACATCATAAAGATCCTTTACAAATTGTTGATTTGAATGGAGGTGATGCTTTGACATCATTACATATTTTCTTAGATCATGAATTCAATAATTTCGTCAATAAAGAAATTTCTGATGAATTTGCAACAGACTTTGTCATTGCAGGATTAGGTACATTAAAAAGCTATTATTTAAGAACGCAAAATAATCATATTCAAACAATTCCACAGATTCAAAAAGAATTACGAAGAATTTGGAAAGATTATGAAATGATTGTGAATGAACCTGAACTTAGTGATGTCATTTCACAAATGCGCGAGTATCGTCAAATAAATATTTTTGAATAAATGAGGTCAAGAGATGAAAAAAACTTTTGTGATTGGTTCAAGTGTATGTGATGTTATTATTCGTGTACATCATCTGCCACAATCTCAAGCCGATGAAAACATTCTCAATCAAATATTCTCTATAGGAGGATGTGCCTACAATGTAGCCAGTATTTTGCGTTACTTTCATGTTCCTTATACATTATTTTCTCCTATTGGAAGTGGAATTTATGGTGATTTTGTCAAACAGAAATTTATTGAAAATGACATTCCTATTTTACTTGAAACGAAACAAAAAAATGGCTGTTGTTATTGTTTGGTAGATGATAGTGGAGAGAGAACTTTTATGTGCGAACATGGAGCTGAATATGTTTTTCAAAAAATATGGTTCTCACTTCTTGAACAAGAAGAATATGAACAAGTTTATATTTGCGGGTTAGAAATTGAAGAAAAAACAGGAGATAATATAATTGAATTTTTAGAACATCATCCATATATGAAAATTTTCTTTGCTCCTGGACCTAGAATCAATGAAATTTCAAAGGATAAAATAGCAAGATTATTTGCCTTGCACCCTATTCTTCATCTCAATCTCAATGAAATTTTAAGTTTTACACAACAGAATTGTCTTTTAGATGCTGTTCATGCACTTTATCAGCAAACTCAACATGATATCATTGTCACCTTAGGTGAAAAAGGATGCTCTTATTTTCATGATTTTCAAGAAATATTCATACCTGCTATAAAAACAGAAGTTGTAGATACTATTGGAGCTGGCGACAGTCATATAGGTACAATTATTGCACTACAGGCTATGCAAAAAGATATGTTAGAAAGTCTCACAAGAGCTAATCAGATAGCAGCAAAAATCGTTTCTCAACAAGGCGCAACTTTTCAGAAAATCCGATAAGATATCATCGGATTTTTTGAATAGGAAGTCGAATAACCGTCTTTAAATTCTCTGTCTTTGTACGTTTTGGATTGCTTAAATAGATTTCATGATGAAAACGTGTTTTTGAAATATCACATACAAAACCTCTCTCATCCATGAATTGATTCATCTTTTGTAAACTGATTGGCTCATCATCATATGAACCTTTATGCATCATTTGAATACATAAACCTTCATCATAAACAAAATACTGAGCTTTACTCACATCGATATGTGGTTTTAAAATAGTGACTTCTCTTTTGACTTCTTCAAAATAATCTTTAGAAACAAAATCCGGTAAGCGAATCATTGCTTTCCAATAAAAATTTTCTTTATCTTCAATTTTATGTCCATCAAAATCTCCATCATCAATTGCCCATAATCCTTCTAAAGGAGGAACAACAAAATCATAATATCCTTTAGGTTGCTGATGTTTTATTTTACTCATTTTAATGGTATAAGAAAGCTTATATAAAATACTTATAGCTTCTTGATAAGATTCAGAAGTATTCGGATTTCCTTTCCCTTCTACCATCACATATGCCATTTTTGGTACTTCAATAATCATCATTTCCTTTGGTACATATAAATCTTTATCTTCTTTTTTATAATCAAATGTATTCATAAATTTCTCCTGATCTCTTCAAATTTTTTAATAGTTAAAACTTCTCTTGTGATGAATTGTCTTTGATAAAATAAACTATATGTTGTTAATGGGGTTGGAGTTTGAATTGCCTGTTCTCTTGTCTGGATATGAATAAATTGCATAGGTATATGATTATCTTGACAATATTTTTTTAAAAGATTAACATATTTAATATTAAAAGGACATTGATGGGTATAATATAAAACCAATCCCTCTTTCTCCATTTTCGGAATACACAAACGTGGTTCTTGAGCATCTTTAAAAAAAGGCAAAAACATAAGTTCATAGTCTTGCCAGTGATCCGCCGTATAAAATCCCTGTTTTATCAGAAACTTTTGATCCATTATATAGGGTTTCTTCTTTTCTGATGATAAAATGACTAACCCCTTTTTCCCTTGCCTCTGACTTTCTTGAATGCAATGTTTTAACAATATTTGAGCATATCCCTGACCTTGATATCGACCAGCCACCCATAAACAATTAATATACATCAAATCATATCCTTTCAATGATATCCATGCATGCTCTATCGGTATGTATTCAATAAAACATTTTCCTCTCACATTCATTTTGACAAATTGCAATCCATAAGCAAATTGTTCTTTAAGCCATTCTTTCTTTGATTCAACTTGACAATCACTTGATGCCAAAGCACAACAAATATGTTCTTTATCAATATTCTTTTCACTTAAAGTTATCAATTCCACACTATCCCCTTCTTTCTAAGTCCATTATAACAGACAAAACCTGACATCATCTGTCAGGTTTATAAAGATTCATTAATTTGAGAACTTCTTGATACATTGTTTCTCTTAGATCCATGGGTTCTATCACTTCAACCCCTCCTCCCAACGATAAAAGAAGGGATATCATCCATGAATTATCAGGAATTTGGGCTTTTACAATATAACAATCTTCTTTTTCTTCAATATCATCAAAATCAAATGCATCGAAAACAAAACTCCCTAAATATTTTTGAAACTGTAACACAACATTTTTTCTTTCCACATGCTCATGATATTCAAAAACATGAGGTTGATTTATAAGTAAACTCTTATCAAAATGATCTTCTAATACAACAATATGCTGCATACGTGATAATTTATATATACGATAAACTCCTCTTTTATTATCATAAGCTTGTAAATACCAAGCACTTCCTTTAAAGAATAATTTCAATGGAAAAACATGTCGATCACTTTTATCACCTTGAGCATTCACATATTCAAATGTGATCACAAGATGTTGTAAAATAGCTTTCTTTAATAAATCAAATTTTTCATTCATTTCTTCATTCTTTTGCCAAAAAGAAAAATCTACTTCAATCCAATCTTGCTTATCTTTTTGAAATATGGTTTGCATACGTTTCAATAATGCATCATATTGAGAAATATGCAAAGAAGATAATGTCTCTAAAGAAGCAATAATCTGTTGTTGTTCTTCAGAATTTAATAAATCTTTATTGAAAACAAAATGTTCATCTAAAGCAATTCCTCCATCTATGCCCTGTTTTGTTATAATAGGTATGCCTGCTATCAGTAATCTATCTATGTCACGATAAATTGTTCTGATTGAAACTTCAAAATGATCTGCTAATTGCTGAGCAGTCGTTTGTTTGACATCTATTAAATAATAAAGTATTTCAAAAAGTCTTCCTTTTGTCATCTGGTATCCCTCCTTTTCCATTATACACTGTCTCACTCAAAGCAAGAAAGAAAACAATGAAAATATTATAACAAACAAAGTGTATGGCCTAGAATCATTTTACAAAATAATGATAAAAAATGATATCTCTTTTGGAAATATCATTAAGAACTTCTTTTGACTTATAAGAAAAATCATCACTAAATCAAAAAGAAAACATCAAAAGGAGTTTGAAGAGTGAATAAAATAGCACAAACTCCTACTTGATGTGGGAATATATGTCATTGAAAGATTAAAATTCATAAGAATCTTCTATTTCATCATTTTGTAACCTTCCATTCATGAGTACTGATTTCTTCAGTATGACTATTATAAAATTCTTCTATCAATTGAATCATATAATATGTATCTTTAACTCCAGCCGTTTCATAAGATGAATGCATTGCTAATTGGGGTAAACCAATATCAACACTATTTATAGAAACTTGACCCATCACAATATTGCCCAATGTACTGCCTCCAAGAGCATCAGAACGATTTGCAAAAAATTGGATAGGAATACCAGCCTTTTTCGCATAATCTCTCAATAGTGCAATACTGAACGCATCACTGGTATATTTTTGTCCAGCATGTGATTTCACCACAACACCTTCATTCATATAAACACAATTGTTGATATCTGTTTTTTCTGGATGATTGGGATGAACAGCATGAGCATTGTCACAACTTAGCATAAAACTTCCAGCTAATGCTTTATAGAAATCCTCTTCACTTTTTCCTAATGCTGTATTGATTCTTTTCAAAATATCATATAAAAATGTTGAAGCAGCCCCTTGTTTAGTCCCTGAACCAACTTCTTCATTATCAAAGCAGGCATAAACATTAATAGATTGTGTATTTGATCCTTTGAGAAATCCCTGCAAAGAAGCATAAGCACATTGTAAATCATCTAATTGTGGAGCAGAAATGAATTCTTGATGAGCTCCCCAAAGAGAAGGCTGCATACGATTGTAAAGATATAAATCCATTCCATAGATATCTTCTTCTAAAATGCCTAATTCTTCAGCAATCATGTGTTTTAACTGACCTTTCTGATACTCACTGCCACCAATCAAAGGCAATAAATCAACTTGTTTGTTATAAGCAAGACCATCATTCACTGTTCTGTTCATATGTATCGCAACATTGGGAATTAAAACAAGATCACGATCAAAACAAAGCAATTTTGTTATGAAACTATTTTCATGTTTAACTAGCACACGTCCAGCAATAGATAATGGACGATCAAGCCATGTGGCACAAAGCATTGCCCCATAACCTTCTGTATTTAATTGTGTATATTTTCCACGAACTTCGATTTCAGCATTTTCTTTTAATTTGAATGTTGGCGAATCGCTATGTGAAGCAGTAATATGAAAAGAATAATGTTCTAAATCATTTCCTATTTTTAAAGCAATAAGACTTGAATGATTACGTGTTACAAAATATGTATGACCTGCTTGAATATGCCAAGATTTACCTTCTAACAGCTCTTCATAACCTTCATTTAAAAGAGCTTGTCTGATTTGCTCAATTGCATGAAAAGCAGTTGGACTTTTTTGAATAAAAGTTACTAAATCTTTAGATATCTTTCTGTACATTTTCTATACCTCCATTAATCTTTGCTTATTATAACATATCCTTTTGGATAACTAAAAGAATATGTCTGATTTTATTGCTGTATTTTTCATATTGTATAAATATTTATTTGAAAACATCTTTTCAATTTATAAAAAACATCATTGCATTTCAATAAAATCAATTGTAGAATAAAATCGATTGAAAGGAGGATCATATGATTTTTATAAAAAAAACAATACCTTATTTACTGACACTTTTCATGGTCTTGATAATGATGGGATGCTCTTTGCTAATCAATAATCCAGAAATCATATTTCCAGAAATTGTGACTTTAACCATAGGAACATGGCTAGCCCCAAAGCAAGTATGGAAAACGTCACCTGTTAAATTAGTTGGACTTATTCTGATTTATTCTGTTTTAGGCATTGTCATGGTTAAATATGTTGATATTCCCTTATATCTAAAAATCACTGCTGCTTTTTTTATGTGCGCTGTTGGACTTATTATGTCTCATACAACATTTTCTCCACTCATATCAGCTTGTCTTTTACCTATTTTGATGGAAACAGAATCATGGATTTATCCTTTTTCAGCAACACTCATGACCTTGATCATTGTCATTATTCAAAGCGTCTTACAACATTATAAATATCAAGAATATACTTTTTATCGCCCTGTTAAAGTCAATCCAAAAAAGGATACAATCATTTTGATAGAACGAATGATTATAATAATGGTTATCAGTGCTATCGCCATTTATTTCGACTTAAAATGGCTAATTGCTCCACCTTTGATTGTTGCATTTGTAGAAATCAGTCATCCACAATTTCCTTTGAAACATCAACTTCCTAGCATCTATATGCTGACAGTTATCATGGCATTGATTGGAGCATATAGTCGTCATTTTCTTATTATCAAATATCATTTTTCGTTTTTAGGAATTGTTGCTGCTGTCATGGTTATACTTTTCATAGTGATTGGTTTAACCCATATTTTCTTCCCGCCTATGGGAGCTATAACTATTTTACCATTTATCATTGATCCAGAATATTTACTTCTTTATCCTGTTTTCATTGCAAGCAGCTTTTTACCACTTATCATCTTTGCATGTCTGATTTCATTTCATGGCAAAAGTTCGTTATCATAAACGAACTTTTTCTTCTCATAATATTCAGCTTGTCAAGATACAAAATAAAATAACATTTAAACTTCTAACATCTGAATAGCTTCATCATACGACTCAAACAAAATTTCCCTCATTCCCAATAAATCTTCACAAGATACCAATTCATAAAATTCTAAATCATCTAAAATATAATAAGCTTTTTCTTCACTATAATGAAGCTCTTTTGTCAATAACTCCACAGATGCATTCTCATTTGCTAATAACAATTCAATAATATCATGATAAGGATGTAAAGGTTCTTCATTCATGTGCCTATGCAACAAAGCATATGAATTTGCCTTATGCATTAATTGTTTTAGTTTTTTACCATCCCATAATTCCACGCCATTCATCTCAGCCATTGATATAGCTGCTGAAGTAAAATGTGAGTTAGTCACAACAACAGGAATATCACATTCATAATATTTACAGCCTGCATAAGCTTGCTGAATGGCTGAAACCCCTACTGGTTGACGATACTTTTTACATTGAATCGCATATGTCTGATGATGATAAACACCTAAAATATCAATACCATAATCTCCAGTTTTCTTTGTTAAACAAAGTTTTTTAAAACCATTATGTTTTAAAATGTCTTTGACATATTTCTCAAAATCCTCCCCACTCATTCTTTCATCAAAATCCGGAATCCAGCCAAATATCAAACCAAAAATCTTAGACAAAATATAAATCATTATTTTTATAAACCACTTTATTATAAAAAAAAGAACTTTAAACAAAAACTTAATCACTCTTTTCATACATTTATTCACCCCTATCTATTATAACACACTTCTATTTATTGAACTCAAAGAGAATTTTCATTATTTATAAAATCTCTTTATAAATAAAAAAGTCATGGTAAAATAAACACAGAAAAGGAGGAATTTTATGCTTATCACTGCTTCACATCTCACTAAATACAATAATCTTAAATGTATTGTTGATGATGTTTCTTTTACGATTCATGAAAAAGATAAAATTGCTTTTATTGGTATAAATGGAACTGGTAAATCAACACTCTTAAAAATGCTTGCTAAAAGTGAAGACTATCAAGGAAAGATCTTATATAAAAAGGACATCACAATAAATTATCTTCCACAAAATCCTGACTTTCAAGATGATTATACTGTTTTACAACAAGTCTATCAGTCTTTAGATGCTCATACTCCAGAATATGAAATCAAAGCTATTTTAAATAAGTTTGGAATCACTCACTATCAACAAAAAATCAAAGAATTATCAGGAGGTCAACAAAAACGAGTAGCTTTAGCGATGACGCTCCTTAAACCTTGTGATTTTTTGTTACTCGATGAACCTACTAACCATCTTGATAATGAAATGATTGAATACTTAGAAAAATATCTTCTCAAATTCAATCGAGCTTTATTGATGGTAACACATGATCGTTATTTTTTAGAACGTATAACAAATAAAATTTTTGAATTAGATCGTACAAAAATTTACACATATGAAGCCAATTATTCAAAATATCTTGAACTAAAAACTCAAAGAGAGGACAATGAACTTGCTAAAGAAAGGAAAAGAAAGCTTTTTTTAAAAAAAGAATTAGAATGGGTTCGAGCTGGAGTCCAAGCTCGTACGACAAAAAGCAAAGACCGTTTACAAAGATTTGAAACTTTAAGTCAGAAAGCAGATATTCAAAGAATACAAAATGTAGAGATGGTGTCAGTAACCTCTCGATTAGGGAAAAAAACAATTGAATTAGATCATATATCAATGATGTATCAGGAACTTTTGTTTCAAGACTTTTCATATTATTTTAAAAGATATGATCGTATTGGGATCATTGGGCATAATGGTTGTGGAAAATCAACTTTGTTGCATATTATTGCTGGTATCATCCAGCCAACTTCAGGAAAAGTCATAAAGGGAGAAACTGTTAAAATAGGTTATTTTAAACAAGGATATAGCGATATGGATCCTCAATTACGTGTCATTGACTATATTCAAAAAACAGCTCATATATTCAATACGAATGAAGGTCAATTAACTGCTAAACAAATGTGTGAAAAATTCTTATTTGATAGTCATATGCAGTATACACCCATTGAAAGATTGTCAGGTGGTGAGAAAAGAAGATTGTATTTATTAAAGATTCTGATGGAAGCCCCTAATGTCTTGTTATTAGACGAGCCAACAAATGATCTTGATATTATGACCTTACAAATTTTAGAAGACTATTTAGATTCATTTCCAGGTATTGTGATAACTGTTTCTCATGATCGCTATTTCTTAGATCGTATTTGTGATCATTTATTTATTTTTCAAAATCAAAGTATTCAATATCATACTGGTGGTTATAGCCAATATATCAATCTAAAACAAACATCTTCAGTTGCTAAAGTCAATCAATCACAAACTTATCATGAACAGAAAAAACGTAAAATCAAACTTTCGTATAAAGAGAAACAAGAACTAGAAATCCTTGAACAATTATTACCTTCTCTTGAACAACAAATCAAAGACATTGATAATACTATGAATAAAACAATTGACTATTTATCCATTCAAAAGCTCTCAACAACAAGAGAGCAACTTGTCAAAACCCTTCATGAATCCGAAAATAGATGGATAGAATTGCTAGAAAAACAAGAAAATGGAGACTAGTCTCCATTTTTAACATGTCCTGGTCCTGCATTAATGACAGCATCAGGAAAATGCGTATACTGTTTAAAATTTTCCATAAACATATCAACGAGCTTTTGAGCAGTCTTATGATACTCATCTTTATGTAACCATGTTGCTCGAGGATCTAATAATTCCTGAGGAATACCTGGACAGAATTTAGGTATATTCAAATTGAAGAATGGATCTGTTTCATAAGCAACATAATCCAAATCACCATTAATTGCAGCATTGATCATACGACGTGTGTATTTTAATGGAATACGTTTACCAACTCCATAAGATCCTCCAACCCATCCAGTATTAATCAAAAAAACATTAGCACCGGCTTTTTTGACCCTACGCTGAAATTGTTGAGCATATAATAAAGGATCTAATGGTAAAAAGGGTTCACCAAAACATGTTGAGAATGTTGCTTGAGGTTCTGTGATTCCATCTTCCGTTCCAGCCAGTTTACTCGTATATCCTGATACGAAATGATAAGTTGCAGAATTTAAATCCAATTTTGAGATTGGTGGTAAAACACCGAAAGCATCAGCCGCTAAAAAGAAAATTGTTTTTGGAATCGGACCTATACCACTTGGTTCAATATTTTCAATATAATTTAACGGATAACCTACACGTGTATTTTCTGTAATAGAATCATCATTGAAATCAATAATACGAGTATCTTCAAATAGCTGTACATTTTCAGCAACTGCTCCAAAACGAACAGCATCCCATATTTCAGGTTCATTGACCTTTGAAAGACGAATACATTTGGCGTAACAACCACCCTCAAAATTAAAAATAGATGTTCGGGACCAACCATGTTCATCATCACCTATTAATTTACGTGATGGATCAGTTGACAATGTTGTTTTCCCCGTTCCAGATAGTCCGAAAAACAATGCAGTATTCCCATCACTACCAATATTTGCAGAACAATGCATTGTAAAAACATGACGTTGTGGCAACATAAAATTCATAACACAAAAAACACTCTTTTTGATTTCGCCAGAATATCCAGTACCAGCAATTAAAACGATATGACGTTCATAATCAATCATGACAGCAACTTCACTATTTAAACCAAAAGAAGGATCGAGTTTACAGTCTGGTGCAACTAAAATTAAAAAATCTTCTTGAAAATGTTGTAATTCACGTGGTGTTGGTTTAATTAATAAGTTGGATATAAATAAGTTTTGACTTGCTTTTTCATTAATAACTCTAAATGCATAAGAATATTTAGGATTTGCTCCAGCATAACCATCAAAAATATAAAGATCTTTATCTCTTAAATGATTTACCATAAATTGGTAAACCTTATCAAATGTTTCTGGTGATACTGGCTGATTAACTTTCCCCCATGCAATTAAATCATGGATTGCAGGTGTATCTACAATATATTTATCATCTGGTGATCTTCCTGTACGAGAACCCGTATGAATACATAATGCTCCTGCTCGACTTAATCTTCCTTCACCTTTTAAAAGTGCTTTTTCCACCAATGATCCTGGTGGTATGTTTCTAAATATAGAACCCGTTGTTTGAATACCATACTTTTCTATTCCGTATGTTTCCATAGACTAACCTCACTTTCTTTTATATCTATCATACTTGAAAGCGTTTTAAAATGATAGACTTTTTTTTAATAATTTCAATTTTTTCTTAAAAAACAATCAACATATCTTATTTCATACTGCTCCAAGATCGTCAATCCACTTCTTTTTAGACCGTATTACATATATGATAACAAATATAAATAATGACTTTTATATACATCAAAACTTAAAAAAATCTATGAAAACATCATAGATTCTCTTTATGATCTTGCTCTTCAACATATATATGAACAATTGTTTCATCTTCAATATGAATATCCTTAATCACTTCTTCAGCAGTTGCAAAAAGAGGAATATCCACTAAAGATGTATCAACATCCAAATTCTCTAATTTCACTTTTAATGCCATAATTTCCTCCTATAATAAAGAATTCAATAAAGTCACTGATGCCATTGCATCTTCACTATAATAATCTGCTCCTATTTCATCAGCAATCTCTTGAGTTAAGACAGCGCCACCAACCCAAATAGGACAAACACAACCATCAGCATGTAAGGCATCAATTGTTCTTTTCATATTCACAACAGTTGTCGTCATTAATGCACTGAGACCAATCATTTTAGGCTGATAACGATGATAAGCTTCAACAACGTTTTCTACTTTGACATCTTTCCCTAAGTCAATCACTTGATAACCATAACTTTCTAAAACAACCTTCACTATGTTTTTCCCAATATCATGAATATCACCTTCAACAGTACACATCATCACAGGTCCTTTGCTTTGACTATCAACACTAAAAGTCGATTTTACAACTTCAAAGGCAAGCTTAGTTGTTTCTGCCGATTGAATCAATTGAGGCAAAAAGATTTTATTGCTCTCATAATCTTTTCCCACTTGATTTAAAGCTGGAATAATCATTCCATTAATGACATCCATGGCATCTCTGGTTTCCAAGACTTCTTTTGTCTTTGCTTTAACTTCTTCTTTCAATCCATGAATAATCATTTCTTCTAACGAAAATGATGAAGTTGAAAGTGGTTGAGTATTTTGAACTTGAGATTGTTTAGAAATATAATGAACACTATCTTTATCAAAATGATACAGCACATTATAAGCATCAATTGTATCCATTAACTGTTGATCCAATGGATTGATAATTGGCAAATCTAATCCAGACTGCATAGCCAAAGTAAGAAATGTTCTATTTAATAATGGTCGATTAGGTAAACCAAATGAAACATTAGATACACCTAAAACAGTATGAACACCTAGCTCTTGTTTTACCAATTGTAAAGCTTTGAGTGTTTCTTGAACTTCTTTTTGTTGAGCTGAAGCAGTTAATGTTAAACAATCAATAATAATATTTTCTTTTTCAATTCCATAAGTTGCTGCTTTATGAACAATTTTTTTAGCAATAGCTAATCTTTCTTCAGCATAAAGTGGAATACCATCCTCTAATGTCAGTCCAATAACGACACCACCATATTTTTTTACAATTGGAAAAATTGCTTCCATTACTTTATCTTTTCCATTAACTGAATTAATCAAGGGTTTTCCATTATAATAACGACAGGCTTTCTCAATGGCTTCTGGTGATGAAGAATCAATCTGTAAAGGCAAATTAATAACTTCCTGGAGTAATTGGATGACTTTCTTCATTGTTGCTGGTTCATCAATCCCTGGCAACCCAACATTGACATCCAAAATATCTGCCCCAGCTTGTTGTTGCTTAATACCTTCTACTACACATTCATCATAACGTTCTTCCTTCAAAGCAGCTTTTAATTTTTTCTTACCTGTAGGGTTGAGACGTTCTCCACATACAACAATTTGTCCTCGAAAAGTCACAGTTTGATTTTGACTAGACACACGTGTATATTTTTTAACATGACGAGGTGTAACATATGTCGGTTTGACACGATTTAAAGCTTGAATAAAATCTGGTGTTGTGCCACAGCACCCTCCAACAATACTCACTCCTTTTTGCATATATTCAATCATCGATTGAGCATAATCTTGACTTGTTACCTCATAACATGTTTGTCCATTTTTTAAAACGGGCAAACCAGCATTAGGCTGAATTAATACAGGTGTTGAAGAAGTTTCTAAAATTTCATCAATAATAGGTTTTAACTCGTGAGGTCCTAATGAACAATTGACACCTAAGGCATCTACTCCTAAGCCTTCAACTACATTGACAAAAGTGATTGGATCACTTCCTGTTAAGGTTCTTCCATTATCTTCAAAAGTCATCGTGACAAATATAGGCAAGTCACTCTTTTCTTTGATTGCTAAAATACCTGCCTTAACTTCATAGAGACTCGTCATTGTTTCCAAAAGAACTGCATCTACTTCATCCTTAACCAGTAAAACTTGTGAAGCAATAATTTCATAAGCTTCATCAAAGGTTAATGTCCCTAATGGTTCTAACAATTGTCCAATGGGACCAATATCCAAAACAATATAAGCATTTGGATTCACTTCATCACGAGCCTGCTTAGCATTTTTGACTGCTGCTTTCAATAAATCACAGTAACAATATTGACTTTCCTGCATCTTTAATGGATTGCAGCCAAATGTATTTGTTGTAATAAAATCAGCACCAGCTTCTAAGTATCTTTTATGAATATTCATAATAATCTCAGGGTGCTCAATATTATATTCCTCAGGAATTTGACCTGCTTTTAATCCTTCCTCCTGCAATTGTGTTCCCATACCACCATCAAACACCAATAACTCTTTTCCTAATCTCTCACGTAACATCTTTGTCCTCCCTTTCGTAAGACACAATTTTCTTTTCGTACACATGATAAACATGATTTTTCCACTTGACTACCTAAACCTATAATACCTAGCATAGATTTCATAGGAACAAATAATCCCCCTTGACTGATTGACACCCCTATTTTCTTATCAATCTGTAAAACCCGTGATAATGGCTGATTTAATGCTAAAGGTAAATCTCCATACCCAGGTGCAAAACGAAAAGTATGAATACCTAAATTTAACGTATCTTCATAAGCATCACAACATTCTTCCAAATAACGACTACTAACTGCATCAAACACAACAGCTTTTGTCATATCAATATGTTCATATAATTTCGTTTGGCGATCAATTTGAATACCCAAAGTGCAGGCGATGACAAAACATTCCTGACAATCTTTAAAATAGAATTCTAAATCTTGCGATTCGCATAACAAATCCAATTCTTGTATCTTAAGAGGCTGATGAGTTAAAGAAAATTTTTGATAAATAGCTTTAAATTGAGCCAATTGTTTCACTTCTAAAATACATTCATCAATTAAATTTTCTGTTTTTTCATCAACATCACTATAATATTGAAGATATTGTAAAATTGCTCTTTTATTCATGATTCAATTCTTTTAAGACAGTTGGAATATTCTTAAAAATAGCCTGTGCTATTTCTGGTTTATTCATTGTATAAATATGAATGCCGTCAACCCCATTAGTAATCAAATCAATAATCTGATGAGTTGCATAATTGATACCAATTTCTTTCATGGCTTCTGGGTAATGATAATATGATTCAATCATTGTTGATAATTGATAAGGAATAGAACAGCCACACATTTTGGCAGTATGAAGCAATGATTTAGAATTTGTAATAGGCATAATTCCTGCAAGAATAGGCACTGTAATTCCTCTTTTTCTAGCTTCTTTAACTAATCTATAATAGTAATTGTTATCAAAGAAAATTTGTGTAATCAAATATTCTGCACCCGCCTCAACTTTTTCTTTTAGAGCCTTGAGATCGTCTTCAAAACAAACTGCTTCATTATGAACTTCTGGATAACAAGCTCCTGATAAACAAAAATCATGAGGAAATTCTTCTTTAATTAATTTGTTTAATTCTTTAGCATAATGAAATTCTAGTTTTTCTCGATCAAATGATCCATCTCGTGGATAGTCACCTCTTAATGATAAAATATTTTCAATATGGTGATCTTTCAATTGTTGACATATTTCTAAAACTTCATCTTTTGTTGAGGAAAGACATGTTAAATGGGCAACTGCTTCAATTCCATATTCATTTTTTATTTTTGATGCAATCTCAACAGTTTTCCCCTTTGTTGATCCTCCAGCACCATATGTCACACTGATAAAATCCGGATGAAGTTTTGCCAGTTCATCAATAGTATAATAAATTGATGAAATATCTCCCGTTTTATTTTTAGGAGGAAAAACTTCAAAAGAAATTGTTGCTTTATGTTTTAATATTTCTGATATTTTCATATAGTCATCTCACACATCCTCTCTATAATTGAACTTATTTTAAAACAAACAAAGAGAATAGTCAAAACTATTCTCTCAACCCTTATCATTTTTTATGATATTGAATAAATCTAAGTTATGTACCAGTCTATCCTATATTCCCCTTTTCGAAACTTTCCAGATCATGAAATGTAGCCAGATATGCCTGTGATAAGAAATATTGTAATGATACTAGAGTTTCAGCATCATTGATGAATAGAAAGAACGAGGGTTACCAGTAGTACATTGGTGTTAGACAAAAAAGTGTTTTTAAAAGAAAAAGATATAAAATCTTTTATAGATTTCTTGAAATTAATGTCTGGGTATTTTCACTTCAAAAGTTGTCACATGGTGTAAACTCTTCACTTGAATTGTTCCACAATGTTGTTCAACAATCATCTTAGCAATAGAAAGACCTAGCCCTGATCCTCCAGTTGAAGAAGAACGTGATTCATCTAAACGATAAAACTGTTCAAAAATGAAATTCAACTTTTCATGAGGAATCGTATCACCGATATTTCTAAACAGTAATATCGTATATATATCGTCTTCATATCCTTCAATTGTAATTGTCGTCTTTTCATCACCATAATGAAAGGCATTTTTTAATATGTTGCTGAAAACTCGAGCAATCTTTTGAGAATCAGCATAAAGTATTAATGATTTGTCCACACGTATATCTATACTTTGTTGTTTTTGTTGGAGCATAGGATAAAATTCTTCTTTCATCTGTTCTAAAAGATAAGATAAACGAATGTCTTCTTTTTTAAGAGGACTATAGGACTGATTCAGTTTAGCAATATCAAAAAACTCATTGATCAGTCTTTCTAAACGATAAGCCTTTTCTAATGTCATATGTGTATATTTCTGTCGTGTGTGATCTGGCAAATTCTGATTTTCATCTAACAGACACAAATATCCTATCACTGAAGCCAAAGGTGTTTTAATGTCATGGGCCAAATAAGTAATCATATCAATTTTATGTTGAGCTTCATGAATAGCTTTGCGCTCATTTTCAATACTTTGCATTTTTAATTCATTTAAATCATTTTCTAATTCATATAAAGATTCATCTAAAACTATTCTTTGTTCATCCTTTTGAAACAATATTTTCATTTGTGAAAAAACACGTGATATTCTTTTAATCGCAAAAACTTCAACAATTAAAGAATTTAATAATAAAACAATCAATAAAGTTATAAAAATAAAAGCTGTTTGATTTTTTAAAACAAAATAGGCAATACTCCATCCAAATAATCTTTGAATAAAATCAATCACTGCACCATTATAAAAGTGATCTATAAAAAAATATAAACATAATAAAAAAACAACTGAAACCAAAGCAATCACAACATGTAATTTTAAAATTTCTTTTTGAAATTCCCTTGTATAATTTTTATCCAATCTTATAACCTACTCCCCATACTGTTTGAATATATTTAGGATTTTCTGCTGAATCTTGCATTTTCTCTCGCAAGTGGCGAATGTGTACCATAATCGAACTGCTTGAATTTGTATAATACTTTTCACCCCATAAATCCTGAAAAATCTGATCAACAGTCACAACTTTACCCTTGTTTGCACATAACAACCATAATATTGAAAACTCTGTTGGTGTTAATGATAAACTTTCATTATTCAATACACATTGATGATTATCCTTATCTATTGTAAGTGCTTTAATCGTGATAATATTGTCTTGTTGAGGAGCAAATGTTTTATAGCGACGCAATTGAGCCTTTACTCTTGCTATTAATTCCAAAGGACGAAAAGGTTTGGTTACATAGTCATCTGCTCCCATTGTCAGCCCTGTAATTTTATCAATCTCGGTTTCTTTCGCAGTCAGCATAATGATAGGAAATTGATATCGTTCTCTAATTTTCTGACAAATTGTGAGTCCGTCAATATCTGGTAACATAATATCTAAAATAGCTAAATCAATATCTTCGTGTTCAATACATTGAAAAGCAGATAAACCTGTATAGAACTTATAAACTGTATAACCTTCATTTTTTAAATATAACTCGACTAAATCAGCAATTTCTTTTTCATCATCGACAACAACAATTTTCATATTCTCACCTCTTTTCTCCATTATAATACAAAATGCATATGTATTCTTTAAGAAAATCTTAAGAAAAAAAGATTTAGTTTCCTAAATCCTTCAAGGCAATTTCAACAGCTTGTGCAAAACCATCTTTCTCACAACTATTCACAATGCAATAAGCTAAATTTTGTATCTCTTGGACTGCGTTTGTAGGAGCAAATGAATATGGAAAACGCTCAAACATTGTTATATCATTCATACCATCACCCAAAACCACAATTTCATCTTTATGATATCCTTTTAAAGCAATAATCTTTTCCAATATTATTCCTTTTTGGGCATGAATATCTGTTACTTCTACATTATCTTCAAAAGATGACAAATATGAGATATGCGAAACTGTTTTCAAAGACTCTTTCACTTTTACGATATCATCAATATGTAAAGAAAAAACTTCTATTTTGATAATCTCTAGATCTAAAGCAAGAAAATCTTCTAAGTTATCATAATGGCAAAGATGATTACACGGTACATCAGCAAATTTTCCATCGGGTTCATATTCTTCATAATGATTTTGAAACTTTCTTACACATCTTTCCACAAACATATTACGCACCCATTTGGAATCTTGACCTGTATAAAAACCTTGGGTCGTAAAAATAATATATGGAAGATGTGCCTTTTCAAATATACTGACTATATCAGAAACCATCTTTTTATCTAAATAGCAATTCATCAAAACATGACCATTTTGATCACAATATTGTGCTCCATTTCCTAAAATAGCCTCACATTGCACATCGTATTGATCTAATATAGCATGAGCTCCATCATATCCCCTTCCTGATGCAATAGCAAATTCAATATGATTTTTTTCTAACAAACGTATAGCTTGTAAATTTTTATCGGAAATCTCACTTCTATCACCTAATAATGTTCCATCCATGTCTGTCACAACCATTTTTATCATGTTCATACCTCCATTATTTATACCATATCATAATTTGTTTTAAAACCTTATTTTTTTCCTAAAAAGTTATTTTTTAGCACTCTGGGGTTGAAAGTGCTAAAAAGATGTGGTATAATAAATGTGTCATTAGGGAAGAACCCTAACAGGTAGTTGATTTCATTCCCCAGCATTGAAAGCTGAGAATAAAAGATTATAGAAAGAAAGAGGCGATGTTTTATGAAATTTCTACCTACATTTTATGATATGTTTGATGATGTCTTCCATGATCCATTTGATCATTCAAATGTTGACAGTATGCGTACTGACATTGTAGAAAAGGATGGATATTATGTATTGAACATGGAACTTCCAGGGTACAAAAAAGAAAATATTCAAATGTCATTAAAGAATGGTTATTTGTCAATTCAGGCTTCTAAAGAAATTGATAACCAAGAAACTGATGACGAAGGTCATGTCATTAGACGTGAACGTTATAGTGGAAGTTGTTGTCGTCATTTCTTTGTTGGTGAAGGTATTCGCCAAGAAGATATCAAAGCTTCATTTGACAATGGTGAATTAAAGATTACACTGCCAAAAGAGCCAACAAAGCAAGTTGAACAAAAAACATATATTCCTATTGATTAAAGCAATCAGCTAGAGATGAGTCTCTAGCTGATTTTTATGTTGATGATTGAAAATATTGGAATTTTTATAAATTGTATGATAGTGCATGTATCTATGATATGATTAGTTTTTGTCATATCTTAGTCGTTTCTCATACAATGGATTAATCTACTTCATAAAACATAGGAACATTTAATGAATCACCATGATAAGTTTTTTCAATATTGAAGATTTTTTTAAAAAATGAAATTATCTTGATAGTCTTCTCAAATATCATTTATTTTTGTTATATTCGATAAAATTTTTAAAATATAATGTATTGTCGGATGGTCGGATTTATTGACGTTACAATTTGAATAATTCTTATAACAATATTTTTAGAATCAAATAAAACTTTCTACAAAAATGCGAAATGATACATTTCTCAATCCTCAACAATTCATTTCATATCTTCACTCTATAAAATTTCAATATTCATTCCACGTCTACCAAACATTCCATCAAATTCAATAACTAAAATTTTCTTTTCTATATAACTATTACTGTAACCTATCACAAGTAAGCCAAATTCCAGTTTTCTTTTGCTAAAATCATCGTCTATCTGCTCTACAGATACTTCACGCAGATCATCGCTAATCCTAAAACTGTTAATACGATTCCTGTGGCACGATTCAATGTTTTAGGTTGTGCTTTGTTCGCAAATAAAGCAGCGATTCTTGCTCCTATAAATGTTGTCATCATACAGACAAACAGAGCTTCCATATGAGGCATACCACCCAAATAAAAATGCGAACATGCTCCTGTTAAAGCTGTAAATGTCATAATAAAAACACTTGTTCCAACTGCTGTTTTTAATTCATATTGGAGCACAGATGTTAAAATCAACAATAACATCATTCCACCTCCAGCACCTATAAAACCACAAATAAAACCAATGATGCAGCCACAAATTATAGATTGAATATTCTTTTCTTTTTGAGTTTTATTCTGTTGGATTTCTTTCGTTGTCATAACTGGTTTCACAATAAATTTCATTCCTAATAAAGTTGTCATAATCACTGAAAAGTTTCCCATTGTTGTCATTGGCATAAGCTTCGCTAAATAGCTTCCAATTAACGTGAAACACAACACACTTATCAACATAATCATGCCGTTTTTAATATCAAGATTTTTATTTTTTCCATAAACATAAGCTGAAACAGCAGAAGCTAAAACATCAGATGCCAAAGCAATACCAACTGCCTCATAAGGATCAAAAGTCAAAAAAGTAATCAACATTGGAGAAATAACCGCGGCTGCTGATAAGCCAGCAAGTCCTGTTCCTATTCCAGCTCCTAAGCCTGCAATAATATAAATGAAATATGTTATCACGATCGTGCCTCCTTTAAATTATAAGTCATCTGTTCATATACATGATTCATTGCTTGAATATTCTTCTCATCTACATCTTGAAAAACAATCTAATAAAACTTTTTTCTGAATCATGAGTCCATTTTTAATGATTATTAGCCTTATTTAAATAATCAAATGATACTTTCTTCTACCTCATTTATCACATGATGTCATCAAACGGCCTTTTTATACAAGTCTCTTTATCCTCATAGAAATATGTCATTTCATAATACCACACTTTTCTGCAATATCCTTAGCTGTATCAAGATAAGGATATTATATAAAAATAATAAAATATCTCATTCATTTCTTGTCAATGTATATTCTTTCATCATATCCATACATATAGACTCATAAAGTTCCCTTAATGAAAATTGAATAAGTCTGTCATATTTCCTCATTATGAGTTCTATTTTGAAATAATATAGATGAATTTTATTTCTTTGTCAAGATTCACATCAAATATATAGTGGCTTTCATTTTGAAAAGACATTTTTCTACATTTAACCCTTTGCCTTTCATTGACTTTAAAGCACTTTTAGCTTATAATTTTACTAGGTGAATTCCTTCACCTGGGGAAATGAAAAACAATATTTTTCTTTTGTCCACATGATAATCATTTTAAGAAATGAAAGGAGTAAAAAAATGATTTATACAAAAGAAGTAGAAGAAATGTGTACTGTGACACGCGGTGCAAGTCATGGATGTGCTCCAATTCCTGAAGAAGGAAAATGGGTATATTCAAGAGAAATCAAAGATATTTCTGGATTTACACATGGTATTGGTTGGTGTGCTCCTCAACAAGGAACATGTAAGTTATCATTAAATGTAAAAGAAGGAATTATCGAAGAAGCATTAATTGAAACAATTGGATGCTCTGGTATGACTCACTCAGCAGCAATGGCAAGTGAAGCTTTAGTTGGTAAAACTTTATTAGAAGGTTTAAATACTGACTTGGTTTGTGATGCTATTAACACTGCAATGAGAGAATTATTCTTACAAATTGTTTATGGTCGTACTCAATCTGCATTCTCTGAAGGTGGTCTCTCAGTTGGTGCTGGTCTTGAAGATTTAGGAAAAGGTTTAAGAAGTATGGTTGGTACTGCTTATTCAACTAAAGTTAAAGGACCTAGATATCTTGAATTAACTGAAGGTTATATCAACAGAATCGCTTTAGATGATAATAATGAAATCATCGGTTACGAATTCGTTAACCTTGGAAGAATGATGGATATGATTAAATCTGGAAAAGATGCTAATGAAGCATTAAAAGAAGCTACTGGTACTTATGGTAGATTTGCTGATGCTCCTAAATACATCGATCCAAGAAAGGAATAATGGAGGGGTACGAAGATGGCATTATTTGAAAATTATGAACGTAGAATTGATCAAATTAACGCTGCATTAGCTAAATATGATATTAAATCTATTGAAGAAGCTAAAGCAATTTGCGATGAAAAAGGAATTGATGTTTACAATATTGTAAAATCAACTCAACCTATCTGTTTTGAAAATGCTTGCTGGGCTTATACAGTAGGTGCTGCAATGGCAATCAAAAATGGAGATACAAAGGCTGTAGATGCTGCCAAAACAATCGGTATTGGTTTACAATCATTCTGTATTCCTGGATCAGTTGCTGATGATCGTAAGGTTGGTATTGGTCATGGTAACTTAGGATCTATGTTATTGGATGAAAAAACTGAATGTTTTGCTTTCTTAGCTGGACATGAATCTTTTGCTGCTGCTGAAGGAGCTATTAAAATTGCTGAAAAAGCTAATAAAGTTAGAAATAAACCATTAAGAGTTATTTTAAATGGTTTAGGAAAAGATGCTGCTAAGATTATCTCTAGAATTAATGGTTTCACTTATGTAGAAACTGAATTTGATTATTTTACTGGAGAAGTTAAAGAAATCTCTAGAACAGCTTACTCTGATGGACCAAGAGCGAAAGTTAACTGCTATGGTTCTGATGATGTTCGTGAAGGTGTTGCAATTATGCATAAAGAAGGTGTGGATGTTTCTATCACTGGTAACTCTACTAACCCTACTCGTTTCCAACATCCAGTAGCTGGTACTTATAAAAAAGAATGTGTTGAACAAGGAAAGAAATATTTTTCAGTTGCTTCAGGTGGAGGAACTGGACGTACATTACATCCAGATAACATGGCAGCTGGACCAGCTTCTTATGGTATGACAGATACAATGGGTCGTATGCATAGTGATGCTCAATTTGCTGGTTCTTCATCAGTTCCTGCTCACGTAGAAATGATGGGATTAATCGGTATGGGTAATAACCCAATGGTAGGAGCTACTGTTGCTGTAGCTGTTGCTATTGAGGAAGCATTATCTAAATAGGATAAGCATTGAAAAGTTCTGATTTAATCAGGACTTTTTTATTATAAATAAGTATTAATATAATATCAGTTTTTCATGTAATTAATCTACAAACAAGAATTTTGTGAATTTATCAATCTAATAACCTGATTGGTCATTTTTTCCCTGTGTTCATTTTGTTCGCACTCCTTTTCATTAATTTCAGCAATCAAAAAACAATAACTAAATAATTCAATTATTTATCAAATAAGATTGAAATAGAAAAAAGGTATGGCTCCGCATCAATCTGCACATCCAACCTCAAGCGGTCAGAAAACCATACCTATAAAGAGTATATTCTTTTATCACTTATAATATACCATTTCCTTTGAAAATTGTCAACAAAACCTATTAAACCTCTTCTAAGCTTTATTTCATTTTAGCTTTTAAAATAATAAACATATTATGAATATTTTTTGAAAAAATTTCATGAGGCGATATCAGAATTTCTGGGTTGCTTACACATTGAACACAAATCCTAAAAGTTATTTTATATCAAAACTTATTGAGACTTAAAAAGACTTATAAATATGTCTAGAAAATAGACGAACTGTTGTGATCAAAGAAGCTTGCAAGTCATTTAGATTTTTCTAAATATATGGAAAAAGTTATTATTACACTTGTCTGTTTTTTTAATTTTCAAATTGAAATAAATATATTGATATAGAACCACACACATCCACCCTATTCCTGTAGCTAACGCAACAGCTGGTAACTGTAAATACTCAATAAGCAATATAGAAATAATAACCCTTAATGAAATATGCAAGATCGTTCCTATAACTGGTATATTCACTTTTCCAATTCCTCTATAAAAGCCTACAAAACAATTCCCAATAAAACAAAAGATATAGAAAAAAGAAATAATCAAAATATAATAAAATGTATTGTTGATAATCTGAATAGATGGACCATCAATGAAAAGATAAGTCACTGGTTTGGTACCTATAATCATTATTATAGATAAACAAATACATAATATTATCATCATTTTTAATCCAATGATAAATGTATTTTTAACTCTTTCACTTTTTCCAGCTCCAATATTTTGACCCACAAGAATAGATATAGCTACACATCCACTGTCTCCAAAAGAATTAATAAATCCTTCAATACGCATTGTTAAAGTATAGGAAGTAATGACATCTAACCCACAACGATTTACTGTACCTTGAATAATGAGTTTTCCAATATATAAACTGGATTGATGAAGTGCAGAAACAAAACCATAGCTCATTGTTTTCTTTATCAACTGTTTATCAAAAACCATTTCATTTTTAGAAAACAATAACTGTGGATAAACTTTTCTTATGTACAAAAAACAAAGAATTGCCGAAAAAAATTGAGAAATGATCGTTGCAATTGCTGCTCCTTTCACTCCATAGCACAAGTTTTTAACAAAGAATATATCTAATATGATATTGAGAAACATTGATATGATTAAAATATAGAGTGCTGTTTTAGAATCACCAATAGCTCTTAATATTGCAGAACACCAATTATAAATGAAAACTATGACAAGAAAACTCATAATGATGTATAAGTAATCTTTGACATAACTCATCATTTCTAAAGGCGTTTGAATAAATATTAAAAGAACATCTAAAAATAAAAATGCACATATACTTAATATTTCAGAAAAGGCTATTCCAATTATCAATGATAAAAATGTCTCTTTTTTTAATTCTATCCAATTTCTTTGTCCATATAATTGTGAAAAAACGATAGATATACCATTACAGCATCCATTGATCATAAATATAAATAAATTCATGAGACTTCCAGCAATTCCCAATGCTGCAAATGCATACTGATTGACACATTGCCCTACAATATAACAATCTGTTGTATTATAAAACTGCTGAAATATATTTCCAATAATTAACGGAACTGATAAAGCAATAAGCTGCTTCCTTATATTTCCTTTTGTAAGATCGCTTGTTAGAATCATAGTTAATCACCCCACTATCACTATAAAGTATTTTTTAATATTTGTATAATGCCTATTTTTTGTATATAATATAAAGTATACTTTATATTAAGGAGATATAACTTTATGACTATTTTAGAAATAGAAGCTTTTTTTGAAATCATGAAATCTGGTTCAATCTCAGCAGCTGCTGAAAATCTTTATATTACTCAGCCTGCACTTAGCAGAAGATTAAAAACTCTGGAAGAAGAACTTGGATATGATTTATTTGAAAGAAAAAAAGGTCTGAGACAAATTCACTTGACAAAAAAAGGAGAAGCATTTATCCCTATCGCAAAGAAATGGATGGCTGTTTATAAAGAAGCAAAAAAGGTCAATGAGATAGATAATAGAAAATTATTAAATATTGGTTCAATAGGCAGTGTGAGCAGTTATATACTTCCTCATGTCTTTAAGAACTTTTTTATACATAATACACAAACACGTATTTGTTTTCATAATTATCATTCGTTTGAATCTTATAGATATATTGATGAAGAATTATTGGATATTGCATTTATATCGGATGATATTTTTTATAAAAATGTAAATACGATTCCAGCATTTCAGGAGCCTATGGTTTTAATAACAAATAAAAAGAAACATTATCCTGAAAAAGTGAGTCCACAAATGCTTGATCCTCTTAAAGAAATCAGATTACCTTGGAATCCTGAATATGATGCATGGCATGATTATTGGTTTCAATCAACTTCTGAATATAGTGTATCTTTAGATCAAATGAATCTGTTAGAATACTTTCTATCATTAGATAATTTATGGGCTATTGTTCCTATGTCCGTAGCATATAGAATTTCATATCTAGACTATGTGAAAGTCCATGAACTAGAAAATGCGCCACCACAAAGAATCATCTATTATCTTATTAAGAGTCATAATCATTCTCAAGTGATTAAGGATTTTTTGAATATACTTGATAAAGAACTCAAATTAATCCCTCAAGTTGTTTCTTATTTATAGTTGATGACTAAAGATAATATTATAAAATAATATCATTTTGTATTTATAGATATGAATTGAAATAAATTCGTTAAAAAAGATAAAACACTTATGTTCAAATATAACATAAGCTAATCCAAGAAAGTCTTTCAGATATAACAGAAATATTAGAAAATGAAAGGACAATTTCAAATACTCCTTTTGAAATAGTTCTAATATTTGCTAAAAGTTTAGACATCTCATGAGATAATATTGCTTTTCAGGTTCATTAAATGATATTGAAGATATAGCGAAAGAACTAGCCATTAAATGATATCTATGTACTGATGAACAAAGACGCATAACTATAAAAATGACAAATTCTTTATTTGAAGAATTTCAAATGATTAACAATACATCCGAAGACAAGAACAAGATAGAATATTTTTATTTATTACATTATAGTTTATGATATATGAATTGATTTATATTAAAAATACAAAGTCACTTTTACACCACCATTGTACAAAAATGACTTTGTATATTTTTAAACAAACACTTACATATTAAAGAATATATTATAAATATTTGAACAAATAAAACAATGTTTTTGAAAAATGATTCTCATTTATTTCTCTATCCATTATTTGTAAGCACTCATGTTTTGACTATCATATCGTTCTGCTATAGTCTTTCATATGATCTATAGTCATTGTTTCTTTACCATTTCTTTTAAAACAAAAAGCATAATGATTTGATTTCATAAACAATACTCTTTTCTATCACATTCTATTTTAATTTTTGAATTTTATTATAAATAGCACTTGCTAATTTTTGATGATTTTCTTCATTCATGTGAATACAATCAACAGGTGATGCTTTAGCATAATTTGCTGCATTTAAATAATGGACTTCATATTCTTTACAGATTTTTTCAATTTCTTCACCTAAATGATGTGATTGAAGTAAACTCTCATGATCAAAATCACCACATATTCCTTCTCTTTCTGCTATTTCATCATGCAAGAAAATAGGTGAAATCATAAGAATTTGAGGAACTGGATATTTATACAAGTAAGGATTTTTGATGATACGAATAAATGAACGTGCTCCTTTTGCAATCGTTTTTGCTTTTGCATGAAACATTGTCTTTAAATCATTGGTTCCCAACATCACAATAACCAAATCAATAGGCTGATGAGTCATCAATAACATGGATAAAGCATCTATTCCACAGCGTTCTTTACAAACTGGATCTTCAAAAACAAATGTTCTGCCATTTAATCCTTCCTCAATAATTTCATCATCAGGTAATAATTCCTGCAATATTCTTGTCCATCTTTTTGTATGACGCAATCCATTTTCAGGATTATATCCCCAAGTATTACTATCTCCTATACATAAAATTCTCATGTCTTAATTCTCCATTTCTTTCTCTATTTTATAAACAATATCATGATATGTCACTTCTCTATCAACTTGTTTATCAACGATACAATCCTTTTTATTCATAACAGTGATAATAACATCATTTTGTAAATTGGCTTCTTTAATCTTATCATTGTCAAATTGACATAGCAAATCACCACGTTTAACACGAACACCTTGTTTTAAACTTGTTTCAAAACCTTCACCTTGTAACTGTACAGTATCGATTCCAATATGAATCAACACTTCTAAATCATCATCTGTTTTAATGACATAAGCATGTTTTGTAGGAAAAATAACTTCTAGTGTTCCACTGCAAGGTGCATAGACCTTATGATCTGTTGGCTGAATCGCTACACCATCTCCTAATTGTTTTTGAGAAAAGGCTTCATCTTTTAAATCTTCTAAAGCGATAACTTTTCCTGCTGTTGGTGCATACATTTCTTTTGTATCTTCTTTTTCTTCATCATTATTTTCTTCTTCAAAACCAAGAATCCATGTTGCTACAAAACCAGCGATTAGACCAATAACCATTGTCATAACAGCATTCATGATATTAGAAACACCACTTGGCTCTTTCCACATCAATACAGAAGTTACACATGGAAAAGCGAATACATAAGCTGTTAATTTAACAATTCCAGCATAAGCACCAGCGATTGCACCTCCAATAACTGTCCCAATCAATGGTTTCTTTAATTTAAGATGGACTCCAAATAATAATGGTTCTGTAATACCACCAAGTAATGTAGTTAATGAACCCATGAAAGATACATTTTTCATTTCTTTGTTTTTAACTTTAAAGAATACTGCTAATCCTGATCCTGCTAAAGCAAAATGGAAAGCTAAATAACTGGCAAAGAATGTTGCATCAAATCCCTGATTATATAAATTATTTAATATCAAAGGAACAATTCCACTATGCATTCCTACTGGAACTAAGAATGGTAAAGCAACAGCTAATAAGACAGAGAATAACCAACCAATTTGTTGACTAATAAATGCAAAGGCTTCAGCTAACAATGTAGATAAATATGATGTAACAGGTCCTAATACACATAGAGATACAGGAATCATAATAAATAATAATATTAATGGTTTTGTTAGATATTTGATAACATCTGGAATATATTTGTCTAATACTTTTTCTAGTAAAGATTGAATCCAGATAATTGATATGATTGGGAAAACTGTACTAGCATAACTTACCATTCCTAAAGGAAGTCCAAAGAATGATAATTGTTGTCCTTCATTGACAGCAGTTATAAAATTTGGATAAAACAAGAAACCTGCAATGGTTAATGCTAAATAGATATTGCAATTAAACTTCTTGGCTGCTGAAGCGGCTAATAAAAATGGCATAAAATAAAACGCTGCATCATCGGCATAAGATAAAACCATGTATGTTTGTGAAGTTTCCGGTAATATGCCTATCATATTTAATAGCAATAATACGACTTTTAACATTGCACAACCAATAACTGCCGGTAAGATTGGATTAAAACTTCCAGCAATGGCATCAACAATCGCCATAAAAATACTTTTTACTGTTATTTTTTCTTTCTTTTCATGATCTTTCTTTTCAAAATCACCTAATTGAATAAACTCCTTATAGAACTTATCTACACTTGGTCCCATGATTACTTGGAATTGTCCACTTTTACTGGCAGTTCCTAAAACTCCATCAACTTTTTCTAACTGCTCGATGTTGATTTTACTTTCATCTTTTAAATTAAATCTAAGTCTTGTTGCACAATGGAAGACATAATCTATATTTTCTTCCCCGCCAACATGTGTAAGTATTTCACTACATGTTTTTTTAATATCCATATTTGATCTCCTTTAATTTGTTTTAAACAATGCGCATTCGTTTACGGTCATATAATAGCATAGTTTTCAACCACTTTCAACCATTTTATTAAATTATTTGGTTTTTTTTGGTTGATTTTTATAAAATAAAAACTATCTTTCCGATAGTTTAATGAGATTCTATATAGCTGAAACTGTTTCTATAAATATCTGGCATTTTATCTGTAATCAGGATAGCATCTTTATTATTAGCAAATGTAATATGCGCTTTTTCATCAAATTTCTTAGAAGATGCCATGATGTAACTTTGCCCACTTTTATTAATAACTGCTGATTTAATTTTTGCATCTTCTTCATAAACTGTTAAAAATCCTTCTTCTTCATTTAATGCAGTAGAAGCTAAAAAAGACTTATCAAAATGTTTTTTTGCAATCAATGTCAAAGCATCATTGCCAAAAATAGCACTGATATTGTTTTGAATAAAACCGCCAATCAAAAAAACTTTCATTCCTCTTTTGCTTAAATCCATTGCAGCTATAACTGATGTTGTATAAATAGTGATTGTCTTATTATCAATAAGTTTTGCCATTGTATATGCTGTTGTTCCTGAATCTAAAAAGATAGTATCTTCATCATTAAGTAACGATACTGCCTTTTTAGCAATACCATTTTTAATATCAAAATCAGGATAATTTTGACTTTCATAATAATCTAAATTGATATCTTCAATGGCTTTAGCTCCACCATGGAATCGCACCAGTTTCTTTTCTTCATCCAATCTTGTTAGATCCCTTCTTAAAGTCGTTGAAGGAATATCTAATTCCTTTAATAAATTTTTAAATGATACAATTTTATTTTCTCTCACTATTTCTAGAATTTTTACTTCACGTTCTTTAGATGTCATTGTATTCCCTCTTTCTATTATATCTACTTTTATATTATATTAAATTCACAAATATTTTCAACCATTTTCAACCAACATCAACAATTCTTTAAAATAAAAGCTTCTGTTGATAATTAATTGGTTTTAATGCTTGCATACCATGAATACACAACTATTAACAATACCTCTAAAGTGTGATTTTTTATATATAAAATAGGTATCCTTTGATTATGGATACCTATTTACAATTCATTTTAATTAAATGATGATAAAACGAAGGGAAAATATAGACACTTTAATTAAAATGATCAATATATTTATTTATGATACAAAAATTTTTCTGGTAATGTCACATTAAAGTCTTTAGCCAATTGTCTCAATTCGTCTGCTTGAATTGTTTGCAGTTTATTTGGTTGTATTGATAAGACTTTCACTAAGATTTCAGCAGCCTTTTCTACTGTATGCATTAATCCAAATGTTAAATCAAAATCC
>Ga0129308_1000682_pt1 | contig 46051 bp, 40 predicted proteins | sample L827metagenome_FD_94440 | JGI IMG/M metagenome (GOLD analysis project Ga0129308, IMG submission 94440) | Ring-tailed lemur group fecal microbial communities from Wisconsin, USA - L827 metagenome | ecosystem: Host-associated > Mammals > Digestive system > Large intestine > Fecal | place: USA... | reverse complement strand
CATATTTGTAAAATGCTCCACAGCTTTTCCTTTAGGATTACCCATATCCTCAGATGAGTTTTCCGTAGCTGTGTTTTTTAATAATCTATGTGCCTCTTCGATTACAAGCAAATGTGCTAAAGGAGAGTCATCCTGCTTTCTCTTTCCACATTTTTGACGATATTCATTTACAAATATGATAAGTAATCCTACCGCAAATGCTTTATCGGCATCATCTGCCAATCCCTCTAACTCAAATACCGCCTCACTACCAAGCAGTTGTTCCATATTCAAATACTCATGCGTGTTGAACATGAATCCTTTAGATCCGGAACATAAACTTTCTAATCTGGCCTTAATAGCAGTTTTAATATTTCCAGCTACCTCTCCCTCATAATTCATTTCCTGTTCAACATATCTCTCGACCTCATCTTTCAAATCCTGCATAGTCGGAAATAAATACTTATGTAATTTGACTTTGTACTTCTCATTTGTATAGTTCGCATCAAAAAAATCTTGCATATTGCTGGTGTTCGCCAGATACGGATGATATCCAAAAGTAAGATTCCAGCCCTTGTTTTTATATATGTTATGAAGACACTTCTCCAAAATGTAAGGCATAGGGCCATAAAACGAAAACGAAGCATTGAACAAATCCTTCAGCAAATCAATATGTGTCTGCGGACTTATCCCATTTTGTATATAAAATGGATTCAGTGATATACAGTTTAATTCCGGTCTTCCTAATGTATAAACATCAGGCCTTTTACCATCTTCAAGCTTTATATTTCTGTATTCAGTTTTAGCAGACTCTATCACCAAAAACGGTTTTTTAGCCTGATCGATAATCCTCTTTACAGTAGTTGTTTTACCACTTCCTGTAATTCCGCATACGAATGTGTGCCTTGCCAAATCAGAATCCGACAGAACAAAAGGCATGTTGGTCAATTCTCGTATACCATCATTCAGATTACCAACAACAACCCCTTGTTTGTCATCTGCAATCAACGGATAATTCTTTTCGATGCGAACTTCAAAATTGGGCACTGATCCGACCGGCGGAGTACTGATAAAGCCTAATTCCTCAGAAGTAACACAAGTACATAACCGTGACGAATTATCATCTTTTTTCAAGATTTTTGGGATTACAACGGGATTATTTTTACTTATCCCCTTCGTAACAGTTCTTACAACAGGTGGTAATAAATCTGGATTGGGCTTTGCCATTTCTCCATTCAGACAAGACTCCAGTATTTGCTTTGCTTCGACTGTTTCAGCAGAATATGTAATAACAGTTTCCCACATTCCATTGCTTTTCCCCAACCTCAAACGCTCAATTGCTTTATCGGCATACTCCATCATTTCCAAGGCAAATCCATTTTGAACATCATGAGACTCACCTTCTGTATCATTTACAGCGTCTGTCACGGTTTTGCTATAATTTTTTGAGAAAGAATCGCTATCTGACTCGGTTTTTGAACGACTCCAATTCTTGTTCAGACTAAGAATAAAGCCCAATCCAAAACTTCCGCCCTTGGTCTTAGTGTTGCTGGTACTATGGGAATGTGATTCTGATGTACCCTCTGTTTCACCAACAGAATGGCTAGTGCCATGTTGTCTTGAAAGGTTTCTTTTACTTACAGCAAAACATGCATCTCTTATCTGGATCATTTCACCATATTTTTGAGATACGGTATCTTCGCTTACTGGACGCGACACTACCAATAGTGAAAAATTCTGTCCGTTTAGGCTTTTCATGATAGGTCCGATATCAAAAAACTGCTTTTCATCAGCTATCTTCACTGTTGGAATACCTGAAATGAATCCTGCATTCTCGCTCGTGGTTTCTCTTTCAGTATAATTTGGATTGAATGGAAGAAGATCTATTCCATCCAACAACCCTTGCATAATGTTCTTTACAGTTTCAGCATCACTATTATCTTCTGAATAAACTCCGATCACAAGATTCGTAGTCCCAGCATACGAAACAATACCATACACAACTGGCTTATTCAGCGCATGGATAGCAGTATAGAACTTTACCATTTTGGTGTTGAGATACTGTTCTATTTCATCCGAATTTTCTGCCGAACAGCTCTTAATCCTATAAAATGAAACTGCATCCAAGAGTTCTGCAGAATTATTATATGAAAGATCCGATACAATAGCTTCTGATACCATATATGCCGGTTGCATAGTTGTCACAAAATGACTGGCCTGTTCAGCAACTATTGCAGTATCATTATCAAATTCTTTTTTTAATACTTCCAGACGTTTTTTTTCATCTTGTTCAGCCATGCAAACCACCTTCAATCATTATTTATACAGAGTTCTTACCTTCTCATCAAAATAAACTTCAACATCAACAAACCAATCAAGAATCTCGTTCTCTAAATCTGACAAGAAACTATCTACCGCTCTTTTATACTCTTTTTTATTTCGTGTTGGTATCGCAAAATATGCAGCACAAGCAGCAACAAGAGCACCTGCGATGACAACGACAAAAGGTATATTTACAACACTTGAAAGAGCGAATTTCAGAATTCCTCCAACTGCAAGAGTTCCCACAGCCGCACCAACCGATGCGTAAATACTATTTATCTCTTTATACTGTATTCCCTTTTTGTATGCATCAATGCTGTCTATACTGAACTGATACTTCGCATTTAAATCATCTCTAAGATTTAATCTATAGAACGCATTAAGGTGCTCAGGATCCTTAAAGAATTCCTCTTCTTTGACCTTATCCACAAGGCTAGCATAAAGATCTATCATATATCCTTCAGCCTCGGCAGATACCGTACTTGACACCAAACGCATTATTCTTTCTGTCGCATCTGTGTTCGTTCTCGAACTAGCTATTATTTCCTCAGTCTTTACCACAAGTTCTCTAAAAAGAGTATGCGCCTGCTTTTCCAATTCTTTGTTATACAAGGCCATCAATACCTCCCTTCAGTTCTTCAACCCGACGTTGTGCAGGTTCGAGTGTGCTCAGTTCCTTCTGTAAGCCAGCAATTAATTCATGCAGTTCATCAGCTGTTTTTTTGTCATTCTTGATCTTTTCCAGTTCTTCTCTTTTCATATCTGCGTTACGAGCAAGTTCTTTGGTGTAAGCAGTAACTGTATGTGATACGAAAGACCTTAGCTCACGAACAGCCTGATTTTTTATTCCCTCAAGACGCTCAGTGATACTATTACTGAATAGCCCATAATATTTCTTTTGTGAGAATGAAGATCTGTATTCAGTCTTCTTAAAAGTCAGTCCCGTCTCAAATGGAATTCTTTCATTGGAATCTTTTTTTACATTCTCTTTTATTCCTTCGACCATCTCCGGTGTAAAATCCGGTTCAAGGGTTGTGAACTTAATTGTTGTTTTATCGCTGAGCGCAACCCTTAAAGCATCATTGCACTCAGCTACTACGTTTTTTTGGAGTTTATCCTGAAATTCAACAAAGCTATCAACCTTGCGAAAAGAAATTTTTTCAAGTGCATCAATACTTCGATGATCGTCGGCGTCCAACTTTTTTATTTCTTCCCGAAATTCCTCCATAACTTTTTCTGCTTCCTTTTGAATAAGTCCTTTGTTGCCAGATCCCCCATACTTTTTTGTTATTTCATCAACCGTTTGATTTAACCTATTCTCAATATCCGTCAATTCAGCTTGCGTCTCAGATATTTTAACCGCTAACTTATGAGGATCCTCAGCCTTCAGGGAATAATTATCTATCTTATCTTTAAGACTAACAGCCATCTTCCCATATAATCTGAGGATTCTTGCCAAAAACTCGCTAAGTGCTATATATTGAGCCTTACGTCCAAACTTATTCAAAGCCTGATCAATAACACCAAAATTGGATATCCTCTTCAGTTCTTCCTGTAATTGTTCTTTGTCACCACAAGCATCTACCCACGCCAAAGATAAAAACGCCTCTGCTTTTTGCCCATCCCTCAATCCTTTTATGTAATCACGTATATCCGGGGTAGACATATCAACAAATCTGTTGTAGTACAATTCAGCCTTACTATCTACCGGTATTATCTGTTCCTTAACAATGCCGTGTCTTGAATCTGTCTTCATGGTCCCGAACATATTCACAAATTCTTCATATGCTCTGGCAATTGTATCCTGGGATTCTGATGCCGTCCTTGTAAGAACAAGAAACATTGCATTTTTATTTCTATCTACACTTTTCGACTCTAAAAATTCCTTGAAGCTATTTGCTTCAATTGCAACTCCTGTTATTGGTCTTAGGAACATTATTGCGTCAGCTGATTCAATATACCTTGAAGTTGCCTCTCCTACCTTTCCGGCTGCATTCACACCCGGTGAATCAATTATGCGGATGCCTTTCATACTCTTATCTTCAAATGGATAAAGAATATCTATCTTAACAACCACATCCTGCCAGTGTTGTTGCTTTTCTCTTATATAATCTCTGATTTTCTTGTTATACTCTTCCTCAGAAAGCCTATGAATGTTTTCTCTCTTAACACCTTCCAGAAGATCCTTTATTTCAGCCTCAGGTATCTTTTTCTCTTTATACTTTACAATAACCTCATTGTTTATTGTGGGGACTGGAATATCACGATATTCATCATCCAACGCTGCATTCTTTTTGAGAAAATCATTAATCGCATCTTCTCCTGTAAGCGTTATTACTCTGTCATCAGCATAAGTAGCCTTCAAGCAAAACTCAGTCCCATAGGCTATCTCAACTACAGCACTGGTACATTGTCTCACATCCATCGGAAGTATTTCTGTGCCTAAATAAGCATTGATGAATGTAGATTTTCCGCTCTTGGCCTCGCCCGCTATCAACAAGCAGAATTTGTCTTCTTTAATTTTCTCTGCTTGAGCCTTAAGACCTTTAAATGATGTATCACTCTCAGGAAAGTCACATCTTCTAGCCGTTTCAAGCACTTCCTCATAATAGCGCAATACATCTTCTTTGATTTCTTTAAAATTTGTCCGCATCCAGTTAACCTCCCACCATTATTTTAAAAGCTTGACTAAATCGCCTTGACTTCTAAGCCACATATCAATTCCATCACCAAATACTTCAGCAGTTATAGTATATACACCGTCTTCCTCAGCTATTATCTGGGCTGTTGGCAGACGATCCAGTACCGCTTCAACCGAATAACCAGAATACTGAAACCTTACTTTCCGAAGTCTTCCTCCGTACATAAACTGTATTCTTTTCCTAAACTCTCCTTCTTCGAAGCGGTCTTTGTAAGGTATATTAAAATGTTCATCCAGAATCTTTAGACTTTGTATTCTGTCCACTCGATATATCGTGGGGAACGCATCTTGGAGAATCCTAAAGTTCTCACGAACATTCTTGTCTTCGATAAAAGCAGTCATGTAAAAATAGTATTCCGAAAACATGATTGCTACTGGTTTTAATTTTCTTGTTTTAACCGTGCTTCCTTGGACGCCCTGATACTTTATCTCTATATACTGTGAATTACGTATTGCCTGTCCAATGTCCCATAACCGGTCTATAAACTTTGATTTATGTCTCGGCTCAACATAGTGAAATTCTTCATTCCTAATCAATTCCTGAACCAATCTCTGATTGTTTTTAGGTACGCAGCAAGTAATCAACTTGTCTAGCATCCCGACCATCTCTTCTTTCGTGAACGCTCTACTATCAAGAAGAATTTTGCACAACGCTAAAACTTCGCAATTGGTCAGTCTAATCTTATATAGAGTTTCTAAACGGTACCCTTTTTCGATTCTGTCATAAATCACAGAATTAATCATGCCTGTATTCTCTGCATCGGATTCCAGAAAATTGCGAATATCATCTATATCTCTCTGTATTGTACGTTCATTTACATTATAAGTCCGGGCTTCATTCGCTTTACAGACTGTCTGACCGTTCATCAGCTTTGTATACATTCCAAGAACCCTGTCTATCTTTCCATTATCCACGACAACCTCCAATTGCATATCAGATAAACATGAGAAATTATTCCTGTTCAGCCAATGCTTTCCGTTGTTTGACTGATACGACAAACTTATCAAATTATACATAAAATCATGTTGTTTTAAGTATGCTGCCAGCAGACCTTTCCCATAAATCTTTCCACACAATCGCCTATAATAGCTCATTTTTCCACATGGTTAATTTTATCATAACTCATTCACCTATACAATGACCACATCGATATTTTTCGACATGAGAAAGAAAATGAATCATGCATTATTAGGACAAAAGATTCGTGCTACTCGCTTGTCGGCAGGAATACACTGCCTTGCTATGATAAATATATTATAATTCATCTCTATGACAGAAACTGTCACTTTGAAAATTTATTTTATTTTTTTGCAGTGTAACACAGAGAATACTAAAACTGGTTCCGTTACCCTGTCTAATCACTTGATTTCAGCATTTCCTTCATGGTCTTCAGAAAGCACCTGCCGCAATATTTCGTTTACATCAGGTATCTTCCCGCCATTTACTTCTGCTGCATGGAAAAAATCCTTCATTTCCTCTATCCCCTCATTGATACCTTCCAGTGCCTCTTTCATCCTGATAAGTGCACTGCCTGTCGACTGCTGATCTTCATTTTCAATTTGCTTCTCTGCCGATTTTACCGTTCCGATCGAACGATCCGTCCGAAAGGCAGTTGTCATACCGGATATCGTTTCATATGCTGTATGCGTGCCAAAAGCGTCCGCACTATAATTCTGTGCCCGGTCAGCCGCTATCCCGATTTTTTCCGCTTCCGCAACCGCATCCATATTCGCCCCAAAGAAAATAAATTCCCATCCATACTTTTTCTTCTGGTGCTCAATGCGCTGTCTGATCATATCGGCGGTATATCTTCGGCTCGCATTTTCATGTCCATCCGTAATGATAACAAACAGGACCTTCTCAGCCCGAAATTCCTCTTTCATATTTCGCTGCACTTTGCGGATTTTATGGATCGTCCTGCCAAGGGCATCCAACAGCGCCGTACTTCCCCGTACCGCATATTCTTCTCTGGTCAATGGCTTAACTGCCTGAATATTGATCCGGTCATGGAGCAATTCATATTGGTCATCAAACAACACGGTTGTTACAACAGCTTCCCCGGCGATTTCCTGCTGCTCTCTGAGCATGGAATTAAAACCGCCGATGGTGTCATCCTCCAGACCACCCATCGATCCGCTCCTGTCAATGATAAATACCAGTTCCGTAAGTCCTTTTTTCATAAAAGCCTTCTCCTTCCAAAGCAGATTATTTTAAACATAAAATTCTTCCATATCGTCCAGTCTCAGGCACGCCAGCCTGGATTCCGGCGATCCGCTGCCGCATCCGCAGTCAATATCAATGAAGCCCTCGGCATGTTCAATTTTATAATGCCCTCGGCACCTGTGCAGTTCATGGATATATTTTATAAGCGCTTTATTCGTAGCGCCATGAAGCAGAATCACCGGCGTATGCCCGATAATCAATGTCCGGTCCTTAAAAGGATTCCTTGCACTCAGATCCGGTCTTGTCCACACCTGATCCGCCAGATTATCCGCCGGGAATCCATGTACCAGATGAAACTTCCGCCCATTCACCTCAATTTCCACAGAAGCCGGCAGATTAACCAGAAAGGCAACGATCCGGTCCCGTTCTTCGGCACTGAGCGCCATCAGATCACTATAGGTTCCCGCTCCGCCGTTCCATTCCCATAAATCCATCTTTTCCCATTCGGTTTCTTCGTCTTCCGCCAGAATCGCTTCAATAGCCATCAGTTCATGATTTCCCATAAGCATATGGACATTGGGACGTTCCATGATATCTTTGAGAATCCTGACCCCTTCCGGGCCTCTGTCGATCGCATCTCCGAGGACATAAAGTTCATCCTCATCCGATAAGTTGATCAGCCTTAACATGCTTTCGTATTTCTCATAATTTCCGTGAATATCCGCCATTGCATATGTCATATAAATCCTCCTTCTCTCTATCAGTTCCTGCATTGCCTGTTTCTGGTGTCATAGTCAGAATATATAACCACGCATACACATCATACGCCCCGGTTTTCACATAGGATGTTCTGTTCCTGTGAATTACCTGTTCTATTTTTTATTATAAAAGGATTTTTACTGGAAACTATCCCCTGCCAGCAGACATTTGAAGATTTCAGAAAGAGCCTGCATCATACAGGATTCTTTTTTATGGGAAGCTTGCCACATTTCGCAGAATTCTATATAATTGATTATACAGGATCAGCGATGAAAGGAATGGTCACATGAGCGAATCAAATGGTTTCAGCATCACTTACGCTGCACACGCGGGGGATTTTCGGGCAGAAATAGGATCTGTTGCATTAGACGATGAACTAAAGAACGCAGATGATATTGATACCTTCTTGAAATTGAATAAAAAAAACATGATCCCACACAATTTACCCATACATCTCGACATGCTGCTGCGGGAAAAAGGGCTTCGCAAAGCGGATGTGGTACGTGATTCCGGACTTGACCGAAAATATCTCTACCAGATTTTTTCCGGAGAGAAAACGCCTTCACGGGACAAGCTGATCGCCCTGGCATTCGGTCTGCACCTTACCGATGAGGAAGCACAGACTATGCTGAAGGTTTCCGGGAACCGCGAATTATATGTAAGAGATGAACGTGATATTATCATTTTATTTGCATTGCGGAAAAAAATGAATATTTCTGAGGTTAACGGCTTATTATTTAACCATGGTTTTGATCTTCTCGGATCTTCGGAAAAATGAGCAGCATAAATCCCCATGCCGCAAGTGGCATGGGGATTACGCTTGTCAAACAGAGAATATGTGCGATACATCAATGCCTTTTATGTCCGTTCCAGCCAGTCCAAAGCTGAAACCGCTAAAGCTGTCTAATTCGTGCCGAGTCAGACTGATACCTTTTCTCATACTTCTTTCCTATTCCGGCAGCTTCGCCGCCTCAACCATTCATTTCATCACCTGCTCTCTTTTTTCAGAATAAACCTCTCACCCTCATAGATCCGCACCGGATTTCCGCGCACGATTCTAGTGTGCTCTCTCCATGCGGCATTGACCTGCTTCTTTTTCTGCTCCTTTTGAAGCTGCGCCAGCTTTTCCTGCATCCTCTCCATAGCCCTCTGCTTATTCTGAAACTGGCTCCGTTCCTCAGTGGACTGTGTAACAAGCCCCGTGGGAATATGGATGATTCTCACCCCTGTTTCCACCTTGTTCACATGCTGCCCGCCTTTTCCTCCGCTGTGAAATTTCTCTATGCGGTATTCCTTTTCCGATGCGATCTCAGCCAAATCCGGTATGACGCTCACATCCACATACCAGTTCTTTCTTTTGTGATTCTCCCGGAAAGGACTTCTGCAGATCCACAACACCGTCCCTTCCAGACTGCTCAGATCTTGTGCTGTCTGAAAACGGATGGAATCAAAGCAGCCCTTTTCATATCCTTTGGTACTTGACAGCAGCTCCAGCTCCCCGTACTCCTTCTGCAATGCTTCATACAATTTGGCGACTGCCAGCTGACATTCGGACGGTCCCTGTCCCGCGCTGATTTGAACGATCATAATACACCGCCTCCTATTTCTTACTCCCTGCCTTGAAATTATAGACAGGCTTCAATATTTCTGTAATTTCCACGGTATCCTGAATCTGCTCTGCAATCTCCGCGATCGGACGGTAGGCAAACGGCGCTTCATCCAATGTCTCTACACCCACGCAACTGCTGTAAATGCCCTTCATTTCCTTCTTAAATTCCGATACCGTATATTGATTCCTGACATCGTCCCGTTTCAGTCTCCTGCCGGAGCCGTGGGGAGCAGATTCATTCCAATCTGCATTTCCCTTTCCAATGCCTAAAATGATCCCGTCTTTCATGTTGGCGGGAATGATCACTCTTTCCCCTCTGTGCGCCGAAACAGAGCCTTTCCGGAGGATTCGGTCGGCATCCAGATAATTGTGTGCTACAGAAAACTGCTCCACAGCCTTCCATTTCATTCCTTTTATAATTTCCCTGACGATGATCTGTCTGTTCAACTCGGCGTAGTTCTGGATGATCCGCACATCCTCCATATATGCCGTTTTAGCCGCTCCTTCCAGATAACTCATATAATATGGAATTTCTTTCCCCCGCGCCTTCAGGCTCTCGCTTGCCAGCTTCGTATAATATTCCGCTACTTCCTCGCCCAGATGCCTGCTCCCTGTATGCACCACAAGATACAGGCTTCCATCATTGCCTTTGTCAAGCTCTATGAAGTGGTTGCCGCCACCAAGCGTGCCAAGGCTTCTATCCGCCTTATTCCGGTTGATATGCCGGATACAATGAAGCCCTTCATAAGAAAATTCCTCTGCCATGTAATGAGGCTCTTTCCGGACTGCAAAACCGGACGGCACATTTTCCCGGATGATCCTGTCCAGCTTTTGAAATTCCACATTGCCTTTATTCAGTTTTACACAGGTCATCCCGCAGCCGATATCCACTCCCAAAAGCTGAGGAATGATCTTATCCGTCACTCTCATGGAAAGCCCGATCGGTGCTACCTTTCCGGGATGGATGTCCGGCATCAGGCAGATCGTGCTTCCGGATGCGACCTCGTTATCGCAGATCATTTTTACCTGCGCTTCTGCATAAGGCTCCACATCATCCGTAAATATTTTTGCTTCGGCATAAATGCCTTTTACTGTTTTCATATAATTTTTTGTCTCCTTAAAAATGGGCGCAAAAAAAGCACCCCAAAGGTGCCGTCTGTAAATCCTTTATATATAGCATGCCAACACTAAAATGATCATTCAAAAACTTTTATCTGCCACCGGTCTATGCTATTTATAATACGAAAGGACTTCCGTACCTTTGATCGTCAGTTCTTCTATTCTGTTCTGGTTATACAAAATCTTTTGCATGGCAAGTCCTCCTTTCGTGAATCATCTATCATATCAGTAACAAATAAACAATAGCACAAGAATCCCGGATTTGCAAGTATCCGTTTTGATATAACATTGATTTGCCGAACTCTTAGATTCAATATGAAATTGTATTTTTTTCAATACAACCTTCAAATTAACCGTCTTCCTCACAAGTACAATGAAATTCATCGTTCTAAATTGACCTATGAATTGACCTATCCCAGCGAAAAACTCCTCAAAATTCGGGAAATTTCAGAAAATTATAATCGCCATAGAATTTAAGCCTGAACGAAGCAAAATCATTTCACAGAAACCCGCAAACCCGCATAAACACTGGCTTTCCGGGCAAAGCAAAAACCTCAGTGAATCTCTCCACTGAGGTCTTAAAACAGGGCTACAAGGATTCGAACCTTGAAATGACGGAGTCAGAGTCCGTTGCCTTACCGTTTGGCGATAGCCCTAAGTCTTCATTTTCGCTCGGATTTTCTTATCTTTCCCTCGCGCTCATTTACTATACCAAAATCTCATGCAAAATGCAAGTACTTTTTTTTAATTTTTTTATATGACCGCACGGCAGGAAAAAATAAAACCTGTTCCGTGCCGTGCGCCCATCTTCTTACAGTATGAAAATATATTCTCCGATTAAAACTCTTACACCTCAAACAAAAGATCCGCATATACCGGGAAGGGCCAGTATTCCCTGTCCACCATCGTTTCCAGTTCATCCACAGGTGCACGCAGCATGTCCATGGCCGGAACCACCGTATCCCGGTAGAAAAAGGCCTGTTTCTTCGCATCCGCCTTCATGTCGCGTCCTTCTCTTTCCTTCCACTTCAGATCTTCCAGCGCTCCCGTAGCCTTTGCCAGGCATTCGTTCACGCTGCGCAGCAAAGCTGCGCTGACCGAAGCGTCCGCACCCGCCGCCTTGGTGGCGTTGACTGTATCCGCAAGGCTTTTGCTGTAGCGGATGACCGCGGGCAGAATCTCTTTGGATGCCATATCGATCATGGTCAGGGCTTCAATGTTGATCGTCTTGACATAGGTTTCATACAAAATTTCCTTGCGGGACTCCAGCTCCGCCCGGTTGTAAATGCCGAAACGCTCATACAGATGAATCGCCTTATCCGTCGTCAAGGCTTCTATGGAATCAATCATGCTCTTAAAGTTGGGCAGTCCTCTGCGCTTTGCTTCCTTCACCCAGGCCTCGGAATAGCCGTCTCCGTTGAATACGATGCGCTGATGCTTAGTCATGTATTCCTTGATCAGATCGTGCACCGCCATCTCAAAATTATCTTCTCCCGCCGCTTCCAGCCTGTCCGCCGCTTCGCAGAAGGCCTCCGCCACGATCGCATTGATCGTCGTGGTGGGGCTGCCGATGGAATCCGAGGAACCCACCATACGGAATTCAAACTTGTTGCCGGTAAAGGCAAAGGGTGAGGTCCTGTTTCGGTCTGTGGCATCCATGTGGAAATCCGGCACCGTGGATACGCCCGTCCGCAGCATGGAGCCTTCCAGGCAGGAACGTGCCTCTCCCGTCTCCACCAGCTGGCGCACCACATCCTCCAGCTGCGTTCCCAGGAAAATGGACACGATTGCCGGAGGCGCTTCATTCGCGCCAAGGCGCAGATCGTTGCCCACGTTGGAAGCGCTTCTGCGCAGCAGATCCGCATGGGTATCCACCGCCTTCATGACGCACGCCAGTACCAGAAGAAACTGTATATTCTCGTTGGGCGTCTCTCCCGGATCCAGCAGATTCATGCCCGTATCCGTGCTGATGGACCAGTTATCATGCTTGCCGGAGCCATTGACCCCCGCAAAGGGCTTTTCATGCAGCAGGCAGCGCAGGTTATGGCGCTCCGCTACCTTTTTCATCGTCTCCATTACCAGCTGATTATGATCCATGGCGATATTGGCCGTCTCATACACCGGCGCAAGCTCATGCTGGGCAGGTGCCACTTCATTGTGCTGGGTTTTTGCCGTCACGCCCAGCTTCCACAATTCTATGTTCAGATCCTTCATAAAAGCGCCGACCCGCTCCCGGATCACGCCGAAATAATGATCCTCCAGCTCCTGCCCCTTGGGCGCGGGCGCGCCGAACAGCGTACGGCCGGAAAAGATCAGATCCTTACGTTTCAGATACTTACCTCTGTCAATCAGAAAATATTCCTGCTCCGCCCCCACGGAGGGAATCACTCTGGTCGCCGCAGTCTGCGGATTGAACAGCCGCACAATTCGCATTGCCTGTTCGGAAAGCGCTTCCATGGAACGAAGCAGCGGCGTCTTCTTGTCCAACGCTTCTCCCTTGTAAGAACAGAAAGCGGTGGGCACGCACAAAATCACACCCGTCGCATCCTCTTTCAAAAATGCGGGCGAGGTGATATCCCACACCGTATAGCCTCTGGCCTCAAAGGTCGAACGCAGGCCTCCGGAAGGGAAGGACGAAGCGTCCGCCTCTCCCCGGATCAGCTCCTTTCCGGAAAAATCCAGAAGCATCCGTCCGTTCTCATCGGGATGGGTCACAAAGGAATCGTGCTTTTCCGCCGTAATGCCGGTCAGGGGCTGAAACCAGTGCGTATAATGGGTTGCGCCATGCTCCACCGCCCAGTCCTTCATGGCCTTGGCCACCACATCCGCTGTGGCGGCGGAAAGCTCACCGCCGTGCTCCATCACGCGCTTCACTTCCACATAGGCCTTCTTTGGCAGGCGTTCCTGCATTTTTCCCAGGGTAAAGACATTTTCACTAAACAGTTTTTCCACGTTTAAAACTTCACTCATTGTCCGTATCCTTTCCATCCTTCTTTATCCGAAGCAAATCAAAGGCGTCAGCTTCTTTGGAAAGCGTCAGCCAGAGCACCTGTTTGGGATGCGGCGCGCTCTCCACCGCATTGCCTTCTTCATCCTCTATCTTTTCCACCGTGGTCAAAACATCCTGCCCGTCCGGCTTCATGATTTCGATCCGGTCGCCCACGCAGAATTTGTTTCGCTGCTCAATACGCGCGCGCCCTCTCGCATCCTTCGCATAAATAATGCCCAGATAAATATAATCGCTGTTGTAGGTGTTGGAATCATAGATCTGCGCATTTTCGTCCGGTTTTCCATAATAAAATCCTGTCGTGAAATGCCGGTATGTACACTTCGCAATCTCTTCCCGGTACCAGTCCATATTGGCACGGTATTTTTCTTCCGATTCCAGATAATCGTCAATCGCCTTTCGATAGGTGCGGGCCACCGTTGCCACATAGAGGGCCGTTTTCATTCGCCCCTCAATCTTCAGGCTGTCAATTCCGGCCCCGATCAGATCGGGAATATGTTCGATCATGCAAAGATCCCTGGAATTAAAAATATAAGTGCCGCGCTCATTCTCATATACAGGCAGATATTCTCCCGGCCTGGTTTCCTCCACCACCGCATATTTCCAGCGGCAGGGATGGGTGCAGGCCCCCTGGTTGGCGTCCCGCCCGGTAAAATAGTTGCTCAGAAGGCAGCGCCCCGAATAGGAAATGCACATGGCTCCATGAATAAAGCTCTCGATCTCCATTTCCTCCGGAATCCTCTGGCGGATCTCCCGGATTTCCGCCAGAGAAAGCTCCCTTGCAGATACTACTCTCTTCGCTCCCAGATTCCACCAGAACAGATAGGTTTCGTAATTCGTATTATTCGCCTGTGTAGATATATGAATTTCTGCTTCCGGCCAGACCTTCTTCACAAGCGTAAACATGCCCGGATCCGAAATGATGAGGGCATCCGGCTGTGCCGCTGCGCCATCGGGCGTCCTCAGGGCTTTGAGCTGTGCAAAATATTCCTGTGCCTGCACAAGATCCCTGTTATGAGCCAAAATATTGGCGGTCACATACACCTTCACCCCTCTTTCATGGGCAAAACGTATGCCTTCCGCCATCTCTTCCATACTGAAATTTTTCGCCTTGGCCCGCAGTCCGAAAGCCTCTCCTCCGATGTAAACGGCGTCCGCACCGTATATCACGGCGGTCTTCAACACTTCCAGGCTGCTGGCCGGTATGAGCAGTTCCGGTCTTTTCATGGTCGCTCCTTCTAATGAAACTCCTCTATTTTTTGAAACTGACTGTTACGCCGTCTCCCACAGGAAGAACCGCCGTTTCCAGCGCAGGATTGTGCTTTAACTCATACAGATAGTCCCGCATCCTGGCATGGATCGTCCGATCCCGCCTCGTCACCGCATAACGGGATTCGATGATGTCCCCATCCTGCAGTACATTGTCGGACACCAGGAGCCCCTCCGGGCTTAAAAGTCTCAGCACATCCGGCAAAAAATGCAGATACTGTCCCTTTGCCGCATCCATAAAAATGAAATCATAGGAACCTTCCAGCCCGGGCAGGATCTGAGCCGCATCTCCCTCCAGCAGGGTGATCCGTTCTTCTCTCCCGGCTTTTCTGAAATTCTCCTTTGCCACGGGAATCCGCTTTTCATATTTTTCAATGGTTGTAATATGGCAGTGCTCCGGCATGTATTCGCTCATCAGAAGCGCTGAAAAGCCCACTGCCGTTCCCACCTCCAAAATGGAGGAAGGCTTTTTCATCGTGATCAGAAAACGCAGAAGGCTTCCCATTTCCGTCCTTATAACCGGCACACGGTCCGCCTTTGCCTGCCTTTCAATCTCATTGAGCCACTCTGCATTGCCCACATCCAGCGAATTGATGAATGTGCGCATTCTCTCATCCACAATCATGTCACGTTTCTCCGCTGCCCGCCATCACATCCATCATCTCATCCGGCGTCATAGCGGTGGACAGCGTATAGGTCCCCTCTTTAAAACCGTCTTCCGCGTAATTTGACACCCTCTCCTGAATTTTAAAAAGTGTCACATCGCGCACGAGGCCGTTTTCATAGAGCATTTCGGCTATCCCGTCGAAATCCATCCCGTCTGTCACTGTGATGATCACTTCTTCTCCCGGCGCTTCCGACATCGGCGGTTCCCCGAAAATCCTGATTCCATACTGATAAGCGGACATTGAAAAACGATAGATAAACATCGCCGCGACCACTACCAGAACGACGTTGATGACCATCCCCACCGCGCCGCCCGCAATATCGTGGGCCGTAGTAATCTTTTTGCGCCTCTTTTTTTTCTGATTACTCAAAATTTACCGCCTCCACTATTTCCTGGTTGATTCCCTGAATCATCCTGCAAAAATCCAGTTCCGCAGCGAGAAAGGATTCCACCATCGGGTTTTTCCGAAACTCCTCGTAGCGTTGAGAAAATTCATCCAGTTTATCAAAAAGTTCATCAGGCTCCACCGAACGCTGCAGGACAAAATTCTCATGCCTAAACTCGTCGATCTGACGTTTCAGATCGGGATGCTTGCGCATCACCGATGCCTGTTTGTCAAACTCCTTATACTCAGGCGAATCAATGATTGCCGCAATCAGTTCATTTAAAGCCATATCCACTCTGTTCATCATACTCATCCCCTGTGCACCTGCTGCCTGGCTTCGCCAGACTGTAACTCTATATTATACATCCATAATGATAGGAAGGATCATCGGACGCCGCTTAGTCTTCTTCCAGATGAAATCTCCCAGCGAATCCTTAATGGATGTTTTAATCCTGCCCCAGTCCGTACATCCTCTGCTGACACAGCCCTCCATCACTTTCTCCATCAGCTCACGGGCTTCATCCATCAGTTCATCCGATTCCTTCACATAGACAAAGCCTCTGGACACCAGATCCGGGCCGCTGACCACCTCTCCGCTCACAGAATCCAGCCCCACGACAACGATCATGATGCCGTCCTCAGCCAGATGCTGCCTGTCGCGAAGAACCACATTGCCTACGTCTCCCACGCCGAGCCCGTCTACCAGGATCGCGCCCACCGGAACCTTTCCGGTAATCGCAGCACTCTCCTCATTCATCTCCAGGACATCGCCGGAAGCCATCATGAACACGTTTTCCTTCGGAATTCCAAGCTCTGTAGCGATGCCGGCCTGTGCCTTGCGATGCTTATATTCTCCATGAATCGGGATCGCATATTTAGGCTGCACCAGCGTATAAATCAGCTTGATTTCCTCCTGACAGGCATGTCCGGAAACATGCACATCCTGAAAGATCACCTCCGCACCCTTCATCTCCAGTTCGTTGATGACCTTGGTCACCGCCTTTTCGTTGCCCGGAATCGGATTGCTGGAAAAAATAATCGTATCATTGGGGCCGATGGATACCTTGCGGTGTATGTTCGAAGCCATCCGGCTCAGCGCTGCCATATTTTCTCCCTGGCTTCCCGTTGTGATGATGACCGTCCGGTCATCCGGATAATCCTTCAGCCTGTCGATCTCCACCAGCGTGTTGTCAGGGATATTGATGCATCCCAGGTTTATCGCAGTCTCAATGATGTTCACCATGCTGCGGCCTTCCACCACAACCTTCCTGCCGTACTTGTGCGCCGAGTTGATGATCTGCTGTACCCTGTCCACATTGGACGCAAAGGTCGCAATGATCAGTCTCGAGCCCTGATGCTCATGAAAAATCGTATCAAAGGTATGTCCCACAGTCCGCTCTGACTGGGTAAAACCCTTGCGCTCCGCATTGGTGGAATCGCACATCAGCGCCAGAACGCCCTTTCTTCCTATTTCCGCAAAGCGCTGTAAATCAATCGCTTCTCCGAAGACCGGCGTATAATCCACCTTGAAATCGCCCGTATGAACCACCGTGCCGGCCGGGGAGTGAATCGCCAGCGCAGCAGCATCCACGATGCTGTGATTCGTCTTGATAAACTCGATCCGAAACTGTCCCAGATTCACGGACTGCCCGAATTTGATCACCTTTCTCTTGGTATGCCCCAAAAGATTGTGCTCCTTTAACTTGTTCTCAATCAATCCCATCGTCAGCCTGGTGGCATAGATCGGGATATTCAGCTCGCGCAGCACATAAGGAAGGGCGCCGATATGATCCTCATGCCCATGGGTGATCACAATTCCCTTTACCTTTTCAAAATTGTCCCTCAGATATGTGATATCAGGAATCACGAGATCAATTCCCAGCATATCGTCATCAGGAAAGGACAGACCACAATCCACCACCACGATGCTGTCTTCGTATTCAAACGCGGTGATGTTCATCCCGATCTGTTCCAGTCCTCCGAGAGGTATCACCTTCAGACTGGGACCTCCGCTATTCACTTTTTTTGTCTTTCTCAATCAAATTACCTCCATATTTCCTGCAGCAGCCACAGGACTTCACCCCGCAATCGACAATCCGAATCCCTGCTGTCTGCGCCTTCCTGCGCCTACACCTGTCAGGCTGTGACGGCAGCGGGCGGACGCATCCGTCCCCATATCCCCGATCCCGCAGCACACACATCCGTCACAAAAGCCGATCCGCTGTAATTCCAACGGCTGCTGCTTTATTTTATTCTTTCTCCAGTTCAACATCCTCCAGCATGCTTGAAAAGATGGCGGCGACTGCATCAAGCTCCTCATCGTCGTCCACGATTTCATACAGGCTTTCCGTATCCTCAGGCGCTGCAACATCCTTTAAAATCAGCGCTTCTGCGTCTTCTTCATCGCTGTCCGTCACCAGAATATAGTTGACGCCGCCCAGCCGCGTCTGTTCCAGCACATAAAATTCCACAGCTTCCCCTTCTTCAGGGCAAAATGTTATCTTCTCCAAAACTTTCCTTCTCCTGTCTTTTCTCGTCCAGATATCCCTGTAAAATCAGCACTGCCGCGATCTTATCCACATATTCTTTGCGGTTCTCCCTGCGGATCCCGGCTTCTATCATGGCTCTGTCCGCTGCGACCGTGGTCAGCCGCTCATCCCAAAAATATACGGGTAATCCCGTCCTTCTTGAAAGCCTGTCCGCAAATTCCTTTGTCTTCCCGACGCGCTCCCCCTCCGTCGCATTCATGTTCTTCGGAAGTCCCAGCACGATCTCGGAAACCTCGTATTCCAGAATCAGCTCTTCAATCCTCGCCAGAGTCCGGCGCTGCTTATTTTCTTCTTTCCGTCTGATAATTTCAATTCCCTGGGCAGTGATAAAAAGCGGGTCGCTGATCGCAACGCCCACTGTCCTGGAGCCAAAATCCAATCCCATAATCCGCATCCGGCATTTCTCCTACTTCCAATGGTTATTCTTAATATACTCCTTGAGCATCTCTTCCACAAGCTCATCCCGCTCTACGCGCATGATCAGCCCGCGGGCATTGTGATGGCTGGTAATATAAGTGGGATCGCCCGACATGATATATCCCACGATCTGATTCACCGGATTGTATCCCTTCTCCGTAAGCGCATTATAGACCTCCGATAAAATGACCTTTACACCATTTTCCGGCTCCGCTTCCACTTTAAAATATTGTGTATTCCCCAAATCCTGCATCTCTACTCCCATCCGCCCGCTTTAGCAGGCATTCAAATCAGGGAGGCTGAACATTTTATTCAACCTGTTACGTCCTTTGTACTTTCTTTCTCCAAGGCTATCCTTATCTTACCCTACTTTCAACAAAAATTCAACTTATTCTGTCCATAAGAAGTATGTCATCCGTCAGAAAGGAAATAGCCCTCCCGGTGCACAACCGGTTCTGTTCCTGTATCCGCTCATCCTCTGCTGCCAAAAAAGCGCCCTTCACATAGGTCTTCGTGTGCCCGATCCAGTAAAATCTGCCTCCGATCTCCTTCTTTTCCTCCACCAGAATTTCCATATTCTTTCCTATGTAAAATTCCCGGTACTGCGCAGAATGCATTTTTTCCATTTCCAACAGCTGTGCGCTGCGCTCCTGCTTTTGAGCGTCTGTGAGCTGCCCGGCCATTCGGTCTGCCGCCGTTCCCCTTCTCCGGGAATATTTAAAAATGTGCATTTCAAAAAAACGGACTTTTTCCAGAAACGTTTTCGTCTCTGCAAACTCTTCTTCCGTTTCCTGCGGGAATCCCACAATCACATCCGTGGTGATCGCCGGATGCGCAAAGGCGCTCCGGAGAATCTCCACCTTTTCATAATATTCCCCGGTGCTGTAGTGCCTATTCATCCGTTTCAGTGTTTCATCACAGCCGCTCTGCAGGGAAAGATGAAAATGGGGACAGATTTTCGGAATTGCCGCCAGCCGCCCTGCAAACTCCTCCGTGATGATCCTGGGCTCCAGGGAACCCAGTCTGATCCGCTCAATTCCCTCCACCTTCGCGATCTGCTCGATCAGAGAGATCAAATAAGCCCTCTCATAGGCGATTCCCCGCAGATCTCTTCCGCCGCCCAGATAATCGGCCCCGGCCGCAGTTGCGTCCTTTTCTTCCTTCTTTATAAAATCCATACCATAGGAGCTCAAGTGGATTCCGGTGATGACCACCTCTTTATAGCCTCTCTGTGCAAGTCCCCTGATTTCAGCAAGAACATCCTCCGGTTTTCTGCTTCTGACCCGGCCTCTGGCATAGGGAATAATACAATAGGAACAAAACTGATTGCAGCCGTCCTGAATCTTAATATACGCCCGCGTATGTTCCCCGGTCTGCTTAAGCTCCATTTCCTCATACTCGTCTGTATGATTTATATCAATAATCTCACATCTATAGCCGTCATTCTTTGCGTTTTCACGTTCCAGCCAAAAAGCCTCCAGAATTTCCACAACGTCCTTTTTCCGGTTATTCCCTATCGCCAGATCGATGCAGGGATCTTTCTCAACCTGTTTCTCATCCGTCTGAACATAGCAGCCCACAGCCACCACAACCGCGTCCGGATTCTGATGTTTCGCACGGTGAAGCATCTGTCTGCTCTTCCGGTCCGCTATATTTGTGACGGTGCATGTGTTGATGATATAAACGTCCGCTTTTGAATCAAAGGATACAATTTTATAACCGCTTTCCTGCAGTTTTTGTTGCATAACCTCTATCTCATAAGCATTTACTTTACATCCGAGATTATGTAATGCTACACTTTTCATATTATTCTCCGCTATTTTTGTCAGGTTTGATAATTGACTTTTATTGCCATAGTTTGTTAATATATGGTCAGAAGGTATGAAACTCAAAGGAGGTAACTTACAATGAAAACAGTTCAGATTTCTTTAAACTCCATCGATAAGGTAAAATCTTTCGTAAACGATATTACCAAATTCGATTATGACTTCGATCTGGTATCCGGCAGATACGTTATCGATGCGAAGTCCATCATGGGTATCTTCAGCCTCGATCTTTCCAAACCGATCGATCTGAACATCCATGCAGAAGAGAACGTGGACGCAGTACTGGATGTACTTAAGCCCTATCTCATCTAATCAGACGCCATAAGGTGAAAAAGCGGAGACCGGATTCATCCGGTCTCTTTTTTTATGCTATAGGAAATTCCTCCGGATTTCCTATAGCATAAAAAAGCCCTCCGGGGGATCGCACTGCGGCGGTAAGGAAATTGTCGCTGACGCGACCCGCCGCAGGCGGAGAATTTCGCAGAGCGAAATTCTTATTTATGGATTTTGCCCTAAAGCGGTAAAATCCTTCACACAGCTTTACACCTCCACAACGATCAGTTCATCCGTATCCAGCGCTCTCTGCACCATTTCATCCATACAATCCTGCAGGTTCTCCTCGTGCCGCCTGATCACATTCAGATTCGGCTTTGTGACCGGATGCTTCGCAACGAAAATCGTGCAGCAGTCCTCAAAGGGAAGAATGGAGGTCTCGTAGGTTCCGATTTTTTCGGATATTTCCACGATCTCCTGCTTGTCCAGACCGATACAGGGCCGGAATACGGGCAGCGTGCACACTTCGTTTGTCACCGCCAGGGAATGCATGGTCTGACTCGCCACCTGACCGATGCTCTCTCCGGTGATCAACCCAAGACACTCCGTCTTTTTCGCAATTTCCTCCGCAATCCGCATCATATATCTTCTCATGATGATTGTCAGCTCATCGTGAGGACATTTTTCATAGATTGCCAGCTGAATTTCCGTGAAATTGATCACATGCAGATAAATGGGGCCGCTGTAACGCGCCACCAGCCGCGCCAGATCCACCACCTTCTGTTTGGCCCGCTCGCTCGTATAGGGCGGCGCATGGAAATAGACAGCATCAATTTTTACGCCCCGCTTCGCCACCATATATCCTGCCACCGGGGAATCAATTCCGCCGGACAAAAGCAGCATGGCTTTGCCGTTGGTCCCCACCGGCATACCGCCCGGCCCCGGAATCTCAATGGAATAAATATATATTTTCTCGCGCACTTCAATGTAAATCATCACATCGGGATGATGCACGTCCACCCTGATCTCCGGAAACGCATCCAGGATCTTTTCCCCTACGGATGCATTGATTTCCATGGATTCCACGGGATAATTTTTCCGCGCCCTGCGGGCATTGACCTTAAAAGTAAACTTCTTATCTGGATACTGCCTGTCCACATAATCCACCACATCGCTGCACAGCTTTTCAAAGCCTTCGTCCTCAGTCTGTATCATGGGGCAGATGGCGGAAATGCCGCAAACGGTCTTTAAGTTGTCCACCGTTTCCTCATAATCATAATCGGACAGCACGTCAATGTAAATTCTTCCCTTTGTCCGGCGCACCTTAAACTCGCCGTCACAGCGCTTCAGCGCATACTTGATCTGCTGCACCAGAGCGTCTTCAAACAGATCCCGGTTTTTTCCCTTGACGCCGATCTCCGCATATTTGATCAAAAAAGCCTTAAACATAATTTTCTCCTTCATGTGGAATTTCCGGGGCGCAAAATGCCGCGCCCCTCATAAATTCCTGTCCGCTGCAATTTGGCCAAAGGCTTAACTGCAGTTCCTATCTCCTTGTGAACCTTCTGAGCATGGGCACGATCTCATACAGCGCCTGCAGCGTATATTGGATTTCTTCTTCTGTCGTAAATACGGAAAAGCTAAACCGGATCGTGGAGGATAAAAGCTCCTTCTTCAAACCGATCGCCCGCAGCGTGGCCGAGCCGTCCGTATCCGGGTGATTGGAAGCGCAGGCGCTTCCCGCAGAAACATAAATGCCCCGCTCCTCCAAAGCATGCAAAAGCACTTCACTGCGCACGCCCGCAAAGGAAACGCTCACCACATGAGGTGCACTCTCCCGGCCGGACAGACCGTTCACCTGCACGCCGTCCAGCTTCCGCATTCCTCCTGTCAGCATCTGTCTGAGGGCATACATGCGCTCATTATCTGCATCCAGATTCCGGTAGATCTCTTCCACAGCCTTTGCCATTCCCGCAATGCCGGGCACATTTTCCGTGCCTGAACGCAGTCCCCGCTGCTGTCCTCCGCCAAATACAATGGGACGGATTTTTACCTTGTCACCCACATACAAAAATCCGACGCCCTTGGGGCCGTGGATTTTGTGGGCGGATACGGACAGCATGTCAATGTGCATTCTTTTGGGATAAATGCGAAATTTCCCATATCCCTGCACCGCATCCACATGGAGCAGCGTGCCGGGATTCATCCGTTTAATCAGTTCTCCCGCCTCCGCAATGGGCTGCAGCGAACCGATCTCATTGTTTGTATGCATGATGGATACAAGAATTGTATCCGGCCGGATTGCCCTCGCCAGATCCTCCAGGCGGATTCTTCCGTTTTCATCCACCGGCAGATAAGTCACCTCGAAGTCCTGTTCCTCCAGATACTGCATAGTCTGCAAAATTGCAGGATGCTCAATGGCGGTGGTAATCAGATGACGGCCTCTGCGGCAGTTTGCATACGCGGCTCCGCGCAGCGCCAGATTATCCGACTCCGTTCCTCCGGAGGTGAAAAAGATTTCCTTTGGGCTCACCTTCAGATTTCTGGCAATCACATCCTTCGCATAGCGCAGATATTCTTCCGCCTGCATTCCTTTATTATGCATGCTGGAAGGATTGCCGTAATCCTCACACATGATTTTACGCATCAGCTCTGCCACGCTGTCAAGGCATCGTGTCGTCGCCGAATTGTCCAGATAGCATTCCATACCTTTCACCTACTTTTTCCAAATCGTAAAGAATACAGAAACAGCATAACCGCATATGCTTTCAGCCGGTTATACCCCTCTGCTTTATGATATGTCATCCCTACCCAAATGGGAACCTTCCAGACGGTACATCAGCCAGGCCATCACCGTCAGGCCCGCAGTCTCCGTCCGCAAAATCCTCTTGCCCAGCGTCACCGGTTCGAATCCGGCCTCCATCGCCGCTGCGACCTCAGCCTCCTCAAATCCACCCTCCGGCCCGATGAAAACAGCAATCTCCTGTCCGGGCGCTGCGCTTTCGATCAGTCTTTTCGTCTTCTCCATTCCCTCAGAAAGTTCATAGGGAATCAGCTTCATATCCATGGAAGCCGCCTGCAGGAGCGCTTCCTTCACGGAACAGACTTCTCCCACCCGGGGCACAATCCGCCGCTTACTCTGCTTCGCCGCAGCCTCCGCGATCGTCTGCCAGCGGGCGACCTTTGCTTTCGCCTTCTTCTCATCCAGCTTCACCACGGACCGCTTCGTCGCCACGGGCACCACACGGTAGACGCCCAGTTCCACCATCTTCTGAACGATAAACTCCATCTTATCCGCCTTGGGAAGCCCCTGAAAAAGCGTCACCTTCGCCGGCAGCTCCAGCCCGTCTTCCTTTATAAAGCGCAGCGTACAAATGACTTCATCCTCTGAAAATTCTTCAATTCCGCAGCGGTATTCTTTTCCGTCCATGCCGTTTGATACGGCAATTTCTTCTCCGGCCCTCATACGGAGCACATTTTTGATGTGATTCACGTCGCTGCCCGTGATCACAATGCGCGTTCCCTGAATCTGCGAGGGTTCTACAAAAAACTGGTACATCAGTTCTTCCTCGCCGTCACGCTGACCCACTCGCCCTGATAAGTGACCTCAAGCACTTCCAGTCCGGCAGCCTTCACCGCTTCCACCACAGTGCTTTCCTTATCGTCAATGATGCCTGAAGTGATATAGACCGCGCCCTGCTTCATCTGATTGACGATCACGGGAGTCAGCGGCACCAGCACATCCGCCAGGATGTTAGCCACCACGATATCATATTTCTCATAACCGACTCTGTCCTGCACCTCTTTGTCCGTGATGATGTTGCCTATCATCATTTCAAACTGCTCCGGCGCGATACCGTTGTTTTGCATATTGTCCGCGACCGCATCCACGCTGCAGGGATCCAGATCCGTTCCCACCGCATGCTTTGCCCCGTACATCAGGGAAAGAATCGCCAGAATGCCGCTGCCCGTTCCCACATCCAGAAGCTCCGTCTCCGGGGTGATAAATTTTTTCAGCTGACGGATACAAAGCTGGGTCGTCTCATGCATGCCGGTCCCGAAAGCGGTGCCCGGATCAATGTGCAGAATCATCTTGCCCCGATCCTCGTCCTTTACCTCCTCCCAGGAAGGAATCACCAGCAGGTCGTCGATATAAAACTGGTGAAAAAACTGCTTCCAGTTGTTTATCCAGTCAATATCCTCCGTTTCATCCACCGCGATGCTGCCGTCTCCGATCTCACAGAACATGCGCAGTGTGTCCAGTTCCTCCCGTACCCGGGCTACGATCTCTTCTTCCGTCACCTGCTCATCGTTCAGAACCAGAAAACCGTCCTCCTGTTCTTCCACAAAGAAACTCAGATATGCAATTCCGTCATCCTCCGGTCCGTCCGGCAGGATGTCCACAAACATCTGCTCCTTCTCCAGGGCGGTCAGAGGAATCTTATCCTCAATCTGCGCTCCCTCCAGGCCGATGTCATAGAGCGTACTGATAATGATATCCTCCGCCTCTGCCACGGTTTTTATCTTAAACTTTTTCCACTTCATGGCTGCTCCTTATTACCGTTCCCGTATTTTAATCTGCTAATAGTAAAGTGTAACATGAAAAGTGGCTGTAAGCAAGCAAAAAAGCCCGGAGCTCTGCATGCTCAAACAGCGTGCAGCCTCCGGGCCCCCGTATCAGCCCTGACGGTCAAAACTGCCGCCAAAAGCTGCTTCCCTGATTCCAGATTTATTTAAAAAAGCCTCTCTTCTTCTTCTCCTTCGGCGCCTCCGTTCCATTGAGACGTTCCGCCGCATGAAGGCTGTCGCCGGACTGCTCGTCAAACTTACGCAACAGCTCCTTCGCCTCCGAAGAAAGCCTCTCGGGTGTCTGCACCACCAGCGTCACATAGTGATCGCCGCGCACATCCTTGTTGCGCAGTGAAGGAACACCCTTACCCTTCAGGCGCACCCTCGTATCGGTCTGGGTTCCGGACTTCACCTCGTAGATGACCTTGCCGTCCACCGTATCGATCACAACCTCTCCGCCCAGAGCAGCCACCGCAAAGGAAATCGGAACCGTGGAATAGATATTGGTATCCTGACGCTGGAAGATGGGATGTCTGCCGACGATCACTTCCACCAGGACATCGCCTCTGGGGCCGCCGTTGATGCCCGGCTCACCCTGACCTGCCAGCCGTTTGCACTGACCGTTGTCAATGCCTGCCGGAATGGTCACCGCAAAGCGCTTCTTCATGGGCACATAACCTGTTCCGCGGCAATCCGCACATTTCTCCTTAATGATCTTGCCGCTGCCGCCGCAGTCCGGACAGGTCTGCACATTGCGGACCGTGCCGAAGAAGGACTGCTGGGTGAATACCACCTGGCCTTTGCCCCCGCACTTTGAACAGGTCTCGGGACTGGTTCCCGGCTTCGCCCCTGTGCCATGACAGGTTCTGCACTCTTCCTTTACAGTCAGCTCTATCTCTTTTTCCGTACCAAAAACAGCTTCTTCAAACGTGATCCTCACGCTGGTGCGCAGGTTATCGCCCTTCATGGGACCGCTTCTGGCACCGCCGCTCCTTCTGCTGCCGCCAAAAAGATCGCCGAAGATATCGCCGAAAATATCATTGAAGTCTGTTCCGCTGAAATCAAAACCACCAAAGCCGCCAGCTCCGCCTGCGCCGCCTTCAAATGCCGCATGACCAAACTGATCATACTGACGCCGCTTTTCAGGATCGCTCAAGACTGCGTAGGCCTCAGAAGCTTCTTTGAACTTCTTCTCCGCCTCCACATCCCCGGGATTCATATCCGGGTGATACTTTTTCGCCAAGGCCCTGTATGCTTTTTTCAGAGCAGCGTCATCAGCGCTTTTATCCACGCCAAGGACTTCGTAATAATCTCTTTTCTGTTCTGCCATTCTCTTTACTCCTTTGGCCTGATTGAATCATCTCGCACGATCAGGGGCCAATCGCTTGGCCCCTGCTGTTAAGCCTTGTTACATTTTACACTTCTCTGAAGTCTCCGTCAATAATATCATCATCCGGATTGCTTCCGGCATTTGCGCCAGCTCCTGCAGCGCCGCTCATATCAGGGCCAGCCTGACCTGCAGCGCCCTGCGCCTGCTCATAAACCTTAGCGAACAGCGCCTGTGCAGACTGCATCAGCTTCTCCTGTGCTGCCTTGATGTCTGCCACCTGGCTGTCGGAAAGCTCCTGATCCTTGGTGGACTCCAGAAGAGCTTTCAGTGCGTTCAGATCAGCTTCTACGCCGGCCTTTGCGTTCGGATCAATCTTATCGCCCACATCGTTCAGTGCCTTTTCTGTCTGGAACACGAAGGAATCCGCGCTGTTTCTCGTATCTATTGCTTCCTTCTTCTTCTTATCCTGTGCCTCAAACTCCGCGGCCTCTCTCACAGCCTTGTCGATTTCATCATCAGACATATTGGAACCTGCTGTGATTGTGATGTGCTGCTCTTTGCCTGTGCCCAGATCCTTTGCGGATACGTTTACGATACCGTTCGCATCAATATCGAAGGTAACCTCGATCTGCGGTACGCCGCGCATTGCAGGCGGAATACCATCAAGTCTGAACTGTCCGAGGGACTTGTTGTCCTTTGCGAACTGTCTTTCACCCTGTAATACATTGATGTCAACCGCAGTCTGATTGTCCGCAGCGGTGGAGAATACCTGGCTCTTCTTTGTAGGAATCGTGGTATTTCTCTCGATCAGTCTGGTTGCGATGCCGCCCATGGTCTCGATGGACAGAGACAGAGGAGTAACATCCAGAAGCAGGATATCTCCTGCACCCGCATCGCCGGCCAGCTTGCCGCCCTGAATGGAAGCGCCCAGCGCAACACACTCGTCAGGATTTAAGGACTTGCTGGGCTCATGGCCTGTCAGCTGTTTTACCTTATCCTGTACTGCAGGGATACGTGTGGAACCGCCTACCAGCAGAACCTTGCCCAGCTCGGAAGCTGTCAGACCCGCATCCTTCAGCGCATTCTGAACCGGAATTGCCGTTCTCTCCACGAGGTCGCTTGTCAGTTCATCAAATTTTGCTCTTGTCAGATTCATATCAAAATGCAGAGGACCGCTCGCATTCATGCTGATGAAGGGCAGGTTGATGTTGGTCGTGGTAGCGGAAGAAAGTTCCTTCTTCGCCTTCTCAGCCGCCTCCTTCAGTCTCTGCATAGCCATCTTGTCGCCGGACAGATCTACACCCTGCTGTGCTTTAAACTCGGAAACCATCCAGTTGATGATCTTGTTGTCGAAATCATCGCCGCCCAGGTGGGTATCACCGTTAGTGGAAAGCACTTCGATGACGCCGTCACCGATCTCGATGATGGAAACGTCGAATGTACCGCCGCCCAGGTCATAAACCATAATCTTCTGCTCTTTTTCATTGTCCAGACCATAAGCCAGCGCTGCTGCGGTAGGCTCGTTGATGATACGCTTTACATCCAGGCCTGCAATTTTGCCCGCATCCTTTGTCGCCTGACGCTGTGCGTCATTGAAATATGCGGGAACGGTGATAACCGCCTCGTTTACCTTCTCGCCCAGATAGTTCTCAGCGTCTGCTTTGAGCTTCTGCAAAATCATCGCAGAAATCTCCTGAGGGGAGTATTTCTTTCCGTCAATATCCACCTTATAATCAGTTCCCATATGTCTCTTGATGGATGCGATCGTCTTCTCCGCATTGGTTACCGCCTGACGCTTTGCAGGCTCACCGATCAGTCTTTCTCCGTTTTTGGAAAATGCCACTACAGAAGGTGTCGTTCTCGCGCCTTCCGCATTTGCGATGACGGTGGGTTTACCGCCTTCCATAACCGCTACGCAGCTGTTTGTTGTACCAAGGTCAATACCAATTATCTTGCTCATACCTTTTCTCCTCCTGCCATAAGGCTATCTGAAAATACTTTGTTTTGCTTCATTATGTTAAAATGCCTTTGCGCCTTTGGCGCCGCCGCATTACAGCTTTCTCTTATCCGGGTTTTTTCCGCCCTCATCCGCCATCAGGATACCACCGCTACCATGCTGTGTCTGACCACGCTGTCCCTGTACATGTATCCCTTCTGCAGCTCCTGTGCCACTGTGCCGGATTCCAGTTCGTCATTCTCCACCTGCATCACCGCGTTGTGCAGATCGGGATTAAATTCCTGCCCTACCGCATCAATGGGCTTAACTCCCAGATTCTCCAGCTCCGTCATCAGCTGCCTGTAAATCTTGTTCATGCCGTCCACGAAAGGCTCCTCTTTGCTTTCTTCGGGAACCATCGCCAGGCCTCTTTCAAAGTTATCCACGACCGGAAGAATCTTCTCGATCACGCTCTTTGCCCCGGTCTCATACATGGCTGTCTTTTCCTTCTCCGTGCGCTTGCGGAAATTCTCAAATTCAGCCATTTGCCGCATTACCTTATCCTGCAGCTCGCCGATCTGCGCCTTGAAGGCCTCTTCCTTCTTATCCTTTTTCTTGGAAAAGAAGCCTTTTTTCTCTTTTGCATCCTCTTCCGATTCTGCATCCTCTGCGCTGCCTTCGCAGGCACATTCTTCTGCAGCCGCCTCTTCACAGCAGCCGCTGTCCATCGTATTCTCTTCTGCGCTCACAGCTTCCTCATTCTCTGCCTGCGCTGCGGTCTCCTGATTCATTTCTTCCATATTCTTTTCGTCTGCCACGTCCGTCATCCTTTCTTCGCTGCCAAGATCATTTCCATCTGTTTTGCAGCCTCACAAAAATATGCTATTTTTTATATATGGTATCAAGTTCGTTCATCAGCGTCTTCAATGTGCCGATGACCTTGTCATAATCCATACGCTTCGGCCCAATAATGCCGATCGTGCCCCGCATTCCTTCGCCCAGCTCGTAAGTCGCAGTCACCACGCTGCAGTCCTTCATGGACGATACCGGCGTCTCATTCCCGATATATACCTGGATGCCGGTGTTGTTCTCACCTGCCAGCGTCTCCGTAACCAGCTCGCCCAGCGACTGCTTCTCCTCAAAAATATTGATCAGCTCGCTGGCCCGTTCCCGGTTGTCCGTCAGCTCCGGATATTTGAGAATATTGTTGGTGCCGCTGGTATAGATCTTGAGATCCTCATCCGATTTGATCGCCTCGGCCACCGCATCGATCACATCGCTGACGATCGAACTGTGAATGCCGGCCTGCTGCTTGAGCTCTGAGATCATACCAAGATTGATCTCTTCGATCGACAGTCCGTTGAGATGTGTATTCAGCAAAATATTCAGCTTCAGGAGCGTCTCGTCATCGAGCACCTCATTCACATTCAGAATCGTATTCTTGATCACATTGCCTTCCACCACGATGACTGCCAGAATCTGATGCGCATCCACCCTTGAGAGCTGAATGAATTTCAGCTTATTGTGATGATACTGGGGCGTCGTGACCATCGCCGCATAGTTGGTGTTCGCCGCAAGGACCTTTGCCACCCGCCTGAGCATGGTGTCCATCTTCTCGTCCTTCTCCGTCAGAAGACCCTTGAGTTCTTCGACCTCCCGCTCCTTCTCTTCCAGCATCGTATCCACATAAAAGCGGTACCCTTTATCAGAAGGAATCCGTCCCGCAGAAGTATGGGGCTGTATGATATAGCCCATCTCCTCCAGATCGGACATCTCATTGCGGATGGTCGCGGAACTTAAATTCAGGTCGGTATATTTGGAAATCGTTCTGCTGCCTACCGGCTCGCCTGTCTCCAGATAATTGCGGATGACTGCTTTCAGAATCTTCTTCTTGCGCTCATCCAATTCCATGCTCCCACCCCTTTTCTTTATTAGCACTCGACTCTTTTGAGTGCTAACACCTTCTGATGCTAAAGATACCACTAACCCTATCTATTGTCAACATCTTTTTCCCAAAATACTTATGAAGAATCTGTGAAAAAAATATAAATTCCGGGCAGCGTCATAAATACACCGTCCGGAACGAAATTTCGCGCCTCACAAAAAGCCATCGTCCAAAAAACACAGGACAATGGCTTTTACAGCTTTCAGTCTTTATCTGATTACAGCTGCCGGCTCAATATAAAAATCCGGCCTGTCAATCATACCGAATACATCAGATTACGCCTCTTATTTCCACGCATCATTTTTATAACGCCGTTCTCTTTCCTCAAAATCTTCCGGCAGTATTTCTCCCGTTTCCATAAAGTGCCTGGCTCCCTCCGCCGTCGGGATTCCCACTCTGCCTCCCAGCCTGGTGCATTTGACTGCGGAAACCGCGCTGGAAAATCTCGCAGCCTTAGCCGCAGTCAGCCCCTCCGCAATACACCTTGCAAAAGCGCCGTGAAATACGTCCCCGGCTCCGGTCGTATCGTTTACGGGCACCTGATACGCCTCCAGCCTGAAATAGCTGCCATTCTCATATCCGGCGCAGCCCTTCTCGCCCAGCGTAACCACCACAATCTTCGGCCCCGCTTTATGAAGCTTCAGCAGATTATGCTCATAATCATCATCTTCATACAAAGCGTTATAGAAATATTCGGAGCAGATGAGAATATCGATCTTATCCAGATTTTCATAAACAGTCCGGTCAAATTCATCCCCATCCACCATGACCTGCATCCCGGCATCATGTGCCCGCCCGATCAGATAAAAGGCCATTGCATCCAGCTTATAAAGCATCAGCACGCCCTCATCATCGAAGCAATTCTCACTCAGGTCATTGGGCTGCAGCGGGGTGACGGTGCTGAAATACTGTATATAATGCTTTTCCTTCGCCGCATTATCAACGAGATTGAAGCATACCGAGGTATGCCCGTCCAGGATATGAAAATCCTTTACATCAACCCCATGTAACAGGAAATCATCCATGATGAGCCTGCCATAACGATCCCTGCCGACGCCCCCGATAAAGGAGGTTTTTGCTCCCAGCCGCGCGGCGGCGATCGCCGCATTGCACACTTTTCCGCCGCCCATCATGCTGAAATCCCTCATTTCTGACAGTTCACCTGCATCCGGCATTTTGTCGCATAATACATTAATATCCATGCATGGATAGCCATAACCAATAATTTTCATAGCTTCCCCTTTACCAGTCAAATTTCCCGAAATTACAATGTCAGGGTAAACGGTTCCTTCCCTTCCATCCTGCACACCGTGCGTTCTTCAGGCTCATGAAGATAGTTAGCGAAATGGCGGCTGCAATTTTCCGATCCCAAAACGGCCACATAGTGTTCCAGCACTTCCATATACCCTTCCGCTCCCGCCGAATACATTGCCATAAACCGCTGCCCGGGCGTTTCTGCGGCTTTGCGCACCGCTTTCTCATAACCCCTGAACAGATCTGTACACAAATTCACCTTATGGATTCCCAGTTCGGCCGCTCTGCGCAGATTGTCATCCCCTGTGCCCGAGCCTCCGTGCAGAACCAGTGGAACCTCCACAAGCCCGTTTAACTTCTCCAGAAGTTCAAACTCCAGTCTGGGCTCCCCTTTATAGGTTCCATGAGATGTCCCCACGGAAACAGCCAGCATATCGCAGCCCGTTCTGTTGACAAACTCAACCGCCTGAGACGGATCGGTCAGCCCCGAGTCCCTCGTCTTATCATACTCGGAACCCTCTCCGACATGCCCCAGCTCCGCCTCCACGGCGACATTCAGCGCATGAGCCGCGTCCACAACTCTGCGGACATTTGCAATATTTTTTTCAAACGGCATCATGGAATAATCCGCCATAACTGTCGTATATCCCGCCCGCAAAGCTGCGATGCAGGATCGAAAGGACTGTCCATGATCGAGAATGAGTGCACAGGGAACATCCGGATATTTTTTATCCGCCAGCTGCACAACCGCACCGATCTTCTCAATCCATTCCGCCGTATTATCATCCCATACCATCAAAATGAGGGGAGTTTTGCACTTTCTTCCCACCTCATATGCCGCCTCCGCCGTTTCCAGAGACCACACAGTCGGCGCCGGAATGCAGAAGTTTTCTCTTTTCGCCATATCCAGCAGCGTTTTCATCGATAAAAGCATATTAAACCTCCATATTGTTGCATATTAAAAGGCGGATTCTGCCTGTGCGGCCAAAATCCGCCGCCGGCATCAGCGTTCCGGATCCACAAATCTGAGCGAAAGATATCTGCACGCTTCCTGTAAAGCTGCCTTATACTTTCCATGAACGCCGCACACATGATGCGGATAAGGACCATACATCAGCTTTCTTTCCCATCTGGGCCAGTCGGAGACCTGCATCCACATATATGTGCCGCCTGTCACCGGCCCTTCCACTCCTTTTCCCTCTCCGCAGAAAAGGCTGAAATCGCCGTCGATGCCGCCGAATCTGGCTACCGTCACATCTCCGCCCCTGATTTCATAACGCCCCATGCAGTCATCCATCAAATCCGGCGAGCAGGACTGCTTCGCAAGGCTCTTGGGAAACGGGCCGCAGTGCCACAGCAGCTCTGCATTGTCATTTTCAGGATGGCGAACTGTCAAATCCGCAAAAAAGCAGGCGGTTTCTCCCCTGGCTGCGCCCATCACGAGCGCTTCTGTCACAGCCCCGTAAACATCCGTTTCACAGGCAACGGGCAGTCCCTTCTCCATCAGATTGCCGAAAGCGAAGCACGGATGTGCGCCATGGAGCAGCGGATTAATATACCAGCAATCGGATGCGATGACCGAACACTGAAACCGTTTCGCCAGATTCTGGATGGAAATTTCAATCGCCGCTATTTCCTCCGCTCTCTTTGCAGAAATGGAGCCGTTTGGAAAGAAGGTGGCTGTTTCTTCAATAAGCGCTTCCACTTTATCCTTTTCTTCGGAAAGAACCCTGTTAAACTCAGCGACATATTCCGTTCCGTCGATCGGAATTACTTCTATTCCGAATCGATTGACCAGCGCGCTCTCATCCGATTTCAGACACAGGAAATCCCTGGGTCTTGGTCCGATCTGTCCGATGCGAAGATTGTTAAACGCCTTGACGGCGGAAACTGTGCGGATAAAATCCTCAATTTTCTGATCCAGCAGCGGATCCTCCAGCCAACAGTTTTCAATGTAACTGAAGGGAATTTTTTCACGAAGCAGATCCGTGGTGGTGGCAAACAGTCCGCACTGCGTATCTGTCTGACGATAGCAATAGCCTCCGGGCGGCGCCTCGTCCCTGGGTCCCCAGATCAATACCGGGACTCTCAGCCGCCTGCACAGCGTAACAACCGCTTCTTCACATCCAAAATTCGCATGCGGCACAAAAAGTGCATCCACCTTTTTTTCTTTAAACATTTCAGCCGCTTTTTCAGCATCTTCAATATTGTAAAGCAGACCTTCGTTATTAATCAGAGATAAATCCACAATCTCTACATCTCCCAGTTTTTCCAGGATGGGATAAACGCGCTCCTTTATTGCCAGACTGTTCTGATAGGCCAGCTGCGGCGGCGGAAAATCCAGTCTTCTTGTGGGGGCATAGCCCAACACTATTTTCTTAAAATCATACATATTATCATCTCCTAATCATTTCTTCTGTCCTCAGCCTTTTACGGCTCCCTCCGTAATGCCGCCGGCAATATATTTCTGTGTCACAAGGAAAAACAGAAATACCGGAATCATGGAAAGCGTAGCTGCGGCAAACGCGCCGTTCATATTGGAAACGTGCTGTCCGAAAAAGTAAAACTGCTGCATGGGAATTGTGCGCAGACTCTTCTTCTGCAATACAATCAGAGAAACGTTAAATTCATTCCATGTCCACAGCATTTCCAGAGATGCCACCGTCGCCGTGATCGGCTTCAACACCGGAAAGATGACCTTTCTGAACATCGTGAACATATTACAGCCGTCTATTGTCGCGGCCTCATCCAGTTCACGAGGAATGGTCTTCACAAAGCCGACATACAAAAATGTCGCATAGGGAACGCTGTTTCCCACAATCAGCATGATCGCTCCCGCGAATGTATTGAGCAGCGAAAGGGACATCATCGTCTTATATACCGGAATCAATACGATCTGGAAAGGGATCGTCAGACCCGCCAGCAAAAGCAGCTCGATTCCTCTGTAAAATTTCTGCCGGGTATTGTTCCTGGCTATCACAAATCCCGCCAGGGAAGAACAGAATATGATGATCAGCACACTGATCACCGTCACAATGATACTGTTTCTTAAAGATACGAAAAAGTTCGTTGTCTCAATCGCATCCGAAAAGTTTTCCAGATTGATCCGGGAAGGAAGGCTTAAAATGCTCTCCGCCGTTTCAAGAGGCGTCTTGAATCCCTGCACGACGCAGATATACAGCGGGCTCAGAAACACCAGTGCAGCCAGTATCGTCAATAGCGACACAAAAATATTCCAGCACCTTCCGGAGATTGGAGTCTTTTTTTTATTATGCTCTGCCATCAGAATTCAACCTCCTTCTTTCTGAGCGTTCCGGATACAAAACCGCTGATCAGGACAATGGCAACCGCAAATATGATAGCAACAGCCTGTCCATATCCGGCTCTCTTATAGCTCATCAGATTATTATAAATATACATGCCGATCGTGACAGAGGCATCCATCGGACCCCCCTGCGTCGCCGTAAACGGCAGTGCAAACTCTTTCAGTCCAAATGTGATTGACAGCGTTATGCAGGTAGTAAACGCCGGAACAATCATGGGCAGCGTCACTTTAAAGAATCTCTTCCAATAGCCCGCGCCGTCAATCTCCGCCGATTCCAGCAATTCCTTCGGTATCGTCTGAAGAGAGGATAAATATACCAGCATATTGATTCCAACGTCAATCCACATATGGATCAGGGTCAGGCCCAGCAGAACCGTCGAAGTCTGTCCCAGCAAATTTTTAATTCCGAACATCTGACTGAAAAGATCCCTGAAAATGTACTTCCAGATAAAGGATGCCAGTACCATGCTGATCGCCGTAGGAAGAAAAAACGCCATTCTGCAAAATGCCCTTCCTTTGAAATTTCTGTTGATTCCGAGCGCGAACAGCAGCGATGTCAGGTTTCCGAGGACCGTTGTCAGGATGGTGTAAATAACCGTGTTTTTTATCGGCCTGAGCACGCTGGGATTCGTGAAGAAATTAATGTAATTTTTCAGTCCCACAAAATCCTTCTCCGCCGAAAAACCATCCCAGTTCGTAAAAGAGATCTCTATGCCAGAGAGAAACGGAATCAATATGGAAAAGGAAAAAAAGCATAATACCGGAACGACAAAAAGAAACTTTGTCAGTTCATGGCGTATTATTCTTTTACGTTTTTGCATTTTTTTATCATCCATTACAATCTCCTGTGAGCCGTCCCGGACAACCGGGACGGCATCTCCCACGAAAGCACTTCTCACTTGTTCAGGGCCGACTGAAACTGCTGATCCAGCCTTTCAAGGCAGGCATCCACATCATGATTCTCATCCATAATAAATTCGGAAATACATGTACACCAGATATTCTGCAGTTCGTCATCCGCAAATACTTCATTATACCCGGACCAGTCGAATACAACGCCTGCATCAACGTATTCCATGAAATCCTTAACATAGGAATCCTCGCTCACGGTCGTGTTTTTGCTGGTTGTTATATTCATCTTATATTCCATATAGGCTTCACCGGACTCGGGCTCGGACATCGCCTTTAAATATTCCAACGCCTCCGCCACATGCTCTGAATTGGGATTCACGCAGTAACCGCCAAGGGAGGAAGCTGCCAGCAGCTTTGCATCCTCAGGATTTTCCGTAAGCGGAAGAGGGAAAATACCGATATTGCAATCCGGATTGATTCCTTTCACGCCGCTGTAAACCCAGCTGCCATTGAGAATCATACCGCCCTTTGCCGTTGCCAGCAGATTTTCCGCCGTGGTCCAGTCCGTTCCAAACAGATCATCATTATAATAGGGAAGTCTCTGGGCCCAGCGTTTGAGAACTTCGGAATATTTCGCCTTATCCTCTTTCCAGGTCGTTGTCCCTGCCGCCAGATCGATTCTGTTGTTTCTGTCATTTAAAATTGTCGTGCGGATCTGATCGTTCTGCTCTTCCGCATACATGGTCCACTTATCCTGATAACCTCCCAGAATTGCCGGAAGACCGATATCCTTGATCTTCTGACATGCCGCAATAAACTCGCTGTATGTCTTGGGAATTTCAGTAATGCCCGCCTGTTCAAAAACATCTTTATTATATGTTACGCACATGATATTCAGGCTGACCGGCAAGGCATAAACTGCTCCGTCTTCTGTCGTCAGCGCCTCAATGGCATTTTCCTGGATGTTTTCACTCAGCCAGTCCGTCTTGGACAGATCGTAGCAAAGTCCTGCGTTTATCATTTCCGCATTCTTCTCATAACTCTGAATCTGGAAAATATCCGGAACGTCACCGGAAGATACCTTGCTGCGAAGCAGTGCATAGTAATCATCATCCGACAGGGACTCCATCTCGATCGTCACCCCGGGATGCTCGGCCTCAAATTTCTCTTTGACATAATCAAGCCACACCAGTCCGCCTTCCTCATGCTCAAAGGTAATTCCAGTAATGACAATCTGCTCCTTATCGGATTTCTCCGGTTTCTGAGTTTCAGCGGAAGCCGCCATCGTCTCCGTTTTGGCGGCATCCGCTGCGGCCTCATTCTGGTTCCCCGCGCCAGAACCACAGCCCGACAGCATCGCCGCTGTCATCATCGTTACAGCCAGATAACATATACCTTTTTTCATTTTGTAACCCTCCTTTTTATATTCATGTATGGACTATCCATACATTGCTACCTCTGTTCTTTATTTGCTCATCTCATACACGGAATAAGCGATTTCCGGTGTCAGACTGATATAAGCATCGCCATAGTCCCCTTTTTTCGCCATTCTGTCCGCCAGCATCCTGCCGTCCTTTTCAAAGTCGATCCCCAGTTCTTTCAGCGTGACAGGAAGTCCCAGACTTACGAAAAATTCTTTTGTGCGGGCAATGCCAAGATCGATTGTCTTTTCTACGTCCCCTGCATCGACCTCTATATTCCAGACCTCTTTGGCAAAACGTGCGAGCAGCGCCTGCTTTTCCGATTTCAGATAGGTCATCCATGCCGGGATCAACACCGAAAGCGCTGCGCCGTGGGTAACGTTATAGACTGCGCCGAGATCCTCTGCCATCGTATGTAATCCAAGGTTCGTATCGAGTCCCATCGTGGCAAGTTTTCCCATTGCCATTGTTCCCGCATGTAAGAGCTGCGCTCTTGCCGTATAATTGGTGGGATCCTTAATTGCGATCGGCGCAAATTCAGCCACGGTTCTCATGACGGATTCGCAGATGCGGTAGGAAAGCGGCATATCCGTGGAACGTCCCAAATAATCATCCAGAATGTGTGCAAACATATCACAGGAGCCGCAGGCCGTCTGATAGGCGTTTACGCCATAGGTAAACTCCGGATTTAAAATCGCGAATTTCGGACGGGTTTCCTGTACGCCAAAGCCTATTTTCTGCTGTGTCTCCGTATTCGTCAGCACCGCATAGGGGCTTGATTCGCTGCCCGTTCCCGCCAGCGTTGTCACCGCCCCGATCGGAAGGACGTCTACAGGCGCTGCCTTTCCGGTATACAGATCCCACAGATCCGATTTGCAGTTGACGCCCGCCGCGATCGCCTTTGCCATATCGATGCAGCTTCCGCCGCCGATACCGATCAAAAGGCCGGCGTTATTTTTTCTGGCGATTTCAATTCCCTCGCGCGCCTTATCCAAAAGCGGATTCGGAACAGCTTCCGCATACTCCACACATTTGAGACCTTCCGCTTCAATGGAATTGCGGAGCCTGTCCACAATGTCCTTCAGGGGATTTCCCTGATATGTGACCAGCATGACGGTATCTGTCGTGCCGTATTGTGCCGCCAGCCTGCCGATCAGCTCTTCCGTGCCCTTTCCGAAATAGATCTGTGTGGTGTTTGTTACTGTAAAATTGCTCATTTTTCTCCTCCTTTAACATTGTTATAAAAATGTGCCTTTTCTATCCCTGCAATCGGATGTTCTACGCAGTTTTCGATGTCATAGCTTTTCATGAGATCCTCGATCTCTTCTTCGCTCATTTCGGCAATCCTTTTAAAATAGATCGGGTGAACGAGATTGCCGTAAAACACATCGTCCACTGTGCGCTGCAGCTTATATGCCGAATCGTATTGCCGCAGTGTCGGATCTCCTACCGCATCGAAGATGCACCAGGTCAATTCCCGGATGATCTTTTTCATTTTCGCTCTCTCCGGTATCATGCTGCGTCCGTCCGTCGGGTTGAACTTATCGACGATATCCCCCATCTTTTGCATATAAGCCCCATCGGGATCCAGTCTCAGCATAGCCGTATAGCCGATGTCCTTTACAGTCCAGGTCGTCCAATGAGCCCCAAATTCATTGATCACGTCCAGCTGATCCGCAAGAAACGCGGTCTGATGATGCGATCCGGTCTCTCCGACAAAAAGCGGAACATTGTATTTTAAAGCAAATTGTGTTCCCTGGCAGGTATAAAACTCTTCCCTGATTCTCTCTTTGTCCCAGCGCACTCCGTTGATCAGACCCGGATAGGTTCCTCCGTATTCATTGATGAGAAACTCCACATCGGAATAATTGTGGCTGCTGTAGACCAGGTTATCCGCAAACGGCGCTTCCAGTCCGTCAAAATTCTTGGACCAGTTATCGCCGTCCAGAATGATGATGTGATCGGGATCGATCTTTCTGATTTCCGAAACAGCCCGCCGGTAAACTTCATTGATCAGCGGCCAGTTGCTCACATACGGCTCAGGAAGCTGAAGAATCTGTCCTGTCGCCGGTTCGTTCATTATTTCATATCCGGCAACAACGTTTCGGTTTTTATATCTGTCTGCAATCACCTTCCAGAGTTCAATAAAGCGTTCCTGACTCGTCACATCATTCCAAAAGCCGGCATAACGGGCCGTGCTGTCCGCATGCCAGTCAGGGCTTTGGCTTCCCTGTACCGCGTGCAGATCAATAATGGCATAGATACCATACCGTTCACACCAGTCGATCACCTCGTCCAGTTTTAAGAATCCCTCTTCCAGATAATGAAACGGCCTTCTGTCATCCTCAAAATGCCTGTAGTTTAAAGGAATCCGGACAACATTGGCTCCCCCATCTGCGAGATACCTGATTTCTTTTTCCGTAATGAAGTGATTTTGAAAGGAATCGAAAAATACCTTCGCCTTACTCTTTCCCAAAATATTTTCCGCACAGCTTCGATATTTGTTTTCGACGCCCATGAGTCCGAGAGACATATATTCCATGCACATCCAGCACCCCAGATTTGTGCCGGTTAATTGAATCGGCGTTCCGTCCGGTTTCACAATTTTTCTTCCCTTCACCCGAAGCAGTTCCATGTTGCTTTTACTTTCGCCCATTTATCACACCCCTTTCCCGGTCGCAGTTGCGAAGATCATTATTTACAAAACAATTATACATATCGGCATTTTTCTCAACAATGTGCCCAATGAACAAAATCTTTCCGATTTTTGTTCATAGAAAACATTGTTTATTCAGATCGGTTTTTTTATAAATATTTTATCTAATATTTTGTATCTGACTAAAATCCCGAAAATCAAGAGGTGAATTATGATTCAAAGAGTATTGACGGCACAGAAGGAAAAGAAACATACCTTATTTACATCCTTCATTTTCATCCTTTATTTATTCATCGCCACAGAATGTACCGTGACAAGCGCACTGCTGCCGGACATCCTCCGCCACTATGCGCTGAATATGTCGGCGGTGGGATTTCTTACGGCCGTACAGAGTGCCGGTCAGCTGGCCGCCGCCCTGATCGGCATCATATTCTCCGAACGGTTCGATAAAATAAAAGCTTCCATCACCATCCTCTTTCTGTTCAGCGCCTCCGTGATCGGCATAAGCTGTATGCCCGGATATTCCGTGCTGCTCATTCTCTTCTTTATAAGAGGCGCCGGGCTTTCCCTGTCCACGATATTTTTCAACGCATTGATTTCCGATATGTATCCGGACAGGCGAAGCGTCTATCTCAACTTCCTGCATATTTTTTACGGCATCGGCTCATCTTTGGGCCCCATGATTCCCGCCTTTCTTCTTGAAAGGAATTTTTCCTGGAATTATGTCTATACTTTGATTGGAGGCGCGTGTCTTGCCGCGTCCGCGCTGTATTCTGTGACCTCCTCCGGCATACACAACTGTCAGCCGCCTTCCAACTCTTCCGTTTCACAGAAAAGCAGCTCCGGCAAGGCTGCGAGGATTCCGCTAAACGGACAGCTCATGCTCCTGGGTGTCATCATGTTTTGTTATAACGGTCATCAGGTGGCGCTGAATAACTGGTTTACCACCTATCTCACTCAGGTTTTTTCGGCCAGCGGGACGATCAGCAGTCTGGCACTGACAGGCTACTGGACGGCTGTTCTCGCCGGAAGATTTGTTTACTCCGTCCTTTTTTCCAAATATGACGAAAGGAAATACATCCTGGTCACCTGTCTGGCTTCCGGTGTTTTCATGCTGGCGGGCACATATTCGGATCATATGGCATTGATCATCGCCGCTGTTATTCTCGGCGGTGTGATCACAGGTTCCGTTTATCCCCTGCTTTTCAGCCTGTCCTGTGACCTGTTTCCCTCCATGTCGGCATATGTAAACTCCCTGACCTCCGCCTGCGGCCAGATGGGAGGTCTGATTTTCACCTGGTTATTGGGAATCATGGCCGAATATGTCTCCTTTGTAGCCGCTATGCGCATCATCATCACGGCTCTGCTGTGCATCCCGCTTTTTATGTGGATCCTGCTCAGAATGCACAAGCCTCTTTCATCAAATTGAAAATTATAGTATAATACCGAATATGGAAGCACCGAAAACAATGAGGAATATCAGAAATGAAATTGAGTGTCAGCATACTTTTGGAAGAATTTCCGTTTAAAAATGAATTGCAGATGATATTGAAGGGGACGCAGTCCCCCTATCTCAACCTTCCTGCCATCTTTACCGCCAAACAATATATGCAGGATATTACAAAGCTTTACGTCTGCGATGCAACCGAACTGAATCAGATCATTTTCCTGCCGGAAAATATTACCTGCGTCTGCATCGGCACTCCTCTGCACTGGAATGAATATCTGGAGCAGAGAATCAACCTCATCGCGGTCAGCAAAAAAGAATCCCTCGTCAATGTCTTCAATGAAATTCTGAACCGCTTTTTCTACTACAATAACTGGGAAACGGAGCTGCAGCAGCTGATCATCGCCCAGAAGACGTTGCAGGAATTGATCGATGCGACGGACAAAGTCATCGGCTGGCCCCTCGCCATCATTGATATCGCGCAGGGAACACTTGCGGTTTCAAGATTTTATGATTCCGACGACATCATCTGGCAGGAACAGCTCAAGGGCTATTTAAACACCAGCACGCTACAGTCCGATAATGTGCGCGGTTCCCAGATCGAAGCTTCTGCAGGGCCCGTTCAGCTGTATTCCGTGATGTCCAACCGGATCCTCCTTTCTCAGGCGATCCGCATAAAGAACAAATCCGTCGGATATGTCAGCGCCCATCGTCCCCGGGCAGACGGGAAATATTTTACGAAGGGTGTCGAGCATCTGATTGATATCTTTACACAGTATGTCACCAAATACATGAGTTCCATGGAGTTTTACACCAACACCAGCGGGAAATCATTTGAGCATGTATTAATCAATATATTGGAGCGGAAAATTGAAGAGGAATCCGTCATTTATGAACGGGCCGAATATCTTCAGTATGATCTGAGCGGCAGCAAGGAAATGATCGTGCTGGAGTTGGCGGAGAGTAAAACCCATAATATTTCTCAACTCAAAGAGCAGATCACCGAAATATTTCCGAAGCATATCTGCATCGCCTATTATGGAAACCTCGTGCTGTTTGGCTCCAATCTGAAGGAGCCCTCTCCCAACTTTTTCGAAAAGCTGGAAAGCTGGGCAAGAGAGCGGACGATTTCTATCGGTATCAGCATTCGTTTCACAAAGGTGGGACAGATTGCCGACCGCTATGTCCAGGCGGAAAAAGCGATCTCCTTCGGCAAGGTATTAAATAAGGATCGGGCTGTCCACCGCTATGAAGACTATATTCTCATGCATGCCTGTGAAACCCTCGCCAAGCAGTTTGACGATCCGGATATCTTCATCCATCCCCTGATTGTCAGGCTGAACACTTTGGAGAAGGAACGAAACATTCCGCTGCTGAAATCCCTCTACCAATATCTGCGCTGTGAGCATAATATCAGCAAGGCTGCTGAAATGCTATATCTTCACCGCAATACCCTGCAATACCGCCTGAACATGATTCAGGAATTTCTTCAGATTGACTTCCGCGATGAAGATTTACGAATGGAAATTCTGTTTTCTTTCTGCATGATTGAATATATGGAAACCTTCCTGCACTATGATCCTTTCGTCGATAATTCCCATGATTTCCAATGAGGCGCACCATCAAAAAAGCCGCCGTCTCCGTCAAACCGGAAACAGCGGCTTTTTGCGCTTGGACATATTAAATTATCATGCCGGTTTCTTCAAAAGGGCGCCGGCTGCGGGCAGGCAAATAACCCGCCATATCTGCTTTGCTCAGATCGCGAAGCTTCCTGTTGTCTCGCCGTTGATCACGTAGTAAACTGCGTGCTCTTCCGTCTTCACATACAGTTCCACCGTCTTGAAATCTTCCGGCTTCCGGCCCAGATCATACTGCCATACATCCTTTGCAATCTCAACCAGCTTCTCTGTGGTGTAATCCTTGCCGGCAAACTGAACGCTGACTACTGCCTTCACTTCAGCCGCTTTCTTGGCTGCTCTCTTTGCGGGAGCCTTCTTCTGCTCTGCAGGCGCTTCTACTGCGGGCGCTGCTTCTGCTGCAGCAGCCTCTGCCGCGTCCTTTTTGGACACTTTCTTTGCAGGAGCCTTCTTTTCAGCAGCGGGCTGCTCAGCCTTGGCAGCCGCAGGCTTTCTGCCGCGGGTCTTCTTTGTCTCTTCCTTCTTTTCAGGTTCCGCTGCAGCCCCGGCCTTCAGTGTTTCTTCTTTCTTTTCAGGTTCCGCTGCAGCCCCGACCTTCAGTGTTTCTTCTTTTACAACAGGCGCTTCAGCTTTCGCTGCAGCTGTCTTCTTTACAGTTCCTTTTGTCATAATATTCTCCTCCTTAAAATCCGGGCATCCTCATCCTTCAAGCATACACGCAAAACTCTCTGAACGGTTTTGCTTTTCCCAATTAACAGTCATCGCCCGAATTTAGAAGTTAGTGTAACTCTAAAATCCCGAATTGTCAACTATTACGGGCATTCCTGGCAAATTTTAGCGTTCTATTGACAAGAATTTTACATTTCTGCCATTCTTTTTCCGCCTTCTTTTTCGGTCAATCCGACAACCCTAAACGGCCGTATTGATCCCGGAAAGAGGAATTTCCACCAGAAAACAACTCCCTTTTCCCGGCTCACTGGTCAATTTCACGTTTCCGCCATAATATGCAGCGATATGCTTCACAATGGACAGCCCCAGTCCGGTTCCTCCCATTTTTCTGCTTCTTCCCTTGTCCACGCGGAAAAAACGTTCAAAAACCCGTTCCTGATCCTCCGGCTCAATTCCCACTCCATCATCTGAAACCTCAATATAAACCGCTCCCGGCTCCTTCCACACTCTGGTATGCACATGCCCCCCGGGATGATTATACTTGATACCGTTGCTGATCAGATTCTGAAGCAATTCCCTCATCTGCTGCAAACTGGCCTGCAGAAAAATATCTTCGCATTCTCCGCTGATTGTGACTTCACAGGATGCCGCCTGCGGCTCCATGGACTCCAGAACCTCTTCCAGCACTTTTTTTAAGGAAACCCTGCTCAGCGTCACTTCCGCATCCTTGGTCTCCAGCCGTGAAATCATGAGAATGTCATCGATCAGGCTGGTCATGTGCTCCACTTCCTTCAGAATCCGGCTCAGAAAATCCTTCCTCGTTGTTTCATCCTGTACAAAGTCCTGGCATAAAAGCTCCGCATAGCCGCGCACCGATGTGATCGGCGTTTTCAGTTCATGGGAAGCATTGCTGAAAAATTCCTGACGGATCTTTTTATCCTTCTCCATCAGTTCCATCTGACGTTTCATTTCATCGGATGCGATATGATCGGAAAACCGCGCCGCAATCGTCACGCTGACTAAAAATGCCACCACCATTCCCACCAGCAAAATCGGCAGCAGGATGATGATATAATCGAAAATATTATTATATGGAACCGACAGTCTGATAATCTTTCCGCCCTCTGTCAGCACTGCCACGTACAAAAGATGCTTTTCCAGACTCTGGGAATAACGGGTCGCATAGCCGCTTCCTTTTTCCCGCGCATCCCTGACTTCTTTTCTCTCCAGATGATTTTCCATGGCATCCGGACTGTCAAGATCGCTGTCCGCCAGCACTGCCCCGTTCCGGTCAATGATTGTCAGGCGGGTATCCGGGCTCAGAACAGAATCATGCAATTCTCTGATCTGCTCCTGGAGGGAATTTTCGTATTCCAGCGCATAATCTATCGTGGCAATCGTCTCCGTCATGGATGTGATTTTTTCATTCAACATATTTCTTCCTAATAAAAAGGAAGAAATTACGCTGCTCAGGCTCAATGCCAGAAGCAATATTGCCGCAAAACGCAGCAAAATGGAATTGCGCATAAGTCCCCCTGTCAATCCTGCGGCTGCATGAAACGATAGCCCACGCTCCGTACTGTTTTAATATATTTTCCGGCCTCTTCCCCCAGCTTTTGCCGGAGTGTCTTGATGTGAATATCCAGCGTCCTCGTCTCCACGTCTGCGCGCCAGTCCCAGAGTTTGTCCAAAAGCTCATCTCTGGGTACAACCCTGCCCCGGTTTTCCATGAGATAAAGAAGCAGCTCGTATTCCTTGTAGGTGAGCACCACCTCTTTTTCTTCGACCCGCACTTCTCGCGCCGCCGTATCGATTCGGATGGGGCCAAATTCCATCTCTTTTTCCGTTTTCTTTTCATCATCCCGGGTTCTGCGCAGAAGGGCGCGCACCCGCGCCAGAAGTTCCAGCACGCTGAAGGGCTTGGTCATATAGTCGTCCGCCCCTCCATCCAGTCCGGCCACCTT